>Ga0209310_1000023_pt1 | contig 388268 bp, 630 predicted proteins | sample AD_UKC030_MetaG_FD_184415 | JGI IMG/M metagenome (GOLD analysis project Ga0209310, IMG submission 184415) | Active sludge microbial communities of municipal wastewater-treating anaerobic digesters from USA - AD_UKC030_MetaG (SPAdes) (version 2) | ecosystem: Engineered > Bioreactor > Anaerobic... | reverse complement strand
CTTACTAAAAAATATAATGATTTATTAGTTAAATATACTATGATGTCAACTGAAATGTTAAAAATAAAAAGAGCATTAGAACAAAAAGTTAGAAATGTTGAAACTATTGCCAGGAGAAAATAATGATATATATACAAATAATTGGACCTGATAAAACAACAAATGAAAAATTTGTTGAAAAGATGTTTAATTCAAAATATTCTATTTTAAATAAATTTAAAATGACAACTGAAAAAGAATATGATCCTAAGGCATATAAAAGTTATTTTATATTACCAAATAATCTTGCAATAGATGAACAAGAAAAACAATCTTGGATAGAATATTATCTGCAACATAATAATATGACTTGGGTAGCGGAGTTTTAATGAAAATATCCTTGTTCTTGAATGATTATTTCGTATCTTATAATAAACCATCTCTTATCTCTCAACAACAATTAGATAGAGGAATTATACAATCATTATATAATGAACAAGATCTTTTTATCCTTCGAGGAGAACCAACATTACGACCTGATTTCAAACAAATATTAGATATATTTAAAAATAAAAATTATATTCTTACAACATATCTTGAAGATGTAGATAAATTACTATCTTATGATAGAACAATCCCATATCTATCTATTCATTGGGATGGATTTTTAAATGATACTATAAGAGGCAGAAAACCTTATACTACTAACTTAATTTATTTATTAAATACCTTTAAATCAAAAAACACTATTCAACGTCTATCATATACAATTAGCCAATATAATATTTCATTTTTAGATATAGATGCTCTAACGATGCAAAGGTTTTTATCTCTCTATCCAAAAATGAAACAACCCTACTTTAATATATATCAAAAAGGTTATTATTATAATAATGAGCAATTTACATGGCCACCATTAAGTCGTGATCATATTTCTTTATTAAATAAGCATGGTATATTAACTCAAAAAAACTTGGATTATTTACTAAAATGGATAACAAAAGAAGATTATCAATGCACGGCAGTTGAAAATGAAATTACTATTATGCCAGATGCTACGGTTCGTCTATGTCAATCTCATCGTATAGTTGAATCATTAGGCTCATTAAAAGAAAAATCATTATCACAAATTCTTGAGGAGAATAAAGAAAATATACAAAAAGCAAAATTATGCCCATTAAGAGAACAATGTTGGTTTGCTCATCATAACAAGGATAATATAAGTGGATGTTGATCATGCTGCTAAACATTTATTATTAGGAAATAATTGTGGGAATTGCATTTATTTTAGAGCATTATTTTATCCTATTAATGATTCTTGTTGGAAATGTAAGAAAAATGATATGATCTTAAAGACATTAGATAATATATGCGATTGTTGGGAAGAGGACACAACAGAACACAGTGAACATATTTTATGGAAGTAAATGAACAAGCAAAATTATTATTATTAGGTCATAATTGTATGAGTTGTTTACATCGTTTTCCAAAAATTAAAATAATACGTAATAATGAAAAAACAGAATATTTCAATTATCATTGTAGAATAACAAATAATTATATAAATAATACCAACAACATATGTCAAGATTATTATGATTTATATAGAAATGTTAGACACTATAAAACATGATAGGCATATTTATGGAAGTAAGTGAACAAGCAAAAAAATTATTATTAGGTTATGCATGCTCAAATTGTTTATACCATCTATTAGAATTGAAATTAATAGACAATAAAGTAAAAAAATATGCTGTACATTATTGCAAAAAACATCACAGCGAATTAATTTGTATTGATAACATATGCCAAGATTATCTTGAGGGATTTGAGTGGAGAGAATTAAAATAGGAATGAAAAAATATTTAGATACATATAAAAACGACAAAGATTATTTATTTGCACTAATAGAATTAGATTCAGATCTTGCAAGAAAAGAATTTCCTCAAATTAGTGTTCCAATGATGATGTATTATTATATAGAGGATAATATCATTCATAATAAAATGTGTAAAAGTGAAGATTTTGTTAAATTTGCAAAAGAAAAATCATTTCAAGAAAAATTTATAGGATGGTGAAAAATGAAAAGAATAGGAACACATCAACTTTTTATTCGAATAGCCAAAGAAGTAGCACGGCGTTCTACTTGTGCCCGTATTCAAGTGGGTGCAGTAATTGTAAAAGATCAAAGAATAATCTCAATGGGGTGGAATGGTGTTCCTCATGGCCAAAAACATTGCATTGATCATTTTCAAGAAAAATTTGACATAGTAAAATCTGGAATAGAGCCTGGTGATTATGATCAAGAATTTGATAAATGGATGAATTCCACAGATATAAAAGAGGAACATCATCAATTTGCTATAGAGAACGAAGTTCATAGTGAAATGAATTCTTTAATCTTTGCTGCCAAAAATGGTATATCTACAAATAGATCAGATGTATATGTTGTTTGGTCTCCATGTATTGATTGTGCTAAAGCACTATTACAAGCAGGAATAAAAAACGTATATTATAATAAATTATATGAAAGGGATACAAGAGGTATAAAATTCCTTGAAGAGAATGGGGTGCCCTGTATACAGGTAAATGAAGAATAATGGATATAAAACAAGAGATACAAGAAAAATTAGATTCTATTTTTGAAAATTTTGAATTTGACAATCAAACAGATGAAAAAATTGCTTTAGCCCATAATATATTACATCAATATGAAGAAAATAAATTGATAAAGTATTATGATATTGATTATCAATCTGATGATTTTATTGGTATATGTATAACACCTATAGAAGATAGTGAATTATTATTTCTTATTATAGAAAATGAAAAATAGGAGTAAAAAATGTTATTAAAATTCGCAAAAACAAGAAATGTAAAAACACCGGCCAGAGGACATGCTACTGATGCTGGCATAGATTTTTGTTGTCCAGAATTTGACGATGCTTTTATTGTTGACTTTGAAAAACAAGAAGCAAATGATGGTATCGTAGTAGCAGATAATAAAATTATTATTAAACCAGGGCAAAATGCTTGCATCCCATCAGGCATAAAAGTAGAAATACCATTTGGGTATATGGGGCTCTTTCTTAATAAAAGTGGTGTCGCCTCTAAAAAAGATGTTCTTATTGGTGCTCAGGTTATAGATGTTTTTTATTCTGGCGAAGTACATATTGACCTCCATAATGTTGGTGAGAGTGATTTTATTATTACACCAAATATGAAATTAACTCAAATGACTTTGGTGCCAATTTTATCCTGTGATCTCACAGAATGTGAAGAAGATAGTTTATATGATTGGATGAAGCAAGATTCTCATAGAGGAGAAGGCGGCTTTGGATCAACTGGAAAGTGATAAAGTAAAAGCAAAAAATCTATTATTAAATAATAATTGTACTAATTGTTATTATTATCATAATAGTTTTATAAGTGAATATCAAGGTGGCAATGCAAGGCCATCTTGTCATTCCTTCTTAAGAGCAAAAAGAATATATAAAATATCTCCAAGTTCTGAAGAATTTTATCAATTTAAATTAAAAGGTCTACCATTATCAGAAGAAAATATTTGTGAATATTGGGAGTCATAGTGGATACTGAAATTTTATCAACACGAGTGTTTAAAAATAGAGGATATGTTCTTGTGAATGAAATATGGCATGATATGCCAAGTCCTCACATTGTAATGCACAGCTCCTATTCATGGCCAGATCTATATTATATAGGGAATAGCGAACAAGCATATCGGTTAAATAAAAAATTTGGCATTACAGAATTTTATCCAACACATGATTATTCCGCTGTAAAGACCCTCTCTATGGATGAAAAAGCCAAGAATTTATTGTTAGGCAAACCAAAATTAGATTTAAAAAGATCACCATGTTGTTTAATTGGATTCAATAAACAAGATCAGATATGGTATGGGTGGGCAAGAGCATTTTATAGATTTACAATAGGAAGTCAAGTAAAAAAAGGTGATATTGCTTATAATCCAGATAATAAAGAAAATTTTATTGAAGATATATTAAGATTTTGGGATTTTGATAGAGATGGTAATTGCATAAGAAAATTTACTGATGATGATAATGTAATTGATCAAAAATTAATACAATTAGATGTTAATCATAAAGAGAATAATGAATTAGGTATTTACATAGAATATGAAGTTTATGTAAGAGATGATAGAAAAAAATTAAAATTTAATCACTTCGCACCATATCCAAAAAAATGGGGTCATGGTGAGTGGACCGCTAAAACTATAGAAGACGCAAAGCAAATGGCAATAGATTTTGCAGAAGGTTGTGCATGAATGAAAAACAATTGATATATGATATTGTTATGCTTACTCACGAAAACAAAACTCTATCATATAAAAAATTGGTCAATATGATATTGGATAAATATCAAAAACAATTTCGTGATAGAGATTTTTTTGTTAATTTGCAAGATATTTCTATTTCAGAAATTATTAATGTTTTCTTAAAATACTGCCCATTTCAATTTTCTTTTAATTCTGATGATATTTATAATCGCCATAAGTTATATGATGATGTTCAAACAATTCTTACGCCAAATGATAATGAATTAATATCAATAGGCAGTGGTTATATAGGTAAAGGTGGCATATTTGTAATAGGCATGGCAGCAGGTTTTTATACAGGAGATGCAGATGACTTAATTTCACAACCATTTAAACCATCATTCTTTTTTCAAAATACTTCAGAAATATTAAGAAAAGGTTTTTTTAAAGAGTTAAAAAGCATATATTTTACCAATGCAAGTAAAATGGCCGTAGAAAAACAAAAGATGAATGAATCATATGAAGAAAATTATGAAAAATATTGGCCAATTCTAAAAAATGAAATTGATTTATTACAACCGAACAAAATATTGGCATTAGGAGCAAACGTATATGATTTCTTAAAAAACAAAAACATAGAATGTAAAAAAGTTCTTCATCCATCTTATTGGATATATAGACATGATATTGATAATGGAATTAAATATTACAAAGATTTAATAAAGGAGTAAATAATGGAATTACTATTGACACTTGGACATAATTCATCAGCTGTTGCTGTTCGTGATGGTAAAGTTATTGCTGGTTATGAAGAAGAAAGACATGAACGACTCAAGAGTTGTTCTATCTTCCCGCTTATCAGTGCTATTAAATGCATTGAAGCTGCCAAGCCAACAAAAGACGAAGACAATGTTGTTTTTGTATCTCACTGGTTTGATGATTATGATTTCCAAACCAATAATCATCAAAAAATTCATGAAAAATATTGGAATAATGATTATATTGAATCATTGAAAAGAGATTACAATTTTAAAGTAATTTCTCTATCCAAAGATTTTACACACCATGATGCTCACGCCTATGCAGTGTCTGGATTTTATGAGTTCCATAAGGGTGGAAATCAAGATGCTCTTATTTTAGTAGCTGATGGTTTTGGAAATCAACAAGAAGTAATGTCTCTTTATGGGCTTACTTATGATGAATTGGGAATGAGACATGTTGATCTCTTCCATAGAGCATATGGTTATGAAAATTCTCTTGGTCTTTTCTATCAATATGCTACATCTTATACAGGTATGACTGAAAATCAAGATGAGTACAAATTCCTTGGATATGAATCACACATCCATGAAGTTATTGATGATGAGAGTTATGCTCTTCTTCATATGGAGGCGGATAAATTCTCTCAAGAAATGATTGAAGGACTTGAACATTCAACTAAAATACCAAAATCAATTGACTCAAAATATGTTAATGTAGTGCTGTTAAATTCAGTCAAAGAAAAATATCAAAAGAAGTTTGATTCTCTTTTATCCAAGATCAAATTTGTTGATGATCCAGAAAATTTTAATAAACGTGTTATTATCGGTAATTTTATTCAAACTGTTCTTGAACAAGTTGCAAGCCATTTTGTAAAGAAACATTCTCCAGGGACATTGCTTGTCAATGGTGGAATTTTCTACAACGTGAAGTTAAATAATAAACTTGAGAGATTGAGTGAAAAGTTTAGTGTTATTCCTCTTGCTGGTGATCAAGGTGCTGCAATTGGAATGTATATTAAAAACATTGGCCCATTTGATTTTTCTAATCTTTTCTGGGGACACAGGGATATTAAAGGCGAAGTAGAGAAGCTTGATGTAAATTCTCTTCCAGAGAATGTAGAAATTTATCACAATAAAGAATCTCTTGTAAATAGAATTGTTGATCTATTAAAGAATAACAAGATTCCTCAAGTTGTTCTTGGAAGCATGGAGTTTGGTCCAAGAGCTTTGTGCCATACAACAACTTATTCTATCCCCTATAAAGAAAACGTTGAATTGATTAATACTTACAATAAGAGAAATACGGTTATGCCTATGGCTCCTATTATGCTTAGACATAATTTGAGTTATTTCTTTGATGAAAAACAATTTAACAAAACAATTGGATCTGATGGATTTATGATTCTTACATATGATTATACAATTAATCATTGCGATCTTTATTCAGGTATAATGCATAAATATCCAGATGAGGAACTTTATTCAGGGCGTCCACAAGTAGTTGATCTTGATGGATCAACCGTATCTCTTATACTTGAAAAAATTCAAGGTACAGCAAAAGCTCTTATTAATACATCATATAATGTTCATGGTAAACCAATTGTCTTATCTGTTGAACATGCAATTGATGATTTTAAATACCAGCTTGGAAGAGCTCAGGAGCTTGGTCTTAAAAAACCATATTTAATCATTGGAACATATCAAGAATAAATTAGTGCCAGGTCTAATAAACCTGGCATATTTTGATTAAAAGGAGATGAATATGAATTACGAAGACTGTTATGATGATCCAGAATACAATCTTGAAGAAAGTGATGATTATGAGGATGATGATTTAGAAGATGAAGATTATGATGATGAAGATGATGATTTAGAAGATGAAGATGGAGATTATGACGATGAAGATTATAATGATGAAAATTATAATGACGATGACGATGATTATCAATATGATGATGAAGATGGAGAAAACGATTACGATGACTATGATGATGATATGGAATAAAAAATGAATAATTTAATAATAGCATTATCTGGGGCTTCTCATTCTGGTAAAACAACATTTATGGAGACCATAAAAAAAAAGTATCCAGATAATGTTATTTTATTAAATGAAGAGATTCGTAATCTTGACATAGGAGATATTGATACTATTCGTCAAAGTCCAAAAGCTTATTTAGATCTTGAAATAAAAATCATTTCTGCTAAGATAGAAGCAGAGAATTTAATAAATTCAAAACATAATAATAAAATTGTTTTATGCGATAGATCATTAATTGATAGTTATTTTTATTATACATTTTATGTAGATAAAAGTACATTAGATTGTGATGATTTAAAAAAATATCATGCTTTTCTATCATTCTTATATAATACAATGATAGAAAATTGTAATTATTTATATAACTATATTTATTTTCTAAATCCAATTTCAACATTAACCAGACAAGATGAATATACTCAAAAAAACCTTTCTCTTACACAAGAAAACGAATATAAATTAATGCAAATATTATCTAAAGGAGTTATTAATAATAAAGAAAAATTTATTGAGTATGATGTTATAAAAGATCAATCAAAAATGGAACAAAGAATCTATGAATTTACATTAGGATTGAAATAATGCAAATTGATATAATAAAAAAACCATTTAATGAAGATGATTCATATTTAATTAATTTGAAATCTTTTTCTTTATCAACCAAAGTTGAAAATCCATATTTAGATCTTAAAAGAAAAAAGTTTGCAGATTTAGATATTACAAAAAATGGATTTGAACCATTTCTTGAACAAAGAGGTTCTTTAAGGTTTTTCAATTCGATTGACAAGTTATATGGAAGCATATATACTTATTCTGTACAGGAAAGAAATGGACTATCATATCAAGAAATAATCAACAATGTGAAAAAAATGTTAGATAAAAATCCTAAAACAAGGAGAGCATTAGTTAGAGTGGCAAATTCTTTTGTTGATTATAAAAAAGCCGAAGATTCAGCTTTTGATGTCTCATGTCTATCACTTATTCATTATAAAGAGAGGAGTATAACATTAACATTTCGTTCATCTGACATAGAGTATGAATTATTTAATGATATAATTACTATTTATGAATTTTTTATTCTTCCAGTTTATGGAAATAAACCAATTGATATAGAGATATTTGGATCAACTGCACAAAGAGTAGATTATTTTGATATATTAATAGCTAAACTTCAGGGGTTAAAATGAGAGTCATACGGGGAAATAATTTTGCTGAGTTATATAAAAATATATGTCTTGAATTAATGTATAAACCAGAATATGAAACTGCTCCAAGAGGACAAAAAATAAAAGAAATAAGTGATGCTATTTTAATTAATAAAAACCCAGCATCTAATCTATTTCTAAATCAAGCAAGAGATGTTCCATTAAAATATCTTGCTGGAGAATTATTGTGGTACTTTTCTGGTAGAAATGATTTAGATTTTATATCCAGATTTTCATCTTTTTGGAATGGAATTGCTAATGAAGATGGAACATGTAATTCTGCTTATGGCAATTTATTGTTTATTCAAAAAGATAATGCACAAAAGATAAACCAATTTCAATGGGCTTATAATTGCTTAGTTGCAGACAAAGATTCAAGACAGGCTATTATGCATTTTAATAGACCTGCTCATCAATATTATGGTGTAAAAGATTTTGTTTGTACACTAATTGGCAATTTTCAAATTCGTAATAATAAATTAAATTTTACAGTAGATATGAGAAGTAATGATATATTTTTTGGACTAACATTTGATTATCCATTTTTTACAATGCTTCAACAACAAATGTTAAGACATTTAAAAAAAGTATATCCAGAATTAGAACTTGGAACTTATACTCATATTGCACACTCTTTACATGTTTATGAAAGAAATTTTGAACAAATTCAAAATATGTTAAATTATGATTTTAAAGAATATCAAACACCACCTTTGGATATAGACTTAATAAACGAAAAAGGTGAACCAAACCATGAAATAAATGAAATAATTAAAGAAATAGAAAATCCAAATGAAGGGTTTGGATCGGATTATTTTATTTTTAGATGGTTATATGGATCAGCTAAATAAGCATATATAATAAGAGGTGTAATATTGGAAAATTATGATTCTTATGGTAAAGAGGCAGAGAAGGCCGTCTTAAACTATATACTAGAAAATTCTGGTTTTAAAGCATTAAGAACAGAATTTGATCCACTATTACCAAATAATCCAACTTTTAGTTCTAGAATAGATGGAAATATTATTCATTGTTCTAGATTAGCTAGATTAAAAGGTGGAGATATTTTTCTTTATCCAGAAGATACAGAAAATATTGCAACAGTAGATCCTATAAGAATAAATGTTGTAAGAGGGACTTGGGTGTCTCAAAAAGCATTACTTTCTTATCGTGGTGGTTATTACTGTTTATTTCCAGATGGAGATATTTCTGATCCATCTCAGGCACGAATTATAATGAGAAAAACAATGGAAACATTTTATCATACATGCGTAGCAAATGGTAGACCATTTGAAATGATTGGTTTAAAAGAAGGATATAGATATAATACAATTCATACATTCATAACTTTACAAAACTTTTTATCTTTTCTTACTAAAATACAAATTTTAGGTTATTTAAATGGGACAATGGAATATTATAAAATAATAAAATCTCCATGGTGGAGTAAGAAGGAGAAACAGTTATGAATGTTTGGATTACCGGCGAAAGTGGTTTTGTGGCAAGAGCATTTGTTAGACATCTTTCACATAAACACACGATTGAAAATTCTCATTTAAATGATGTGTATAATTACTGGAGACAGAAAAAATTCTCTCCAGAACATTATCCTGAGATTGATATTTTTGATCCAACATTGAAAACTATTATGGAAAGATCTGAAATAGATTGCATTCTTCATACTGCGACTATGATTACTCATGATAAAGAAAAATCTCATTGGATGATACGAAATAATTTAGAAGGTAGTTATTACATAGCTAAAATAGCATATGAATTAAATATCCCTGTTATATTTATTAGATATAACAAACATAATAATGCTATTTTTAATTGGACACAAGATTCAATTTTATCTATGTTTGATACAATTGGTGTTAAATATATTGATATTATCACTGATGAATTATTTGGACCAGAAGATTTTCACGGGAGTGTAAGTCAATTGTTAATGTCTAGTGTAGGAAGAATTGATACTGCTAAAATTTTTACTAACTTAGAATCTTCTAAAAGATATACTTTTATTGATGACTTTCTTGATGGTCTGGATATGGTTTTAAACAATATTGACCTATATATGTATAAGTCAATAGAAATCATGGATCAGCAAGAAAAATCTTTAGAAGAGATTATTGATTATATGCTGGATAAAATGGAAATTGATTTACATTATGATATTCAAGAAATCAATGATCAACCTATTTATATTGAAAGAGAAAAAACAAAACTCCTAGATTGGCAATGTAAATATCCATTTGAAGCAGCATTGGAGATAACGAGAGATTTAATACATGACAGAAAAAGAAAATAATATTATTTCTAAGTGGGATTTTTTAATGCAAGATCTCCCACAATCTAAAATTAAAAGACGTAAGTTCGCTCGTATATATGAAAAAATAGTACGATACAATCGCAAAGAAGATCTTTCTATGCTCTTATCTATAGCTTATCGTACATTCAAAAAAGTAGATGATATACAACTTTCCAATAGTAGAAAACAACTTCAAGAAATGGCAGAATTTTTAGTCGATGATTTTTATATAAACGGCACAATTCTATCTGGGCATTTTACAATGTTTTGCGAATCTGTTGCTAGAAAAATTGCTGAACAATTATCCAATTCTAAAATAGGCAATTTAGAAATAAGAACAGATAACAATATTAAAAAAATCTATTTAGCATTCTAAAATGCATACTTATCATCAAGAGGAATAATAATGCCATTTACAGAAGAAAGTCAAATTCTTGCAAATTCATTAAAAAACGATATTTCATTAGATAAAATTTTTAATGATATACAAAACGCTACAGACATTGAATTATCTGAATTTGCTCTCAAACCAGGAACAAGATCATTACCAGTAGGTAAACCATCACCTTTTATGGTAGTAGGACCATACCCTTCTCCATTTGACATTGATCAATTTTATACAGACCCAACACAATCTAAATATGTTGATGATATTTGTAGTGTTTTAGGATTAAGTAAAGAAGATTTATATCTTACATATGGAATTAAATATCCAAAAGATCCAGAATCAGACAATCCACTTTTTAAAGACGGCAAACAACACATAAAAAGATTTTTATATAAAGAAATATTAATTGTACAACCTGAAATTATTTTCTTAACTGGCGAATATTCAAAATCATTATTTGAAAAAACATTTCGTATTGATATCTCTAAAGGATTAAACTCTTATGAGTTGTTGATGAGAATAGATGGAAAACAACTTTCTTATATAACAAAAATATTTAGTTTTAATACTGTTAAAGAATTACAATCTGTAAAAGATGAAGTTGAGAAATTAAAAATTGACTGGAAATTTGTTCACCTCCATGTTCATAACACTCTCTCTTTTAAAGATGGAATTGGAACACCAGAAACAAGAATTCAATGGCATGCTAATAAAAGAAAACCAGCAATAGCAACATCAAATCATGGAAATATATGTGATTGGATTACTATTTACAATGGAGCTAAAGAACATGGCATGAAGCCAATTCTTGGTATGGAAGCTTATATAAATCGTGAATCAGCAGCTTTACGCAAATCACTACAAGATGATTCTCCTACTAATAAAGCAAATAGAAAATTATTAACTAAATTAACTCGACACATTACTTTATTTGCTAAAAATTTAGATGGATTCAAAAATCTAGTAAAGATCCATAATGATGGATGGGTAAATGGATTTTATCGCAACCCGGTGTGTGATCCTGAATTTATTAAACAAAATGCTCAAGGAATAATTGCTTTATCTGGATGTGCAACTGCTGAACAAAATCGTATTTTATTAGAGAAAGTTTATCTCGAGAGTGATAAGCGTGCATATGATAAAAAAGTTCTTGTAGAAAACAAAGTCAAAGCAATGAAATCTTTCTTTAAAACAAAAGATGAAGATAAGTTCGCTGAAAATGAATATTTAGATCAACAAGATTATGAATATTTTTATTCTCATCAACAAGACAAATTCGATGAAAAAGATTATATTAAATTCGCTAATGATTTCTTGGATCAAAATGATCAAGAATTAATAAAAAATGCTTTAACTCGAGCTAAAGAAATTGTTAAATGGTGGAAAGAAACAATCTCAGATTATTATATTGAATTAATGCCGATTGATTGGGAACCACAAAAAATATTAAATGAGGAATTAATTAAAATAGCCCAAGAATTAAATGTCCCTGTTGTTATTACCAATGATGCCCATTATCTATCAAAATCTGAATCACGAATTCAAGAACTGCAAATGCTTTCAGATCAAGATAAAACATTTAAAGAATTAGAAGAGGATACAGAAGGTAAGATTTGGACCATTAAAGGTAGAGAATTTTATTACAAGAATGTTGAAGAATTACATGAAGCTTGGGAGAAGTGGCATAAATCTGATATTTTTACAGAGCAAATATTTTGGCAAGGTATTAATAATGTTATTTCGCTTGTAGATAAAATAGAAACATATGATTTGGATAAAAAAGAAAAACTACCAAAGCTATATGATAATGGTAAAAAAGTTTTGGTTGAAAAAGTATTACAAGGATTAAAAAATAAAGGTCTTGAGAACAAGCCTGAATATTTAGAAAGAGTAAGATTTGAATTAAAAGTAATTGCTGAAAAAGGTTATACTGATTATTTTCTTATCATGGAAGATATCATTGGGTGGACAAAAAATAAATTTGGATCAGATTCTGTGGGGGCTGGTCGTGGAAGTGCAGCTGGTTCTCTTGTCAATTATTTATTAGGAATTACTAACGTAGATCCACTCAAACATGATCTTCTATTCGAACGTTTTCTTGATTTACAAAGAAAAGATTTACCAGATATTGATAGCGATTTCGAACCTCGTATTCGTGATAGTGTTATTAATTATATGATCAAAAGATTTGGTAGAGAACATGTCGCCAATATTGGAACATTTGGAATGCTCAAAATAAAGTCAGCGATTCAAGATGTTGCTCGTGTTTGTGGTGTCCCGCCTGCTGATGTTTTTCCTATTACTAAAAAGATCCCACAAGATGTTAATGATGTTGCTCCTTTAAATGAATTAGAGAGTGAAATCCCATCTTTACGTTCTTTTTTAAATAAATATGATAGTGAAAAAATGCCCATACGTTGGTTTATTAACGGAGTGAGAGGTGCTCATCGTCAAGCAGGATCACATGCTGCTGGTGTTCTTGTTTCTTCTGAAGACTTAACCAAATCAGTTGCTCTTATTCAGTCTAAAAAAAATATCGTGACTGGTTGGCTCGAAGGAGCATCTGGTCATGAATTGTCAGATCTTGGTTATGCTAAATTTGATATTCTTGGCTTGAACAACCTTCAAGTAGTTAATGATACAATTAAGTTAATAAAACGACGAAGAGGGAAGACAATAAAAACAGAGGACATTGATCAGAATTTAGATGATCCATTTGTCTACAAAAACATTGTGCAAGCTGGTGATCATTATGGCATCTTTCAGTTTGAAAGCAACACCGCAATTAAAGTTCTTAATTTAATTAAACCAGACAAATTCTCAGAGTTATCAGACATATCCGCTCTTATTCGCCCTGGAACATTGTCAATGGGAATTCCAGAAATATATGCAGACAGAAAATTTGGTAGAGCTGATGAAAATGGAAAAGTTTGGTCTGAGAATGATATACCTCCTTCTATTAAACATATTTTAAAACCAACATTCGGATTAATGGTTTATCAAGAGCAGATGATGCGTATTGCAGAATTTGCTGCTAATTTTAGTAAAGGAGAAACTAACAATCTTCGTCGACTTATTACTAAATTAGGTAAATCTGCATCTGATGATCCTAACTATATTAAATCATTAAAACCATTATATGATAAATTTATACAAAATGCATCTCGTCCATTAAATGAAGGCGGGCTTGGCGGCAAAATGGAAGCCCAAGACATGTGGGATTTAATGGCAAACTTTTCGGGTTATGCTTTTAACCTTTCGCATTCTGTTGCTTATACTTATACTTCATTTAGAGAATATTGGCTTAAAGCATATTATCGTCCTGAATTTAATGTTGCTCTATTAAATAACACAAGTAAAGGAAGTAAGAAAAAAGGAGAATCATTAATTTCTATTTATGCTACAGAAATAATGGGTAGAGGCATGACTATTACGCAGCCAAATGTAAATTCATCAAATTATGATTTTGATTTGATTGATGATGAAACAATTTCTTGGGGATTGTCTTTTATTAGATCATTGCCTGATAACACTATTTCTAAGATATTATCTGAAAGAAAGAAAGGCAAGTTTAATAGTATAGAAGATTTTTATGATCGTATAACAGAAAATAGTAAAACAAATTCTAATTTAAACAAGAGTGCTGTAGATGCTCTTGTTTGGTCTGGTGCATTAGATGAATTTATTGATGAAAGATTTGAAGATCGTTTTGCTCTACATTCTTATATTTTTACTAATCTTAGAAAAGACAGAAAATATAAACCAGAAATATCATCATATAAATTACTTGTTGAGAAAGAAGAGGAATATTGTCAATTATCATTAACTGAGTTATCATCTTATGTAGATATGAGAAAATCATTATCAGATGCAACTGGTAAACCAATAAATTATATTTATGAAGTAGATGACCCTGGTAATTATTTTGTAATTGGTAAGATTGAATCTGCTATTGTCAAAAAAACTAAAACCGGCAAAGATTATGTATTATTGACACTTAGAGATGAAACAAAATCCAAGCCATTTATTTATGCATGGACTTGGAAAAATGGAGATGTATTCTCTTTAAAGAAAGGTCAAATCATATTTGCTCGAATAGAGAATGATGGCAACTTTGTTAATCTAGTAGGACACAAAACAACTAATGTAATTGTAGATGTTTAGCTTAATTCTCTATTTAAGATGTCCAAAATATTTTTGGCTTTTTCAGGGTTTTCTTTAGCAATATTTCTTAATTTTATAATTTGTGTGTCTAAACTATTTTCTGGTTTAGCTGTATCTGATTGTAATTTAGAATATAAATTAGGAAAATTATTTTTCATGTCTTCTAAGAATTTTCCTTTTTTAACTAATTCAATAAAATGATTTTTATCTTTAACAAATTCACTCATAGTAGATGCAGATTGAGAGAGCCATTCAATAAATGCACTTGGTACTTCTTCTATACCCTCAGTTATGGAAGATTTAAAGAAATTATATAAATCCAATATTTCTTCATCATTTAAAAAATCATCTTTTATTTTTATTTGTTTTGTAGTATTTTTAATTTCTGGCTCTTCAGTTTTACTTGATTCAAAATCTTCAACAGATGGTTCAACTGGTTTAGGTTCAGCAACTGGTTTTTCTGGTATTTTTCCTAAATTGTTATATGCATTAATAAATTTTTTAACTGTAGTTTTTTCTTCTACATCAACTTGTTTCATTATGTTTAACAGGTTTTTATATCTAAGTAATGAATTTTTTATATTATTTAAAGAATAATCTAAACCAGCGCCTTCTCTAATTAATGATTCTGTTGTTGCCCGATATTCAGAACCATGTGCTTCATCATCACCTGTAAATTCTCTAGATTTATATGATTCAGAAGGTATAATTTTTTTATATAAAAATTCTACCTGATTTAGAAATTGTTCATATTTACCTATTGCTATATGTATTTTATTTTGATTTGCACCAGGTTGTGTAATGGCAATATAAAAACCATAAGCTATGTTTTTAAGTTTAGCTAATAACTTATTTATTTCACTTATATTATAAGTATCATAAACCTCTTTTTCACCTTCTTTTTTTGCTTCTTTTCCAAGCTTTCTAACCTTAAGAGCATCTCTTGCACCTTTCCATAAACTTGTAAAGCTTTCATCTAATTCTTGATTAAATTGTTTTATTTTCATAATTACCTCTACATAAAAAGCATATATATATTATTATCTTATTAAAAAAAGGAGAAAATATACAATGGACGAAAAGAAATTAAGCCAATTAGCTGAAGTTATTTTTCAACAACTTGGATTAAAAGAAGAAATGTCAAAAAAGTTTATTAAAGTTGCTTGCGAAGCAATTAAAACATTTGATGAAAATCATACAGAAAAAGGCCTCGAACCATATACAGAATATGGACCAGTTGGAATTATGATTGAATTTGATAAAAAGAGAAATAAACTTAGAAATAATTATCACCCAGTTGTTCAAGAAAAATATTCTTCAGAAGAAGTAGAGAAGGCATGGAAAGATGCTGCTGTTTATGCTCTTATGGGCTATTTAGTAGAAAGTGGTGAATGGCACGGCCCAGGAGGAAAATAATTAAAAACTAAGCATATTTATAATAAATACGTTGTATTTATAAAAAAACATTAAGAAATGGAGAACATTATGGCAGTTAAAAAGTACGTAAGAAAAACAAATCTTGAAGCTTTAAAACAAGCACTTGACAATCAAAAATCTGGTGGAGGTGGTTTTAGATTTTGGAAACCTCAAAAGTATGGGAAATATGTAGTTCGTTTCCTTCCACAACAAAGTTCAGATGGCTTCTTCTATAAAGAAGCTGCTCAACATAAAATTGGAGAAAATTATTTCTTTTGTCCAAAAGTAGAAGGTGATAATTGTCCAATTTGTAAAGCATATAAAAAGCTTTGGGACATTAATACGGATGCTTCCAAAGAATTAGCAAGAGAAATTAAACCACGCAAACAATATCTCTACAATATTATTGTAAAAGATGAAGCTGGTGTTCCTGCTGAAGACCCAACAAAAGTTCAAGTTTATATGTCAGGTAAAAAGTTATATGACAAACTCATGGATTATTTCTTTGATTCTGATTATGGAGATTTGACTGATGTAGAAGAGGGTTTTGATTTTGTTATTAACAAAGAACAAGGTGCTCAAGGTTTCCCAAATTATGATAATTCTAGGCCTAGAAATAAACCATCACCACTTCATGAAGATGAAGAAATTATTGAAGAGATTCTAGGAAATGTAAAAGATTTGACAAAACAAATTGATTACAAACCAGAAGAAGAGTTGGAAAAAGCTCTTCAATCATATCTTGGTGGAGAAAAGGGATTTAATCTTGATTCACCATCTGATGATACTCCAAAAGCAAAGACACAAAAGTCTAAACCAGAACCAGAAGATGAAGAAGAAGATGAAGTAGACGAAGATGATATTTCAGATTTTAAGCAACAGCTTTTAAAAGATTTAGGGTCAGATGACTAACTAATAAAAGCCACTCGAAAGAGTGGCTTTTTTAGGCATATATCTCACTATGGATAAATGTTTCAAACATATTAATGGTAAAAAAGCAAGCCTCATTTATGTTTCATCTATTGATGAAGAAAAAGTGTTAACAGTTGGTATTCATTTTAATGAATATTTTGCACAAGGTGTTTTTGTAAGACGTTTGACCGCAAGAACAAAAGATATCGAATCAATAAAAACTTGGCAAGAAATAGATTTTCAATTATATGCCAAATTGGTTTTATACCTTGATGGTTTATCTAAAGGTAAATATTATCCTTACGAATATCCTATTTTAAAAAAGATATATGAGGAATTATTGAATGGAAAAAAGGAAGTGGCATTATCTCTACCCTCCTAAAGCATTTGAATGTAAATGTGAAAAATGCAATGGAAGAAATTTAACATGGTCAGAGTGGGACAACCATCTTTGGTGTTATGATTGTCAAATAGATTTTGACCCTAAAGACTCGGCATATTCTGGTGTTTTTTCAGGTCCAATTCCTATTGGAGTATCTTCAACATTAGGATTATCTTTTGACAGATATATGATGCAAGAAGATAGAATAGAACGTTTCAACATTAACACATTAAAATGGGACAAAGATTGGTTTTTCTATAAATATGAAACCTTATTTGAACATCTTATTTTGGATAAAATAGACCAATTAGATAATACTTATGGTGATGTAAATTTTATTACAGCAACATCGTATTTTGATTCTATTTTGGTAGAATACAGAAGAGGATTATATGCAATTCTTGAAAAATATAAAACTCCAAGAACATGAAAAAGCAAAACATGTTTTATTAAATCAAACATGTGATACTTGTTTTTATTTTCAAACTTCTTTAAAACCACCTAACATTTATTGTTTAAGAAATTTAGATGTTTTTTCTAATAATAAAATAGTGAATGAAAATATGTGGATAGAAGAAAAAACATGTAGAAATTGGAAAACAAATAACTTGAGTTTAAGAAAAAATTTAATGGTTTATGCAAATGCAACTCTAACATTAACATTAGATGATATTCAGCGTATAGATAAAATATTGGAGAGTGAAGAATGACACTATTTGATAAATTAGAAAATAAAATTAATCATAGAAAAGATGCTCCTGAAAAAAATAAAAACCTAAATACTTATATTTGGGGCGATTTATCATATGATGAAAAACAAGCATATCATATATATGAAGCTTTTCAAAAACAAACAAATAAGCGTGGTGATAAAAATGTTTGGCTTCCATCAATATATTCCAAGTTTAATCCAGACCCAGATAGAGATGATTTGAGGCCTGGCGATATAATTCGTCAATCTAAAAACTGGTCATATTTTGTTGAATGTTGGGATAAATATAAAGAAGATGAGAATTTTGATATAAACAATTTTATTGATTCTGTTTTTAGAAATTTAAATAAAAGTGAAAAAATCTTTCCAGCTCAATTAAAAACAAAAAAAGTATATGAACAATATCATGATTATAGAATGAAATTAAAAATGACCAAGACAATATCTACAGAAAAAAAGATGATGCAAGATATAGCCAATACATTTAAATTTATGAGAAATAGAATTGGAGATTGTGAATATTCAACTATTTGGTCATGGTTTCATGATGTTAAAAATGGTCAATATATTTCTGATGGTGTGCTATGTGCAATTCAAGAAATGATAAGTCCATTTTATTTCACAATTTCTAAAAGTTTTATTAAAGCTTATCACCAATTAGATAAAGATATACAAGATGAGATATTAGACGGACAAGAGTTTGTTCATATTCAAGTTCTTGTAAAAATTAAATCTCCTGTTTATGTTTTTGCTAAAGAATTATTTGGAGATGACATTATATGAATTCAATCAACATAGCAGCTAAAATAATAGCATATCTTGTTTTATTACTTGCTTTTGTTTCTTTTGGATTACACATGCTTTATGATTTCGGTAAACAATTTAATTATGATATGACTTATGGATATTTACCTATTGCTATTGCAGGCGCTTTATTTAGTTTATTTTTAATTCTTGTGCAAATTCATATATCTCAATTGTATTTTCTTTCTGTTTATCACAAAAAAATAATTAATACTTTAAGAATATTAATATATATATGTATATTTGTTGTATTTATTAATTGGTGGCTTAGTATATCACTTTTTATTGTAATTACAAAAAAATTGATAACATCAATGGTTTTATTATTCTTTGGTAAATATTTTTTGATTGCATTATTATATTCTTTGTGTATTAATATTTTCTTTTTTTCATTATCTATTCCTATAAGGAGACAAAATGCAATTTAATAATGCCAAAGATAAAAAACAATATTATTCTTCAATAGAAGAAATGGAAAAAGATTCTAAAAGAAAAGATATAATTTTATCATATCATAATATTTTTGGAAAGATAAAACAAGAGGTGTTTGATAAATATGATGCTGAAAATTTTTATTTAACTGGTTCCATTTTAGAAAAAAATAAATATGATGTTTCTGGAATATTAATGATTGAGATGTCTAAAGACAAGTTTGAAAAAATGGTTGATGAGCATTATTTGGACCAGTATGATATGGATTTTATCATATTACTAGAAGACAAACAATATTATTTAAAAAATAAAAAATGGATTGAAGAGGAAAAATCATCTGATTTTAAATTATCATGGAAAGGAACTATACTGTATTAATAGTAGATGATGATAAACAAATCGTCGATATATTACTTAGAATATTAAACTCCTCTGAAAATATTGATGTTCTCCATTGTGATAATTTAGCTAAAGCCAAACAAATACTTGAGAATATTGATATTCATCTTTTAATCATTGATTACAACCTTCCTGATGGTGATGGTATATCGTTTATTTCTGAGTTAAGAAATGAAAAAAGTATGATGAAGAATTTACCAGTTATTATGTTGTCTGGTGAAGGTAGCGAAATAAAAATACCTGCCTTAAAAAAAGGTGCTAATATGTTCTTGAGCAAACCATTCAATGGGCAAGAGCTTTTAGCAATAGCCAATAATCTTCTTAATTTGTTAGATGCTTATGAGTCATTAGAACAAGCTCAAACAATTATCATGGCTTTAACAAAAGCTGTTGAAACAAGAGATTCTTATACCGAAGGTCATTCTAGAAGAGTTGCTGATTATTCTTTAATGTTATATGACGAAGTAGGATTTGATAATTTTGATGAAAGAAATAGTTTAGAAGTTGGGTGTTTATTACATGATATCGGAAAATTAGGAACACCTGATTCAATTTTAAAAAGCAGCAAACCACTAACTCCAAAAGAAAGACAAGAAGTAGAAAAACATCCAGAAATAGGTTATGAAATATGTAAAGATTTAAAAAATTTACAAAATGCAATTCCCATTATTCGTTCACATCATGAAAAATTAGATGGGTCTGGATACCCTGATAAATTAAAAGGCGATGACATTCCGTTAATTGTTCAAATGACAACTATTGCAGATATTTATGATGCTCTTACAAGTAAGCGTGCATATCGTATAGAGAATAGTGATGAAAAAGCTTTTGATATTATGGACAAAATGGTAAAAAAGGGCGAATTAAATAAATATTTTTATGATATGTTTAAAATTTTAATTGAAAAGAAAAAAGCATAATTATATATATGTTTAATAAAATTAAAAATTTTCTAGAAGCATTAAAAGCTTATAATGAAATAAAACTCAGTGCAGATTTATTTGCAAAACAAATAGCATTTAAAATAGAAAGATTTATTCAACAACAAGACAATAAAAGAAGAGATAAAATGACTCAAGATTCTATTGCTAAAGAAATGTTGTTGTATGATGATTGTTATATAATTCCAAAAGAGGAATTAAAAGAATATATATCCAAGGAGTTTATATGAATGAAAAACAGTGTAAAGAATTGAGAAAAGCAATTGTAGAAAAATTTCCACATTTTAAAAATTATAGCAAATTTAAATCTTCTTCTGAAGCAAAAGAACGAGAGGTCTATTTTCAATTTAGAAAAGTATATCAAAAAGCCAAGATACAATTTAAAAATACACCAAGAGATAAAAAACAAATCATAGTAATTAATTAAGGAGTGAAGATGAGTGATATAAACACAGAATACGTAAAAATGCAAATTCAAGAATATCTTGTAAATTTAGTAAAATTGATTCCTGCTGAGATATTAGCAATTTATACTATTGCTATGACATTTGTTCCTGCTACTTTAACTGGAGCATTATTTGTAGCAATTCCACTTGCTATACTAGTTCCACTTTATCTTAGATTTACTCTAGATGTAAAAAATATAAAACAAATTGTTATTTCAACTTTAGCTTTTATTGTTTGGCTTTTTGCTCTAGGAGGCCCATTTATCTATTTTCCATGGTATGAATCTTGGATGGCAGGAGCATTGCTCACTCTCTTTACTCTTATCCCACCAATTTTATTCAAAACACCAATTGAACAAATTACAGAATCAACAACCAAGAAAAAGAAGAAAATAATGAATACCAAGAGTTGGAGACAAATCTAAGCATATTTATATATGATTGTATAACAATCTAAAAATTTTAAATCGGAGGTGCTAGTTGTATGGAAGCAAAAACACTTGAAGAGAAGACTACCAAAATCGTAACCCTTTTACAGGTTGCCAAGGACTTGAATACAGTGTTTTTCCCACAAAAGGAAAAGAAAGCTGACATTATACAAAGTGTAATCGTCAAGCTTGAAAAAGAATTGCAAGATTATTAATAAAAAGCAAACCTCTCTGTTTAGAGAGGTTTTTTTTGCTATATAATCTTTTTAGGAGGCAACATGCTGGACAAAGCTATTCGTCATGGCAAGGAACATCGCAAGCCTTATTATGGAGCTGGTAAGTATGATAAGACTTGTCGCCCTCATGGTGGATGTCCTTGGTGTGAGAGAAATAGAACTTTCTTTGATTCCAAGCGTCGAGTTGCTGCTGCCCTGGATGCTCTTGAGATAGATGAAGAAGACGTCCAGATTATGACTAATGCTTGGAAAAATTTTTAGAAAAATTGTACTTTTTGATAAAATTGTGTAAGATAAATGCATATATATAGGAGAAAGGAAAAGCAAATGACTATTACTTTTAAAAAGTATTATTTTATACTCAAAGGCATGGAACTTGAAGGAGACATGTTCAGGGAGTAGTAGTCATATAAAGAAGTGATTACAAGCTCCCATGAAAATGGGAGCTTTTTTATTGACAATTTAGAGAAGGAGAAATGCCGGAGTAGCTCAGTTGGTAGAGCAGCAGACTGAAAATCTGTTTGTCGTCAGTTCAATTCTGACCTCTGGCATATTATGGGTCGGTAGTCTAGCGGCGAAGGCAAGAGACTGTAAATTTTATAATAAAATTAACTGTATTCGAACTAACTGTAAAGATAAATATATCTTAGGGGGTTCGAATATGAAATGTGAAAATTGTGGACAAGAGCATGATGGTTCTTATGGGTCAAGAAGATTTTGTTCTTCTACATGTGCTAGGGGGTTTAGTACAAAAGAAAAAAGAAAAGAAATAAATAAAAAAGTTTCTAAAAAGTTAAGAAAAGATGGCTTAACATTAGAACAAAAGAGGCAAAAAAAGAATAAAGAAAAACATGCTTCTTATGTAAGAGAAACAGAAGTAACTTCAATTATGGATTTAAGCAAAAGAACTGTTATGAAAATTTTAAGAAGAATGGAATTGCCATGTTTTTTTTGTGGATGGTATGTTGTTAATGTATCTTGTGATGTACATCATATTGTTGAAAAGAAAAAGGGCGGAACTGATGAGATGAGTAATTTAACATATCTTTGCCCAAATTGTCATAGACTAGTTCATTCAGGGGTTCTTAAATTTGATAAGCTAGTAAATATGCAAGATTATATAGGAGATTCTTGGAAAAAATTTTATTATGTAAAAAATGGCAAAATTATTACGGGGAGTGTTCCTGCCGGGTGACTGTAAATCACTTGTCATATAAAAGGTAGGTGGCGGCGAAGAGGTTCGATTCCTTCACTCCCCATACCGTAGGTTCGAGTCCTACCCGGCCCAAGTTTTTGCCCAGGTATCCCGTAATCGGAAGCGGAGCGGTCTGTAAAATCGTCACCTAAGGTTCAGTGGGTTCGACTCCCACACTGGGCAATATCAATCTCCGGTAGCAAAAACTTATTTAATCTATGGACGATTAAATAAGAGTGGTGGTTGAAATACCATATAGTAGCTATCGAAAAGGAATTCCATGCTTAAGGAGGCAAATAGTTCCTACCTTGTGAAACCTAAGCAAAGGTTATGGTCTGAAAAGGGACGAATGAGATTGATTTTATCCTGATTTAGCGCAATTGGTAGCGCACCTGACTGAAGATCAGGTCATGTCTGGGTTCGAATCCCAGGATCAGGACAACCAGGGAGATATGGGTTCGAGCCCCATCTGCCCCTAAAAAGGGGCGGTAGTTTAATCGGTAGAACACCCTCTTTTTATGGTGAGATAGCCAAGTTGGTAAGGCAGCACTTTTAATTTTTTAATAATTGGGAGACAGATAAATATATGAAATTTTGTAAAAATTGTTATAAAGAAATTTCTGATTCTTCTATTACTGGCTATTGTAACTCATGCTATCCAAAAACAGATGAAGCTAAAAAGAAAAATTCAGAAGGAGGAAAAAAAGCACATAAAGAACACCCAGAATCTTATTCAAAAGTGAAAGGTTGTTTTTCTAAGGATTGGCAAAATGAACATCCTAATTGGCATAAGAAATGTTCTGATACATTAAAAGAAAAATACAAAAGTGGAGAAATTATTCATCAATTAAAAGGTAAAAGTTTATCTGATGAAACAAAAGAAAAAATCTCTAAATCAATGAAAAAAGTTGCTATAGAAAAAGCTGAACAATATTCTGGTAGATATAACAGAGGATATGTAAAATATAAAGAAATTGATGGATTTGGATTATTGGGATCATGGGAGGAATTAGTCTATTATGAATTAAGAAAAAATAATATTATTCCTAAAAAACCAACGGGATTTACTTATTTATTTCATAATAAAAATAAGATTTATTATCCTGATTTTTATATAGAAAATTTAAATATTTATATAGAAGTTAAAGGATATGAAACTGAAAAAGATAAAGCAAAATGGAGCCAGTTTAATGAAAAATTGATTGTTTTAAAAAGAAAAGAAATTAATGCAATAAAAAATGGAAAGTCTATCTTAGATTATTTGGTGACGTAGCAAAGAAGGTAATGCCCTGGTCCCATAAACCAGTTATGCAGTGGTTCGAGTCCACTCGTCACTATATAATAAATGGTGCCCATCGAGGGTTCAAGCCCCTCTCTCACCATTGTTCCTTGATAATATAGAGAAGGGTTTCTTATTTGGGCGGTTGACAGATCGGTGATGTGCTGGCCTCTTAATCCAGTCAAGAGAGGTTCGACTCCTCTACCGCTCATTCTGGGAAGTCGCACTTCCCCTGAGGAATTAAATATCACCACAAATGATGACGTCTATAAAGTGGAGTGATTTAATAAACCTCAGTTTTATGGACCTATAGATCAATCTGGTAGATCGACGGGCTTTTAACCCGAAGGTTGTAGGTTCAAATCCTACTAGGTTCAATTGTAGCGGGGTGAAACGGAATTCATATCACTCTCATAAGGTGAAGATAGCAGGTTCGACTCCTGTCGCTGCAATATGGTTTGAGGGATACCCAGAAGCTAAATTTGCATAGAAAAATAAAAGACTACTAAAAGCTTTTATTTTGAAATCTTATTTGGTGAGGTAAAAACTCCTTGATAAAGATTTAGTAGATCTTTATCTTTGGACCCATAACTCAGTTGGTAGAGTGATAGACTCTTAATCTATTCGTCGCAGGTTCGACCCCTGCTGGGTTCATTATTTTGCATAATTTAAACAAGATAACTATATGAAAACACAAGATGCAAAACCTGGACATTTTTATAGAATATCTTCATCCTCTTCTATGAAAACATTTCTAGTAGGAAAACCTGATACTGTACCAGAAAGCATACATGTCTGGTTTTATGATATTGCCGGTGATAAGTTCTATCTATATGATAAACATTTCTATTATGGTCAAGAAATTCAAGAAGTTGAAGCGGAGAACTTAAAAAGAAATACCATAAAACATCTTTTTGAAGAAGAAGACAGTTACTTTGCAAAAAATTTTTAGAAAGCATATATTATAGTGTATAATCTTATGCAAGGAGATTATAAGATGAAAGCTGAAGAAATGATTTCGATTATAATTAAATCTGCTTACAAGAAATTTGGCATTCATAATGATTTTGATATGGGTACACTTGTTGGTAGTGTAATTCGTGAAGGGATAGAGAAAACCTCTACCCGTATAGTTTATAAGGAAGAATTTATCGAAGGAGTTATTGCTGGTCTTAATGTAGAGCCGTAATTACATGGTCCTGTCTTACTAATTGGTTAGGTGGTCACCCTTTCAAGGTGAAGGAACGAGTTCGAATCTCGTCAGGACTAATAGGACGTTGATGATTTTAGTTCACCTCGCCCTGGAAAGTAAAGCAAAAATGCTTGAAAATTCTCAGGTCTACGAGCTTATATGAACGAAATGAGAGCCTCTCCCTAGTGGAGAAAATCAACAACTTGGTCCCTTCGGCTAATGGTTAGGCCGAGACCCTCTCAAGGTCTAGATACGAGTTCGATTCTCGTAGGGACTATAGTTTAGACAAAGGAAAAACATTGTATAATAAACAAATAAACATAAGAGGATACAATGAAAACCTTTAACACAGAACCTAATTTTTCTATTGTTCTCCCTGGTGGATGCAATGCTCACTGCTCTTTCTGTTTCTGGAAAGAAGAAAAGGCAAGTGAAGATTATCTAGAAAAGCTTAAATCTACTTTACTTTCTATTCCATCACATTTTAAACAGTGTTCACTTACCGGTGGAGAACCTACACTTTCAGTTCATTTTATTGATGTTCTGAAAATTGCTTTTGCTAAATTTTCTAAAGTAGTGTTGACAACTAATGGTTGTAATCTAGAAACATATATTCCAGAAATTGAAAAACTACTTAAAAAAACCAAAACAAAATTTCATGTGAATATAAGTCGCCATCATCATGATAATGATAAAAATATGGAAATGTTTGGAACAGATACCATCCCATCAAATGATAGCCTTGTTCAGCTTATCAATAAACTGAACAAGATTGGAATTGATGTAAATGCTAATTGTGTTTTGACAGAGGAATATGATTCTAGAGAGAGCATTGAAGAATTTATTCAATTTGCTAAACAGAGTAATTTTTCTTCCATTGCTTTTCGTAAACAACATGGTAATCTTGAACCTTCAAATCAGGAATTATTCTTTAATGATTATAAACCACTTTATGTTGGCAAATGTCCTGTATGCTACACTAAAGAACAGCTTATCTTGGGTATGAAAGTTCAGTGGAAGAGTTCAATGGCAGAACCAAAAGAGACAATTACTGATAGTGTATATGAACTTATTTATCAGCAAAATGGTAAATTGACAATGGATTGGGAAGGAAAGGAGGAAATTATAACTCTAGAAGATGAATTATATACACCTAATCAGATTGTTAAAATGGCAAAAGAAGGACTAATTCATCTTGGCGAAGAGTCAAGAAAGAAAAAATCTACTTCCATTCGAGGTGGTGGATGCTGTGGCTCTGGTAGAGGATGTTAGGAGGAAGTATGTTATTTTTAGCACAAGTTTCTTATACTAAAACGTATTATATGCACGACCATGGTGAAGAGAAGGCTGAATTTAGACTTGTCGAGGCTGATGATGAAAAACAAGCCTATCAGAAAGTTGAAGCATATTTTAATGATATGACACAAGAATATGCAGTCTACTACTCTATAAATTCTATTACTATCTTAGAAACAATTTCCTAAGGAGAAAAAGATGGATATTGAAGTAGAGGAATACGTTAATAAACATAAGAGAAAGTATAAAAAGTTTGAACAAGAACTAGTAGAAAAGTCAAAAAACCCTGTTTTCAGTGAGTTCATAGCATATATGGAGCAGCTGACTAGAGGAAGAAAGCAAGATGAATTTGTTCGTTATTTCTTGCATTTTCATACAGATATAACTTCCAAGATTATTGATTATTACAAAGAACTATTTAAGGAGAGAAAAAATGACAGAGGGAGAGCGCCATCTATTTGAATTTATGAATGATATGTCTGGTTCATTTTTTAACAACCTATTTCAAGCTATTTTCAAAGCAGATAGGGGTAATTTAGAGAGGATGAGACTCTCTTTCCCAGAAGAGGTGCAGGCAGTCATCCGCTATCAGAATGAAGATGGTTATTGGGATAAATTACAAGAGAGTTATAAAAATGAGGTTTAACGCGGTCGTGGTGGAACGGAATACACGCTAGCTTGAGGTGCTAGTGCCGAAAGGATTGAGAGTTCAAGTCTCTCCGGCCGCATATTTGCTCCTATAGCCCAACTGGCAGATGGCAATAGTTTCAAAAACTATCAAGTGAGGGTTCGAATCCCTCTAGGAGCATAAAAAAAACATTTGGAGGTTTAAAAATGAAGCTTCATTTCCATAAATACGGAGAATGGCAAGACGTAGGAATTACCGCGTTATATGGTGATGGTTTTGGAAATAGTACAAATTTTCCCACAGGAAGATATTTAAAACAAATTTCACGTTGTAAAATTTGTGGAAAAGCTAAAATTAGAAAAATTAATCTATAGGGGAAAAAATGAATAAAATTCAAGAATTGCTCAAAGAAAAGATTGTCATAAGATTGACAAATCCTGAAAGGTCTTCAGTTCTTGGTATGCTTGTTGATAATGCCAAGAAAACAGCTAAAACCCAACTTCGTGAAGTAATGGACGATGACATTGGTTCAGCTGCTAAAAAAATGAAGAATGAAGCTTTGAAGGCAATCGAAGAATATAAAAAAGGAAATGGTGATTATTCACACCTTGAGCGTGAGATCACTATCCTTGAAGAGTTCATTCCACAAGGGTTGACAGAAGAACAAATTCTTGCAAAGGTTAAAGAAGTAATCAATTCTTTACCTGATGAAGAAAAAGTGGTAAAAAACATTATGCCAGTTCTAAAGTCAATTCCTGGAATGGATATGAAAATTGCTAAATCTTGTATTGACAAGATTTTAGCATAGTTCTTAACGCAGGGAAACTTGCTATATGCCATCATAACCCAACTGATGGATAGCAATAGGCTAAGAATCTATAAGATGAGGGTTCGAATCCATCTAGGAGCATAAGGAATTTAGAGTGTTTAATCAGGATGTAGACTATCCTATAGAGGATAGAACCGAGATGTTTTGGCAAGTGAATGACAAATTTATGATTGGCTTAGGTGTTAGATACTCTACGACATTAGAAGGATTTATGTCAGATTGGGATTATCATATTGATACAATCTGTGATGAGCATATTTATCGTCAAGGGAAATATACTTTGATGGTTATTCAACTTAATATGGGTGAAGGTAAATTCTTGGCGATATATGATAATGAAAAAGAAATCAAGCCTCCTCCATATTATTTTACTTGATAGGAGATAAAAATGAGTTTGATTGATGATTTTAATAAGGCTAAACAAGCAATTTATGACCATGTTGGATTTGTTGAAGATTATGTTATTTATCCTATAGAAGATTATACAGAAATGTACTGGAAAATTACACCTGAATATGCATCTTGGATGAGAGAAATGCATGAAAAACAGACCGGTGAGAAATTAGAACCCTCTGAGTCTCAAGGAGTTACATTTCATGAAACAAAAGAGTTTGTAGAAGATAGAGACGGAAATAGTTATGAACATGAAATCTACACTCAAAGATTTTATAGTAAATGGATTTATAGAGGTGAAAAATATACTATGATTTTTGTGGATACACATACAGATGGAAACAAGTTTTTTGCAATATATGATAATGAAAAAGAGGTAAAAAATGCGTAAGTTAATGGAGATTTATGAAGCTGAAAATGGTTTGATTATTAAAAAGGAAAAAAAGACTTATCATCTGTTTTATTCCTCAACAGAAGAAAAAACAGAATCAATAAAAATAACAAATACAAAAGAGGCTTTTGTTTTTTTAACAGATTTTTTTGCTGATAAATTAAAAATAGATAAAAAAGAATGGATAACCGAAGATTCTTTTGGTCATCATATTCAATATAGATTAATGCTTGAAGACATGCCCTCATAGCCCAACTGGTAGATGGCAATAGGCTAAGAACCTATACAGTGTGAGTTCGAATCTCACTGAGGGTATACTTGCTCCTAGGAGGGAGGGTCTCCCATCGATTCTTATAAAGTCGCGATTCCTGGCTCAAACCCAGGTAGGAGCATCATGCGCTATTGGTGTTTAATGGCTAGCACTCCAGACTTCCACTCTGAAGGTAAGGGTTCGAATCCCTTATAGCGCTTTTATGAATGTTAATATATTAAATCTTGAAAAAAGAAAAACTCTTTATATTAAGAATAAAGTAGAAAAATATATTAAACTTCTTGGTATAAAAAATACAGAAAACATTATTATTAGATTTGTAAAAAAAATACCTAATCAATCAAAAAAAGTTATGGGGGTTTATTGTCTTGCACCCATTACAAGACCAAATAAAAAACCACCAAATAAACATCTTATTTATATAAGAAAGGATTTGATTACTAAAAGGTATCATTTATTAAGAACACTAATGCATGAACTTGTCCATGTAAAACAATATACAAGTGGTAAAATGTCTTGGGTCTGTTATCAATTAAGAAGTAATAATGTGTTTGTTTTTTGGAAGAAAAAAAGACTAGGTGAATTTGAAGATTTAGATTATTATTCCTCTCCTTGGGAAATTGAAGCACGAGAAATTACAAAGAGAATGCAGAAAGAAAAAAAGTTATAAAACCTGGTCCCATCGAACAACGGTCAGTTCGAGAGATTTTCAATCTCTAAATACGGGTTCGATTCCCGTTGGGACCCATAATTATTAAATCGAACTTAATTTAATTAATAGTTCCTTATAAGATAATAATATGTATACATATTATTATTTATATAAAATTACTAATTTATTAAATGGTAGAATTTACATTGGTGTTCATCGTACTAATAATTTAGATGACAATTATATGGGCTCTGGAATTATATTAAAACACGCACAAGATAAATATGGATTAAAAAACTTTAAAAAAGAAATATTAGAATTTTTTGACAATGAAAATGATATGTTTCAAAAAGAAATCGAAATAGTTAATACAGGTTTTATCTTAAGAGAAGATACATATAATATATCTACTGGTGGTAGAGGAGCAGATTTTAATATTTTATCCAAAGCAGGAAAAATTGGTGGTAAAATTTGTGGAAAATATTTATATGAAAATAGTATGGGGATGTTTTCTGAATATAGTGTTGAAAAAAGAAATAGATATCTTGTTTCTAAGGAAAATTTGAATCGTCTTATAAAGATGAGTAAAAAAGCTAATAGTTTAGACACAATAAATAGAAAGAAAGAAACTTTTGCTAAAATTAAACATCAACAAGGTTCTAAAAATAGCCAATATAATACTATGTGGATTACAAATGATATAATTAATAAAAAAATTAATAAAGAAGAACAAATACCTTTTGGATGGAAAAAAGGAAGAATCCAAAAAAAAAAAAAAACAAATAATTAATTTAAATCTTTTGGCCCTCTAGACCAATTTGGCAGAGTCAATACGTTTAGACCGTATAAATTTGGGTTCAAATCCCAAGAGGGCTAATTTTCTCTCTTCTTTTTTGCAAGATATATTATTAAAAAAAAGGAGGTGTGATGGACAAAGACATGCTCAAACATATTGAAGAGGAGTTGATAAAACTCCAAAAATTACATGGATTTCATTTTATGGATTATTTGATTGATCAAGTAAAGGAGTATAACGAAAAGCATATTTCTTCTAAAGGAGAATAATATGAGCGGTGGTTACTTTGATTACAATCAATATAGATTAACAGATATAGCAGACGAAATAGAAAGAGCAATAGAGAAAAATAATAAAGTAGATGAATTTGGATTTAGTCAAAATTTCTCATCAGAAACATTGGCTAAATTTAGAGAAACAATTGATATATTAAAAAAAGCATCTCTTATGGTTGGTAGAATTGATTGGCTTTTAAGTGGTGATGATGGTGAAGAATCATTTCATAAAAGATGGAAAGAAGAAATTGAATGATAACATTATTACTAGGACCAATGTTTTCAGGCAAAACAAGTGAATTACTAACAAAATTAGAAAGAGCTTATATAGCTAAAAAAAGAGTAATTCTATTAAGACCAGAAATTGATAATCGTGGATTCTTGAGCCATAGTCAAAAAGAGATTAAATGGTTAAAAACTGCTTTTATTTCTGACTTATCAAATTTTGATTTATCTAATTATGACGTAATTGGAATTGATGAAGGACAATTTCATAAATCATTAAAAAATTTTATAATCAAAGCAAACTATAACAATAAAGACATATATATATCTGCTCTGCATGCAACTAGTGAAAGCGAAATGTTTGATGAGATAGTGCAGACAATTCCATATTGCGATAGCATAATTAAATTAAATGCCATATGTACTGAGTGTGGTAATGAACTTGGTAATTATACTTATTTTAAAGAAGGAAATAAAACTGAAAAAGTAGTTGTAGGAGGACAACAAGCATATACAGCTCTTTGTGCCAAATGTTATTTTACAAAAATGCACATATAGTATAAAGGTTATTATAGGACCTTGCCAAGGTTCGGATTCGGGTTCGATTCCCGATATGTGCTGTTAAAAGGAGCAAAATTTGGATAAACAATTTGATACCAGCGATGAACTAGGTCTTCCAGTGGCTCAAAAAACAACTTATTACAGTGTCCCTTTAGGATTTAAACATGAATTTTATCTTTCTGGTGCAATTGAACAACCAGAAAAGTATGCAGAGTGGTTTCATCTCATGCGTAACGCCACAGAGAATGATACTATAATTATCCATATCAACTCTCGTGGAGGAGATGCCTCTACGGCCATTCAATTGATGCGTGTCTTAAAAGAGACTAACGCAACTGTTATAGCATCAGTTGAAGGTGATTGTATGTCAGCCGCTACCTTCATAATTATGAGTGCTCAGCAAATAGAAATAAGTGAGTTCAGCGATTTCATGTTCCACAACTATAGTAGTATAACTGCTGGAAAAGGTGGAGAAATGTATGATAACATCACCCATGCTAAAAAATGGAGTGATAATTTGATGAAAACTATTTATAAAGATTTTCTAACTGAAGTAGAAATACAGCAAATTCTAGACAACAAAGACATTTGGATGGAAGGAAAAGAAGTTCTTGATAGGTTGAACAAAAAGAACAAGAAAATGATTGCTGAGTTTAAAAAGAAAAAAGAGGATTAATTAGGCATATTTAAAATAAATGAATAAAGAAATTAAAATTGTTTTAGATAAAAATTGGTTAGATGAAAAAACGTTAAAATATAAATGTCCTATTTGTGATAAACTTTATTCTAAAAATGGAATCTGTTCTCATATTTGGAGAAGTCATGGAAATGGTATAAATCATGGTGAAAAAACAGGTTTAGGACAAAAAGGAAGAATAGCTTGGAATAAAAATTTAAATAAATTAACTGATGAAAGACTTCAAAAACAAGCTAAAACATATTCTATTAGATATAAAAATGGAGAATATGGTAAAAGTGCTTTTATAAATTACATACAAAACAATAGAAGTGATTTTTTAAAAAATGCTAGAAATGGAGGCAAAAAATCAGCTTCTAGTCAAAAAAGAAGGTCATTAAATGAAATTTTATTTTATGAAATGTGTCAATCACATTTTGTTAGTGTAAAAAATAATATACCTTGTTTCAACGGTTGGGATGCTGATATAATTATAGAAGATTTAAATATAGCTATTTTATGGAATGGAATTTGGCATTATAAAAAAATTAAAAGACAACAAAGCTTATTACAAATTCAAACAAGAGATAAAATAAAATTAAAAGAAATAAAAAAATGTGGATATAAAGCATATATAATTAAGGATTTAGGTAAATTTAATTCTGATTTTGTAAAAAATGAATTTGAAAAGTTTTTAAATAGTTTAGAGAAGGGGATTTGAGAGTATAATAAATCAAGCGATGGAGCATAGTGTAACGGTCAGCACACAACTCTTATAAAGTTGAAAGTCAGGGTTCAAATCCCTGTGCTCCTAAAGTCCAGTTGTTGGTGCAGCAACAGCTTACATTAAGTTGATGGACTTAAATTAATTTAACTTTGCTGCCTTATTCTGAAAGACTAGTGGAGGTCAAGAAGAATAAGTAAAAAATTATTAGTCGTTCTATCCACCGCAGTATCTGGACGAGATAGCAGCTTCGTTGAAGACTATCTTGCGAAAGAGAACCCAAAGCGTCAAGAGGGGGTAGGCAGACCAGACGGGGGAGTCAAGCAGTGCTTGATATCCACTCTATCTTAGGGCCTTAGATTTTCCAAGATAGAAGGGTGTGAATAGTCTGGTGATAAGTAAGTATAACCCTTTCAGGTTCAAATCCTGACTGCCTTAAATCCGGGTGATTGTTAGACTTTCAACACTTGCAAGAAAGTCGGCGGACATTGGTTGATTTAGGGTAGCAACAATTATAAAAGCAACCCTAGTTTTTATATAACAGATATTGATTGATTTGGGAGGTGGCAACAATTATAAAAGCAACCTCATCGTTTTTTAATACTATGCATGAAGAATATCCAAGAACCTTGTATACTAAATATCCAAAAACCTTTCATCTTCCATGGTCTCCAGGGAAAAGTAATGATGATAAGGTGCAACATGATCTTTCTGCATTTATAGGGAAAAGAGTTGTTATTACAGAAAAAATGGATGGCGAAAATACAACCATTTATCCAAGTGGAATATGTCACGCAAGATCTATTGATTCCTGTAATCATCCTTCAAGACATTGGGTAACTGCATTTTCTATAAAAACAGCTGATAAAATGCCAGATGATTTGAAACATATTGGATTTAGACTTTGTGGAGAAAATTTATATGCTAAACATTCAATCCATTATCAAGATCTTGAATCTTATTTTTTATTGTTCAATGTATGGGAAAAACAACTGTGTTTTAATTGGGATGAAACTATAGAAATTGCAAGACAATTAGATATTTCTACAGTGCCTGTTCTTTATGATGGTATTTTTGATGAATTATTGATTAAAGCTTTGCCAAATACATTACGTAATAATCAAGAAGGTTTTGTAATGCGTTTAGCTGATGAGATTGATCTTATTGATTGGGGAAAGAGTGTAGTAAAATGGGTTAGACCAAACCATATTCAAACCAATGTTCATTGGTTTAATCAAGAGATTATTAAAAATAATCTTATTAATAAGCATATATAAAGATGCGAGGTAATAAATGAGTCAAGTAAGAGAAGTAAAGCATATTAATGGATATATTATTGAAGTATGTACTGCTCAAGGAACAAAGCAATGGGATGTCTTTCGGCTCTATGACAAGAATTATACTTATCTAGCAACTATTTATTCCCAGGAGTTATTAAACAAGATTCTTAACTAGGACCAGTGGCACAAAGGCTGTGCAACAGACTTTAATTAAGAGCGTATTTAGAAAAAGGAGGTTTAATCTAAATACTGGATCTTGCTATATGCGGGAAACCCCTTAGAGCTTTTTGTACTATGCAACTAGTAAAAATCAAAAAGATTGGGCAATCCGCAGGAAACTAGATTTCCTAAGCATATATTATTATATGCATACAAAACATAAAGGAAATATAGCACAATCATCAGTTGTCTTGATTTTACAAGAAAATGGTTTTAATGTTTTTTCAGAATTAGGTGATGTATCCAAAATTGATTTGATAGCAGAAAAGGGCGGTGAATTAAGAAAAATTCAAATTAAATATGTTGGATACGTTAAAGATTATGTTTTTATAAACATAAAAAAATCTGGACCTAATGGATATAGATATACATACAAATCAAAAGATGTAGATTGGTTTGCCGTGTATCATCTATATTCAAAAAAAATAGCTTGGGTAAAAGCAAAAGAAGTTTGTAAATATAATACTGGGATTAATATACGTATAAATCCTGTTAAAAACAAACAGAAAAAGAATGTAAGATCAATTGATGATTATGGTATTGATAGGTTCCTCAGAGACTTTACGCAAGACATTGTACCTCTTGAAAACGATGAAGATAAAGTCCAGACTACAACATTGAAAGATGGTTCAGGAAACTGAAAGTAGTAAGTTAATCTGTGACCGTAAGGTCTATGTGGGTTCGAGTCCCGCCTGGTTCAAAGGTTTTGCTATTTGAACCTTAATCAAATAGAATGCTTTACTGTTTGAGCTAAACAATCAAACAGTATATATGGCCGGATGGTGGAATGGTAGACACCGGAGACTTTAACTATTTGAGCACTTAGATTGGAAACTTCTAAGTGAATGTTGGCGAATTCGGAGAATGGCCTGCAAATGCGACCCAACCCCGAGCCAAGCAAGAAGAGAAATCTTCTGGGCGTGTGTAGAGACTATGAGCCAACCACCTAAATCAGAAATGATATGGTGAAGATATAGTCCAGACCACAAACATTGAAAGATGGTAGTGAAAACTATAGTGGTAAGAAAATCTCCTGCCTGCAAAGGCGTGAGGGTTCAAGTCCCTCTCCGGCTATAAAATGAAGAAATGGTCAAATGGCAAAGACGGCATTTGGAAATGCGGCAGATGAAAAATCTATCTTTTTTGAGATTGGTGGATGGTACCATGAAATCAATCAATATATTATTAAGAAAGATGAAGTAATCCGGTTGAAGGTTCAAGTCCTTCTTTCTTCAATATGACAAAAGGTAAATTATTTTGGAAAAAAGAATGGTTCTCAATTTGTTCAATACATCATGAATTTGATGCAGATTGTCATATGTGTAAAGTTGGGTCTTGGAATAATATAATATCCTATAAAATAGGAGGTATTATATTTAAAATAATGCCAAATATATGGAAATATTTTAAAAACAAAAGGAGAATAAAATGAAGAAAATGGTTGTTCTAGTTCTAGTAGCAATGTTAACTTCTTGTGGGATGTCTTTTCAACAAACCATCAAGAATGTTAAATCTGACTTTGGTGGTGGGTTGTATCGTGAAATTGTCATTGAGAATACCCGCACTGGTCAGGTAATCGAAACAATTAAGGCTAAAGCCTATATTAGCGATGATTCTACTACTGGGAACTTTACAATCATTATCACCAATGAAAATGGCAAGCAATATAAAGTTGATTACATTGGTCATGATTATGGTGTTCGTTCCAAGGAAATTATAGACTAAGTATTATTGGACTGCTAGCTCAGATGGTAGAGCAACGCCCTTTAAATTAAGAGCGTATTTAGAAAAAGGAGGTTTAATCTAAATACTGGATCTTGCTATATGCGGGAAACCCCTTAGAGCTTTTTGTACTATGCAACTAGTAAAAATCAAAAAGATTGGGCAATCCGCAGGAAACTAGATTTCCTAAGCATATATTATTATATGCATACAAAACATAAAGGAAATATAGCATATTCTTCAGTTGTATTAGAATTACAAAAACATGAATTTAATGTTTTTGCAGAAATTGGTGATTATTCTAAGATTGATTTAATTGCAGAAAAATCGGGGATTTTAAAAAAATTCAAATAAAATATTCTGGAAGTAATGAAGAAAAAGTTCTACTTCGTCTTCAAAAATCTGGTCCAAATGGATATAGATATACTTATTCAGAAAAAGATGTTGATTGGTTTGCAATTTATAATCCATTTAATGAAAAAATTGTATGGATTTCTTCTAATGAAGCTTGTAAAAAAGAAAGTGGCTTTAGTATAAGAATGAATCAACCAAAGAATAATCAAAAAACTGGAATAAATTTTATTGAAGAATATGGTATTGATAGGTTCCTCAGAGACTTTACGCAAGACATCGTACCTCTTGAAAACGATGAAGATAAAGTCCAGACTACAACATTGAAAGATGGTTCAGGAAACTGAAAGTAGTAAGTTAAGGCGTGGGTCACTGGTTCGAATCCAGTGCAGTTCAAAAATATAATCTTCGCTATCTTAGGCCGATAAAGGAGATTATATGATAGAGTATCCTTCCATTATTAATTCTTCCAGAGCCCCCAGAAAACAAATGATAGCTTTTGAAAAGCTTGATGGGAGTAATATAAGAGTCAAATATACTTCTAAAAGAGGATTTGACTTATTTGGAAGTAGAACACAACTTATTGACTCTTCTCATCCAATTTTAGGTGGAGTAGTCAATGTCTTTAATTCAACTTGCAAAGAACCACTAGAAGAGTATTTCCGCAAATTTTATCCTAAAGATAAAGAAATAGTTGTTTTTGGTGAGTATGTAGGCCCAAATTCATTTGCTGGTTTTCATAGCGACCCAATTGATAAGATGCGATTTGTCATGTTTGATATCCTCTTAATTAAAAGCCAATGGACAGAATTTTTAATGCCTCAAGAGTTTGTCAAAGTAGCTAATAAATTATTAGGCATAGTACCTACACCAAGAGTGATTTATGAAGGCAATTTAACTGATGATTTTATCAACAGGGTAAGAGAGAATGAGTTTAGTGTAAATGAAGGAGTAATTTGCAAAGGAAGAGAAAAGAGTGGTGCTTTTAGAGGCAAGGTATGGATGTGTAAGATTAAAACAAATTCTTATCTTGAAAAGCTAAAAACAAAATATTCTACAGATTGGATGAAATATTATGAGTAGTTAGCAAGATATTTATATGAAAAAGATTGCTCCATTACTAATTTTACTTTTATTATCGGGCTGTTCTACTCTTAAAGGGTGGGTCAGCCCGATTTCGTCTTATGACCAGAAGTCATATGAAAATTTTATTACTCTCAAGGTAATAACCAAAACATTTGTTGATGAATGTTCTCCTGCTATAGAGCAAGAAAAAATAGATAATTATTTTCTTGCTCTAGACCTAGTTTATGAGTATGAAGTAGGTAAAGGAGATGAGAATATTGAGACAATTAAACAGATTGAATTATTTACTGAGAGGATGCAAGCATTTTATCAAGAGGCTAAGATAAAAGAATTAAGTCAGACATATAAAGATTTAAAGAAAGAGACCTTGACAAGGATATTAGATGTAATAATAGCGACAGAGTATCAGAAAGCGCGGAGGTAGTATGGAAATAGAATTTAACTTTGATGATTTTTCAAAATATATAACAGATAAAGCAGGACAAGCTGCTCTAAAGACATTAGGTGATGTATTAGGAGATGCCGCTAAAAGTGGTTCTAAGTTTTTAGTTGAGCAGAGTAAGTTGACATCTAAATACATGAAAATGAGAAAAGAAGAAGAGATAAGCCCTGAAGAGTTTGAATCATTGATTAAGGATTTAAACACAGCTCTTGAGGCTGAATTATTGAGAATGAATTTATCTGCAAGGCAAGCAGGTCAAAAATTATTAAAATGTTTTGCCGACATATTAGGTGGGGCATTGTCTGTGTTGATAAAGGTAAAATGAAATTTAAAAAAGGCAACATATTATTACATCAGGGTTTTAGTACTAAAAATCCTGTTCTTACTCTTGTTATACCGATTAGTAAAATATTCGAAATAGAATGGAAACCACATTGCTCGGTTTTAACAATAACATACTCTACTAAAAATACCAAGATTAAAAAATTTGATTTATGGACAGAATCTTTTTTTGCCGGAGCATGTACTATAATAACTAAAGAACAATATCATAATTATTATTCAATCATATTTAATAGTATTTTTTCTAAACCTATAGAAATATTTTTTTAAAACCAGGCTCGGAGCCTGGTTTTTTATTTTACATTTCCACCTGTTTGTAATTGCCACCAAAATATATTAGAATCCCAATTACTCTTGTCATAAACAGAAGAATGCCAATAATCTAATACCTTCACCGGGATGATTTGCTCCTCTTTTGAGTAGGCTTGCATTAATGCATCATAAAAGAGCATAGCAGCCTGACTAAAACCTAAAAGCATTAATGATTGCAGCATCCGAGCTATTCTACCAAAGTTAGGTGTTTGCTCGCATAGCCAATAATGTTTATTATCCTCATAATTGTTTGATTTTATTACTTTATCACCAGTAAAAACAAATCCATAGAATTTAAGCATGCGATAATAATTACGTAGAATTTGTTTTCTCAAGATAGGATTAGTTTTAAATTCTTGTATCTCTTCATCAGTTATTGCTATACTATCGACTGAACAAGAGTGTCTTCTTGTAGGAAAAAACCAAGTGATATAATTATGTACACCATTTAGTTTATTATCGTTCCAGGATTGCATTTCCTTTAGAGTTTGATGAGTGCTTGGATGAGGAGTAGAATTAAGATAAAAATCAAGTATCATTTGTTATAAACGTGTTGGATGTTGTTTTCATCATCAAAGATTAGGACTATGCCTGAGTACATGCGATGACGCATATTATCAAACATGTCTGACCCTTCGATGATGGTATAAGGAATATCCTTATCATTAAGATAGGATTCAATCTTGGTACGAGTTTTGAGATCATACAACTCTTTCATGCAATCCTCCTCATCTTGACAAATAGCCTCTTTGGTGCCTCTGGAAAGTACCAGAATAAAACCGGGCAAAGCCATAGAGAATATTTGCTCCCTTTATAAGTATAACTATAAGTAGTTCCAAAAAAGGAAGTACTAATCATAGTCAGTTCAATAGAGCCTGTTTGTGGAGTAGTATAATAATAAATTTTTATCTTTTTTGATTCAGGTAGAAATCTCTCTAGGAACTCTGGTACACCTAGGACAAGTTCATTATCCTGTTTAGAGAAACCATTTAGATCCTGAACAAACCAACTATCCTCATCTTTATAGGCAACAAAAGAAGGTGAGAATTTGACTAGACGTAGGACCTTGCGGAGGAGGAGCTTGGATTTGTGCTTGATCTGTGGAATAATATAATTCATAGATATCCTTTAAAGATATTTAGATGCTTTTAACAACAATCCATTACCATACATAACCTTTAAACATTCTTGAAGTGTATTTTCATGTAAATCAAGAACTTTTTCTATAGGTTCTTGATATCCACCAGCAAGATTCCACACAAGTGGAATATTATTATCTTTAGCAAATTGAAATACAATTCTATCACGTAAAATCATTTGATCTGTTGTTAAAAACCCAGCCTTTCAGCTAGGTTTAAATAATACCCACTTCTTTTAATTTATCTCTAATTCTATCAATATCGCTTTTAGGTATATTATTTGAACCATGAGGTTCATGTATAAATAATTTTTCTTTTATAGTATCATGTTTAAATGAACACTGAACTCCCTTCTTTTTATCCAAAAAATAGCCAACTTCTTTAAGAGCTTTTACAAATTCACTCCATCTTATATCAGCTCTTGTCGGTTTTTTAAAAACATTATTAAAAAATTTCATGACAAATAGAAATCAACTGTTTCATGAAAATCTTTTTCTAATTCATCTGTTGTAAAGCCTTGAAATAAAACAAGATCTTTAGTGTTTAATATTTTTCCAGTAATCAAACCATTTTCTTCTATACGAAAATCTCCACCTATCATTTTTCTATATTTAATATTTGATGATTTCATACCATCAATAGTTTTAAAAAATTGCATTTTACCTCCGTTTAATAAATTATGCTTTATAAATCGAGTTTAATTTCTAATCCATCCCAAGGTATATCTATATAATTAGATGATGTATAAGACTTTGATATGATATCATTTATTGAAATAAATTTATTCAATTTTAATTCGTTAAGATTATCTATTTGATAATTGTTATATTTTTCACCACAATAAACCGTTTCTTGTAATTTTATAAATTTATCATATTCATTTTCAATATTTTGTATTATACTAGATCCCCAAGGCCATCTTATACCGTTATTATAAACTATAACTTGTTTTTTTTCACCAGATTTTGGGTTTAGAAAATTAAATATTACTCCTACCATGTTTTCGTTTTTATTTAATAAAATATTTTTTTCTTCACCTGGTTCTATTGAAAACAAATCTTTTTCCGCTTTATAATCATAAAAGTTTAAATATTGAGCGTAAAACATAGCTTTTCTCCAGTATTTTGATTCACCTGGTTGTAAAGCATAATTTGGATTTCTAACAATTGTTTTAACATAAATACCTTTAATGCCTATTATTTCCCAACTTTTAGACGAATTATAGAAAAATACTTTATTTTCTTCTTTATAAACTTTTCCAAAATTATTTTGAAATTCTTCAATATATTCATCTTCAATTGTATTTGTAACATGGTTGTATATCTCTTCACCACCAGCAAGAGGATTTGCACATCCAGAAAGTAATCCAGCACCCAATGCTAAAGCAAATCCTATAGCCAAAAGGGCATTATTTTTAGCTTCATTTACATTTATTAAATCCATCAATTCACCAAACTTTTTATCGCCAGGTTTATATCTTGAATTAATAAGTTGTTTAGCCTTTTCTGTATTCTTATTAATATAAATTTCTTTTATAATAGAATGGTCATAATTTGATAATTTAATTTGAGGTATACTTTGTTTACAAGCCAATTTTTGTATTTGTTTTAATAAAGTAGGATGTTTATTAAAAAATTTTAAAGCCAAAGTTTTTATATCAAAATCTTCTTTTAAAACTTCTTCTGCCAACACTTTTATAAAATTATTCATAGTATTATCTTATAAAAATGTTTGTTAATATTTCTTTTTTATTATTAAAAATTTGTTTGTTGGGTCTGTCTGAATACATGATGTAATTTCATAATTATTTTTAATTAAAATAGCAAATATTTCATCACATTGTAGTTTTTTATCATATATTTTTAATTTGGTGGCCGGCTTAGGCCGTCCTGGTATCACGCTAAGAAGAGTATTCGAAACATTATTCCAAATATTATTCATTTTTTCAAAACAATTATCATTTTCTTCTAATTCTTTAATATATAAACTAGGAATATCATCAATTTTACAAACAATGTTTTCTTCAAAATCAGGTCTTATTTTTATTGAAACAGTTCCACCACCAGATTTTATTTTTCCTCTACCAACACGATATGCAAGAAAAACAAAAATAAATCCAGGAATCCAAATATTTATTAATTCATATAGACTAACTTGCCACCAAATAATATCATTAATCATAATTCCTCCTGCCACACTGTTATTACCGTATATCCTCTCTCTTCTGCATATTCTCTCTTTACTCTATCCTCTTCCCAAATCTCACCCGCTGTTCTCACTTTCCAACCAGGAATACCAAGTTTAATTAAATCCTCGGCTTTATATTTCCTCGGATCAGCATGTGTTCCTGTACCATTTACTTCAATAAGTGTATTGCTATCGGGAAGGTAGAAATCGTAACGATAGAGCATATCACCATCGGGTATACAATATTGTGGTAAATATGTTACATCATCTCGAATTAAAATAGCTTCATACTTCTTCTCTAAGCCATTACATTTAAACGTTCCATTCTTTCTCTTGGTGGCGTATTGCTTGCGCATAGCGGAACATACTTCTTCTGGAGAACGATTAATCATTTGTTGCTTTTTTGATAATTTCCAACTTTCTTTTGCCTCAGGAGACATACTTTTTATTCCCAAATATCTTTTGTTTATTCGTTCAGCTCTATATATAGGATCTTTATTCATTTCTTTCTGAACTTCAATTTGCTTTTCTTTAACACCAGGTAGATTATTCGGATTTTTATCAGGATTATTAATAAAAAAATTAGATTTGGCTTCACCTTTACTACGAGTTAAGTTCATATCTTTAAGACGGAAAAGTATATTCTTTTTAATTGTACCCATTTTATCTGCAATCATTTGTGCAGACCACAACTCATCTACATATAAGCGTCGTATTTCTTCCATATCCAAATCGAGTTTATATTCACCCTTGCCGGATAAACCAATATGCCGACACTCTCTTGAACAATATTTTGATTCATCTTTTTTTGACGGTTTAATATGATAAGATTGACCACAAATAGTACAAATTTTTTCACAACCTTGATTTTTCATTTTTGATAAACCAATATTCATACACTCTTTTGAACAAAATTTTGAAATAATATTTTAGAATAATAACAAAGCAATATATAATTAACAAGGGGATTCAACAAATGAAACACATATTGTTTTATATTTTATTCTTTTTCACAATCAATATTTCAGCCCAAGATCAGTATGATGTAGCTAGAGGTTCTTTCCCACCAAATTGGCCATCAAATTCATTAGATCCAAGATCTGAACAATTAAAGCAATTTGAACCACACGATCCATTTATAGTTATTCTGCCTATATTAATTAGCGATGATTTATCACTGCAATTAGAAGAAATAATTATTGCAGGCCTAAATATGACATTAGATAAAGAAGAATTTAATACAAAGCTATCCAATTTAGAAATTTCTAATAAGTATTTTTATAAGTTACAACAGTCGCTTATTAATAATTTAAATATTGAAAAAACTCTTAAAAAAGAAATCATTGATACAATAGATTTATCTTGTAAATATTTTATGAATGATGATTTCGAAAATCTCAAAGAAATCGTAGTATATGAGTTGTTTTTAAAACGACTTATGCCAAAACATGAATATTATGAATATTTAGATATATCTATAAAAACTGATATTCAACTTATTCAAAATAATCAACTTAGAATAATTTTGGGTACAAAATAATACTCTCATGAAGCAATTTCTTTTTGTATTATTCTTAATCCTCTCTTTCTCTTTATTTGCTCAACATCAACTTTTTCAATATGATGAGACTGAATATTATTTTTATAATATAAAAGATGATCCTATTGAATATTTTGTTATTGAGCAAAACATTGTATATGTTACACAAGAACTATATGTAGAGGGAGAAGATCTAAGAATTTTTCCTATTCAAAAGATGTGTACACTAGATGAATGGAATTATGCAGAAACTTATATATATCGATTGTATAAAAAAGATGAATATCTATATATTGAATTATGGCTTGATAAGTTAATATATAAAGCTAGATATAAACAAATCTCAAGTCAAAATATTATGTTTCCTGTTCATCATGCTTTGGATGGATATTTTAATTCTGAAGAATCTGATAAAGATAATGAATAATTTAAGTATTAATTTATCATGGTGTTTAAAATGATTAGATATATAACAAGTTATTTAGAATCTAATAAAATAATCTTCAAAGTTGATGTAAAGAAACGTCATATCTCTCCAGAAGTATTAAAAAAATGGAAAGATGTATCTAGATATATTGCTACATTTTTAGAAATAGTATATATACAAGACGACAAAGATTATGATAAATTATTAAATGCTTATAAATCAAACCCTAATATACTTATTGATAAAAATTATTTATTAACATATGATCAAATCAAGGAATATCTATGTTAAATGGAGATTATCTAGATAGATTTTTCTTGTTTAAAGATGCTCAAGAAATAACCCATCCTAAGATATATAATATATTAAAAGAATTTGCTCAAGATAAGGTGTTAAATAAATATCAATATAGAGTTCTAAATGATAGAGTAGAAATTTATATTTCTAATAAACTAATTATAATGTTTACAATTAAACAAGATCAATATCTGGTTTATGATTATATAAAATATGTAGCAAGTAATTTTACCTGTGAACCTTTGTTTGTTTGTAGTGAAGATAAATTAAGATTATTGATATCAAAGATGGTTAAAGAATATGAAATCATATGAAAAATATTTAAATAAAAAAGGGGATTTTGTTCTTTTTGAACAAGACATTGAATCACTAGAAGAATTTGACCTCCCCAATGAATTTAAAAATGATATTATATTGGAAAAATGTAATATTAAATCCTTAAAAGGCTCACCAGAAATTGCAGGATATTTTAAATGTTATAATTGTAATTTATCAACACTAAAATATGGACCTAAAAAAGTTCATACTCTTGATTGTTCAAGAAACAAATTATCTTCTTTAGAAGGATGTCCAGAAGAAATGGTAGTTATATATTGTGATTTAAACAACATTTTTTCGCTAAAAGGTTTACCAAAAGACATGAATGGGACACTTTCTTGTTCATATAATAAGATTAATTCCCTAGAAGGAATAGAGGAAATAAACAGACTGCGTTGTTTAGATATCAGTCATAATCCTATAAATTCATTAAATTATATACCTAAAGAAATTGGTTCTTTGCTTTGTGATAAAACAAATATTTCTTTTGAAGAATTAATGAATTATTGTTTAAATATAAATGATATTGGTGAAATAAAAACTGACTATAAATTTGATTTTCTTAATTTTATTTTTGCAGATAATGAAGAAAAAATCAAAATGATATTTGATTATTATAATACATTATAATTTAAGTAATATAATAACTATTTGTAAATCTTTACATCTTCAATTTCTCTATCTTTATTAAAAGATAAGAAGACATAGGGATATTCAGAACCCATGTTATCTAAATCTACAGATCCTTCACACCAAACTACTTCAAGTGTATTTAGATACTGTGTAATTAATTTTTCATATTTGAGTTTATATATATTGTCCTGAATATCTAGTAATTTTTTTATTGTCATAGGATATTTCATAGTAGTTTAATAATTATAACTTATCTTTATCTTCTCTAAATCATTTAGAGCATATATTTATATAGTATAATATCCTAGAAAGGAATTAAATTGATATATCCTTATATTCAAATTTTCGGAGAAACTCAATTAGATGAACTTCTAGCAAATCAAGAAGAATACTTTGATCATTGTATCTCCATTGGATCTCCTGGCGAAAAAATGTTGAATTCAATAAAAGATAATTTTGTCTCTTATCTAAGGCTTGAGTTTCATGATATCGATGAAAAGAAATATTTAAATGATATTCTACCATCATTATCAGACGTAGAAAAAATAATAAACTATTTTAATGAAACAAAGGATGTTGCTACTGGATATGTTATTCACTGTCATGCAGGCGTTTCTAGATCTGCTGCTGTGGGTATAGCACTCCTCTATATGATAACCAAGTCAGAAGAAAAATCACTTCAAATATTTTATGAAATAAAGAAATTGGCTTTACCAAATAAAAAATTAATCGAACTGTTTGACAAAAAATTGGGTAGTAATTTAACAATTATATGTGATCTTATTCGAAAAAATACAAATGACTATTTTTATAGCATAAAATTATAAGATAACACTAATGTATAAATTTTATATTTATAGTAATACAATATTTATTCCCATAGAAACACGAGATGATGAGTCTGCTGTAATACAAATAAATAAAACAACTTTTAATGATAAATTTTCTTATAGAATAGGAAAATATTCTATACATTGTAGCACTCTAGTCTCTGACCATTTTTTAACACAAGAAACTGAAATTGATGAAGATATGAAAAAAGCACTAATCCATTTCATATTTGAAGGCCTTGAAAGACAAATAGAGTTGGGCAACACAAATTTAGATTATGTAGGATTAGATGAGTAAAATTAAGCATATATAATATACAAGAAGGAGATAATATGAATCAAGAACAAGCTCTAAAAGACACACTAGAATATTTTAAAAATCTCACCCCACAAGAATATGAACAACTTGCTGGAATACAATCTAATATGACTCAAGAGTTGTTTGATAAAGTAATAGATCAAGTCAACCAAGGATCTGTCCAAGATGGAACAGATTCTTGGGACTTCCCTGATGATCTAAATTCTACTCTCCCTATCTCATCAAAAGAATTTAGATCAGTTCACACTTATATTCATGAATATACAATGAAAAAACATACTAGTTATTTAATTGATTGTACAAAAACATTTCCTAATTATAAAATATTTTTTGAATACAAAAATCAACACTATGTTTGGGAAACAGTTATAGGTCAAGGAAGCGTCTCGTATATAGATATAGATAAAAAACAAGAGTATCAAAAACATAAATCTTTTGTTCTTACAATAGACCCTAATATAAAATTTTATGTATCTTAAAAAGAAGTAAAACCTTCTTTTTTTTATAAAAAAGCATATATAACTCTGGAGGTTATTATGCAAACATTATTTTATATATTTTTATCCATTGGATTTTTATCCTTTCTAATAAACTTTATCCTCAAGATTAAAGTTAAACAGGATGTTTTTGATCTAGTTGTCAACTCTCTATTCAACAAGCTCTCCATCCTCTCTTTTGTAATTGCTATTGTGATATATAGTGTCTTCAGTCTCTCTCCATATATCCAAGAACAAAAAGATCTTTATCTGATTGATTCTTATAACAAGAATATTGTCCTCTATCAAACATATATCCAAGATTATCAAGCGGCTGCTCAAAAACAAATTGAGGAATATCAAGCAGCCCAATCTGCCATGGCTCGTACAGCAACTGCTATCCAACTTCAATATTTCAGCCAACAGATTGATGCTGTGGGTAAAGGCATAACAGAACAAATCAAGGAATTCAACAAGTTGGTAATGGAACAAAAAATTGCTATTAATCTAGCCCAATCTAGATTAAATATTCGTAAATTAAATAAATTTTATTTTTATTAATATGGAAAGCCTAAGCACACTTACACTTGCTTGCTCTAATGATCTTATTATAATGATGTTTATTGTATCTGTTGTCTTTGTTCTTTTATCTATCTTTGTCTTAATTTCTTTGTCAATTTTAATTAAAAGGGTGAATAAAGAAATTAAACAACAGAGGATGAGAGAGAGAATAGAGCAAGTAAAACATGTAGAAAAAAGAGTAAAAGAAGATAACCATATTAGGAAATTAGGTTTAGACCTAAAATATATCTAAGGAGTAAAAAATGACCAAGTCAACAATTGTCATTATAGCATTTATGTTTATTATTCTTTTATTAGCAACTTTTGCCTCTATTGATTCTTGGAAAAGGAATCAAGCTGTAAAAGCACAAATTAAAACAGAAGTCAAATATGATGAGGTACAAGCCCTATCAAAACTTGTATCAAATTTGGATAAACTAGAAAAAGATACATCTCTTTATATAATTATCAAGTTAAATAAAACATTTAATGATAGATATACTGTAGATATTAATTATGGGGATAAACAATATGAAAGAGACTTTGCCTCTCTTTCTGCTATGCTTGCCTATTTATCAGACTCAGAAGCAAATTTTTCTTATATTGTAAATGCCAAGGAATTTGAATGAGGAAACGCAAGCCTAGAGGAATAAAAAAATCTGGGCAAAAATCTTGGGATTTATGTAAAGGGTGTTATTATAGAGGATGTGATCCAGCAAATGGTGGATCTAGAGCAGATAAAAAGATCAGAAAGAGGTTATCTTTGGGGTTGTGTCCAGCATGTGGGCATGATCCTTGCACTTGTAAATCGAGGTGATATATGAAAGATGAAGAGTTGAAAGAATTGGCTAAAGATCTTTATTCAGGCAAGATTTTTACTGATAGACATCTTGATGAACATACAAATTTACAAAGTATCTTTATGGCTCTTATGTTCATCAAATCAGAAACAAAAGCAGGCAAAGATTTTTTTGATTCTAAACCTGCTTTGATTTATGAATATCTTGATCGAGCAGGACCTATGTCTATGAATGGATACCCAATGTTTTTCTCTTTTCGATATTTGAACCAAGAAGAATGTGATAAAATGTTTTCTTATTATGAAAAAATTAAAGAGGCTATGAATGGGATATAATTCAATATATGAACTTGCGAATAAACAACTTTGGGGAGATTGCTTATTAAAAGTTTTAGACTCCTCTGAAGAGAAAGTAAAATATGCGATTGCTAGATCTAACCTTACAACTCTTGTACAGTCAGAATGTAGTAAAAAGCAGTTTGATCTATTCATTTCCCAGGGAGTGTTAGTTCCTAAAAATGAATGTTTATAAAGTAAATGGTGATAAGTTAGGATCTCACTCACAATACTATCAAAAAAATTTATACATGGTAGTTTTGAACCCAGAACTTCATTACCCGAAATATGTTTTATTCGATACCAATTTTAAATTTCTTGAAAAAACTATTATTGATTCTAAAAGCATAACCTACTCATTAAATTCTGAATTGTTAGAAAAGATAACCGATCCAAGTCTAATGGCTAAATTATTATTACTAATATGATAATATATAAATATCACATTGCTGCCTGGCAATTATATCAAAAATATCCTAGTGCCTTCTGCTCAAGTGAGGCTTATGATGCAATTAAACCTACAATGTTATCATATCTTCATGGTAGAAAAATCATAAAATGGATAAATCGCCCAGAAGCAGAACTTTTAAAGCCAGCAATTAAATACTGGAGATCAGGCGGTTGGGTTTTTCATACCTTTACGACTGATGGATTGAAAATAGTTAAATTATTAGATGAGAATCCAGGTTTAATGGCTAAAAAATTACTCAATGATTTGGGTAAAAAAAGATTTTAGAGCAGAATAAAACTATATATAATAACTAATCATGGCTAAGATTGATATGATGACGCGGATTGCCAAGAACTATATGCTTTCGGCTGGTGATCCTGGACACAACAAGCACCGCATTTCGGCTATTATTACCGACTCGGCTGGTAAGATAGTCTCCAAGGCGGTTAATTCCTATGATAAGACTCATCCTCTTCAGGCTGAATATGCCAGCAAGACGGAAAGGCCTGATCGCATCTATCTTCATGCTGAGATTGCTGCTTTGGTAAAGTGTCGCAAGATGCCTCACACCTTGTATGTTTTTCGCTTCTTGCATGATGGTCAGATGGGTTTGGCTAAGCCTTGCCCGATTTGTCAGATTGCTCTGCGTGAGGCTGGTGTCAAGAAGGTAGTTTATACCACTGAGTCTGGAATTTCTGAGTATACGGTGTAATATGGCCAGAACTTTTTACCAACGTCTAGAAAATCAAATCCTCAACAAATGGCTAGTCCACTCTTCAAAAGATGGTGATGTTATTTATATTGTTTTTAATCTTGAAATAATGCACACTAGCAATATATTCACTGATAATCGTGTGTTTGCTGATGGTTTTTTTATCAATAATGCCAAGAAATCAATAACATATGATGATATCAATCCTATTTATTACAAAGAGAAACAAGTATTCCTTTTAAACATTGATTTAGCATATATTTTAAATTCTCGCCCATATACAGATCATTATATGAAAGATAAATTAAATCGATTTTTAGCCAAGAGGTTGTTAAATGGATAATGCTCAAATAGATGCTATGGATGTGGTTATCCATTCTTTTCTACATGCTATCTATAACTCTGATATGACTGATGATGAATGTGATATTACTATTAATTTAGTAATGAATATGTTTGTTGAAATGCTTTCACCAGAGTATCAGGAGGTGTTTGAGGATAGGATAGAAATTGCACAAAAAGAGATTGAAAGACATTATGAATATCTGGCACAATTACCAGGTGGTGATAAATGGCCATCAAGGAATTAAAAGAGGAAAGGAGATATAGAGCATATATTAAAGAGATCAGGGCAACAGAATTTATTGAAGTTAAACAGATAAAAGAAACTGATCATGGCATAGTAATTGAAACAACAGAATATGTTAGGGGTATTATCCCAGTATATTGTGGAACTAAATTAGATATTTTTGCATAAGGAGAAAGTATGAAGCGCACTTGGGAAGATCGGGCACGACTAGAGAATAAGGCAAAAAATAAGCAGAACAAGTTCCGATCTAAAAAGTTTATCAAAGATGGAGGAGCAAAAAACAACCATATTAACTGTGTAAATAAACAGTTTGATATTGATGAATTAGAAGAAATGTTTGAAAGTTAAATATAGTTGGGCCTTCAAGGCCCAATTTATGGCCTGGTAGCCCAACGGCAGGAGGCGACGCACTCAAAATGCGTACAGTGTGGGTTCGAATCCCACCCAGGCTAATATATGATGTATGGGAGGGGAGGTGTAGAAGGAGAAAAAAATGCCAAGATCAATAGCAAGAAAGGGATTTCTTGCTGGAGTGATAATAGTAATTTTATCTCAAATAATACTATGGTCATTATATAGTATAGAGATCTTTTGCCCTATTGCTTTAATAATAGCAATAACAACAGAATGTTTTGCCATTGGATCAATGATTTTGCTAGTTCATAAATATGATAATTTAAAAATTGAAGTATCCAAAGATCCACTAACTAGAATTTTTAATCGTCAACATTTTATGATTTTGTTAGAGAAAGAAATATCCAGAGCCAGGAGAAATTCATCTAAACTGGCTATGGTTTTATTTGATATAGATGATTTTAAGTTGATAAATGATAATTATGGGCATTATGCGGGTGATCAAACTTTGATTGCATTAACCCAAATTATTTCTAGAATGATTCGCCCCTATGACTCTTTTGGAAGATTAGGTGGTGAAGAGTTTGCAATCATCTTACCAGAGATACAAGAACAAGAAGCAATAGATCTATGTGAGAGGATAAGAGAAAAAATACAAGAATCAAGATTGAATAGGAAAATTGCCATAACTTTATCCATTGGCGTAGCAATGTTAGAAGATTTAGACGATCATCATATATTGTATCAAAAAAGCGATGATGCAATGTATAGAGCAAAAGACAATGGCAAAAATCAAGTAATCCTATACCAATAGGAGGATTTATGAATTTTCAAGAGTTATTAACTGAAGGAAAGAAAAATAAATTATTATTATTAGACATTGATGACACTATTGTAAAAGCAAAAAACATTTATATCTACAAGAACATAAATGGTCAAGAAATAAAACTTACTCCTGAACAATTCTCTCATGAGAAAGTATCACCTGAGACAGAGAGAATGTATGATTTTAGAGATTTTAGAAACGCTGAAAAAATTGCCTCTTCTATTTCTACAGGAGAACCTATAATTAAAGTTTTAAAATATATGGATAATATGATTTCTAAGGGGTATAAAGTAGGCATATTAACAGCAAGAGGTATGGAAGATGTGATAAAATCTACCATTGCTAGTTGGCTTATGTATAAAAAAAGAGGTGAGTTAAAGAGCATAGGATCAAAACTAAAAGAGGTGTTTGCTGTTGGTGATGATATAAAAAAATATAGAGGAGCAACATCATTTGAGAGAAAGGCAAATGTCATAAAATCTCTTTCGGCTAATTATGATAAAATAACATTTGTTGATGATGATTCTAAAAATGTCCAAGCAGTTAGAAATCTCAATATACACAATGTAAAGGTAAAAAATGTAAATGAGATCGAAGATTGACAATGTTTGTCTATGGGGTTATGCTTTTTTATGTTGGGCTGGATCAATAGTTTGCCAATTATTTGGATTAAACGGCATACTTATAGATGTAAGCGGATTCTTTATTATTTATTTAGGATTGAGATTGATTTTTAGAGGTGAGGTTGAGAATGATTTATAATTATGATTTTGTAAACAAGAAACTTGTAAGTAAAGAAGAATTTATCTCCAAACCAGAATCAGACCCTATCTTAGAAAGAATTAAACAAAAAGTAGATCCTCAAACCTTTGAAGTTTTTCAAACAACTATTGATGCTTATTTCGCAGAGGCTTTTGCTTATCAAATGGAAAAAGAAAACGGAATTGAAGTACACAAATCAAGGTGGGATAAAGAATGATATACACTCCAGAAAAATTCTTGGTAGGTTTTCAAAGAAGAGTCAATAATTATGGGCATGCTTTAGATACTGATAGAGACAATGAATATATACTTGGATTTGCTACATATAAAGATGCAAAAGGACAGATAAGGCAAGAGACAATTTGGAATAATTGGAAACATAAAGAAAATCCTGTTTTAACTTTTGATAATAATCTAATAGCAGGATTTAAACTTGTTGGTCAAGAACATAGATCATCTGCTTGGACTTCTTCTGGCAGATCTGTCTTCTGTGTTGAAGACCCTAGAGGATTTGTTCTCCAAATTGGATCTGGTAATTTAATAGAGATTATTAAACAATGCTCTATAATAAATGGAGTGATACAACAAAAATGTGTATGGTCTTGGGATAAAACTACACTTCTTCTTATACCTGAAGGAACTGATTTATATAAAGAAGGAATTGAATCATTTGAATTAAAGAACAAGAAAGTATCTTTGAATGAATTAAAACCTGGATATAAAGTAAGATTACAAACTGGAGAGATCGGTACCTGGTTAGGTAGTCTGTGGGCTATCACAGAAGGTTATTATCAAGGTCAAGATAAAAAAGAAAAAATTCTTTATGATAAACCAAAAAAGAGAAACGTCTTCTTAACAGACAACAATCATCTTGTTATAAAAACATCTATTGTAGTAGCGGAAGTGCTTGATTCTAGCAATGTTATTCCAAACCCCGAGCAATTATTAAACGAGCAAATTGCCTTTGTTTCTAAACAAGAATTTCATAATCAAGGCCTTTCTTATCATGAAAGAGATAAATCAACATTAAATGGGTGGGAACATGATTATTACTTTACAAGCAATTCTATGTTCTTAAAAAAGCAAACTGATTATTCTCTAGAAAAGGTAAAAGCATTACACCCACATTGGGAAATCTTAATTTGGGATGAACAAGAAGCAGAAAGAAGAGCCGATGAATATAGGAGGAGGAGAGGATGGTAAAATTTTATTCTCTATTACTTGGATGGTTTAGACTCATCCCCTGGTCTTTGTATCTACTTTCTGGATTTGGTGTCCTTTGGCCTCCACTATTTGCACTACAATACTTGGCTTTTATTAGTGCAATTGTTTGGATTCTTTTGCGTAAAAAAGCATCTAGATATGCTTTGGAATCTGAACCTATTTTAGATTTTATTTTTGATAATTATATAAAATTTTTAGAGGAAGAGAATAATAGAGTATAATTCCTCCTGGAGGAGTTATGAAAAAGATTGTATTTGCCCTATTTCTCATTCTGTCTCTTTCAGCCATTGCTCTCCCATATTGGAATCCTTGGGTTAGAACCTGGGAAATCACTATTGGAGAGCAAACTTATGTCCTAAGATTCAATGAGGAAGGTCAAGTCAAGAACCTTAAAACAGGTCAGGTTTTTGATTATGACTATGATGGTGAGATACTCTATCTCTTCAATTTCTATGGTCAGGACTATACTATCCTAGTACATTTTACTGAAGATCAGTGTGTCTTTGAAGGTGTAGAAACAAGTATGGGCCTACCAGCGAAAGGCAATACGTTTAACTAATATGTTTTTTAAAAAGAAAGTTGTTCCACCATTTATTGCCAAGAATTTGATGCTTGGTAATAGTTGTAAAAATTGTATATATGAAAGCACATTTCGTGGTCTATTTGTTTATAATCTTTCTACAGTTACTTCTGATGGGAACAGAACTATTTGTACAAAGAACAAATTAACCAAGTATGGAATTTGTACAGATTGGGAGGGATTATGATTTGGCTTTGCATCTTGCTTATGCTATCAAGTTGTACTATAAGTTTCCTTCCTCCTGTTCCTAAGCCTGAAAGCATTGTTCTAGAACAAGCACCAGGATCAGATGGCTATCAACTTGGTTTTCGCTTTACCTCAACTATTTATATGGATGATGGTTCTATCATTACAAATCGACTTACTTCTGTAGATTCAACAGGATTTACTGATATAGTAGATAATGGTCAGGCTATTAGATATGGAACTGCTGTAATTCGATCCTATATCACTGATTATTTAACTGGATCATATGTTTATTCTAACCCTATATCAATAACAATCAATAATCCAAGTGATGATTGGTCAGATGGTACAGTTATATTAAATCTTGTACAAACATCTTATGATGTAGTTGGTGGACAAAATGGAACTTGGACCACTTCAGATTCAAAATCTGGCACGTGGTATGTTCCAGCAGCATCTACTTTGATTACTCTATTTGGTGATATATCTGGTTCATATGATTTCTATAACAGAGAAATCATACTAGGTGGTTATACTTTTACAAGATAATCTATGGCCCAGTAGCCAAGTGGGAAGGCAAATCAACTGCAATTGATAGAATCACAGTGTTCAATTCCTGTCTGGGCCTATTTTTTTTAAAAAAAGTGTTTAGAGAAAGCATACTTGCAGTATAATAATCTTATCAAACCTGTAGGAGGGTTTTATGAAGAAGATTATGTTTGTTTTTGCTATTCTAGTTACGCTGTTCAGTTTCGTGGGTTGTGATAATCCAGCCACTTCACCCATTGTTATGAGTGTAGAAATCACTGATTTTCCTGTGCAGGTATGGACTGAATTTGCTACAATTGAAGTAACTATTACTTATGATCGTGGTGCTCCTGTTGTAGAAAATCGTCAGGTAAAGCCTACTGGAACAGCTTTTCCCTACACCAACTATTCAATCACTGTTAGTGAAGATGGTGTTCTCTCTGATCCTGTTAACATCACTTTCGAAGACTATCGAATGATTAATGTACTTGCAAACGAGTGGTGGGTTTTTAATTCATATGGAATTCATCTAAATGATGACGGTACTTTTGTTGATACTTCTAGTGGAGCTGGATTTTGGACAACCAATAAGTTGAATAATACAATTGACATATCTTATGATGCTTTTACTGATAAGATTTCTATTGCTACTAATGAATACGCTCGTGTTACACTCTAACTAAAAACCAAAGATTAATTCAAAGCCACCCTAACAGGTGGCTTTTTTTGGCATATATAAAGATATGGAAACAATCTATTACGCTCCTAAAATGCCTCAATCAGTTCCTCTTATTGACAAAGAGAAAGATATGGTCTCGTTTATGATTGATGGAGAGATGATTGATGTGCCTCTTCCTCTATTTAAAAAATTATTTGAGAAGACAGAACCCAAATCTAATCCATTAGACGATGAAGTTAAAAAGTCATTGTTGGATTTAAAGAGTATGGGTTTATCTCGAGAAGATGTCAAGAAAATTATTTCTTCCTCTGTAAAAGAACGTGGTCAAATGGATATAGATAATTTAGCAGAGCGTTTGCTTGATGATATATTTTAGGGGGCCTAATGCGATTGCATGACAGTGTTGTTGACATCTCTACCAATATAACAAATACCAACTCTTTTACTATTAAAACATCTCCTAAGGCATTCAAGATCTTGTCTGATAATCTCTACTCAGATAAGATCACTGCTATAATTCGTGAATATAGCACTAATGCTTATGATAGTCATGTGTCTGCTGGTAAAGCAACAACCCCATTCATAGTCCACCTTCCATCTTATGAAGAGCCATTCTTTAGTGTCCAAGACTTTGGAACAGGCATGGATCATTCTACTATATATACTTTATTCACTACTTATTTTGATAGTAATAAAACTGAATCAAATGATTTTATTGGAGCATTAGGTCTAGGATCTAAGAGTGCTTTCTCTTATACTGATAGTTTTGTTGTTGAGTCTGTATACAACTCTACATATTGTGTTTATACTTGCTTTCTTGGAGAAGATGGAACACCTAAAATTGCCAAGATAGTTGATCAAGACACTGATAAAGAAAATGGGATAACTATCAAAATCAATGTCAAAAGAGGAGATATATCTGAATTTATTAATAAGGCTAAAAAGATATATTACTTTTTTGATACTCCTCCTACCATTGTAAATTGTAATTCGGATTTTCCACGACCAGAGGTGTTATTGTCTGGTTCTAATTGGAAATTAGTAAAACCACATACAATGACTAAAGCAATTGCCCTACAGGGCAATGTTTATTATCCTATTAGTGATACCAAGTTCTCTGACGTCAAACATCAATTTGTCTTGGCAAATAATTTTATCATCCAATTTCCAATAGGACAATTAGAGACAGCAGCAAGTAGAGAGACCTTGTCATATGATGAATTAACTGTAAAAAACATATCCTCTCGGTTGAATCAGGTGTTTGATGAATTTTATGATTTATTTATTCAAGAAGTTCGTCAAGCAGAAACATTATGGAAGGCTAATTTACAATTAAAACAATCAATTCGAAAATATGGTTTAAAATCTTCATCTGATCTTCCAGTTTTATATAATGGAGAAGCATTGACAGGTAGTTTTAATTTTCATCCAGAAAAGTTTAAAACATTAGCCTTTATATATCAAAGAGATCATAGCACTGTTAAGAAAACACATTTTAAATATGAATTTTCTATTTATCCAGACAAAGATGTTATAGTCTTTGGAGATGGGTTAAAACCTCGAGAATCAATTACTAAAGCCAGATCTTTGGTTAAATTTGACAACAGAATTATCTTTTTCGATAACTTTGATCAAGCAATTGTTGACTGCTTGGGTAAAGCAGATCATATCTTAACCAGTCAAATGGAGAAACCTAAATCAACTCCTTCATCAAGAAAAAAGACCAAGGATTTTATTTTATATACTGGTTCTTTTTATTCTTCTAATGGCTACTCTTTTAAAGACTTGACTGGCACAATCTATTATGTTCCTTTATTGCGAGGCAAGATAGTTAATAATGGTCAAAAAATAAACACAGCCTCTTTTCAGAGAATGCTTGATAATGCTTATACCTTAAATATCCTATCAAAGGATGTAAAAATCTATGGGATAATAAAATCTGTTGCTCAAAAATATAGCCATAGATTGATAAACGTCTTAGACTTTCTCCCACAAGAGTTAAATAGGGTATTGGAAAAGCAAACAGACAAGGTAAAAGAATTTAGAAAAATTAGTATAGCATTAGAAAAATGGTTTAGTTCTCACAGCAATAAATTTCTCTATAATGCTTTTAAAGAAGGAAGAATGACACTTCCTCTTTACTCCAAGATGTATTTTATTTTTTATCAAGTAAGTCAATTACAAAAACAGAAAGAAGAATTTTTTAAAGGAGAGAATTTTAATTTAATTAATAGTCTCCTCCCAAAAATAGAAATAGAAGATGATTCAAAAATTGATAATTTATTAGATTATTACCCCATGTTAGAATATTTGAATCATTATATTTCAAGCACAATTTGGAATTTTAAATTAACTGATAAAGATATTCAAAACATAACAGCATATGTTCAAGAGTTGAATAAATGAAATATATTATTACACAAGATTGTATAACTTTTTATTTAGATAAGGTTGTTATTATACAGTCTGAAGACCCAAATTATAAAAAAATAATAGAAGCATTAAAACAGGGCAAGCCAGATTATGAGATAGTTTATCTCCTTAATCCTAAAATGGTGGATAAAGCAAAAAGGTTATTATTAGATGGAGAAAATTAATTATTTAATAATAAAAAATATAGATTTAGCAATTCTCGACCCTGTAATTATGATGATTGAAGAAAAATATTTTGCCTATGATTTTGAATCAAGGAGATTTATGTATAATCCGGCCTTGAATAAACAAATAAAAAAACTTTTAACATTATATAAAATTGTAGATAAGCAAGAGGCACTTGATGCCATTACTATTTTGGAAGCAAAAAACTTATTATTAGGAGCAAAAAGTGATACTTGATCATGAAATTAAATTAGATTTTTCTGATGTGTTAATTCGACCAAAGCGTTCAACCCTTGAAAGTCGTAGTCAAGTAAAGTTAGAGAGGGTATTTAAAACTCTGCATGGTGCAGAGTTTTCTGGCGTGCCAATCATTGCTGCTAATATGGCAACAGGGACATTTGAAATGCTTGATGTTTTTTCCCAAGAAAAGATGTTTGTTGCTATTGCTAAACATAATAATAAAAAATGGCTTGAAATTTTTTCAAAAGAGAACATATCTCTTTATCCTTGGGGTAGAATGCTTAATTATGGATTTTATACAATTGGGATGAGCGATCAAGAGTTGCAAGAATTGATACAATTTAAACAACATTTAATTAAAATTGGGTATAAATATGATATCAAAATTTGTATTGATATTGCCAACGGATATACTCAAAGATTTGCTTCATTTGTTTCAAAAGTGAGAAAAGAATTTCCTGAAAATGTTATTATTGCAGGCAACGTTGCAACGCCAGAGATGGTTCAAGAGTTAGTAATTGCAGGAGCAGATTATTGTAAGATCGGGTTGGGTCCGGGTGCCATGTGCAGCACAAGATTAAAAACTGGTGCAGGTTATCCACAAATTTCTGCAGCAATAGAATGTTCAGACGCAGCACATGGTTTAGGTGCAGGTATTGTATTAGATGGGGGGATGCGCTCACCTGGCGATGTGGCAAAAGCATTTGTAGCAAATAGTGATATGGTAATGATTGGTGGAATGTTTTCAGGAACTGACGAACAAGAAGGTGATATAGTTGAAAAGAGTTTTGAATCTAATGAATTAGAGTGGGATAATGGAGTATATAAGAAAAAAACAATTACAAAACAATATAAAGTATTTTATGGCATGTCTTCAGAATATGCCCAAGAAAAGCATATGTCTGGAATGAAGAATTATAGAACGAGTGAAGGTAGAGTTGAAGAAGTAGAATATAAAGGTCCTGTTCAGAATGTAATTGATGATTTACTTGGTGGATTGAGAAGTGCAGGAACATATATAGGAGCCAACTCTATCAAGAATTTTGGCAAATGTGGAACATTAATAAGAGTAAATAGGCAGCACGATAGATTTTAGGAGGTAATATGAATATTGGAGATACAGTAAAATATCCTAAGGATATTGATCCTACAGATAGAAGATTAGAACCATCTTTAGATGGTATTGTCATCTCTGTTCAAGGAGAAGATTTTATTTCTATTACAAGGTTTGGAACTTTGGTATTACATAAAGATGGAGAGATACAAATTATTCATAGACTTAAATTTGGATAATAGATTTTAGTTATGAAGTATAGAATTAAGATTGGAACTGGTAAAATGTTTAACCCTCCTCTTGGTGAATATTATATAGAATATTTTAATGGCAGGAAGTGGAAAATATATAAAGAAGATAGTGGTTGGCCTGATGGTTGGAAAACCACGTGTTTATTTCCATCAGAACAATTGGCCTTAGAAAAAATTGCTGAATTAGTCAAACAAGAAATTAAAGATAATCAGACGTTGGAAAAAGCCCAAACATATATTAGAGAAATTGATTCTGCTGATATTGCAAGGATTTTATTAGAAAATGACAGTTAAACCTGGACCAACAACACCAAAACCTTTTTACTTGAGACATAATTTATATGAAAAACCTACAGAACAGGATAAAATAGAATATATTAAATATTGCATAAATTTTTATCAAAAAAGAGGAATTGAATTATCTAAACAAGAGCCATTGATATTTAAGAAAAAGTGGAAAAAAGCAATTATTGAGATTGGTAAAACAATAGAAGATTTGGAGTATGATTTATTAAAACTAACAAATCCAGAAATTATTTCAGAAGTTGATGATTTTGTGAAAAATTAAGCATATATAAATATAGTTAAATCAAGGTAAATTCTGCAAAAACCAAGCAGAAAACCTTGGAGCAATGATGTTGTTTGGCCAGACACATTATTGTTTTTTGGGCCGTAAGGCTTAAGATAATTATGTAAGCCCAATTAATATAATAATATTATAAGGGCTTGTTAAGAGGTAGGTTGCTTCTTAACGCTTGGTAAGGTATCTTATATTAAGATGATACTTTGCCAAAAAAACATCCTCGTTAGAGGATGTTTTTTTTATTAGTATTGCACTATCTCTGTTTTATATCTATAAAAATCAATCCGATTGAATATAAATTTTATTACTGCTCGTTCATCTGCTAATCTATAATTGTATCTATACTGTCTGTCTTCTTGGGTAATATATATTGTTATTTTGTTATGCGAAAAAGATATGTAATAATTCATTTAAAAAATCCAAAAAATATATTTAATATACTTGTTAATAAGACAGTAATAACAATTCCAACAATTGTTTTAAATGTCCAACTAACAATATTTTGTAATTTTTCTATTTCATCTGTATTATCAGTAGACCTTCTATATAACTCTTGAATGTCTTTTTTGTTGCCTAACAATAAAACTTTTATTTCTTTTATTTGTCTTTCAAAATTTTTCTCAGACCTTCTTCGTTCATTTTCTAATTCTATTTTGGTTGCTTCTATCTTCTTGTTAATTTTATTAAATTCTCTTTTTACTTCTCTTCTATTAATTGTATTTTCCATGTTTCCTCACTATATTCATGTTATTATCTTACAATAATAATAAAGATAAATATGGAGGAAATATGAAGTTTGATAATATATTACAAGAAATAAATATTGATACTGGTGAAGTTGGTCATTATTTTAAAAATAAAATGACTCCAGAGGAAGAAGAAGAATTAAAAAAGAAAGCAGAAAAAGAAAAAAGAAAGAGAAGAGGAAAAAGAGCATTTGGTTCTTGGTTTACATCCCATAATAATAAAAAGCATTTAGAGAAATAAAATGGAATATTATATAAAAAAATATCCAATTAATGGATTTATATCTGTATGTTTGAAGTGTAAAAGCAATAAAGTAAAAGTAGAAGTAAGAGAAGATGGTGTTGATTTTCAATGTCAAAAATGTGGAAATAAAATGTTGATTCGCCCCGGTGAAAGTTTTCAGGTGCAAGTACCCGAAGAAAGAATAGAAGAGAAGGCAAAAGAGTTTAGAGAACAATTAAATAAAAGTGCTACAGAAGAAGAAATTGATGCTATTATAGACGCTTGGATTAAAAAACAAGAAGGTCAAGAATGATTGGATATATAGTTAGAAATATTGGAAAATTACAGCATGTATGGAAAGTAGAATTTAATAAATCAGCAAATGAAATAGCAGATTATGAAATAATTAAAATTATTTATGATACGGATAATCAAACAGATGTTAGTTCTTATTCAGATGGTGCTATTTTAAGACATTTAATATTAACAAATGAAAGAATAATTATAAGAGAGATTTTTGGATCATAAAAAGGACAGAGAATGATTGGATATATAGTTAGAAAATCTGATACATTAAGAAGTGTATGTGTGGTTAAAACAATAGATTCTTATAATAATCAAAAAGCATATGCTTATAAAATTATTCAAGTTATTTATGATATAGATGGCATGACAGTTGATAATAACACTATGCACCCAGATGGGTCTATTGTAAAAAGTTTATTCTTAGACGAGAGAGCAGCAATAAGGACAATATTCAAATGATATTACCATATAATTTAGAACAATTACCAGAATTGATAGAAATAGAAAAATGGTTAGAAACACACGAACACAACTTTTTAAAATCTATTCTGGAAGCATCTAAAGAATATAAACTAACACCTAATCAAATTAAATATGGTAAAAGTGTATGGGCTGGTGTTTTAAATCCACCTAAATATATTAATATAAGTCAAAAAGAAGCAGAAATTTGGGAATTAGTTTTTTATAATTATTTGCCAAGAAATTATTATAATCAAATGAATGTTGTAAAAGATTTAATTTATAGTGCCAAGAAAAAAGGCAAATTAACAGAAAATCAATATAATGTTATTTTTAAAGCAATGTATAAATATAAAAGAGCAATTTTAAAAGGAATATTTAATGTTTAAAACAACACCATTTGAAGAAATAAAAGAAGGAAGGATATATTACAATCAACTCGATAGCAGATGGTATCAAATTCATTATATAAAAAAATTTTTCTCTGATCATGGTTTTCAATCATATTATTTCTTTTATAAACCAGGTGAGTATATTACTATTATGCCAAATAAATTAATAGTTAAAAAAACATGGGAAGGATATAGAGAGCAATATAACAAAGAGCCAAATTCTTATGAAGCAATTGCATATATAGAAATATATCAAAAGAAATTAGAGAAGTTAATGAAAGATTTATTGCAAGATTTATTTTCAAATCCAAGTTTTAAAATAGAGATAACCAAATGAAAATATATCAATTTTATTCAGATTATAATGATAGTTGGAATTCTGATATCCATCAAGATATAAGATGGAAAGTATCAACATCAAATGCGCCTATGCCAGAAAAATATCGTAGCCCAGAGTTAGATTTATGGATAACAGATTTTGGACCTATGCCAGAATATATAACACAATTTAAAGCAATTCAAATATGGTATAGTAAAAAATCTAACCAGTGGAAAATAGAGTTTTATGGGACTGATGACCCAGATAAAATAAGATTAGTAAAAGAAAAATATCTTGATACATTTAAACAAATAAACAAATGGCCAGATTTTGTTCCACAAGATGTTTTATATTTTTTAATAAAAATACATTTTGTTGATTATGATGAATACAGAAAACTTAATGAACAATATAATGTTAAATATCATATTGGATATAATCATTAATATAGGAGGCATAATATGAAACTTCAAGAAGCAATAGACATGACTAAGCAACAACTCCCCCAACCATGGAAAAATGCCAAAGTAGTGTGGAACACTTTAGCCACACAAGGAAAAGTATATCCAACAGATCATGAAGGATTTCTATCATTTGAGAGGTTTTATTCCAATTTTATTGAGAAACATGATAGAGAACCAACAGTTGATGAAACAATTAAGATATATTTAAAAAACAGTCCAACACATATGTCAGCAGGAAGTAAATAAATGTGGTGGAATGTTCTGATTGTTCCAAGTGGAATTAGATATAAAGTTAGAATGGGGAATACAGATGTCTCTGAACTAAAAGAGGAATATGATGCTATAGAAAGAAGAGCAAAAGTTAAATTTACTTTTGATAGAGGATTTAATCCAGATAAAGTATTAAGCAATTGGGGGTTGCAATCAGAACTTGCAAAATATATTCAACAAGGTAAAGCAGCATTTTCAGAAAAACATAAAGTTGATTTAGTGCCTAATAATATAATACAAATGATTAAATCAACAGAACCAGACAATTTAGATATATTAGTAGATTTAGATATTGACGATCAAGAAGATTTCAATAATCAATATGGTGGAGGAATACAAGGAGCAATTGATTTATTATCAAATGCCAATGAGTATATGTTAAGAAGGTCATCATGGCCTGAAATAGAACAAAAGATATTAAAAGATTATAGATATTCAAAACTTAGCCCTGCAGGAAAAAAGCAAGCATTAGAAAGAGCAAAAGATGAATCAAGGATGAAAGATGCTTCTTTAATTAATACTTGGATAAAAAAGTTGCAAGCATCAATTAAAAATGATGATAATGATGCTTCTATTTTTGATGGGTTAAAATAGGAGGAAATATGGGAGACAAAATTATTATTATAGTAGGAGTAATAATTGGATTAACATTAGGTTTTGGTGGTGGATTTCTAACCAAGACAGTGATGACTCAAATAGAATTAGCAAATCTAAGGTCAGAAAGAGACCAGGCAGTTTTAGCAAGACAAACAATGCAGAAGCAATGGGAAGCAGCAGTGAATGAATTGAATGCTACTAAAGTTGTTTTAAATGATACACTGGCAGCATTAGAATTGTTAAAAAAATATTCAGCAGTTGATGAAAAGACAAGAAAAGATGTTCAAGATTTAAAAAAGACATTAGACCCACAAGGTCAACCAACACCTGAAACAGAGGATTTGTTCAGAAAATTGGTAGATAAATTTAATCAACTTAATGGAATAACTGCGTCTTTTACAGATACAACAACAATATTAGATTTAACACCATTTAAGCAATTAAGAGAAGAAGCAGAAAAATTATATAAAGAAACACAAGAGTTGGTTTTCTCTCTTGGTTTAGGAGCATAATATGAAATTTATATCTGCAATGCTTATACCAATTTTATTATTATCAAGTTGTGTGTCATTAATTCCAGAAAGGAAGTTAAAAGAATGGGCTTATGAACATGATTTTATTTTAGCAAGTGAGTGCCCTAATGTAGTAGTTCCACAAAGAGAACCACAACCACATCCAAATGTTCCATCTATTATTGTTTATGATTCTGATGGCAAGCCAATTGAATTGACCAAGGCCTATTTAATGGAAATTATTATCACTTTATTTGGAACAGTTGAAAAATATCAATATTTGGTTGAGATATATGAAAGAGAATATTTAAATGCTGGTGGACAGATAATGCCCAACTTAACATTAGAAGAGTTAAAAAAACTATATCTATCTCGATTATCTAAAATAGAATCAATAACAAGAACTACTGGGTCGAGCAGTATAGAACAAGAAATGACAGTTGAGCAGTTTGCTAATTTATTAAAAATTTACAATGCTCTTGGTGGATTATGATTAAAAAATTATTATTAATTTTTCTCATTTTAGTATCTTGTACAAAAGAACCTATATATACTACTGCAACACAAACAAACCAACTATCCATTATAAGTTTTAATATTCAAGTGTTAGGGAGGACAAAAATTTCTAATCCTCAAATTGCTTCTATTATAATTGATATTATTGATGATTATGATTTAATAGCAATTCAAGAATTAAGAGATAATACTGATTTTACTCTTGTAGAATTAAAAAGATTAATGCCAGAACATTATAAAATTATAGCAGGTCCACGAGAAGGTCGCTCCTCTTCTAAAGAACAAGCAGTATATATTTATGATGATAGAGTTTTAGATTTTATATCAGAATATAACTATGAAGATTTATCAGATATATTTGAAAGGTCTCCTTACATAGGAATTTTTGAAACTGATGACAAGAAATTAAGTTTTCAAATTGTAAATGTCCATATTTCTCCAGGAAGTGCCAAATCAGAATTAACATATTTAGCAATTTTGTCATCACAATTAATAACAAAACATCAAAAAGAGGTAGTTATTGTAGGTGATTTTAATGCTGATGGTTCATATTTTCCAGAACAAGATTTATTGACATTATTTTCTGATGAAATTTATAATATTGTTATAGGAAATGAATTAAACACAACTGTTGCAGTTAGTAATAATACTTATGATAGAATAATTACTTCTGATAAATTACCAATAAAGATAATTCAATCAGGAGTTTTATATTTTGAGAGTTATTTAACTCCTAATATAACAACAAAACAAATTTCAGACCATTATCCTGTGTATATGGTTTTTGAATATTAGGAGGGGATATGGACCTTAATTGGCGAGAAGTATATGAAACTGGAATACCAGAGATAGACGAACAACATAAAAAATTATTTAATTTATTAGCCGATATATGTTCAGTTCCAATGCATGAAAAGGGATTAAAATTAAAAGAGAGCATGGAACAAATATTTGAATATGCAAAATATCATTTTAAAACAGAAGAAGAATATTGGGTGAAAATTAATTTACCTCAAAAAATGGTTGAACATCATAAAAAAGAACATACCAAATATTCTAAACATATTAATGATATGTTAAAACATTTTTCTGATGGGTTGTTTTTATCTATGACGATGTCTGATTTTTTAAAAAATTGGATAATTGACCACATTTTAGGTGAAGACCAAGAATATACTCAATGGGCTAGAGAAAATAAGCATATATAGATGTATGAAATATTATTATGTTTTTAATACCCATAATAAAAAATTAAAAGAGAATGAAGGTTGTTTCGTCATATATGATAATTTTATAATAGTGGCTTATTCTCATACAATGAATCATGATTATCTCTTAGAATCTTTGGCACATAAACATAGATTAAACAAAGAAATGGTTATAAAAGAAGGTCAAAGATTTTATATTACCTACGAGGAAGATGAAATTTATATTTATCCTGCCAGAAAAGTAGATGATAAAAAAATGCATGAAAATTGGGATAAAAACGCAAAATTGATAAAAAACAACATAAAATAAGCATAGATAATTATATCTCGGAAAGCCAACGAGAGAATGTAGGCCTAAGTAAGCCGAGTCTTAGTAATGAGACACTTATAATTTTATTAATTATTAATTTGATGGTAATTTACGGTTCAAAGTAGGCTACTTTGAACCTTTTTTATTAAAAGCGCGGAGGCCTATCCTCCTGGCAGTACCATTTAAAAAAGTTAGACTTTCTCCCTGGTTGGAAATCAGGGAGTTTTTTTATGCATATATATTTGTATGAATGAGAATATAGTTGCTAAAAATTTATTATTAAACAGAACATGTGAAACATGTAAATATATGGATTATGATTTAGGATTTACTGTTTGTAAAAAAATTGGTTTATTTCAACAAAGAAAACATGAAAAATTAGGAATTTGTGATAAATGGGTCAAGAACACATAATAGCAATAACTAAAAATTTATTATTAAATAAAATATGTGAGACATGTATAGCACAAAAATCCCCAGATGGATATTGTGTTCAGTATTTAGGTGAAGCAATAGGATGGCAATGGGTCATTCAAGATAAAAGTAATAATACATGTGAGAATTGGTATAATGAACGATAATATAATTGCTAAAAATTTATTATTAAACAGAACATGTTTAAATTGTGTTGCTCCAAAAGGTAAATCAGGTGAAGTAGAATATTGTTCTCATTGCCAAAATGAAGATGGTTATTGGGATTGGCGCCCTAGAGATGAAAATAATACTTGTGAGGATTGGCGAAATGAACGATAATATATTGGCTAAAAATTTGTTATTAAATAGAAATTGTTATAACTGCAAAAATGCCGGAATTATAGCCGGCAAAGACACATTTCAAATAAGCAATTTTGAAAAATTAACAGGTATAAGCAAAGAAAGTATTCATGATGGGTGTATAATCAACAATCAAGTAATAATGTGTTATAATTGGTTTAAGATGTTGCCATTAGAATTAACATGTGAAAGGTGGGAGAAATCAGATGAATGAAGTTTGTAATCAACAAGATTGTCCATTATATGGAATTTATTTTAATCCAGAAAGTTATGAAGAGTTTAGAAAAATTAATGAAAAAATTAGAAAAAGCGAGAATATAGAAAGTATTACTGCATGGACTGTTACAATGCTACAAGCAGAAAATAGATATATGCAATTATGTTCTTCTTGTATTCATTTCAATAAACCAGATGTGAGAGCCATATTAATTGCTAAACATGCTAAAGGATTATTAAATGAAGTTTGAAATTTATATTGGGAATGAATTAATAGAAAAAGTAGATTATCCAGATAACATGACACCAGAGCAAGTTCGTCATGATTTAATCAATAATAATATATATACAACACGCATCCAAGTAAAAGAGGTAAAAAATGATTCAAGTTCTTGACCACGGTGAAGTAGAATTTATAGACAAAATGGGAGATGATTATCGTATTTTGCAATCAGCTAGAGTTTCAACAGGTGGAATTGCTAAAAAAGGAGACAAAGAAGATAGAGGATTAATTCGTTATTTATACAAAAATCAACATCTTTCTCCATTTGAGCAAGTTCAATTAACTTTTAGGATTAAATGTCCTATTTTTGTAGCAAGACAATGGTTTAGACATCGTACATTTTCATTTAATGAATATAGTGGTCGCTACTCCCCAATGATTGATGATTTGTATATGCCAAATGAATTACGTATCCAAGGAGTAAAAAACCATCAAGGGTCAGGAGAAGCAATAGACTCAGAATTAAATAAAGAATTAAAATCTCGTATCGGTTCTTTATATTCAGCATCTCATATATTATATGAAGATTTATTATCTAAAGGTGTTGCCAAAGAAATGGCTCGAATGGCCACCCCAGTAAGCAATTATACGGAATTTTACTTTACTGTAGATTTAAGAAATTTATTCCATTTTCTTGAATTACGCCTACATGAACATGCTCAATATGAAATTCGCGTTTATGCCCAAGCCATTATGACAATACTTGAAGAAATGTCAGATTTAAAATGGAGTGTTGAAATCTTTAAGGAGATGACTGAAATTAATTATTTGATTTTGCAATGCATAGATAAAGATATGAAAGGATTTAAATCTTATCTTGAGAGGTTTGTTAATGAAACTTCTACCAGTTGATTTATGTAATTATGATTTTGATAAATTTATATCTAATATAGATGAGAGTAAGACTTATCTTGTAAAGTATAATGATAAATGGATGTCTGGAAGATGGGCGGCAAGTCGTGTTAATATACACGGTCCTGGGTCTTTATCTTGGGATTTTATTTCTATTTTTAATTTTTCAGGTCATCCGAATAATGATAAAAAATTAACCTCTAGTATTCAAGAGATGTATGAAATATATGATGAAGATTTGATAGTCAAGCAGGCAAAAAAGTTTTATTAGGTAAAACAGAAGAATATAATCATATAAAAATAACAAAAAAATAAAAATTTTTACAAAAAAATGCATATTTATAGAAAAGGACGCAAGATAAAATATATGAAAGAATTATGCTTACAACAAATTAGTACCTCATCCCCAGTAGCCAATCATAATTGGAGAACTGTCGATACAGGGATACCAGTGTTGTAAGCCGTTCAAGGTTTGATTTTAATCAGGCATTCGGCTTAGGCTGAATGCCTTTTTTGTTTTAGAGATAAAAGTCTTGAGTATATAATGACCAAGACAACAAGAACTTTGAAAAAGAAAGCCAATGCTCTTAGGGTTAATTGGCATTAGAGAAGGATAATGCTGCCATCGTATAATGGATAATTACAAATCCTTGGTAAGGATTAAATCAAAGTTCAATTCTTTGTGGCAGCTGAGTTTCTGTCGTCTAATGGATAGGACATAGGTCTACGAAACCTATAATCTGGGTTCAAGTCCCGGCAGAAGCATATCATGCCTCTATCGTCTAATGGATAAGACCTCTGTCTTCTAAACAGAGTATCCGGGTTCGATTCCTGGTAGAGGTATCTTGCCACCATAGTCTAATGGATTAAGACACTTGCCTTCGAAGCAAGGTGATACGGGTTCAAATCCTGTTGGTGGTATAATTGGAGGTGTAAATGAAACAGTATCATAAAATTAATGGACTGTATAAACGAGATGATAATGGTGATTTCATCATTGGAGATTTTGCTCAACCTGAATTTGCCTATCTATTCAACAATGAATGGATTGGAACAGAAAAAATTGATGGAACAAACATTCGCATCATTTGGGATGGCAAGAAAGTAGAAATCAAAGGCAAGTCAGATAATGCAAGTATCCCTTCTTTCCTTCAGACTAAACTAGAAGAGATTGTTTCCAAAATTAATTGGGAAGAAGCTTTTCCTGGTATTGAACGTGATTTTGATGGAAATAGAATGACAAATGTAACTCTCTATGGCGAAGGCTATGGAGCTAAGATTCAAAAAGGTGGAGGGGATTACATCCCTAATGGAGTTGACTTTATCTTGTTTGATGTCTGGATTGATGGTTGGTGGTTAAAGCGAGAAGATGTCGATGGTATTGCCGCTAAATTAGGTATCAAATCTGTTCCTGTTCTATTTAAAGGAACATTAGGTCAAGCAATTGAAATGGTAAAAGGAGGTTTTAAGTCTACAATAGGAAATGCGAAAGCAGAAGGTTTGGTTCTAGTCCCAAGTGTGAGCCTCTTTTCTAGGAAAGGGGAGAGGATTATTACTAAACTGAAGACAAGGGATTTTTAAGGTTGATAGTTTCGGGGATAGCTTATTATCCCCACTTATAGCTCGTGAGTCTGCTAGGTGTGGACGCCTGCCTGTCACGCAGGAGATAGAGGGGTTCGAACCCCCTACGAGCTGTTTCATCTAGGTGTTGGGTAAGAGGCAACCCGCCTGGCCCGGGACCAGGACACAATGAAGTTTCGAGTACTTCCACCTAGACTATTTATGGAGGACAAAATGATTCCTGAAGGAGATTATTACGACGATTTAGATGGATGGCCTACGCAAAATTAACTCAGTGGGAGAGTGCCACCTTGACATGGTGGAAGTCATTGGTTCAAATCCAATATTTTGCAATTTAGAGCATATATAAGTATGGTAGAATAAGAGTATCAGATAAAGAGCGCCAACTCAACATGGCAAAAGTTAACTAATTAGCCTAGTATGGAGGTTAGGATGACGCCACCTGGTAAGTAAGAATTTAGCAAGTTTAATTAAGTGTTATTTGTAGATTAATATGGAGGTTAGGATGACACCACCTCGCTAATTAGAACTTTATATTTGTGAAATTATTTGAGTAAGAGGGTCGATGCTGAAGAGCTGCAGGCATAAGCGGTGCTCTTTCCCTCTATAAAGATTAAAGAGCGCGTCCTATATCAACCAGACTTGGTATAGGAAACTCCTGCTTGATACTATATTAGATATATCTAGGTAGGGCAACCTTAGTCTGGAGCCCAATTTTATGGCTCCGTAGCCCAATGGCAGAGGCGGCACACTTAAAATGTGTACAGTATGGGTTCGAATCCCATGGGAGCCAAGACGCTTGCGACCCAATAAAGAGACGCCTAGCGACTCTAGGGTTGCACATTGGGGTGTGGCTCAAAGGCTGAGCAACTGGCTGTTAACCAGTGGAGAAATCTTATGCAGGTTCGAGTCCTGTCGCCCCAGTATTCTGTTTTATTCTGTAGCTGAGAGGGATGCAAGCGGTATACCGAAATGCCGAAAGGTAGTTCTTCGAAAGAAGCGGTATATGTCGTGCCTCGAAAGAGGATTAACAGAGTGGAACTCACACTCTCAGAAGAAAACAGAAAAATTTATAGGTCGTTGGTGAAACGGTATCATATGAGTCTCCAAAACCTAAGTTGAGGGTTCGATTCCTTCACGACCTGTAAACGCATGCATGGCTGTAGCGGTTCTGCACGTCAGTCTGATAAACTGAAGGTCCTGGTCCAACACCAGGTGCATGCATCATTCCTGGTTAGCTCAGTTGGCAGAGCAAATGGCTGTTAACCATTGGGTCGTAGGTTCGAACCCTACACCAGGAGTATTATTTGAGTCGTAGGCCCGTCGTGGTGAGGGTACGAACTGTTAATCCGTGGAGGCAGGTTCGACTCCTGCACGGCTCGTATTATGCAAGATTAGCCCAGCTGAAGAAAAAATAACATATAGAAAACACATGGTTCGATTTGTTTATATAAGATAATTATATGAAAAAATTAAATAAAATTGCAATTAATAAAATATGTAAAAAGTGTGGAAAAGAATTTGAAGTTTTTAGAACTATATCAGAAAATGGATTTCAAAATGTTCCAAAATATGAAAGAGAATTCTGTAGTAGATCTTGTGCAAATGGGCATGTCCACTCAGAAGAATGGAAAAGAAAAATTTCATTAGGAGTCAAATTATCACTTAAAAAACCTAAAAATATTAAAAAAAAGAAAATATATGGATATTGTAAAACTTGTAATAAATTACTAAAATATGGTAATAAAACTGGATATTGTGTGGATTGTTATAGAAGTTCATCAGATTTTAAATTAACAATGTCTATAGTAAATAAAAAAAATGCTTCTTCGTTAAAAGAAAGAAAAAGACTTGGAGAAATTGGGAGAAAAGGTGGATTTGGAAAAAAAGGATATACTAAGGTTGGAACATATTTTCAATCTTCTTTAGAAGAAAAATGTTTTAATTTCTTAGAAGATAAAAATATAAGATTTGATCCTCATAAATATTTGCCAAATTCATCAAGACTAAGTGATATATATTTAGTTGATAAAGATATTTGGATTGAATTAGATGGAATTGATAGAGATAGAGTTAAGAATTACGAAAGTTTTAAAAAGTCATATGAAAAATGGTTGGATAAAATAGAACTATATAAAGAGAATAAATTGAATTTTTATGTAGTTAAGAAATATGAAGAATTTGTAGAATTGATTTTAAATTTGGGGGCTTAGCTCAGTTGGGAGAGCGCTACGTTTACACCGTAGATGTCGGAGGATCGTACCCTTCAGCCCCTAAGTATTACCACAGGTTCGAGTCCTGTATCTTGCAAAAGGAGTAGATGATGGAAAAGATGGAAGTAAGAGATGAAATAGACAACTATTCAGTTTCGAGATTAGATTCACATACTATATCTACTCCTGAAGACCTCTGGAATCTTTTAATTGGTGATGTTGATAGAACAAAATATAAGTCATTTTTAATTGATTATGATTATGCATATAATGAACATGCTCCTGGCTCTTATACCATTTTTGGAATAAGAGATGAGACTAATGAAGAGTTTGCTATTCGATGCAATAAGGAGGCTGAAGCAAGAAAGCGAAAAAGAGCTGAAGCAAAGTTGATGAAAAAGCAAAAAGAGGAAGAGGAATTAGCCTTACTAAAGAAGCTAAAGGAGAAATATGAAAAGCCTTAGAAGTAAAATCAACTTTTATTACAAGCTTGTTCATGGTTCTGATAATCTATTCTTTTGTTTTCTTTCTCGATTGTTTAGATATAAGTTGCCTTTTATGAGAAAAATTTGCATAAATAGGATTACAGCAATTAATCATAAAATTGCACAAACAGGTCAGTAGTAATAATTAAAACGCCGTAGCTCTGGTCATGAACAACTACGGAAGATGTTAGTTAAAGTCCAACCTGACCTACCATGGGCCGGTAGCATAACTGGTAATGCGCCTGATTTGCATTCAGGTCTAAGGGGTTCGAATCCCCCCGTGTCCACTTACTCCTCCTTACCTTTTGGAGTGAATAAAGGTGGTTGGCCTTATGACCTGACCTGGCACGCCCTTTGCACAATCTCGGCGTTAAATTCGATGTGCTATATTGCTGGTCCACATGGGGAGCTGATGAATCTCAGTGGGTTAAAAGGGTTTGAGAGCCCCTTTGCGCACAATTGTAATGTGTGAGAGCACTACAAATCTCAACAATGAGGGTCCTAGGCCCTCATTACTTTCCCTGATGGTGTAGCGGTAGCATAAAAGATTTTGAATCTTACGGTCTAGGTTCGACTCCTAGTCAGGGATTAAAGTAAGGAGGATATTATGATATTTGGTAAAACAAAAGCTGGATATTATAGTCTTGTTTTTAGCACAAAAAAAAGTGAAAAAGCTGTTGTTTATTTTTTTGAACCAATACCAATTGATAAAAATGCAACAAAAGAAAATGGTCCCTGGTTTTATGTAAGAGGTGAGGTACCAAAAGAAAATGTAGAAGAATACTTAACACCTCTAGATATACAAGATAATTTAAATATAGTTCTTGAAGCACTAGAAAAAATTATAATTTCTATATTTAATAAATAAATGGAGAGATTATGGGAATAGATTTTTCACATTGTAATGCGCATTGGTCATATTCTGGTTTTGGACAATATAGACGTCGTATATGGAATCAATGTGGATTTTCTGATGACTTATATTTTTTATATAAAGAAGATGTGTGGTTAGAACAAATCTCTGTAGACCACCCATTATATGATTTCTTTGATCATTCAGATTGTGACGGGGAATTAACACCAGAGCAATTAAAGAAAATTGAACCTATTTTGAGAGAAAAAACATTAGAATTATTTAACAAGCCAGTAAATGAATTAGCAAAGGGTTTGTTATTAACACAATTTGATGATTATGATATAACTATGGGGTTAGAATTGTGTAATGGAATGTTAAATGCTATTTCTAAAAATGAAAATTTAGAGTTTAAATAGGAGCACAAATGAAAGGAAGTTAAAAACACCTCTATATTAATCGGAGGTGTTTATGGACACAAAAAAAGATTATGAGAGAGTTTGGATTTGGTGCAGTGATTGCACAAAAAAGAACGATCCAAATGGTCGTCTTTGTTGGAATTGTGCTCTTAGATATGAAGAGCCAATAAGAAAAGAAAAGAAGAAGTAAATTAATGGTCCTCTATAAGAGGACCAATGGAGAGATGTGATAATGGTATTTGGCCTCGTTGGAAACGAGGTGGTCTGAAATATGACTTGGGAGTTCGAGTCTCCCTCTCTCCGTATGGGTGTATAGTGTAGTGGCTCTGCACGCAAGACTGTCAATCTTGTAGTTCCGGATCGTAACCAGATATGCCCGCTTATGCCGCTTTAGTATAGTTGGCTATTACAACAGTCTTGTAAACTGAAGACCCGGGTTCAATTCCTGGAAGCGGCTTATATGATACAAAAATTTTTAATAAAAATGGAAAATAAAAACTCACCACTAAATTATGAAGTTATAGATGACAATACTGATGATTTACTCTATAAACTTGTAGAACTTAATTATCCAAATAAAAAAATAATATTGCAGCATGAAGACAAAAAATTTTCTTTTATTATTGGTAAAAAAGAAGAAAATGGGGTGTTATCACCTATTTTTGAAAAAGATGGAAAATATTTTATGCAAAAAGGAGAGGAATATTGTCAATTTAATTTATAGATTTATGGAAACGTAGTCTAATGGTAAGGCGCTGGTTTCGAAAACCAGTGGTCCGAGAGGGCTTGTGAGTTCGAATCTCACCGTTTCCGTTTTAGAGGATTAAAATATAATATATAATAAAAGCATGAAGATTATATTTCGTTTTATTGGTAGTTTTATTTTCTTTTCTGGTTTTATTTTCATCTTACTTGCTTTTATGTTTTCTGTGGCTCCGTGACCCGAATGGCTAGGGAGTGGATTGCAAATCCATTTTATGCAGGTTCAAATCCTGTCGGGGTCTCTATGGAATGGAATTGTGATACATGTAAATTTTGCTCAATAAATCAAGGTATAATAAAAATTTATATCTACAAGGATGGTAAACTAGTAAAGATAAAGAAAGAGTGTTTGTGTGGCAAAGAAGTAAGTGAAGTAAATGTAAATGTAAATAATACTTCACTCATCATGGGGAATTAGCTCATCTGGTAGAGCGTCAGCTTTGCAAGCTGGATGTGGCCGGTTCAAGTCCGGCATTCTCCACTGTGGTCGTGGCAGAACGGTTATGCACCTGACTGTGGATCAGGCTGAAAAGAATGCGGGTTCGAATCCCGTCGACCACCTTTATTTTTTTATATAAAACAAATATAATGTATAAATGTGAAATATGTGGAAAAGAATTTAAAAACTCATCAGCATATGGTGGTCATAAAGCATCACATAACCCAGAACTTTATATAAAATCTAGTAATTCTTTAACTCTTCAAAGAGTTAAAATAATAAAAAAATGCCTTAAATGTGGAAAAGAATTTGAAATAGAAAGAAAAATAAAAAAAGATGGAACGCAGCATATAGACAAAAAAGAAAGGAAATATTGTTCTCATTCCTGTGGTAATAGCCGAAAACATACAGAAAAAACAAAATTAAAAATATCAATTAAAATAAAAGGCAAAATACCACATAATAAGGGAAAAACTAAATATAAACGCTTATATTGCAAGTGTGGTAAACAAATTAATAAAAAATCCAAATCTGGATTATGTTTTCAATGTAAAATAAAATCTCAAGAACATAGAGATAAACAATCTAATATATTAAAAAAACAATACAAGAATGGTAAAAAAGTTTATGGAGGAACCACAAAATGGTTTTACTATAAAAACATAAAAGTTCAAGGAACATATGAATTAAGAACATGTTTTGTTTTAGATAAAATGTTAGAAAATAAAGAAATTTTATGTTGGGAATATACTAAAGATAGAATAGTGTATATAGATGAAGATAATAAAGAACATATGTATTTGTTTGATTTTAAAGTTAATAATTCTTATTATATTGAAACAAAAGGATATACAACAAAAAAAGATTTGTTAAAATGGAAAGCAGCAGAAGAACAAAATAAGGTTTTAATAAAATGGTTCAATGAAGATATCATTAGAGAAGAAATTCGTTTAGGATTAAAATAGCATGGGGTTTATAGTTTAGTGGTAAAACCGTGGTCTGTGGAACCACTGTCGAGGGTTCAATTCCCTCTAAACCCCTAATAGTTGTAAATTATTTTAGAAAGGATATTATTTCAGTATAATATAAGGTGGGTTCAACTCCCACCGATCACCTAGATGAAAACAAGTCTTGTAATTTTCTTATTAAAGTGGATGCTCAAAGCTCTCACTTTTATGAGAATTAAAGACAAAGATTTAGAAAAAGATATTGAAAAATATCTAGAGGAATTAGAACATGAAGTTTGACAAAGTTTTAACAGAAGCAACAGTCAGCAAACTTATTACTTCTTTTTCTTCAATTAAACAATATCTTCCTAAAGGATGGATTGATTCAACTCAACCCATGCAACCATTTGGATCTAATTGGGGTCGAGGAGTATATTCATCTAAAGGCGAAGCATTTATCTCCATGCAAGGCATGAAGCATGCTCAAATTAAGCAGAAATTAGAAGGAGAAACAGATTTTACTTTTTATTGGGGGTATGTACCTGCAAACAAGACATTATATTTAGAGATAGCTTCAATTCGAGGAAATGGATTTAATCGTAAAAATGTTCAAGTTATTGTATCTGCTATTTTGGATAAGATGAGATATACTTGGGCAGTAAGTCCTAATAATATAATTTTTGAATCAAATAACATAGATATATTGCATATTTAATGGAAAGTTGGCCGAGTGGTCTAAGGCACAATCCTGCTAAGATTGCGTGTTCGTAAGGGCACCGAGGGTTCAAATCCCTCACTTTCCGTAATCTTTTTTTAAAGGAGTTAAGATGTTCAAGAAGATTATGTTTGTCCTGGTTTTTCTTAGTCTAGTTTTTTCTGCATTTGCTCAAATTAGTGATTCTCCACCTAGACCAGATAGAGGAATTTTAACTCTTAATGGGGAAAACTGGGTAACATTCACTACATCTACAAAAGAAACATTTGTTAGAGGCATTTTCTTTGGTCTTAACACCATGCTAGAATATGTTTGGGCACTACAAGAAAGTCCAAAATTTAAAGAATTACTGGTTAATAATTACACAGGCGATACAAAAGTAGCATATGATTTGCTTGAGATGTTTAGCAATTGGGCATATTTTAGTGTAAATGTTCAGACAGTTATTGTTTCTCTAGATAAAGTATATGAGAAACCAGAAAATAGAAAATATGGCATTATTGAAGTCCTGCTAGTAGAATATGATAAGAATTGGTGGAATATAGAGTAGAGAATAAGCCGCTTTCGTATAATGGATTATTACGCTTGTTTCGTAAACAAGTAATCTGAGTTCGATTCTCAGAAGCGGCTTTTTTTGAATTATTTTATTATTTTTGAATTATTTTATTAAATGAAGAAAGATATATTATATTATACCATTAGGAGGTTGTAATGAATTTTTCTGATTTTAATAAATTATTAGAAGCAAAGGAATCTAAACAATATTCTTCATTCAGTGAAATGCAAAAAGATGACTATGTTCACATTGAAGGTGAAATGTTTAACATCTATGGTAAGGTTCTCAACACTAAACCAGGTGGAATGAGAATGAAGATTACAAGGATTGTGGAATTACCAAGCGATAACACCCAAGAAGTTGATTCAGACACTGGTAAGGTTTATTTTGATTCAAGCCAACATTTAAGAGTTGGTTCTATATCCGGTTGGGGATCTTATTTTGGTGAAGATGAAGAGACAGAATTTGAAATGTGTGAATTCTTTAGATCTAATGAAGCTGAGGCTACTAAAGAATCTCCAAAAATTTATCAAAATGTAAAGAGAATTATAGAAGCAAAAAGAATTTAAGAAAATAGTTTTTATAAAATTCTCATAGTTTAATGGATAGAACATGAACCTCCTAAGTTCAAAGTCCAGGTTCGATTCCTGGTGAGAGTAAATGTTAACTAAATATAAAGATAAGATTTTAATTCTTAAAGAATTTGATTTCAAATCAATTAAATTAAAACAAATAAGAAAAAATTGTAGATACTCTACTCTCCGAAGTAATTTTGAAAATTATGCTAATTGGGCTATAAAAGAATTATCATCAATAAGTCAAGATAATAAAAAGCTTAATGCATGTTGCATATATATGAACAGAAAAAACGCAATGAAATTATATTCATGCTTAGATGCTATGACATGGTTAAATATTTCTCCATGTGAATGTAATGACTTACAAGATAATCAATATGCAATAGATTTATCTGAATTATATGAAAACGATGCCTTATGATGTAATGGTAGCATACGAGTCTCTGAAGCTCAGTGTTTTGGTTCAAATCCAAATAAGGCAAACTATTTTTTTAAAAGATAATCTTAGGAGATAATGTGCGTAAAACAATATTTTTTATTCTCTATACAATCATAATTACAACAATTGTATACTTTTTTATCTATAATACAAAAGCAAATATGGTTGAACAGGCTTATAAATCAGAATTAGCAAGAATTATTAAACTTACTTCTTTAGTAGTTTGCCCTGATAGTTTAGAGCAATTGATACTTTATTCTCAAGGTAAATTGAATCTATCAAATGAAGAAGTTTTAGTTAGATATACAAAAATTAAAAATAATTTGCAGTTTATAAAAAATTTATATCCAGAATATGTGACATATATTTATATTTATATTTTTAATGATGTAAATATTGTATCGTTTATTATAGATGCTGATGAAGAGATTGAATTTTTAGGTAAAAAATATGATACTTCAAATTTTGAACTAATGCTTGAGTCTTTATTTACATCAGAAATTTTAATTGAACAAGAAACATCTTATGATGAAGAATTTGATACTTATAGTATAAGTGCTTATGGTCCACTATATTCTAAATCAAAAAATCATATAGCATCTATTGGAGTAGATTCAAGTGCTGAAAGTTATTATTCAATATTAAATAAACAAAAAGTTTTAATCTTCTCTCTTTCATTAACACTTGTTTTATTTAGCTTATTATTGCCATTTAGTATTATTTATTTATATGAATATTTTGTTTCTATGAAGAATATTAGGTTTTCTAAAAAAATAATAAGAAACAGAATCAAAGCAATGAAAAAACTAAAGGAGTAAACATGAAAAACGTTTTTGGTGAAATAAAAAACAATGAGATCGATAACATTATAATTCATAATTTATATAAAAAAAATAATATTAAATCATGCTGTGAAACAAAATATGGTTATGTTGGATGTGGGTTTACAATTAATTTTAAAACTAAAACACATTCAATATATATCCCCCATTCTGAAAAAAGTGAAGATATAAAGCTAAGTATAAAGAAAAAATTTGATTATACAGAAACAAATATTAATATCAATTAAGCATATTTATAAACAAGGAGAAAACATGAGAAAAGCCTTTCTTGTTGTATTGTTTTGTTTGCTTGTAAATCTTGTTTTTGCTCAATCAGTATTAGATAATGATGGTTATACTTGGGTAAGCTGGACAAGTATGGAAAAAACCAAATATGTTTTAGGTTGGTTTAGTGGCTTAGATAGTTTAAGACAGCTATTAGGACAAATGCAAGGGTCTGATAAACTAACTGGGAGTGCTGAATCACTTAGATCTCTTTTATTTGAATGGGCTACATATTCTGGAACTGTTCAAGATATGATTATTGTGCTTGATAGAGTTTATGCAAATCCTGATTCAAGAAAATATAAAATTTGGGATGTTATTCTAACTTCATATAATAAAGAGTGGTGGTAAATGTTAAAAGATAAATTAAATTTTTATTGTAATGATGATTCTGTTTCTATAAAAAATCTCACCATAAGAAATCTTTTTAAAGATGATATACAAATTGGATATGATTGTATTGCATTTTATTATGATTCAGAGTTAAATGATTATTTTTGTGAGTATGTAGATCACTTTATTGATGTAAATGCCAAGCAAACAATTCAAGAAATAGAACAATGTTGCCAAGATGAACATATCCCAGTTAAAGTAGAGGAAACAGTTTTTTAACCACGTTTTAGCAATAAAGAAATTAAACCTTTTGGATTGTTAAAATACTTACTTAAATATGACATTGGAAATGTTGCTATACTTTGTTTTTGACCATGTTCTGGATTGAGAATAATTTTAATATTTCCACCTTGTCTTTCTAATTGGACATCATAAGGTTCTTGTTCTACATCAAACATTTTTTGTAATTCAGGACTTGCAGCTATAGCAGCTTCAACTGTTTCTAAAAATTTATTTTCAATTCCTGATTGAGATAATTGTTTTTGTGAGCCTTTAGTAGAAGAATATTCTAACTGGGCTAATTCAGATAAAATTTGTTTTAGTTTCATACATTTATCTTTCTTATTTTACAAGATAAATGCATATATTATTATATGCTATAGTTTAATCCGGGGATGCAGTGCTACGGGAGACACGTCTGGTTTGGGACCAGAAGAAGAGGTTCGAATCCTACATCCCCGAATCATATGGTTTTTATTGGAGAAACCATTTGTGGATACATTAGATACATTAATTTGCCTTGATAGTACAAATGGCTAGTACAGTAGACTTGTAATCTTCAGATCCGGGTTCAATTCCTGGTCAGGGCTTTTTTAAAATATATTTGATTATTTGAACTCTTGAGTATAAGATAAATTATATTCAACAGAGGAGTTCAAAATGAAATGTGAAAACTGTGGTAATGAGCATGGCGGATCTTACGGTTCTGGAAGATTTTGTTCAATTAAATGTGCTAAAAGTTTTGCTACAAAAGAAAGAAGAGAAGAAATAAATAAAAAAGTTTCTTTGTCATTAAAAGGTAGAGAATGTTGGGTTCCTAAAGAAAACAGAAAACATCATTGTTTTTCATTTGATGAAAGAAGTAAAGGCGGTAAAAAAAATGGAAAACAAGAACAAGAAAAAGCCATTCAAAAATGGAAAGAAAATGGAAAATGGACAAAATCATTAAGACCATTTATTCTTGAAGAACAAAATAGTAAATGTGCTATTTGTGGTATAGAGCCAATATGGAATGGAAAACCAATGCCATTTATATTAGACCATATAGATGGCAACAGTTCAAATAATTCTAGAGAAAATTTAAGAATGATTTGTTCAAACTGTGATTCACAACTTGGTACATATAAAAGTAGAAATAGAGGAAAAGGAAGGCACTATAGACGTCAAAGATATAAAGAAGGAAAAAGTTATTAAATTAAACTGCTTGTCCGGTGTTCGATTCACCGCGGGGGCTTTATTTGGAGGATATGTGAAATCTGATTCTTTCTTTCCATCTGATTCAAATCATGGTTGTGATCATAGTGATAAATATTGTTGTTGTGGTGGACACAATCATTCTAATCCTAAAAAGAATTTACACAATCATTCAACAAGACAAAAATTTTTACATCGTTTATCCAGAAGATGGAAACAAAAATTAAGAGAGGAATTAATAAATGGCTGTATCTAAAAACTCGCGTACTTCATCGACAACTCAAAGATTTTATTGCAAGTGTGGTGGAGAAATCAAAATGCATACTTCTTTTATAGAAGGAAGAAAAAAAGATTTTGCAGAATGTGAAAAATGCAAAAGACAAGAAAGAAGGCCTTCAGATTTTAACGATTAAACATTCGCCCATGGTGTAACGGTAGCACAAGAGCCTTTGGAGCTTTTAGTAGTGGTTCGAATCCATTTGGGCGAATTAAATGGAGAGATGGCAGAGTCTGGCTGATTGCACCTGACTTGAAATCAGGCAACGGAGCAATCCGTTCGGGGGTTCAAATCCCTCTCTCTCCGTAAAAGAGGCAACATGAATTTTGATGAGCTATTGGGCACATTATTAGAATCTGGCTCAGAAAAACTATTTTATCATTACACAAATATGATAGGTTTTTTAAATATCTTAAAATCTGGTTATATTAAATCTGGAAGTACTTATTCTAACTTAAATCAAAATTTAGATCAAATATCTGTTATAAGACCATCTGGATCTAAAGATATTGAATCAATAACTGGCCCTAATTCAAAAAATCTTGTTGCTAGATTTGAAATACAATTTGATATTGTAAATGATAAAATCCATAATATAAAAGCAAAACCAATAAATGAACCGGTTTTAAATTTTGAAAAAGAAATAGAAGAAATTTTAAACAAATATAAACTATTAGATAATAAAAAAGATATTATTAATAACGTTAAAAAATATAAAGAAAATTTTTCAAATTTTGATTATAAAAAATTACACAATAAAATATATAATTATTTATATAATTTAATAAACAAAGAAGGCGAAGAACGAATTTATATTGATAAAATTAAACTAGATAATAAATACATTAAAATTTTTTTATTAGATAATTGTTTTTCTATTTATAAAAATAGTAATTTAAAAGATCAGCTAATGTTTGAATCAAAATTTTATGATTATATAGATTATTTTGTTGATAATGATGTCTTTAAAAAATTCCAGCAAATTTTTGGAATTTAAATTTATAGGAGTTTTGTATGCCTAGAAAGAAAGTTGAACCTATAAAGCAAAAACAATATATTTGTCATTTAAATGATCATCTTAGATATGAAATAGAAGCTATACGAGAATTAAATTTCACTGACGCTACTATTAGTGAAATACCAAAACTACAAGAACAATTAATAGAAATAACAGATCGAGCATTTTCTCTTTTAGATGATATGAAAGAACGTGGTATAGCTATGGAAAATAGATTAAATAAATATCGTAATGCTATAACAGAATTAGGGTACGAAAGAAAAAAATCATAATTTATTCTTTTTTCATAAGATAATCTTATGAAATCACTTCCTTTTAATATATTCTTATCTCTTATTTTAACTTCAATTACAGTGTTTTTATTAAGCGATTCTCTTAATCCTCTAAATGCAGGAGCTATTGGTCTTATAGCTCTTTTTTATGTTAGTATAATTACAATTATATCATCTATTTTGTGCAGGAAGAAAAAATGAGAATATTGATTAGTCTTATTTATTTATTATTAGCATCTTGTGTTTTAAATTCAGAATTTACAGTCCAAAGCCCAGAATATAGAATACCAGTAGGTAGTTATATTATTAGAGGCCAACAAGAACCAGGCTATGGATGTTATGGTTATGTTCTTTTTACTTTACATAGTCATAAAAGAGGAGAAATAGCAGCTCAAGCATTTTTAGATACTTTGCCAAATATATCATCTTACTCAAAAACTGATCCTGCATTATTAATGGTTACAAATTGGCCTTTAAATCAAAGATTATTAAATTATGATGCTTTTTCTCTTGTTGAATATTATGATTATGGCTTTGCATTCCCCATCATTATAGCAATAGATAAATTGAATGTAGTAGGTCCAGTTTTAGTTGCATTTGACACTCCAAACATATATGAAGCAAAACACAAGCTAATTTTAGATATGTCCAAATTTTCAGATGAAGAAATTAAATCAGCATTTTTATTGTGGAGAAAAAAAATATCTTCTAATCCAAAATATTGGAAAAATGGGTTTGATATTTCATCTATTAAAATTATATTGCGTTCTTTTTTAAATAAGTATGGAGAGAGTATTTTAACTATTTTTTCAGCATAGTTATATACATGATAGTAAAACTTGAAATAGATCCAAAAACAGGCGAATATGTGCTTCCTCTTCCAGAAGAAATAATTAAGACATTTGATATCCATCCTGGAGATGATGTCTTGATTAAAGAATTAGAAGATGGATGCTTGGAATTGACATTTCCAAAATGAATTTAGTTTATGCTAGTCTTTTACTCACAACATCTAATCATGGAAAACCAACAACATATTTGGATTCTAAACTTTTAAATCAAAGCAATGAATCTATATTTAGATATGATGTTATGGATCATTCACTCGGACATATGATTGATTTTATGATTTCTTTAAGACATGTTGCAAAATATAATGATGATGTAATTATATTTTTTTATGGTGGACCTATCCCTTCAAAAATTAGAAATTTAGCAAAAAAATTAGATATACAAATAAAATATATTGAAAGAACTTTTGCTTTTCAAGATTATAAAGAGTTAATGTATTGGAGACATGTTGATGCATTAAATTATATTCAATCTAATATAAAATATGATAATATATTTGCATATGATTTAGACGTATGGTTTGATGATTTATTTAATCATAAAACTCCAGATAATGGTTGTATTTTTAGTGGAACGTTAAATCCACCCATGTGGTTAGGACACCCTATTGATGAAAATGAAATTGAATCCTTTTATAATAAAGTAAATTTAATGTTTAAAAAAATATATACAAAAGGAATAATGGGTTGTTATTTTGGTGCGAATAGAGATAATTTTATTAAAAAAATAAATCAATATCAGGAATGTATACAAGTAGGGTTAGCACCTATTGTATGGGGAGTAGATCAATTTTTATTTAATTATTTGTTTGATTTTAATTTTGATGTTATTGATAATTCAAGAGTATTTGACTTATCTTCAAGTTTTTGTAAATATGAAAATGATTCTTTTTATACTCAAATAGTTCCACCATATGATATGAATTTTCATAAAGTTAGTGCTTATCATTTTGGCGCTTGTTTTAAAAGCCATATAAAAATTTTTTGTCTTGATGTATCTGAAGAAAATCTAAAATTTAGAAATAAACATCCTGATCTATATGAAAATCATTATCCATGAGCATATTTAAAAACGTTAATAAACGAGCGCCTATAACTTAATGGACAAAGTCTCTGCCTTCTAAGCAGATTATCCAGGTTCGATTCCTGGTAGGCGTAAAACGAACTTCATAGAAGTTCTAATATATATCAAGGAGTGAATATGAAGATTAAGTCTATGGCTGGTGGAAAGATGGTTCTTGAACATGTTGGCAGGGGGTGGGGTAGGAATTTTGAAGTGCTTGTTGATAATGATAGCCGGGCGTTTATCAAGCAGAATATTGGTAAGATTTGTTATGATAAAACAAATGATATTCTACGAGTCAAAGATGAAAACAAGTCTACTACTCTTGTTCGTGCTTTTGCAGAGAGTAGAAATGAAGATCTTCCTGGGTATAGAAATGTAATGTTCAAAGATGGAAACAAATGGAACCTTAGAACAAAAAATCTTTTCATCTACGAATAATTTAGAAGAGAAATAAACAAGATATAATATGTTTATGACATACCAACACCAACCATTTCCTACGGTTTAGCAGGTTGGGAACTAGTCGGCGTGAAGGAATTGGCAGACTTCTTGGTTTCAGAGTCCAAGACCTATGGGTTCAAATCCCATCGCCGACAAATCAGACCGTTGTGTCTGATAAGGTGAGCCGCGCATTATGCGCCCAAATCTTAAACGTGGTTTTGAGGGGAACCGTAGTTAAAAAAATCCCCTTAATTTGCGCCGGTCGTATAACGGCTATTACCCCAGCCTTCCAAGCTGGAGACGAGGGTTCGACTCCCTCTCGGCGCTTAGAGGAATGAGTATGATTTATGATTTTGAAAAAGGTGAAATAGTAGAACAGACAGAACAATCAAAAAAAATCATTCTTAAAAAAGATGTTGATGCTATGATTGTTGCTTTATTACTTGAAGCCAAAAATGAAGTTGATTTAAAAGAAATACAAAAATTAGCGAAAACAGTTTATATAAAGAAAAAAATAGAATGAACTTGCAAGAAAGAATAGATTTTTTTAAAGAGACTAAAGATTTTGTAATATCAGATTATGTATATAATATGGCAAAACACTTGGCTACATATTTAGAAAATTTGAATTTTGCAATTGTTCCGTTTGAAGGTGGTATTCAGTTTGAAAAAGAGGATCATGGGTGGTATTTAGAAATAGAGATCACTGATCTTGGATGCAAAGGATATTTAGAAAACATGCGGGATTAGCTCACAGCCTTTTGGAATTCGTAAATTTTTTTATATATTTCATACATAATTGCTCTAACCATATAAGATAATTGTATGAAATATAAAAATTGTGAAGTATGTAATAGATTGGTTAGTTTATCTGTTTATGAGCGACATTTTCAATCTCATTTCAAAGAAAAAAAACATCAACTAAAAATTGATGAAGAATGGTACGACGAAATTTCAGGATTATATAAATGTCCAGAATGTCAGAAATTAGTATGTAAAAAAGGAATATGTTCTCACATTATTATTAATCATACTGAAGAGGGGAGAAAAAGACATTTTAAATCTTTAGAAAAAAGACATAAACTTCAAATTGGCAAACCTTCGTGGAATAAAAGTTTAACTAAAGAAACTTCAGAGTCAGTTAGAAAAAGTGCTGAAAAAGTAAGTAAACGTTTACAAAAATTACCCAAAGAAATAAGAGGAGGTTTTGCAATATATCAAAAAAACCATAAAGAAGAATGGCTTAAAAATTGTTCAAGGGGTGGTGGTTTAAGAAAAATGTCTGGAAAAGGACATAGAGGATGGTATAAAGGATATTATTGTCAAAGTAGTTGGGAATTAGCATTTGTTATTTATAATATAGAGCATGGAATTTTATTTAATAGAAATTTTACTGGATTTACTTATATATATGAAGGAAAAGAATATAAATATTATCCAGATTTTATTATTGATGGAGAATATTTTGAAATAAAAGGATATAAAGACAAAAAATGTATAACAAAAATAAGTCAATTTAAACAAAGACTTAAGGTTTTAGAGAAAGATGATATGAAAATATATTTAGATTATGTAATAGAGAAATATGGTAGTGATTTTATTTCTCTTTATGAAGAACATAGACCCATAGTATAAAGGTAAGTATGAAACTCTGATAAAGTTTAGATCACCGTTCAATTCGGTGTGGGTCTAGTAAATTCAATACGCATACGACGCTGGGTAGAGAAATGGTATCTTGCAACCCTCATAAGGTTGAGATTGTCGGTTCGAATCCGGCCCCAGCTATTTAAGAGGTAAAAATGTTATTTCTTAGATTATTACGACGTATTAAGTGGTTATTTATCAAACAATGGAACTCATTATCTCTTAATAAATGGCCATATGAATCATGTGAAAATTGTGGCAAATCATTTAGAATATGTTGGCTTATTGAAGATAAATATTGGTATAGTGTAATGCAACGAAATGATAATGGTGGTGGGTCTTTATGTGTTGATTGTTTTTTAGATCAAGCAGATAAATTAGGAATTTCTATTCCACCAAGTGCCTTTAAAATAGAAATATTTACGCCAGATGATACATAAGGATACACCATGATAAGAAATTATGAAGATTGGCTTGAAAGAACAAAGGCAACAGCTCAAGAAGAAAATAAGCCTGTAGAATTTATTATCTTAAATTCTTTTACTGGCTTAGTTGAGCAATATGTTCATTCACCAAACAGTCTTGCCGCAAGATGTGCTACAGAAAATGCTTTAAAATGTGTAAAAAAGTATTTAAAGGAGAAAGATGAATAAAACTATTCTTGATTTATTTGAACAAAACATCCTACATCCTGTATGGGAATATGAAAATAAAAAATTAAGTTTTGAATGTAATGTCAAACAATATGATTCTTATCAAGTTATTACTTTTCATGGATCTAGCACACCATTAGATTATATTTTAAGTTTAACTTTTATACCATGGCCATATCATTTTAAATTCATTCATCTTGGTATTCAATTAGGAATGAGAAAAGCATGGAAAAATTATATTAGTAAAAAAATTGATTTTAATAAAAAAACTTATGTAATAGGACATTCTTTGGGCGGTGGAAGGGCACAACTTTTTCATTTAATATATGGAAAATATTTTTCTGATATAGAAAGTATTGCATTCGGTTCTCCTAGATTTGAATGGTTTGTATCGCGTTGTTTTTCAACCATTAAAACCATTAGATATGTAAATAAAAAAGATCTTGTTCCAAAATTGCCAACTGTTTGGATGGGCTTTGTTCATCATGGGAAAGATATAGTTTTTGGTTCAAATAAAATTTTTCCTTTATTTGATCAAAAATTACATCCCCAAGGAAAATATTTTGAAGAATTACAAAAAATATGTTTAGAGTAAGCATATATAATAGTATAATAAAAAAGAGCGAAAGCTAATAGATCTTTGAAAATTTAATTAAGGGCTGCTTATGGTCCTGCCGAAAGGCGAAGAATAGTGATTAGCAATAATCATAAAGGGGTAAAGGGTGACGCCTCCCGCTGTAGTAATACAGTTCATGTAAGCAAGCTGACTCTCCTATGATTTCGCTACCAGCGGAATTTGTAGAGACATCAGGAAGAGACAGAGTTATTCAGGGCCAACCGGGTGAGAGTAACTTTTCCTCGCAAGGGATTATCTTCATGCAAAACTGATTATCTATGAGAGAGAACAGTAGTTATTAGGTGCGAGTCTTTGCAGACAAGTGCTTAATAGCAGTTTGATAGATTCAGGGGAATACCTGGTCTTGAAAAACCACAAAGTAGCCGGCAGGTAAAATGTATGCGAGGTGTTGTATTCCGTATCTCAAAAGGATATGGAGCAACTGGTCAAGCACCTCGTGGTCAAGGGGAAACCCGTTCAGTTTTGCTCAATGGTAGAGCAATTGTCTTGTAATACAATCGGTCGTTGGTTCGAGTCCAACAATTGAAAACGCAAAAGTCTTGACCGACAACAAGCGAAAATGGCTTAAGTCCAGACTCGAAAGAGAATCTGGAGCCTGGAAGCTCGCAAGGCGGAAGGGTTTGATGGGAAGGTGCACGGTGGACTTAGCGGTCCTTTACTGCTCGCAAGGTAGACGGTAACCGGAAGGTTGATTAACTTGTTGTGACGAGAGAAAAGCCACTCTCTAAAAAAGGCAGCCATGCTATCAGACATCCATGAGGATGTGGATAAGAGCTTAACGGAGAGGGTAGCACCTCAAAGGTACGGGCTTGAAAGTGATAGCGAGAAGGGTATAGTCTCAGCCCTTTGTTTTTAAATCCTCTCCTCAGGAGAGGATTTTTTTTAAAGAGGTAATTATGCAAGAGTGGGAAATAGCAAAAGCTTTAATGTTAGATAAAAGATTTGAATTTATCTATAATGAGTATCTCTCACTTATTTCTCTATCAAGACAATTAAAAAAATATCGCTCACACGACTTTTCTTCAACTCCTAAAAAAGAATTATTATTAATTTTTAGATTATCTGAACGTGCTTTGAGTAAAATAATGATTTCAGCATTTCAAAAATATGACCTAGAATATAACATAGAAACAGCTCAAATAGTATATAATAGAATTGCATCAGAGTTCAGACGACGTAATATAGAAAATAAACATCAATCTAAAAAAGAAATTCGCCAAGAAAAATATAGATTAGCTGCAGGCAAAAAAAGGAGAAACAAATGCGAGTAGAATTAGAAGGCCAGAAGTGGTATGAGTGGATTATCCCATGGCATTTTCATTATGGGTCAGAAAATGAAAATCATCTTGGCATATGTTGGTTAATATGGACATTTTATTTTGACTAAATTTGAAAAAAGACTAACAGCAAAACTATCAATATCAAACTTTATAGAAGGGCACAAAATACTTGTTATTTGTATTTCAGTAATTCCATTTATTCTAAGTTCAATATTAATGTCTCTTGCAATTAAAACACCTTTGGCATTTATAGTGGTTTTGTCTTATATGTTCGGTTCTATTTGTATGATTACAGTAGTTTTGTTTTCTAATTTTGATATAACACATAAAATTGCAGATAATAAACGTTTACAAAATTATTTTTCAAACAAGTGGATAAAGAGAAGAAGAAAAGAATTTTTATATATTATTCCAATTGATGATTTTAATATAAATTTTTATGTTTATGATATTAATCCTAAATCCTATTATAGTATTTTTAATTTTGAAAATGACTATATGATACCTATTAAAACCTATTGGGGTGGATTAAGTTTAAATTCTAGTATGCCATGCTCTCAAAAAGAAATTGAACAATATGGTTTATTAGCAATAGAAGCAAAAATTTTATTATTAGATGAAACAAAAATGAAAAAAGACAGCAAGATATAATATGGTAATATATTGTTTAATAAAATAGAGGAAGCATCGCTATAAACGCAATGCTTCCTTTTTTTTATGCATATTTCTTTTAGGAGGATACAATGGTTTACACACTTTCTTTTAAGGGCAAGAATTTTACAAATCAATTTAAAAATCAATTTTATAATTTTGTAAGAGCAAAAATTACAAATCATTTTGAATTTGATGGCAAGGTGCTTGTTTTTAAAGGATATGAAGATGACCTAAAACAAATTATGACATACATGAATAAGCAAGCAATTGAGACAACTATTGTAAGTAAAATTAATAACTAATTAAGTAATATATATAAGATAATATATGAAAAAAATACTAGTTATTGACGACTCACCTCTTGTTTCAATGAACTTGGAGAAGCATGTTATTCCTGAAATAAAAGCTAAGTATATGCAAATTTTTGATCCATATAAAACACGAGAAGCAATTGAAGAGTTTAAGCCAGATGTCGTGATTTTAGATTATAGATTTAATCTCCCCATAGATGGTGAAGAGATTGGAAAGTTCATAAAAGAAAATTATTCTATCCCTATAATTTATCATTCTTTTGCAGAACCAGGTGAAGCACAAGAGCTGATAGACAGTGTAAAGCCATTAGCATATATTCCTAAAGAAGCTGCATATAGTCGAGATTCTAAATTAGTTTTTTATAGTCTTATGCGTCATATCTTTGAAAAAACATAAGATAATCTTATGAAGAAAAAAAATACTTTTAATTGAAGATTCTGACTCAATTAGAAAAACAACAAAAATGATTTTAACTCTTCATGGTGGTTATGAAGTATATGATTACGCAACTGCTGAAGAGGCCTTGGATTTTTTAAGCAAGTTAGATTGTAATCTTTTAATTTCTGATATTACACTTCCTAAAATGGATGGTTTTCAATTAATTGAAACTATTAAACAAAATGAAAAATTTAAAAATCTCCCAGTATTAGTTATAACTGGAAATTATAATATATTAGAATTACAAAATTTATCAAGCAAGAACAAAATAGATGGTTGGTTAAGTAAACCGTTTGACCAAAATGTTTTAATGCTTTTGGTTAAGCAATATTTATCAGTTTAGATATCTTAATTTTATGATACTATAAATCAGGAGGAGCAATGACTATACTTGTCCGTGGTTCTCACAACGAAGAAGTAGTAAGACTTGCTTCTACTGAAGCACTATATGATTTATTGTTTAATGGTGTTAATAATCGACAAGAGGCAGAAAAAATAGCCTTGGAAAAACTCAATGTTTTATATGGGCCTGGAATGACAGTAGACTATAGAGGTGGTGTTAGTGGTTTTTTTAACTGGTGATACACATGGAGATTTTCAAAGATTTTCCTCTAAACATTTCTCTGATGGTAAAGAATTAACCAAACAAGATTATATTATTATTGCTGGTGATTTTGGTGGTGTGTGGGATGTAAATGAATCCAAAGCACCTGAAAAATATAAGCTTGATTGGCTCAACTCAAAACCATGGACTACTCTTTTCGTAGATGGAAATCATGAGAATTTTAATCGTCTTGAAGTTCTCCCTACTAAATCAATGTTTGGTGATGAAGTAGGTATAGTAAGAGATTCTATTTTCCATCTTAAAAGAGGAAGAGTATATATTATTGATGGAGTGAAATTTTTTACATTTGGTGGTGGCTATTCAATAGATAAAGCAAGGCGCACTCCACAAATTCACTGGTGGCCACAAGAAATGCCAAATTATGCTGAATATGCTCTTGGCATGAAAAATCTTGCTCAGCATAACAATACTGTTGATTACATTATTACTCACTCTTGCTCATACAATAAATTCAAAGAGATGAGTCAAGAATTTGATATGATTCATAAAGAGGCAGATGAAGAACAACCTCTTAGAGATTATTTTGACATAATTGAGAATAGTGTAAATTATAAAAAATGGTATTGTGGACATTTCCATATAAATGCAGAATTTGGTAAAACAGAATTTTTATATGGGTATATAAAAAAAATATAAAGGAAGCGCAAGCTTCCTTTTTTTATGTAAGATAACTATTATGTATATCGGAATTAATACCCAGACAAGAAACATTGAATGTTATTTTGTAAAAGATAAACTGATAAAAATGTTTGATGTTCGAGCTTTCCATAGTCAGTATATTGTTAATATGAAAATGCTTGAAAAATATAATAATATAACATATCGAGCCATGTTTTATACACATTCTTGGCCTAGTGGTGTTTCTCTGAATACATTAAGAAAATTAAATAATATAAAAAACCAACAACTAAAAGAATTTATTTGCCAAAATACAATACAATGGATATTTACAACATGGAGTGAAAATGGGTCTTTATGAAATTATTAATCGTATGGAAGAAAGAAGGAAAAAATTAAAGATGATAAAACATGATTTAATTGAAACAAAAGAACATATGTCTAAATCAATTATTGAATGTGAAGATGCTGATGAAATGATTAGAGCAATTACAAAAATCTCATTGGCTATTGCTGAAATAGATGAGATGGTTGAAAATATATTATAAGGAGAAATTATGTCTAAAGAGTATCATGCAATTGGTAAAAAAAGATGTTGTACCTGTATACAGTGGACTGGTGAAAGAACTGTTGATAAAAATGGTATAAAAACAGATGCTAATAGTGAAGCAATTTGTTTAATATACCATAAAAAAGTAAAAGGTTCTTTTCAATGTGAACAATATTTTCCTTTAAAGTAAATTTTTCAAAATTAAAAGCATATTTATATATAAAAGGAGAGAGTATGTCATAGATTTTAAAACCACCATAACTCTTAAAGTTTAATTCCCACCTTATTATTAAACTTATAGGAGATAAATTATGGAAAATAATGAAATTGCAAATCTTATCAAATCTACAAAACAACAACATAAAGAAGCACAAAGAGAATTATCCAAATTAGTTTTAGATGAAGTATATACACGAAATACGTGTTATGCACAACCAGAAAAATATCATTTTACAATTTCCCCCATCTTACAAAGAATCAATTCTACTAGAAATACAATCCAATCCTTGAAATCTTCTTTCAGAATTCAGCATATTTATAATTCAATGCTAAGAGGCAAAACAATTTCTCAAATTGAACCAAAAGTCAGCGATGATGAAGTAAAAACTGAAGAAAGAAAACATGCGTATATTTCAGTAAAATACATGTTAAAAGAGAATGGAAAGGAGTGGCTAGAATGAAAAGACTAAAAAACTATACAACCAAAACATCAGATATAAGTAATGGTCATGGATATTGTAATTCTTTATTAGTTGAAATACTAAAAGATGGAATTAAAATAGGCGAATATACAAGAAATTATCATTCAATGTATAATACATTTTATCCATTTAAATGGAAAGAGAAAGAATATGCTTTATATTCTCATGATTATGAAACAGTGAGTTTAATGTCTTTGCCAGATTGTCAGTTAATAGCTGAACATAACTCTGGTTTCTGTCCAGTAGATTTTAGTGTTCCTAATGATTATGATTATTGGGATGAGTCTAAATTAGACCCAAATTCTAAAATAGCAAACTTGGCTATTGTTGCTGGATGTGTTTGGGGAGATGATAGTGGAGGATGGAAATTAGAAGCAATTGATTTATCTAAAATATCTGAGGGAAAATTGGAAGTCCAAGACTTATTTGGATATTGTGAATTAGGAAGCAATGAACTTTTAGACGATTGCGTTGCATGGATGTCATTATATAATGGTAGGATTTTAATTCCATTAATGTCTGAATATCAATTTGAAGAAAATAATTCAGAATCTGGTTTTCTTCCACATAGTATGACAGATATTAAACATTATGCTGGTAAACGTTGGGATAATTATGAAATGAGGCAAACTTTCAAGGTCTAAAGCATATATAGTTTTGCCAGTTTAACTGGCAAACTTGCTCCATTTGCTTAATGGTAAAGCGGTAGTCTCTAAAACTATTTACTTGGGTTCGATTCCCAAATGGGGCACACTACGGGGGTAGTGTAGGGAAAAAGGCCAGCCTTAGAGCTGAATAGCACAACTACATTTCGAGTCTGACAATACTGAAAGCCAACGCGGAGGTGGACAGCAAGTTTCAGACAGCATGATTACTGCAGTAAATCATGATTAAAGTGTGAATGTAGAAAGAGCGAGGTTCAAATCCTCGCCTCCCGATTATTAAAACAAGTTGTTATGGCTTGTTATTTTATCCTCAAGGAGGGTTTGTTATGAACCTACAAGAATGCGCGGACAAATTATATCAATGGTTTTTAGAGACAGTGAGGAGACATAAATACGAATTTAATGATTGTATTTATGTTGATGATGATTGTGTTAAAATGTCATTATTTACAGACATAAATCATTATTCAATTACTGCTAAACCACCTCACGATGGTTATGAAGGTTATTTAGGGTGCACAATGACAAGTAGAAAACCACGAGCTGGAGAAGATTGGCATCGAGGAAACGATTGTCTTGATGGACCATTTACAAAAGAAATTTGGCTTGGTATTTTAGGGGATATTATTGCTATGGAGTTGGTTGATATTAAACGTCCAATAAGCGAATTATATCAAACAAAAAGAACACTTAAAATAATTGATGATTTAATAAAGAAAACAGAATCAGGCGAATTGCCAAACGTTGAAGTTTCTACAGTTTTTAACCCTGAAGATTATGAATAGGGCAAAAGAAAAGATTTTAGAATTAGCAGAAAAATATAATATTATTATCACTTTTATTGATAAAAATCATGATGATTGGGACAAAAAAAATCATTCTTGGGTTATAGGTAATGATGAAATTTGGCTTGGAGATTATGATGATGAAGAAAAAATGTTAATTTCATTTTTTCATGAATTAGGTCATTGTCGTATAACTCAAGAATTTATTAAAGAATGGAATTATAATACATTAATAATTGAATTAGAATGTTGGCATATAGGAATTAATCTAGCTAAAAAAGATGGTATTATATTTTCTGACCAATCTATTTCTTGGGGATATAAACAAGCTTTATCCTATGTTGATAATGATGAAAGAGAAGATAGTTCTTGGTATAATAGAGTTAGACCAACATTATGGAGGTATAATTGTGGGACACTATGATGATTTTTATGTTTTTGAAGATTATCAAAAAATAGACAATATAGTGAAACAAGAATACTTTAATAGATTTAAAAATGAATTAGATAGAACAGGTAATGTATGGGGAACTTTTGATGATATAAGTGGGTGGCTATTAAAAGAATGGGCTCAAGTGAATCATTATATTATAACTGACGGATATAAATCATTAACAGTAATTAAAGGAGAGTAGTATGAAGTAGATTAGGTCAATTTGTAATGGGTATGTTTATGCAATTGTTGCAAGAGATGCTAATAATAGATTATATACCCATAATGGAAATGTTTTTACTTTAGATGGCAGTGTTATATTATTAAGTAAAAAAGAAATTCAATCAAGTTTTAAATATAAGTTAAAAACAAAGGTTAAAATACAGAAACTTTGTAATATTGAAAAAATAAAACTTGAAACAATAATTCTTCGTATTACTTCCAAATATTTTAAAAAACTTTATACTCTCTCATATAAAAATGGTCATGTTTATATAAAAGATAAATATGACCATGATTTATTATTACATAAAGCATTAAAATATACAAGATAAAGTATGGAAATAATTTATATTCGTCAACTATTAGGTCCTAAATTATATCTTGATGTTGCTTTTTTAGAAGTAAAAATATCTAATAAAAAAGATTGGTCAGACGCGCATATGTTTGAAATTGTTAAAACAAATAAAAGATTTATTCTTGGACCAGAGCCAAAAATAAAAGCAGAACTTTCTCCAGGACTTTTATTCCCATCATATTCTGATGTAAGAATTACTTTGGATTCACCATTTACTTTCATATATGATGGAAGTAAAAATAAACATCAAAGAACTATTATTAAGGCAATATGGAAATATCAGAAATAAAACTATTAACAGATAATAAAAGACATGTTCATTACATAAGAGAATATGATGCCCTTATTATTACTCCTAAACAAGAATTTAAAATTAATTTTACTATTGAAGAAAATATTTTGGGTAAAGACGTTCACATACATTTTTTAGAAGATTGTTTTTATCCATTAATTGAAGCCAAGCAAGCAATAAAGAAAGAAGTAATTAGGAGGGGATTATGACACCAGAGATGACAAGTTATCTTGTAAATAAATATCATGAAATAAGAAAACAAGATAGAAAACTCTTTTTCGATAATTATGAACAACCAAAGGTTATAATACAAGATGTTATTGATTTTGTTCAATTTAAACATATGCAACTCGCTATTTTAGAAAAAGATGGGTGGAGAATATTTATGTTTTTAGGTTCAAATCAATTTATAGATTGGTTATACAACTTTTGGTTTAGATTCTCTAAAACACCATATAGTGAAACCGGGACAAATAAAAAAATAAAGGCCCATGTAGGATTTTATAAATCCTATTTATTGCTAAGACAAGCAGTTCATTTGAGAGCACAAAATGCACCAAAAGTAATTTGTATGGGTCAATCTTTAGGTGGGGCAATTGCTACATTTGCTGCATTGGATATACAATATAATTTTAATAAAGAATTAGAATGTCTTACTACTGGGTCTCCAAAAGTTGGAAATAAATATTTTGTAGAATCATATAATAAACGTGTTCCACAAACATTTAGATATGTTTATGGTAATGATGTTGTACCTGGATTACCACCTGGAATATTTGGACATAAACATGTAAATAAAGAAATACATATAGGTCCTGAAAGGAAATTAGGTTTATCAATAAAAGACCATTTATATAATCCCTCTGGCGCTTATTTAAAAGATTTAACTATTTAAGCATAATTATAACCAGAGGAGTACATAATTGATTTACAAATATTATTTAGAATGTAAAAAAGGATGTGAAATAGAATATATTATTGAAACAGATGTTAAAGAATATATAACAAAAAACAAACCACTTTGTCCAAAATGTGGAAGACGAATTTATGAAAATGAACAAAAAACAGTTATTAGTGTCAGCAAAGTAAAAACAAAAAAATTAAGCATGGATGATGAAATAGATAGAAGACACAAACATAAAAAAGCAACTGATAAACGGAGAAAAAAAGTTAATAATCATTCTTAATAAGAAAAGATAATATTATGATAAGGGATTTATACTATCAGGCTTGTCAAACAATTCATACATTCCTCGATTACTCGGATGATAAACACCCAATCGATATTTTTAAATTTTGTCTCGAGGAATGTCAAAAAATCACCTTATCTAAAATTGGTTTTTTCCATTTTGTAAATCCAGATAAAGAAACAATATCTTTATTTACATGGACTAACTCTACTGCACAAGAATGTCATGCAGTTGAAGCATCACATTATCCAGTAGCAGCTGCAGGTATATGGGCAGACCCAGTAAGAGATGGTAAACCTGTTATTCATAATAACTATTTACAAATGCCACCTGAATTAAAAAAAGGTTTACCTGGTGGGCATGTTGCTTTATTGAGAGAGTTAGTTGTCCCAATTAAACATCTTGGTTCAGTAGTTGCTGTGATGGGAGTAGGAAATAAAGATATTGAATATGATGAAGATGATTTAACTATTGTAGATAATTTGGCAAATCTTGCTTGGGCTTTTTATATAAGGACCAAAAAAGACAAAAAGGAGTTGCCTGCAATTATATCTGTATGTTCAAATTGTAAAAAAATGAGAGATGAAAATGGAGCATGGCATGATTTAAGAGAATATCTAACAATTCACAATATTCAAATATCAGATGGTGTGTGTCCTACTTGTATGAATCATTATTCTAATTTAGAGTAAATAATTATATATTATAATCTTACTTAGCCATGAAAAAAGGAGGTTATTCATGGAAGCAATTCTTCAGAACAGAGTTTTAAAGCTTAACCGAAACTATCAACCTATTGAAATCGTAACAGCCAAGGAAGCTTTTATTCTTCTTTGGAAGAATTGCGCAGAAGTCGTTACAGTCGAAAATGGCTCTTATGCCAACTACACATTCTCCTCTTGGGCAGAAATATCTGAATTAAAAGAGGAGATGGGAGATTGGGCTGAGTATGATGAATGGATTCACACGCCTTCATTAACTCTTCAAATTCCAAGAGTCATTCGTATACTTGGATTCCAAGATGTTCCAAGATATGCTATCAAATTGACAAGAAAAAATATCTACACACGAGATAATAACACCTGTCAATATTGTGGCAAAGCATATTCAACTGAACAGCTTAACATTGACCACGTTATTCCACGCTCCAAGGGTGGAGAGAATAGCTGGGAGAATCTTGTTTGTTCTTGTATCAAGTGCAATCAAAAGAAGAGGGACAGAGACCCAAACGAAGCACATATGAAGTTGATTCGTCAACCTCAAAAGCCAAAGCAAAGTCCTCACATTACTGTGCATATTGGCAATGCTAAGTATCGAAGCTGGACTCATTTTATTTCAGATGCATACTGGAACACTGAATTAGTTGAATAATAAAAGAGGCCTTACGGCCTCTTTTTTTGCATATTTTGATATATGAAAAATTTTCTTTATGTTATTAGAATAAAAAACATTTTAGATGTTGTACAAAATCATTATTTTCAAACAGACACTGCTTATGAAATATTAAAAAAACATGAGCCAAATATAACGCCGAATCAAGCTCAAAAAAGTATTCAAAGAGCAAGATGGAATGGCTTAGTATCAAAGTGTTATTATTATGATAAAAAAACTGTAGATGGAGTGGAGCAATTAAGTCCAATTGGAAAAATTGCTAATATCTTATATTTCAGTATAGAAAATGTCAAGAAAATAAATAACTTGATTTCTGAAATAAAAGAAGAAGATTATCCATTATATGCCAAAATTTATTTATTAGAAAATAAAGAAAAATGGAACCAAGGTTTAATCATAAGTGATTATCATAACAAAGATAATATATCATGAACAAATGGGTTTTACAAAAATCACCTTATAAAGACTATAAAGGTGATAATTATCATCTTATATTGTGTAATAAGATAAAAACACAACAATTAACACCTGAAGTTATATCATATGATATAGAATATAAAATGGAAATTATGTTTTATAATAATAAAATGTATATTAGATTTAATAGTAGAACAGATGGCAGAAATTATAATAAAAATTTTTCTATTTTAGATGATTTATCTGAAATATTGGGTAAAATACATTTACACAAAATAATTGAGGCATTATTTAATGGATTATAAAAAATATATCAATCAAGATTTTTTAACCATGAAAGGAAAATTACTTTTTTGTCTTTCAATAAGAGAAGTAATGCCAGATAGTCGATATGGTACTGAATTAATCTTTTATGATCCTGAGGTTAATAAAATATATACAACAAGAATAAGTCGTTCAAAAATAGAAATAGGTTATAAATGGTTAAATACTAAAAAAATACAAAATGAAGCTTATCATAAGATGATAACCACAGTTTTTAATAACCCTGATGGGTTTGAAATTTCTTTTGTAAAAGGCTATATTTATGCAAGCAAGTTGTGATAGGTTTGATAATTGTTTATTTGTTCAAAAATATGTTAAAGATGAAAAATCTCCTTGGTATATAAAATTTTGTAATGGACAATATAAGAAATGTAAAAGGCATATATATTGCTGTAATAAATTTAATACCGGAGGTAAATCATTGCCTGTTAATTTTTCGCCAACAGGTTCTATGTTATGAAATGTTCAACATGTGCTGCTAAATGTTGTGCTATTTATATATTAGATGATAATGATTGGATAGAAATAGCAAACAATATGAACATCAGTTCAAAAGAGTTGACTGAAAAATATCCACAGCGAACTCAAACGATTGGACCAGTAAGATTTTGTATATTTACTGACCCAAAAACATTTAGATGCACTATTTATAAATATAGACCAATTATATGTTCTGAGTATTTTTGTTCTGAGTGGGAAAGTTATGAATAAATGGAAAAATAAAAATAAAATAAAACAAAAATCACATTTAACTGATTTAGTAAAGTTGTATAAAATGAAAAAAGAAGATTTTATTTTATATTATCAAGCAAAAAAATTATTACAGGGGGCTGAAAAGATTTCGACAGAGTAGATAAAACACATAATAAAAGTTTTGTTTAAATAAACGACAATTTTGCACTCGCAGCTTAATTGCTGCTTTACCTGCATTTATAGGTTTTCTATTTTCCTGAATGCAGCTTTAATAAATAGATAATGACTTTTAGCTGATTTGTCATGAAAAACAATAAATTGCACAAGATTAATAAGTTCTTGTAAAAACTATTTGCATATTATGTGTTTATATTCTGGACCAGGCGTCATTGCCTGCAGCTCCATAAGACGCTATTAAATAGCGTCTTTTTTTTATTTTTTTAACTTTTTTATACAAGATATTGGTATAGGAGACATATTATGCAACTAACACGCAATCTAAAACTGTACCTCAAATTTTATGAAATTAGTGAAGAAGATGGTCTTGATCCTAATTTACAAGATGAAGCTCTTGCTAAATTAGAAGAGTTGTATTATGAATTAACACCTGAAGAGATTGCTTATTTAGAAGAAAAAGAAATTGTTTAAAACATTTCTATGAAATTACACAAGATAATCTTATATAAATATATACTTTAGGAGGTATTAAATGAGAGATTTCTTAGAAGGTCTTGAAGAGAACGCTGATATGATTATCAACGAAGCAGAAGATGCTGGTTCAAGTGGTGGAGAAACATTTGCTCAAGCCGTACAAGGTGCAAAATGGGCATATATCCCACAACCAAAAGGTTCAAGTGCTGCTGATGTAAAGAGTGGTGCGGGTGGTTTTGGTAGTGCCAAGAACTCACTTCTTGTTATTAGAGAAAATAACCCAGATTCTTGGGACATCTATGTCATGAAGTTTGGAAAGGGTCAATCACTTGGTTCAGCAGAAGATAAGGCAGCTGCTGCTGCTCTTAGAAAGAGAGCAGGAAAAGAAGAACCAAAAGCACAAACAAGTGAAGCAAGAGAAATTGAAAAATATATGAATCTTGCAGAAGAAATTCTTAGTGGTAAGGTTCTTGAAGAAGAAGCATTAGGCAATGTAGAAGGTTGGACTGAATTACTCAAAGACGCAAACTGGAAAGTTAGCAAAAAACTTACTGGTCTTAAATTTGCCGATCTATTAGAAAAGTGCGTAGCAGTTGTTGCACCAAAAGCAGAAGGTGGAGCAGCTTCCTTCCTTAAATAAAACAATTCACAATAATTCCTCCCTCTTGAAGAGGGAGGAATTTTCATACAGGAGAAACAAAAATGGATCTTGGAAAGTTTTTAAATGAAAACTTGGAAGATCAGCAGAATCTCGATGAAGGGTTAAAAGAGATAGCTGGTGGTCTTATCCAAAAAATTAAATCTGTTTATGGTGCAGTTAAAACATCAATTGTAAAACTTGGAAATAAAGTATTTGGTATATTCAAAAAAAGTGATAGTGAGATGGGTATTACTGACTCTGCTGGTGTTGAAAGATTTCACATTACTGAACAAAATAGTGGTGGGCTTAGATTTTATGGATTTGGTTTTACTAATGGAACAAAATTAGGTGTTGCTAATGAATCTATATTTGATGAATTAAAAACCAAATTAACAGAAGCAGATGATGGTATAAATCCAGATGCTTTTGATACTGGTGAAGAAGAAGAAGTAAAAGCAGATAAATCTGGTGCTATGAAACATATGTTTGGTCTTGGTGGTCAATTAAAAGATACAAAAATTGATAAAAAATACAAGCAATCATATGAAGGCAAACCAGAAGGCACAATTACAGTCGAACAAATGAAGCAATTGTTTGGACGCCTTGCTTTCCAAGTAAAATTTAGAACTCGTCAAACCCAATTCATCCCTTCAATTCTCGTATTCGGTTCTCCTGGTGAAGCAAAAACAGCAATCGGAACTCAAGTAGCAAAAATGATTGGCGCAAGATATAAAGCAATTGAAGTAGCTTCTATTTATACAGAAATCTTTGGTGGTATGCCTGTTTCTCAAACAGTATATAATACTGAAACAGGAAGAGGTAAATCTGTCAATGATTCTAAAGTTGTACAAATTGGAAACATGCTATTCGAGGGTAAAGAAGAAGATCTTGAAAAAGCCAACAAAAAATATAATTATGTTCAAAAAATACTTACAGGCGATGCAAGTGTAGCTGATGAAATTGAAGATTCACCAGAGCAAGCAGCGCTTACAACATTACAAGCAATATATCTTAAAAGATCTTTAACTGGAGTATGGGATAAATCATATTCTCCAGTAAAACAAAAACTTCAATCTATGGGATATAGATTTGAAGGATCAAAGAATGAAGAGTATAATGGTGTTCAAGAAAAAGAAATAATTGTTGAAGCAGATGGAGAAAAAGTATCTCGTACAGAAAAAACAATTGTCGAACTTGTTCCTGTAAAGGGTGTATTACCTGATCCAGGAAATAAAGACCCATGGCTATTAGCATTAGATGAATTCTCAAGAACAGATAAAAAAATGTCTGCAGTTATGAACTTATTACTAACTGGAGCAATTGGAACAATTTACTTCCTTCCATTAAAAACAATTGTTTCAGCTACATCAAACCTTGGTGGCAAAGGTGGTTCAGATGATTCAGATGGTGAAGAAGTATCCAAAATTACTGGTGCTATTCTTACTCGTTTCAGTTTTATTGTAAAAGTTCAAGGCAAGATTAATGATTCTGTTTCTCACATTATGGGTAGTATGACATCTCTTCCTTCAGAAGGAGAAGAACCAGATTTCAATCCATCTGATTCAACTGAATGGGAAGTAAAACATAAGAATTTTGAATTAACTCCAGAGTTGGCCAAGAAGTGGAAGCAAATGATTCCACCTGCATTATGGCTTAACTATGTTATTCGTAATGGTATGGAAGAAGGTCAATATCAAAGAACTTCTCTTGAATCATATCAAACTGGAACTCCTGTTAAAATTAACCCACGTCTTATTGATCGTATTTCTAAAAACGTATCTATGGCTGCTCTTCAGGACTGGGAAAATGATAATCTCGTAACTCCTGTTGGAACATCCAAAACACTACCAAAAGAATGGTATGAAAAAAATTATAAAAAAGAAGAAGTTCCAATATATAATGCAGAAGAGAAAAAATGGACAAAGAGACCTCTTCCATCTCCACAAGCATATTATTTAATGATGAATCAAGGTCATCAAAGATATTTAAAGATCATTGAAGCATCATTAATGAAAGGTGGCAAGAATATACTTGCAGATATTGAAGCAGCTCATGGTAAAACACAAAAAGAAATGGTTTTAGGAGACACAGAACAAGTTCTCTTAAAACATGTTGAAACTGCCTTAAAATATAATAAAGATGAAGATAAATTAGCAGAATTAGAACAAGTAGCAAGATCAGCCAAAGATATTATTCTTGATGAAATTCCAAGAAAATTAGTTCAAATTGGTTCAATTGAGAATTATAAAAAGAAAATTACTGGAATAGATATTAAAAAATTAGGATTCAAAAATGAATATTGGTATCTTGCAACTAATATATGGAGATTCACTGATGATGCTATGTGTTCTGGTGATGAGATTGCTGGATTAGCAATTTCTATTGGTCAAGCTCTTGCTGATACAAAAGATGAAAAAACAATGGAGTTTTTGGGAACACTTGCTTCTGTTCTTGCAGATGATGATCAATATAAAGCTGCTCTTAGTAAGCTTGATGATATTGATCTTAAGGATTTTAATTTTGATGATGCTGGTAGTAAAGATGATGTAGATGATTTATTTGGTGAATCATTACAAGAAGAAAGAGGATCAAGTAATTTTACTCAAAACTTTAAAGACGGTATTAAGAAATTTGTTAATGTTCAATTATCAAAAATTAAGAAGCTTGGATTCCTTGATGAATTCAATGAATTTATTTCTGGTTTAAAGGGAAATAAAATAGAAAATTATCTCAAAGGCATATGGCATGCTGTTCAACAAGATTGGTTTGTCCCAGTGGAAATTGAACAACCAAGAGAGAATGATATGCAAAAAGAAAGCATAGTTCTTGAAAAGGGATTAAAATCATTGTTTGAAAACATGAGAGGTTAATGTGTTTTTAGATAAGTTAAAAAGAGAGCTCTTAAATGAAGATCAAAGAATAAGTCAACTTCCTGAAAAGTTTTCAAATTTTCTTCTTTATATAAGAGCTTCAGAACCTGTTACATATGAATTATTAAAAAATTATACTGATTATTATTGGATGGAACCAACCCAAGATCATCCTGAACCAACTATGGGCGTTGCTATGTATCAGGGAAGATTACAATTTTATATTGGTAAAGGTTTTTATAGTCAACTAACTATATCTCAACTTGCTTTCCTTTTATATCATGAACTTGCTCATTATAAAAGAGGACATTGTAATAGAAATTTTAATCTTGGTAAATCTAACCATAATTTAAATAACATAGTAGAAGATATTTATATTAATGAAGATGCTAATCGTGATGGTGAATTTGCAGGCATCCCTATAAAATTTGTTGATGGTGGATTAATGAAGGAGAGTAAAGAGTATAGAGGTGCTCAGATGAATGGCATAGACAAAGTTATGGAAAAAACATTGAGCATTCCAAGAGATAAAATTAATCCCAAAGAATATCTTCCAATTGGTAATTCTGCTGATCTTTATAAATATCTTATAAATAAGGCTAAACAAGATGGAGATCCAAATCAAGATCAAGAAGGTCAACAAGGACAAGAAGGTCAAGAAGGTCAACAAGGACAAGAAGGTCAGAGTGGAAATCAACAATCAGAAATTATAAAACCTAAAAAAGGTGATATTATTCGTGGACCAGATGGACAATATGGAAGGGTTGTAAAAACAGTTGGTGGTAATGTTAAACAAATTGAGCCATTAACAAAACAAGAAGCAGAAGATATTGTTTTAGGTAAAAAATCATTTTTAGCCAAAAAAGCAGAAATAAATGATTTTACTATTAAAAACACAATAGATATAGCATAAGGTGGAAATATGAGTATTTGGAAAAAATTAGCCGAAGAATTAGATAATGTAGAATATATCAATCTCAATGAAGCTGGTCTTTTAAATGTTCATTGGAAACCAGAACAAATAACTATATTGAAAAGCCCTAAAGATGTACAACAAGGCGATGGTGAAGGTGGATCATCAAATATTGAAGTTGTTGGACAAGAAGGTCAAGAAGATCAAGAAGGTCAAGAAGGACAAGAAGGTCAGCAAGGTCAACAGGGACAACAAAGCCAAGACAAACAATCTAATAAAAATAAAAAAGGCCAAAAATCACAAGATCAACAGGCAAGTAATCCAAAAGAAGAAGATCAAACTGGTGAAGAAAGTGGTGGTAAAGAAGGTGAAGATAAAAATAAAAAAGGTGAGTGGGGTAAAGGAACTGGTGAAAGATTAAAAGACGATATCAATTCAATAGATGATCACTCAATAATGGCTAATAAATCTGATAATTCAAAATTAGATGATGCATTAAGTGAAATATATGATAAAATGGTAAGAAGATCTGGTAAAAAGAATCCAGATAATTGGCAAGGTGCTGCAGGTAATATGTTTAGAGATGATGTAAAGAAAATTGTAAGAAGACGTCTTCCAATGGATAAAATTAAACATGAGCTTGCTGCCTTTAAAGAAGAAATTTCTAAAAAAATGATGGATGATGAAACATATCAACTTTCTATTTTATCTGGTGCATCACAAGGCGGTAAATCAGATATCAATAGACCTGTTGAAGTAAAAGATGATGATAGAAATAAACAATCTGCAATTTTATTTTTATGTGTAGATACATCTGGATCAATGGGTGATGAAGAATTTGAATTAGTATATGGGTGGGCTAAAGAAATAGCTGATTTCTTTAAATCAGATTCAGCAGGATCTGGTGGTATCCCAGGAAGAGTTTTCCTTTTGGAATATGATACACGAGTTTATACTCCAATTCGTGAATGGAAAAACGATAAAAAACCAAAAGCTCCTAGAGGTGGTGGCGGTAATGCTGTAAATTGTGTATATAAATTCTTAAATCAACACTTCTTGAAAGAAGAAAAACGCGGTAATTTGGTATCTAATAAATTTGTGTTTGATGAAGCAAAACCTGGACTATTTGAAATTGACAAGAAAAAAGATTTATATAAAATTGAACATGAAATAGAAACAACTTATGTAAAAGATAATGATCGCCAAGAACAAATTAAAAAATTAAAGACAAAACAATTCAAATATGGAGACATGTTAAAAGAATCTTTTGATTATGCCAATGTTCCATTCTTGTTATTCTTTACTGATGGTTATGATGAGGTGCCAAATGCTTTTGGACCATTATATAGAAATAATTTGGGCAATATTTTATATATTATAACCAGCAAAGCATGGCTCGGAAATATGCGTCCAAGAAACTTTATATATTGTGATGTCCATGTAGAATCATTTGCTGATGCTTTTGATACAGATGGAAATATTGTAGATTCTGGACAAGGACGCGGATAATAAGCATATTTAATACCAACTAATCCTCAAGGAGTAAAACGTGGATATTGGTTTAAGAAACGCTCTTTTGGCTAAAGCTGCTCTCCAAGGTAAACGTTTAAATTCAAGAACACTTTCACAGATGGCTGTAGAAGAAGCCATTTCAACTCTTAAAAATAATCCAAATCCAGGTTATCATAACATAAAGGTTATATTTTCACGTGCCTTAAAGATTTATCGTAATCTTTTAAAACATTACACTGTAAAGCAATTAAAGGCTTTAGGTGGATACCAATTTACAGTACAATATAATAGACGATTTAGACAAGTTGATGAAACATGGAAAAAGAGTCTTGTTATCAAAACCCTTGTATTAAGTGATGCAGGGTATATCTTTAAGGCTGTAAAGAGAGGGATGTATGAAAGCTCTCATACTTGAAGATTCTCCTGAGAGGATTAAGCTTTTCAAAAAGCATCTTTTTAAGCATGATCTTTATTTTTTTGATAATGTTAAAGATGCCATAGAGGCAGTTCAACTGCTTGGTCCTTTTGATGTCCTTTTTCTTGATCATGATCTTGATGATCGTGTTTATGTTGACTCAAATGAACCTAATACAGGCTATCAATTTGCTAAATGGGTTGCCTCTCAAGATCTAAAATTTGATGAAATTATTCTTCATACTCTAAATCCAGCTGGTGCTAAAAACATGAAAGATGTTCTTCCTGAGGCAAAAATCATCCCTTTTATCAATTTATTTTCAGGCAGATAGAATGGAAGATAACGAGAAGGCTAAAATTCTTTTATCGTCTGGTTCTTTTTCATCACATGTGCAAAGAGTTTTTGAGGAAAATGATATTATTCCTGAAGAATTAGCAAATATCTTATATGATAAGGTAGAAGAGGCTAAAGAGGATTATGACAAGTGGGCCATTCGCTCTAATTGGAGTGAAATGGCCCATGAATTTTTAGCTGATGGATATTCAAGAAATGATATTGATTATGATGATTATGAAGAATTAGAGAATGATCTTGTAATCGATACTGTTTTAGAAATGGCAGAAGAATTTGTTGAAAAATTTTTTAATAATGATAAAGATATGTTAAATGATGTTCAAAAATATATTGAATCATGCTTATAGATGAAGCCTTAATAAAAGAAAAAATACTTAATAAAGACTATAAATGGTTTAGTAGTGGTGGAAATAGATCTCGATTAAAAAGATTTTTTAAAACAAATCAACTGTCAGATGATTTATTATTAGAATTATGGAAAATAAGAGAGATAAGATATGATCTTGTCAGTCTTCAAAAATTACCAGAATCTATAATTATAGATGTTATTTCAAAAGTTGGTCTTAAATCAAGAGATATAACAAAAGCAATATATACTGAAACTCTTATTAAACAAGAAATAACTCAAGACTTAATAGAACAATATATCATGAAATTAGATCTTGGTCTTGTATTTTTAGCATGGGAAATAATTCCTAAAACTATGTCTAAATATATTGATTTTGATTTTTTTCTTCAATCTGTTTGTGGCATGAATAATGATTTTTATACTTTTTTAAATGAGAGAAAAGGAGCTTTGATCTCTATTATTCGTGCTGACAATTCTAAATTTGAACCTGCAGTAAAATTTATTTGTTCAATGCCATCTGCGGTATCATTTGAATTTTTATCAGTTTTTTCAAATATAGTATACTTTTCTGATGAAATAATTTCTTATATGAGAACACATTTAGATGATGTTTTTTTTTATTCCTTAATGGAACACATCATATCAAGAAATAATTGCTCAATAAATATGAAAGCAAGATTTTTGTTAGAAAAATAGGCATATATTCTTGAGAGGTGAATATGAATATTATTGGTTATGACAATGATGGAGTCACTCAAAAAAGCCTACAAACTCTTGAATTTTACAATAAAAGAAAACTTGTAAAAGTTATTATTGAAGCAGAAAATGCTGTCAATTGTAAAACATATTTCGTGTTTGATGGTGATGACGCCTATAGAGCATCTGGATTCTCTATCGGATATGGTGGTGAGGGGCCAAATGGTTTATATAAAGCAATTAAAATGTTTTATCCAGATAAAATAGAAGATAATTTCTGGGAAAGTCCAATTAGTAAACTTGAATATCATAATTGGGAATGGACACCACATTCTGGATTTATTCCTATTTAGAGATAGAATTTTCAAGATATAATTACATCAAAGACATTTAAAGGAGTAATTGATGAACATTGCTGAACTAAAGATTAGACTTCGCCTTCTTCTTAAAAAGGGATATACTCAATCTGTAACTCCATTTATCCATGGAGCACCTGGTGTTGGTAAATCAGAAGCCACCTACCAGATTGCTGAAGAACTGGATATTGGATTTATTGATCTTCGTCTTTCTCAGCTTGAAAGTGCTGACCTTCGAGGTATCCCAACCCCAGATCTTACTCTTGGTTCATCTCGATGGCTTCCACCAGAAACTATTCCTTTCAGAGCTTTTGCTGATCTTAATATTCCAGAAACCTATCCTATCAATAAAGGAAAAAAATTCAAAGATGGTGGAATTCTCTTCCTTGATGAATTCAACCGAGCAAGATTTGATGTTCAGCAAGCTGCTTTCCAGCTTGTTCTTGACCGAGCCGTTGGTCTTCATAAACTCCTTGATAACTGGTTCATCGTAGCCGCAGGAAACCTTGGACAGGATGATGGGACAGATGTCAATGAGATGGACTCAGCTCTTAACAACCGATTTGCTCACTTTACCACAACTGTCAATGACAAATGCTGGCTTGATTGGGCAGAAGCTGCTGGCGTTCATCCTGATGTGATTGGATTCATTCAGGCTAAACCTGGTTATCTTGAGAAAAAGCTCAATGAAAAAGACGATGTAATTCTTACTCCTCGTTCATGGAAGAAATTCTCTGATGTTCTTAAACAAAACGAGAATATGGATACTAAGGACGTAACAGAACTAATTGGCCCATCCATTATCAATGGAGCAGCTGCTCAGTTCATTACTTGGCTTGAACAAAAGACAATTGTCACACCTCTCGATGTTCTTAGTAAGTATAAGATTGTCAAGAAGAGAATCAAGTCTATGCAACGAGATCAAGTTTATGGTCTCAATGAAGAACTTTCTAACTATGTTGCCAAGAACTGGACAGTAACAAAAGATCGAGAATTTGAGAAAGCATTCAAGCTTGCAGTCAATAACGGCAAGAACAAAGAAGATGCCAAGAAGGAAGCAGCTGCTTCTTCTGAAAAACTTCTTGATTCTTGGTTAGCAAACATCCATGACTATAGTGCAGACTGCCTTGAAAAGGACATTTACATTGCTTTCATGCAAACTCTCACCCGTAAGTGTTCCAAAGAAGGAAATGACTTTATTGATGCTTATCTTAAAAAGTATATTGCCGAATCAAAGGAAATTGTTGCAGCTCTTACTAAAAAGTAAGTGATCCTCCTACATTCGTGGGGGCCTTTGGCCCCCACACTTTTTTTAGAGCAGCATATATTATGATATAATAGCTGCAGGAGATTATATGTCTAACGAAATCAATACCAATAAAGTTGAACTTACTGAAGAGCAAAAAGAATATCTTCACAAACAAGTAGATGTTTTCAATGAAAGAATGAAGGTAGAAAAGGTAAGAATTCCCCCTGAAGTTGAGGATATTTCTCTACGATGGGTAAAACACGCCCCATTCTTTTCTGAATTCCTTCTGCGTTTTAATTATTATATGACAGAACAGATTCCTACCATGGGAGTGAACTCTCGTGGTGGTCGTATCAACCTATATCTCAATCCTAAATTTCTTCGTGGTGGACAAATGCGTCCTAAAATGCAATGGGTTGATGCAAACAATAATCCTATTGCAGTTGATAACAATGGGAAGCCTATAGTATCTAAACAAGACAAAGACAAGATTCGTCAGCTTCCAATCTTCCAAAAGGATGACCAAGGAAATATTAAACTTGATCCATTTGGAGCTCCACTTATTGAAGAATATGAATCATCACCTCTTACAGAACAAGAGATTGAAGGTGTTCTTGTTCACGAAATTGAACACTTGATTCGTGTTCATGGTGAACGAGCTCTTGAAGATCACTACATCTGGAACATTGCAGCAGATATGCTTATCAATGAAGATATTTCAACCATCTCCATTGGTAACAGACAGCTTGTCCTTCCAGAAGGTGCTCTATATCTTAATCAAGCAACCGCTGAAGGATATAAAGGAGAGGCAATTACTGAAGCTCTTTACTTCTGGCTTCTTGATAAGCGAGAGCAGTATCGTAATCAAATGCAAGATCTTATGAATCAAGGTGGTGGTTCAGGATCTTGCCAACACTGTGGTGGTGATGGCCAAGAAAAAGATGACCAAGGAAATCCAACTGGCAAGCCATGTCCACATTGTGCTGGAACTGGCAAACAACCTGGAAATGGAGATGGTCTTTTTGATGCTATTTATGGTTCTAAAATTGATGATCACTCTGTTCTTGAAGAGTCAGATGCTCTTGCTGAACAAGCAATCAAAGAAGTAATTGATACTGCCAAGATTCGTAGTTGGGGAAATGCTACTGGTGCAGGAATTCAAAAACTTGAAGAATTGTGCAAAGGAGCAAAAATAAACTGGAAGGTGCTTTTAAGAAAATATCTTTCAGCAACAGTAAACTCTCCTGGCAATATTTATGAGAATAACTGGAGCAAGAGAAATCGCCGTGGGCTTCCTCTCCCTGGAATTAAAAAATTCAGCAACAAAATTGTTGTTGGAATTGATACTTCAGGATCAATTGGTGATCATGAAGTTCAAGTCTTTTTCTCAGAAATTGAAAACATTGTTAAAGATGTAAGTCAGCTTGTTGTTGTGCAATGGGATACTGAAGTTAAGGATGTCTGGAAAGAATATAAGAGAGGTGATTACAAAAAAATTACCATCAAGGGAAGAGGAGGCACTGACGTTCAGGCAACATTTGATTGGATGTTAAATGAAAAGCTAAAGTCCTACCCAATTGTAATGTTTACTGATGGATATTTTGAACATAGTTTTGATAATCATGGTATTAAGACTATTTGGTGTGTTACCACAGAAAATACCACTGTCCCTCATGGTAAGAATATCTATGTAGACATTAAAGAATATCATAAATAACTTTTATGATAAACCTCCGTAAGATAATTACGGAGGTTTTTTATGATTAAAACTCACAACTCATCTGAGAAATCTGTTGATGGTATTAAATTTATTGAATTACGTGGATCATTAGATGTATATAATGCACAAGATGTTGCTTCTTATATAACTCTTATTTTAAGTGCAACAAAAGAAGATATAATAATATATGATTTAAAAGAATTAGAATTTATATCATCACAAGGTATAGCATCTTTAGTAAGCGTCAATTCTACATTTCAAAATCTTAAAAAAATCTATTTTTTAAATGCCAATAATAAAATAATAGAAATGTTTAATCTATTGGGCTTAAAAGAATCTTGCATATTTATTTCTGATATAAAAGAAATCCACGATAAGAATTATTTGTTTCCTTTGACAATAGAATGTTCATCCTGTCAACAAAAATTCCAAGTTCGTAAAGCAGGCAGATTTAAATGTCCATCTTGTAAAACAGTAATATCAATAAATAAAAAAGGTGAAATAAAATGAAAAGAGAAGATTTTTTTGATAACTTAAATGTATTATTTTCTAATACAGAAGAAAATGACGAATATATATATACTAAAGCAATAGTATATAGAAATTTAGATACTGGTGAAATTGATAGTGTGCAGATAATCAACTCAGAATATAAAGAATTTATGGTTATAAATAAAAAAGGTGATATTGATTTTGTAAACATGGATGAAGCTGAACAACTTGCTTTGCTTGGTGATAAAAGTGGAAAAAAGAAGAAATAATTTATTTTTTCTTATAGCTGTTGTTTTTTCTCTTCTTTCATCTTCCTTATTCGTTCCTGAATCACCCACTACATCTACCTATAATATCTTGCTCGAATTATATAAACCAATTTTTACTTCTCAATCAACATATTATACCAGATTAGAGATAAATGAAATAATTCAAAACAAAGGTATAAAGAAATTTATTTCTTTTTTTGATGAATATACAAATGATACACAAATAACAACCATTATTTTATCAGAAGCATTGAAACAGGACGTCCCTATTATGCTTGCATTTGCTCTTGCTTGGGGAGAAAGCAAGTTTAATCCTACAGCCAAAAGTGGATTAAACACAAATGGATCAAGAGATTGGGGATTATTTCAATTAAATGACAAAATATATAAATGGAGTAAAGCAGATTTTTTTAATATAAACAAAAACACCGCTACAGGAATAAAACATCTTGCTGAGTGTATTTCTAAGACAGAAAATGCATATTTAGGTCTTGCATCATATAATGCTGGAATATATCGTATAAAAACTGGATCTATTCCACAATCTACTAATAATCATATTACTGAAATATTGGAATATGAGGACAAATTAAATAAAGCATTTAATGATTTCTTAAAAAGGAAATTATGAGAAAAAATTTTACAGAAGATGAATTCAACTCTTGGAAAGAAAATTGGTTCAAAGAAAAAGGTTGCCCATTTTTTGCATGCTCACAAGCCCTATTTAGAAAAGTTTGTGGTTCTACATTTATATGCGGATCATTATTTGATTATCAAGGTTATTTAAAGGATAAGTGGATCAAAGAATGTGATGTAAAATTATCTCAAGATGATGAAGGTAAATTCCCTACAAAAAGTTGCCCTGCTTGCACTGGTTCAATGTCATTAAAAGCAGAACCTAACTCTGGATTATTATATTCAGATTCTTGGTGTCCTGTCATAAATAATTGGTATGAGCAGGCAGGAATAAAAGTAATTCGAACAAATGAAAAATATTGCACTACTTGGGGTGTTTATATCATTCCGTTGGTAGGCGAAGAAGCATATATAGAGATGTTGAAAGACCCTAAAAAATTGCAAGATTTCTTGGACAACCCAAATAAATCGGAGTAAATAATGGATTTAGAGAAATGTAGGAATAAATTACTTGTCTTAGATAGTCAAGATCATTCTGGTAAAAGCACGGTTGCTAAACTATTAGTAAAAAAATTAAATGAAGTAAATATCCCGGCAATATATACATTTCAACCAGGTGATAATGATGCTCCATTTAATTCAATGCTAAGTGATATGTGTAAAACAAAAAAATATGATCTTGATCCGTTATCTAATCTTTTTGCCTTTTTATTGGATAGATCAGAACATACTTCTAAAGTAATTATACCTGCTTTACAAGAAGGTAAGGCGGTGATTTGCGATAGATATTGGTATAGCACAATTGCATATCAATTTTATGGTAAAGAACTATTAAAAAAATATGATTTGTCAGTTGATTTTGCTTTTTGGATGAATAAAGTTGCTTCACATAATGTAAAACCACACTATGCTTTCTTTCTTCAAAGACCACAAGAATTAATTAATTCAACTCAAGACAATGCTCAAGATCTATTTGAGACAGAAACTTTTCTATTTAAAGAAAGAGTAAAGGCTGGTTATGATTTCTTAATTCAACAAGGAGAATTGCAAGTTGTTAATGTTGATCCAAATCCAGAAATAACACTTCACAATATTCTTGCATTAGTAAAATGATAAACTGTTGTAATGAAATAGACTGTCCTCTTCATAAAGACAATGAAAATAAGAAAAAAGCTTTACAGTCCATAGATGCTAAATTAAAACTATTAGAAAATAATGTTGCTAATATACAATCTTTGAATAAAATAACAAATCTTTTAATTATCAAAAATGAATTAACAGCTTCAACACCAAAATATTGTTTATCATGTAAATATTTTCAAAAATTAGACATGAAAAGTGAGATAATAGTATCATTAGCAAAAAATGCACTATTAAATCAAGATGATTAATATATGTAATGAAACAGATTGTCCTTTGTATAAACAAAATAGTATACAAGAAAATTATTCTACATGGGACAATTTACATAAAGTAATAATACAAACAGAATATATAAACTGTAATGTAGAGTGTTTATTTTGTAAACATAGAAAATCTATTGATATAAAAACAGAAATTATTGCAGATATTGCAAAAAAAGCATTATCTCAATGATAGGAGGTAAAAATGAAATATTCCATAACAAATATATCATCTAATGTTGTAGGTGATTATAGCAATACATCTGCAGGTCCACAAGCAATATATACAATCACAACAGGTGATAACATTTGGATTGATAAATCACAAATATATAATTCACCATCTACTACAACGTGGAAAATAGATTCCACTTGGCCTGAAGCAAGTGGTGATTTTTATCCAAAACTACCAAATGCCCTTGGAGTTATTTATGTTGAGGAGGGTAAAATAAAATGTAGAACCCCAGAAGGTGAAGATATTATTTTAGGAGAAATGGGAGATGGTGATGAAAAAGTGACTATTAATATTATAGCCACAATTGCCAAGAGATTGTTAGAAAAAGAAAAAATAGAAGCATAATTATATATAAGGAGTAAATATGGCAAACTTTGATATGATTAATGAAGAAGCAATTGATGACATTCGCAAAGGGTGGGACAGAATCAAGAATCTAAAAGAGGAGGCCAGATCAATTGCAGAAGATGTTGGAGAAGAAAAAAAGGAAATTAGTAAAAAAACTGGCATCAAAGTCAGAGATTTAAATAAGATTTTTAAATTCGTAGAGGCCAAAGAAAAAGGTGATTGGTCTGAAGAAGATGTGTTGATTGCAGACAAGATCGCCGCGAGAATTACTTTTACTCCTCCTACAAAGTTGAACGAGTAATTCTTAAAGTATATCCTCCATTCGCATTTGCTCACAATACGTTGTATTGTGAGCCTTTTTTTTATTAAGATAACCTTATGAGAAATTTATTTGAATATAGAGATGGAACAAGATCATACATGCATATAATGGTTGGTCCATATATGGGTGGCTATTCTGGTGAAATGTCATTAGCCACATTTGATAATAAATTATATTTAAAAATTTTTGGTTCAGACAAAGCAGAATCTTTTTTAATAAAAGATAAAGGAATAATAAAAGATTTTAATAGATATAATGTTCTTTCTATTTGTAATAAATTAGAATCATATGTTTTATCAAATTTAGACATTGTAAAAACTTTGTCTAAAACAATAATTCCAACTATATTTATAAATTTTCTTGTTAATAACAAATTTATTATTGATAATAAAAATTTTTATATTTTAGTTTTTGAATCAATTTTCAATCATTAATTCTTAAAATTGATTAAGATAAAAAAGAGGTATATTATGGATGAATTAAAAAAATATATTATTGAAGGCCAAATCCAAGATGAATTGATTTCTGAAATGGATGAAACAAACCAACCCAATATTGAGGAGAATTATTATATGGAATATAAAGCAAAAAAATTAGTAGAAAGTGTATTAAGAGAGTTTGATATGGCAATTGCAGCACAGCCACCAATGCCAGAAGACCCATATAAAAATGTTGATCCTAAGGTAAAAAAATCACAACAATTGGTTAGAGTATTACAAGATCACTTATATAAGATTTGTGATTCTCAAGCAGTAAGACCTGGTGAAGATGTAGATGCTGATATTAAGGCACTTATGATATCAAATTTGGAACCAACGGTTAAAGCAATTGTTAATAAATTACATTCAATTTGGTTTGGAGAACAAAAGCCACAAGAACCAGAACAAGAAAAAACAACAGTAGTAATTGGTCAAGAAGTTATTACACCACAACAAGAATCATATAAAATAAAACAAATTAATGGAGAAAAGATTGTTCTTGAGGGTATAACTGGAACAAAAATAGTAGAAAAGACCATATTAGAAAAATGGTTAAAGGAGTAAATATATGGAACTCGGTCTCAACGATTTCCTTGCGGAGCTAGGCAGAGATACTGTCTCAAGATTAAATAGAGAAAGCAAGGCAAGAGAAATCCCTGGAGTAAAACAAGTAAAAGAAGAAAAGAAGATTGAGATGCCTCAACCAAGACAACAAAAAATTGAACCTAAACAAGAAGTAGAACCATTAGATGAAGATTTTGTTGAGACAGCATTGGATTTTGCCAGTGTAATAATTAAGACAGTAAAATCTAATTTTGAATCTTCTAATGAAAGAAGAAAAGTATTTGAATCAATTAGATCTGCTATTAATCTATATTTAGATGAACAACCTCGTTATAATAGTCCACAACCAAAACAAACCACATCTTTTTCAACTCCAGTAGAAATGCCATTACAAGATTATACTGGTCAAGTAATAGAAACACAATATCCAATGGGTGGAATTGATAATAAATTAAATATTGGAATTAAAGTAGATGAAAGAGGAAACAAAGAAGCAGACATTTCATCTTTGACAGAACAAGAAAAATATAATTTAAGAGTATTAAGTGGAATAGAGGAGATAAAAAATGGATAAATGTGAAGAGATTATAGATGAGATAAGAGAGTTAAAAGAGATATTAAAAAACCAACAATTATGTTTAGAAACAATAGTTCAACTATTCTCTAAATATGATCAAGAATTATTATTAGAAGATGATGAAATTAGACAAGGTTAAGATTGGTCAAGTTATTATATCTAAATATAGAGATCCACAAAAAATGGGTTTGATTGGTCATATTTATTTGAAAATTGCTGATACTTTATATTTTCATGCGGCAAGAATAAAATTAGACAACACAATAAAAGATATGATAAGTGGATACTCTTATCGAGATAATATTTTTAATAATGAAATAATAGAACTTGGAGATTTAAATTTAATTTCAGAATATAAAAGACGTGAAGCAATGAAGTATATCTTAAAGGAGGGGATATGACATTTGATGATGCTTTAAATGAAAAATTAGGCCATGAAAGATTAGCATCAGCAGCAGGCGGTGATGCTACTGAAAAAAAAGTTGATACATATCTAACCAAACTTGATAGACAAGGATTTACAAACCAATTAGAAAAACAAGCCAAAAAGAAAGGATTAAAAGGCAAAAGAGCAGAAGCATATAAGTGGGCCGTTTTACATAAGAGAATGAAAGGTCATTTTAATTAAATTTTCAGAAAAAAGAGATATTTGATAAGATTTTTGACATATATTAGTATATGGTCAGTGCAGATATTAAATATGAAGGCAAAAGAGAAGGCAATCTTCTCTATCAAACTATACGCATAATCCCAAATAAACCATCTAACTTGAGATATTTCATATATGATAAATATTTAATTGGTAGAACAATAGATGACTTTCTTGGTCATATTTATTATGGAGATGGCGTAAATATCAAATTCAAAGAGAAACATATTTTTAGAAATCAAATTAATATAAAATATGATATTATTAATGATATTGATATAGATTTATCACCAAAACAAATCCATATAACTTCTAATTCGCCTAAATATGATGGTTGTGAGTATTGTGCTTATTTTGGAAAACATAAATCAGGAATGTTTTGTAAATATTACAAGATAATGTTAAAAAGAGTCAAGAAGTCCTGCATTGATTTTAAAGAGAAAGATCGATAATCCACTGTCTTAATTCACCAATCATATCAGCAACATATCTGGTCTCAGTTGTAAACATACTATCATTATTTGGATTATCAAATATTTTTTTTCTATCTTCAATGCTTATATAATCGCCATTACTTTTATTCAAATTCATATACCACCCACCACGAGCCATCTTAATATTAAGAGAGTATTTTGGTAGTATGCCAAGATTTAATTCATGTGATGGGCCCAATGTTGTCCATTGTGGATAATCTTTAATTTTAACATCACGCAACAATAAATGATGATCATATAGTTGCTGATATCTATCGGCAATATTCATTAAAAGTTTTCTACCATATCCTGGAATAAAAGCATTTTTTATAGCATCATGTTGATAAGATTTTTCTTCTATTCTTCTAAAATTAGTCATACATCATATCTCCTAATGTATTTAGTTGATTTGTTGCTGTATTTAAATTATCTTTAGCCATTTGTAAATATTCTTCCTGTCTTCCAATTTCTTCATCTTTCTCCCAATATTCTCTTGACCACCTCTCCAGATCATCTATTTGATCATCAAGATCATAATCATCTTTTGGTGTAGGAATTGCTACTCTAATCTTAGATGTTGATTGAGTATTTTGTATATTAATATAATTGCCTGTTTGTTCACGAACATCATCGGCTATTTTTTCATATTCATTTTCTGCTTGTTTTTTTTCTTCTTCTAAATTTTTTATTTCATATTCAATATCTGATATTTGTGTTTCTATTGCTTTAATACATTCTTCTATATTTGAATATTCATGCACCATATCTGGTTTATAATCTATATAATACAAAATAAATTCTTTATATTGATCATAGTCATTATGGTCTATCTGTTGTAAAAATCTATCTAATCTTTTTATAAAATCATGTCTATTAAATATAGAAAAAAACAATGAATAATAATCAATCTCATCTTGATATGACCACATTTCTTTATAATCTTCAACAGTATAAGATGTAAAATCTCCTATCGTAATTACATTTGCTTTTTTCATCTATTAAATACCTTATCAAAAAATCTTTTTTTATTATTATTTTCACCATAAATTAACACACCATTATTATTAATAAAACCAATTTCATCATTTATAATACTCTTGCAAAAATAAAGTTTTTTAATAGACGATTCCATAAAGCGTGAATCAACATCGACCTCTCCCAAAACTTGACATATATTATTATAATGTATTTCATATAGTTTGTTCTGATCTAAATATTTATCTATTAATTTTACCATATCTTGTGGAAGTAGACTTTTATCTATTTTATGATAAGCAGGATGGCATTGTCCATCATCTATAACTATTACATATTTCATTTATTAAACACCTTATCAAAGAATAGTTTTTTATTATCTTCATTATAAAATAATAATCCTTGAGCATCTAGTATTCCAGGATTATCATTCAATAAATCAACACAGACATAATGTATATAATTATGTTTAAATTCACTAATTATTTTACACACTCTATTGCTTTCAATTCTATATGTTTTGCTTATATCTGGAAAAAGTTGCTTTATAAGTTTTTTCATTTCTTGTGACACGTGCATATTATTATCAATCTTATGATGATAAGCTGGGTGGTTTTCCTCTTCATCTATAACTATTGCATATTTCATTTATTAAATATCCTATCAAAAAATCTTTTTTTATTATTCTCATCATAAAATAATAAAGCACCATCACCTATTATACCTGAATTTCCATTTAATAAGTCAACACAAATATAATGTATATAATTTTGTTTAAATTCATCAATTATTTTACACACTCTATTGTTTTCAATTCTATATGTTTTACTTATATCTGGAAGAAGTTCTTTAATTATTTTTTTTATTCTTTTTGAAATATGTGTATTATCATCTAAACCTTGATGATATGTAGAGTGATTTGCTCCTTCATGTATAACTATTGCATATTTCATTAAATTACTAACCTCATATTACCAGACAGATCATATTGCAAGGCATGAACTTTTTGTTCTTTGCAAGTATCTAACTCCCAATTAGAAAAATTAGGTCCTGCTATAATACATTGAACTGGTTTTCTTCTATATAATTGTCTCTCAATAAAATGTGAATATCTTTTTACTTGTTCACAAACACCAACATCTATTTTATCTTTCTTTAATTCTAATACAAACATCGGATTATTCATTGGAATTTTATCAACATCTATTTCATAAACTAAATCTGCTTTTTTTCTCCCATCGTCTGTAAACACATCTAATTCTATTGCATATAATCTCAAATTTTTTAAATTTAACGTCTTTTGTAATATATTATGCCATTCATCTACGAATTTATACTTAATATCATATTCTAACATTTTATTCTCCAATTATTCTTGCTTGTCTTATTTCTCCAGTTATTTTATCTATTAAATTAAATACCTTATATTCGTCTTCTCTAAATACTTCAAGAAAACAAATATTGCTACCCAATATTCTTCTATCAGAACAAATTAAATACATTACACTGTCTTCATAATATTTTCCGAGTATATATATACTTCCTAAATTTATACGCTTATAAAATGCTTGTTTAAGTTCTTTAGCAATTTTTAATTTATCTTGTTCAGAAACTGGATATAAATATTTAAATTCAGTTAACCATTTTTTTATGGAATTGTTTTCATTAAATACTTGAATTATTAATTTTCTATATGCTTTCATAAATCCTCTATAGTAGTAATATATTTATTCTATATTTATACGTTCACATGGTGAACTCCAGAGTTCATGTAGTGAACAGCCCTGTTCATATAGTAAACACCTCTTCACTTTTTTCAATATTCTATTCTACCCTGTATTATTTGACCGTTTAGTTTATCTTGTAAATTAAACACTCTCCCTGTTTCAGTTTGGAGTATTTCAAGATAACATATATTACTAAGCATTAAATAACTACTTGAACATATTAAATATAAATTTCTATCTGGCATATACTTACCAACAACAAATGGTTCACCTATTGCTACGCGTCTATAAAATGCTTTTTTTAAATCTTTAATAATTTCTAAATTTTCTTCTGTAGATACTGGTATTAATTCTTTGAAATCATCAAACCATTCTCTTATATTAAAATTAAATATTTGAACTATTAATAATCTATATGCTTTCATAAATCCTCTATAATAAACACCTCTTCACTTTTCTCAATATTCTTTAAAAAATCTTCACTTAATTTACCTTCAACCATATCTTTAGCGAATATACAAAGTGCCATCGAGTCAACAACGTTATCATTCATTTTCATAATTGGCTGTTTTTTTGTTCCATAATTTTTTAACATTGGAATATTATACCCTCTATCTATTGTGGCTTGCAACATCTCGTCTTTATTTGCATTACCTTTACCAAACCAATATTTTTTTAAAGTAGTTGGTGGGATGACAATAAATTTTTTACCTAATGAAATAAATCTTGCTCTTAAAATATGTGAAAGACCACCTAAATCAAAAACCACTGCTCCGGTGCTTGAAAAACTCATCCCTTCGATTGCTATTAAATCAATATTTTTTTCACTAATCATTTTTTCAACATTGTCAGCAATTTGAATTAATCTTCTTGTATAATCAATCGATGGATTTTTTGTATCTTTGGTTTTTTCTGTATTTATAGTAGCCCAGGAAAATTCTCCATTAGACCAAAAAGTCAATCCTGTATCTGTCAAAGATTGGTCAATTCCACAAATATTCATATTTACTCCTTTTTATATATATTTATCTTATATTTTATAAGATAATAATGGAGGAAAAATGATATATTCTAAACAAGATGCCGTTGATTATTATGATGAAAGGTTTGAACATAATATTGATTATGAATTATCTGGTGATACAGCATTTAAATTATTAGATAATGAACTCAGTTTTTGGGAGTGGAAAGATAAAAACAAACTTGCTCAAGTTGTAAAAAATGTATCAGAAAAACTTGATGAGATGTTAAAGACTGGTGAGGCAGCAGATGATTATGAAAACTTGGAATTAATGGCTAAAGAGTCTTGGGAAGAAAACATGAATGGAGTACAAGATGAATATCCTAACTGGGAAGATTATAAAGACAGTAAAGATTATCAAAATGAAATAGACTTTTATTCCGAACAAGCATGGAATGATTTTAATGAGAATTATTCAGATGAATTAGAAATGATTAAAGATTGGCGAGATTGGGATGATTTAAAATATAAATTAAGAAAATTAGTGCAAGAAGTAGATGAAATGGAAAGTAAAGTAGCAGATGTAGATAGAGAAACAAGAAGAGAAGTTATAAGGGATTGCTTTGAGTGATTATATAATATTAAAAACAGAAGAACAATTTTACTCACTATTGAATAAAGCCATTACATTTTATTTTCAAAATGGAAATCCCTTTAATGGTTTTGTTTATAAAATAACGAAAAACGTTGCTGGGTTATGTGCCCAATGTATAGATTTTGATAGTGCTAAGATGTATGGAAATATTTATTTTGATTTAACTACTGGGTATGCAATTTTTCCACCATCAATTTTATCCAAAAAACAAAAAGAAGCAATATTTGATATAATATTTAATTATGGAGTAAGATGAATTATTTAAATAAATTGTTTATAATATACGCAGGCTCATCAACACATATAGCAGGATATGTATATATTTATAATAAAGAAGACAATAGATATATAGGATTTACTGTTCTAAGAAGCGGTAAAATTTTTACCAAAGATATATGGGGAGGAGCAATGTTAGAACAGCCCCATATTTATAAATCTAATAATTTTCATGATATGATTAAAACTATATTTGAGATAGACATTAAACAAATTAATACACAATACACATAAGCATATTTATACTAATGAAAAGATATTCAGCATCTGGAATAAAGACATATAAATCTTGTAAATTGAAATATGATTTATATTATAATAAAGAACTTAAATTAGAAAAACCAATCACCTCTGATACAATGTTTGGTCAAATGATTCATGAGGTGGCAGAATTTTATACTGGCAAGAATTATAAACAAATATTAGAAATAGTAAATAAATATAAATCTTCTTTAGATAAAGAGTTTAAATCTCTTGTTCCACAAACTATTGAAAATTTATTTTCTTGGTTAAATAAATATTCTAAATATGAATCTCTTAATGAGCAAGAATTAGAATTGCAAACAGAAGATTATTGGGTTTATGGTCTTGCAGATAAGTTATTTATCAAGGATAAAATGTTTGCAGATTATAAAACATCTAAATCAAATTTTAGAGATAATCATCTTTTTCAAATGAAATTATATAATTTAATATTAAGTAAAAAATGGAATTGTCAACCCAAAGATATTAAGTGTATTATTTACTATCCAAGAATAAATGAAGAAGATAAGATATTATTTAATGATGTACAAATTAATTTGTTTGAAAAAGAAATAAAAGATATTATCTTTGAAATAGAGACAAATAAAAAATGGGAACCAACACAAAGTTATGGGTGTAAATGGTGTGAATATAAAAAAGGATATTGCCCAATATGGAAGAATCAGTTATAAAAGCAAAATTACTATTACTTGGCTATGACTCAGAATTAATAAACAAATGGTCAAATATTTTAATTGCTTGGCCAAACAAAAAGAAAATTAATAACATAATAAAAACATACGGTTATAAAGATATACGATATATTCATTGTGAAGATATTACGCCGTTAAATCATGGATATAATAGAATAAATATTTTTTTTAATGAAAACAATATGATTTCTGCAATACGTGAGGGATAAAAATGATTGAGAAAGCAAAATTATTATTACGAAATGAAAATCCAGAATTGGTAGAGAAATATTACAAAATATTACAAGTATGGCCAGATAAAAACATGGTCCAAAAAGTAATTCAAGAATTAGGATATAAAACAGTAAGATATATTGGACCACAAACTGTAGTAGCAATAGATTTTGTGCCAAATAGAATTACAATAATTTATGACGAAAATAATAAAATAAGACAAATATCGGAGAATTAAAATGATAAAAAATCCCAAAGCATTAATGACATTAATAAGAAATAAATTAATGTCTAATCTTTCTTTTGAAGAAAAACTAAAATGGTTCCATGAAAAGGGAATTACTGTAGTTGAAGAAGATGGTTCATATTTTTTAAAATCAGACCCAAGAGGTCATATATCAGAATTAACTGATGTATGTAATGGAATAATATTTCATCCACCATATCTTGTATCTTTTCCAGGATGGCAAACACAAGACATATCTCTAACAGAATTAAAGCAAGATAAGGATTTTATATTTGATGAAACAACAATATTTATTGAACCATTAGATGATGGTCAAACCATTTATATGTTTTGGGACCCCGCAATAGACAAATGGCGTTTTTCTTCACCTAAAAAAATTAAATCACCATATGAAGATATAGTATCCAAGATTATAAAAAATGTGATGTCTGGGGAATATTGTTATACTTATACTTTGAAATTGATAGAAAGTGGTGAAAATAAAGGTTTATATCTTGAAAGTTTATTTGACCATGAAAGATTTAAAGAAGAGAGTTTAGAAAGAGTTGTTCAATTTGCACAAAAGTTTGATATTAAATATCCAAAATTATATAGATTAGAGAAAAATAATATGATAGAAGAAAGTGATTTGCCAGTTATAGTAAGAGATATTTCTGGGCATAAATATAAAATAACAAAAATTTAACAAGATAATAATATGACAATACAAGATATAAAATCAAATACATTGTATGCTCGTATTACAGGTAGTGTATACCAATATTTTTTTATTAAAGATAATAATAATTTTTCTGGTCATTATTTTAGTTTTAATGAAAACGGAGAAAAAATAGGTTTTATGTTAAATCGCACAAATCTCATTAATGGTGAAATGCCCATTGGTATTGAAATCTTAAAAACCCTTAATGAAAGTGATAATCCAAGACATTTAATTAAAAATATGTTTGAAAAGAAAGTGATGTTTTATTCATGAAATTTGAACAAATAAAAAACCTACAAGAACCAGAAAAACATTATTCTCAAAAAGAAGTTAAAAAAGAAAATTTAGATACTAACATAAAATCATTTTGTAGATATGGTGAATTAGCAATTATTGTTATGCAACCAAATACAAAAGGTTCATTACGTGAATTATCAACTTTAATAAACGATGGCAAAAAACCATGTTCATGGACTTGTAGAATCACTCTTTATAAAAACGAATGGGTGGTTGCATTAGCACCACATGATAAAGTAAATAAAGAAAATATAAAAATAAATGTTTATGAAGAAGTGTCGAAATCTTTTCCAGAGGCAAATGGAAATCTTCATACTTGTTTTTATAAAACAAAAGATTATACAAAAGTAGAATCAATAGTTAATTATATTATTTCCATTTTTTATAATAATGATTTAAATGTTGATGATAAAATCAATTCAAGTTTTATTATTAAAAATTCTTCAGGACCATTTAGTTTAAATTATTCAGAGAATAAAAATATAGATGCTAAGAATAAAGCATTAATAGATTGCATATTAAAACATAATATAGAAGAAAAAGAAAAATTAAAAAATATTTCTGAAGAAGAATTAAATTTGCTTGCTTTAAAATATTGTTCTGAGAAAGAACGCCTTCATATAGCCATAAAATTCATGGATTAAATCTCATCTAAAATTATCAACATTACTCTAAAATTATATAAGATAATACAAAGAATATTTATCTTTCTTTGGGGGTAAAAATGTCAGAGCAACAAGTTAATCTTATAAATTTTGGAGCAGAACTACATCAAAATGTAATTGATGCAATTGAGAAAGAACACAATATTAAAATAGAACAGATAAGTGTTCCAGCATCTTTGAATTTAAAAAAATATAGCACATATATTCAAGTGCATGATTTGATTGAAAAAAATAAAACTATTTTTTTTCAAAAAGATTTCTTTATTATAAATTTACCAGGACTACCAATATTCAGTGCATTTTTAATTACAGAAATTCATGCATTGACTGGTAAATTTCCAATTATTCTGGAGTGTTTGAAGGATTATAGTAATGACGGTATATTTAGTCATTATAAATTTAAGAGATTATATGACTTGGATAGAGAAAGAGTGCAGTCGCGAGAATCATTTAAACAAGGTATAAAAACAGAAGAATGAAAAATGCAGAAGATTTTTTTAATTTAATCAACGTAAAATTGTGGAAAGATAACATCTCAAGTGAGGCCGAAAGGCTTTTTGATTCTTTAATAGAGGAGTTAATAGAAAATAAACAAGAGATAATTTCTGAGATAGTTGATGATATTAAAAGAATTCAAGAAATAAAAGTAGAAGAAAAAGAAGAATTTGAATATGCAACATTCAAAAAATGGCTTAGTAAATATACTCGCGAAGAGATACAAGGATACTTAGAAGAATGAAAATTCTTGCTATATGGCATAGTGGTTATGGTGAATCAAATATATATAGACCTATTTTAATAGTAAAAACAGAGTCAATGTATTGGGCATATGATTTAATTGGTAAATTTGATTTTCAAGTTAGAAAAATATATAGCAAAGTAGAAGGTGTAGAATTAAAAAACATTAAGCCAATATTTTATAAATTAGTAATTAAATTTATATTTGGTCAACAAATATCAATAAGTGATTATTATAAAAATAATGCGTTTGAGGTAGATACACAATAATGGATTTAGCAAGTCTTTTATCACAACAACTTACTATTACTCCACAAACAAAAGCAGTTGATGCAATTCTTCCACCGCAACAACAAAATCGTTCATATCCAGACACTCAAATCATACCACAATCACAAAAGAAATTAATTTTAACAACATCAAGATTTATGATTAATGAATATAAAGGTGAGTGGATGATGTGGTATAGATTAGAATGGCCTGGACCTCCTATGCCAACAAATAAAAGAGAAGCAACCCAACAACAATTAGAAAACTTTTATAAAGAATTTATTTCATCTCGTTCAAGACCAGGAGAAGAAAAATATTATACATTAAAACATATTGATAAACAAAAAATGCAATATGTATTTGATGCAGAAAAATGGATAAAAGATAATTTTTCTTCTGTTAAACAAAAGTTCTCTCCGCCCATATCTCTTGTTTATAAAACAAGAGCACTCCTCCCGTTAAACGTATATGCTAACTCATCACAAATAGATTTAGGTAATTTTTTAGCCAAAAAATTTAAAGAGGCACTAAAACCAAATAAACTACAACATTCTGAATTTGGTTTTATACAAAAATTTGCAACTGATTTATTTGATTTCTCTTTTTCATTTAAAGATTATTCTTTTAAAGCAACACTTAAGTTCTCTGTAATATTAGCATCACTTGCTGCTTATATGTTATGGAAATATAAAAAAGAATTTTCTCCACCTCAATTAAAATCTCTTCAGAAAAAAGCATCTAATATGAAAGATGTAAAGAATCTGGATAGATACCTTAAAAGATTATAATTAAACAACATTAAACTTTATTAAACTCATAAGATAATAATATACTTACTGGAGGTGTTTTCTGGATAAAAATATATTCAAATACAAAAAGCATTTCAGACCAAATGTAAAGAAAACAAAAGCACAGCAAATAGTAGATAGCAAAATAAAAAAGAAGTATTATACAGAATGTTGGGATGATATACGTAGGAAAGTATATCAACGTGATGGATACAGATGTGTATTATGTGGTAAAAGAGGTAAATTAGCAGCACATCATCTTATCCCAGTAAAAGTGAGCAAAGATAATTCTTTATCTAATTTAGTATCAGTTTGTGATTCTTGCCATAGAAAATTAGAATCTATTGGATTAAAAATATTGCAAGAAGGTGGTTCAAGAGCAGATGTAAGAAGAGCAGAATTAGTAATAATTATGGAAGCCAAGAAAAAAAGAATGCAAAAATATTTAGAACGAGGTAAAAATGAAAGAGACAGAAAAATTGATAATTCAAGCGTTGGCGAAATTAATGAAACAAAACGAGAAATTATTGAAAAAGTTGGATGATATAGGTACAACAATAGAAACTATGGCAGAGAGTATTGATACTTTAATTCAGATAGAAACTGAAAGAATTAAAAAATCTTAGGAGGGGCTATGGCAATAATGAAATTATTTACGTTTTTAGTAAAAAAAACAATAGGGAAGAGATTCGAGTCTGATTTTACAAATGATGCTCAACCAGGTGATGTTGTTTTATATCGTGGAAAGAGAAGCAAAATATTATGTGCTGGTATACAATTATTTACATCATCAGCATATAACCATGTATCTATTTATGATAAAGATGGTTGGACAATTGGTGCTGGTGCATTTGGAACAACATATGAAAATTTTCCACAAACAGAAGCATTAGATATTTTCAGATTAAGTAAAATTGATACTGAGACACAATCCAAAATACTTGAAGCAGCAAAAAATAAAATTGGACACGCTTATTCATACGAACAAGGATTCATTTTTCCATTCTTGAGTTCAAAAAGAATAAAAAAATTGTCATTAGATAGAATGCATAACTGTTCAGAGATGGTGGCTTTATCTTATAAAGATGCTGGAAAAGATTTGATTAATATAAAGATTGGCCAAGAAGCAATCATTGCTCCTGCTGATATAGCCAGGTCTAAAAAATTAGAGTATATTGGAACATATTATAAAGGTAAATTATATTCTCGTGAATTAAGAAATATTTATTCTCCTGAATTACAAGGTGCTAAAGCAAACTTTTTTGCAAGAATAATTATTTTCTTGTTTAAAAAATGGTCTAAGAGAGATGAATTCTACTCTGATATGTTTGTCAATGATATTTATTTAGAAAAACATGATTAAAGAAAAAAGCATCTATACATTAAAATATAATACTATGCATGATGCTACTATTTTGTGGTGTGATACAATATCCAAAAATGGACAGATATATGATATTCGTCTTTTAATAACAAGAGAAATTAAAAAACAAATATATTGGGATAAAATGCAAACAAGTAGTTTGGATATATTTATGCCAACTATATACGATAATCCAGAAAGATTATTAATAGAAAAAATATTTAGATATAATTTTACACAAACAGGAGAATAACTATGGCAGAAGGAAAGACAACAGATTATAATAAAATTCCAGTTCAAGAATATCCCAAAGATTATTATACTGGAGACACAGAGAATCCAAACGGTGGCAAAGAATTCGATGATGCAATTGCAAAATTAGACCAATCAGAACTTGGAAAACTTAATAAAAAACTAAAAACAGAATTAGAAAAAGGTGAGAATCCAAAATTCAAACTTAAAAAATAAATGGCTAATGAATTATTTGCAAGACTTGCTCAAGTATTACGAAAAAACTATGGACCAAACTCTAATGTAGTTCCATTTGGAATAGGCAGAGTATACGCTTGCACATATAGAAACTGGCATCATGACCCACGACCATTGTTGTTTATAATTGGGTCTGATGCCTTTTATACTGTTGGAATAAATGTTCATTATTTAGGTGGATTTGCATCACAATTAATTAATTTTATACGTAATTCAAGACATGCTAACGTTGTCCTTACTTCTAATACAATTTATCAAGTTTTAAAAACACGCTATCCAATGATACCAAAAACAGCATATAGAAAATATTTTACATCAATGTTAAGAGGTGTAAAAGTATCTGAAGGATTAAGTCAAATTCAAGAACCAGTAAATACTATGGCAGCATTAAGAGAACAATGGGTAAGACAACTTAATGCCGCTATAAGACCAAAGATTTTTTCATTCAATAAAGTTCCTTATAATGAAGAAACAGCAGAAAAAATAAGAGCACAAACGATACAAATACAATATAGACAAAATTCGCAAAAACCCTATCAAAATCAGAAAGGTATATCTATACAATATAGACCACCGGAGAATCCTTAATGATAGAAAATGCTATAGTAAATACATCTCGACCATGGGTAGAAATTTGTCTTGGACCACCTCGTTTTACTTATTATAAAATTAGCACAAATCAATCTGAAACTGGATTTTATGCAAAAGATGGAAAGTTTACTGCAGATGGCACAGCATTAATTACTCAAATGAATATAAAAGGTGTTGCTCCTCAAGGTCGTGAAGGTTCTTTTTCAATTAAAGATTTATCTGGTGTTTGGCCAAATAGATTTGCAGATATAGGAAGAATTGGAAATGATATTGCACACTCACCAGGACCAGATATGAAAATATCATTTGGGTGGACTGGATTAAAACCAATAAGAGAACAAGGTGCAATTCATAAAGATACTCTAACTGCAAAATTAACATCAGTAAAATTTGATATAGAAGAAGATGGTGCCGTGTCTATATCTGGAACATTTGTTCCATATTCAGAATTTGTATTTGATGATGTTTTATGTTTTGATTGGAATGATATAATAAATTCTGACCCAGAAAAATTTTGGCAAGTGTTATTAACAAAGAACAACAATCAACCACCAACTGCTATTGATGTAATTAACTATGTTGCACGTTCTGCTATTTTTAATAGAACAAGTAGAACAGATAATATAATACCAGACCATCAGACATTCTCTTTTGCAAAACAATTAGCCAAGAAAAAAATAATAATTAACTGTAAATCAACTGGATATAAAGCAAGACCTTTGCAAGGAGATCATGATATAGAACCAATTGAATTTACTATGCCATTGATAACATGGATGAATTTGATGCTGGCTAAAGTGCAAATTACAGAAGAAGATGAAAAACTTCTTAAAGATAAAGGTATGATTCTAACATATAGAAGACAAAACGCTTGGTATAAAAAAAATGATGATGGAGAAGTTTGGACAATAATAGAATACGATTGGCATGTAGATCCAGACCCAGATTCTAAAATATTTAATAAAGATAGTTTAACTTTTTTTGAACAATGGCTTAAAGAGGTAGCCGGAGTAAAGAATTTTGCAAGAGGACCAGTATTATTTTGGAAAGCAGGACAAGAAAAATATGTTTTTAATGATCAAACCGCTCTTATAGAACCATTAAGTTCAAGTGTAGTTCATAATGATGGTTTATCATATAAATATTTTATAGATAAAAAGAGAGTATTAAATTGGGAAAGTGATCTTAATTCTTACGAACAATTATTTAGAATGTTTAAAGATAAATTAGCAGAAAAATATGCCAATTTAAAAGAAAATAAAAATTGGGAAAAATTTCTTGAAACACTCAAGAAATTTGATACTTTTGAAGCAGTTCAAGATTTTATGGGTAAAAAACCAAATTGGTGGCAGAAAGTAACATCGTTTGGTGCAGTCACAAAAGAATATGATTCAGTTATTGAGAATTATGGTGGTGCAAGAGAATTAGCTGAACAATTACAAGCTGGTAATATGAGCAATGACATTCCATCAAGGGATCAAACATTATCTTCAATTATAGCACAAAATACATTTAAAGCAACAGTAGAAATTATGGGTGATCCAGATATAGGAACTATATTAGAAGGTGGCAGAACAATAATGACAACAGATTTCTCTTTTGCTGGTGAAGAAGGTTATCTTAGAAAAGTATTTGATTTGGATGGAAAAGAAATAAGTGGAATAATACGTGATCCACTAATTCAAATGTTTAGTAGACAATGGATTTTATTAGAAAGTGAACATGATTTTACAAGTGATGGGTCATATAAAACTAAAATGACACTACAGGCTTATGTTAGAAAAATAAGTCCAGAAGAAGGATTAGAAGCTGAGAGACAGGTTATGCAAAGAAGAAAAGCACAAGCAACTGGATCTGCAGTTGAACAATAAGGAATAAAATGTTAGGAATTAATTTTGCACTTAACTTCTCATCGAACACGGCAATGTTTACTCGTGGAATAGCAGGGGCTAATGCTGCATTTATTAATTTTACACAGTCATTTAAAGAAAATTCTAAAGCCTGGGACAGCAGTTTTAAATTTAGAGCTGGTCAAGTAAAAGAAATAAGTGAAAAAGTAAGATATGCTACAGAACAAATGGGAATATTTGGAAAATCTTTAGGAGCAGAATTTATTAAAAATAAAACATTAGCAGGTGTTGCTGGTTCTCTTAGTAGTATTCAAGAAAACCTTAAACATATTTTTAATGTTGGTAAGTTAGACGGTGCAGAAGGCGTAAATAAACTTCAAACAATGTTTAATAATTTAAATAAAAATGTTGCTAGTATGGATTTAAAATCAATGGATATATTTACTAAATCCATGGAAAAATTTTCTACTAATATAAGTGATTTTTCTCCAAAACAAACAAAAGCAGTAATAGATATGATTAATGCTTTGTCAAAAGAACATGATCCAAAGAAAACACAAGAGTTGGTTAAACAAATAGAAAAAATAACATCAGCTCCTTATGAAGAAACAAAAAGAAAAATAGAAAATGTAGCTAATCAAGTAAGAAGCTTTATGCAATATACTATTGGCTTAGGAACAGCATACTCAATATTTACTGAAATAATTCAAACACAAAATGAACTTGCCAGAACATCTTGGATGATGGGTCAAAAAATAAGTGAATCTTGGAATAATGTAGAATATTCTACAGATAAAGCAGCATCTGCAAATTGGAATTTAAGAAAAGCTGTAAGAGATACTGCTTTTGATTATATGAAGATGAATGCTGAAATAGCAACAACAACACAAGCATCTTTAAGTGAAGTTGGTGAAACAATGAGTGAGTTGATGAAAATGCGTGTTGGAGCTGGAAGTAAAACTGATTTTAAAGAGTTAACAGAAACCTCTATGTTGATGCAAAAAGCACTCTCAATGTCTCCAGGTATTGCTAATGAATTTGTTAAAAGTTTAAGTTTAATAGGTGGTGTTGGGTCTAAGGATATAAGAGTTGCTGCCCAAGAATTATCAAATGTTCAACAACAACTCGGATTATCAGATGCTGAAGCTGGGGTTGTTGGATCCACTGTGGGTAGTTTAATGAGACAATTCAAAGCATTTGGTGGTGGATCTTCTAAAGATGTTAAAGTTGTTACTAAAGAAGTGGCTAAAATGACAGCAGCCTTTACATCTGTAGGTCTTGAAGCACAAGATGCCGCTGGAATTATTAATAAAATGATGGATCCTGAAAATGTTCAAAAATCAGTTTTATTATGGTCATCTATGGGAATGACAGCAGCAGAAGGATTTGCTATGATGCAAGGTGAAGGTAAGAATATGGAAGGTATGACTGCTAAAATGGTTAAAGTTGCCAAAGATTTGAAGGCACAATATGGTGGAAATATTTATGCCTTAAAAGCAATGGCAGAAGCCCATGGATTAAACTTAGAACAAGTTCAATCATTATCACAATATGATGCTCAAAGATTAAAAGATACAAAGGAAACTGTAGCATTAGAAGAAGCAGCAGCCGCAGCTCGCCAAGGATTAACTGATCAACTAACAAGAATAAAAAATTCATTGTTAGTAATGATGCAAACCACTCTTTTGCCAATTTTAAAAATCATTGGTGGAATTGCAGAAGCATTTAATATTGTATTGACATATATAAATAAAATGTCTACAAGTAGTAATAAATTTGTTGCTGGTTTAGGAACAGCACTAAAAGTTCTTATTTCTGTTGGTCTATTAGCATTTATTATGAATTTGAAAATTATTGGTGGATTAACAAGTGGAATAGGTAAAAATATTTTTGGGTGGGTTGGTGGATTAAAAGAAGGTGTAAAACAAGCTTGGACTTTTGCTAAAAATCTTGGTCAAGCTATGAAAACAGATGGTGGTGCAACATTAACCCAAAAAATAAAACATGCTTGGTCTACAAGAAAAGGAGCTCCTGAAGCAAAAGGAATAGAAAAAATAGGAGATGCTACTTCTAAAATAGATGATAAAGCACCAAATAAATTAAAAGGTATTGGTGAAGCAATGAAAAGTTTTCCTAGCCCAAAACAAATATTAGCTGTTGGTGCTGCTATGTTAATGCTTGCAGCTGGAATTGCAATAATCATATTATCAATTACTCAATTAGTAAAAGCAGTTGGCGAAGCAGGGTTATCATTTAATCAACTTGCAGGAATAGCACTTATTTTATTGCCAGTGTTTGGTGGATTTATGGGTATGTTAGCATTATTACCGCCAATAATTACAGCAATTGGGGCTGCAGGTAGTGTAGGTGCAGTTGGAATTTTGGCAGTAGGTGCAGCATTTCTGTTAATGGGTGCTGGTATAGCACTTGTTGTTAATTCTATTTCAAAACTACAAGAGTCATATAAAACAATGGGTGAAGGCGTTCAATTAATAGCACAATATGGTGTTCAAGCAGCTGATGGAATAAAATTATTTAAAGAACAATTAGGTGGTAATTGGAAAGGAATATCCAGTGGAGTTATTTCTGAAATTGAAAATATTAACATAAAACTAAATGAAATGAATAATTTGGTTGGTAAGGGAATGGTTGCTGATATTGTTACAAAAATCCAGACCAAGATAACAGGCGAAAATGATGCACAAAAAACAATAGAGACAAAAGATTATACAAAAACATTAGAAACAACAAATCAACACCTAAGTGCCATTGAAACTAATACTGGCAGAACGAATGAATTAATTTATGATTTAATAAAAGTAACAAGAGTAAGAACATCAATTGGATTAACAACTGCTGGAGGAGCAACTTAATGTCTAATCAAGAGACAAAACCTGGTGATATTGTAGGAACAGATAGTGAATATAAGAGAATAGAAAATACTCTACCAGAAAAACATAGAAATAAAGATCTGTCTCCAATAACACCTCTTGATACAGGCAATAAAAAAACTCTTAGAACAATAGGCTCATTTGGTGTGAGAAAAGAAAAAAGTATAGTTGACATTAATTCAATTGGACAAAAACAACAAAAAGAATTAAACGATATTTTATTAAATAATGAAGCACAACAAAAATCTATATCTACATTGCAAGAAATAGATAATAGAAAATATAAAGATGGTGCAGAAGTCTCAACTTCATATGATAGAGCAATTAAACATAAAGAATTAGAAGAGGATATTTCAAGATTAGCAAGCAAAGTTGACGCAAATATTGATGCTACTTCTTTACATTCACAAAAACAAGAGAATAATGTAAATACTCCAGAAGCACAAAGACGCAAAATAGAATTGCAATTGAAAAATAGATCTCATACTTCTAAATTAGAAATGAATGTTTTTAACAATCTTGATCATAATACAAAAGCAAATGTAGAAGTGGAGGATGATAATACTCGTAATATTAAACAAGAAGTTGAGACTTCTACACCATCTTCCGTTAAAAAACAAGAAGTGAATACCAATATTCAAGATCCTGGATTTACAAAACAAGAAGATGAAATAACAACAAATAATCCAATTTCACAAAAAACAACAAAAGAATATATTCCGCTTGTTGAGTCTAAAAAACAAGAGCAAAGAATTATATCAAATGAAAGACTTAATAAAAAACAAGAGATAGAAAAAGAAATGTCTATTTCAAATCCAAATAAAGATGAGAAGTCAGCATTTGGATCTGGTGTAAGACAATATAAAGAGTGGGAGCAAACCATAGGGGATACTTATCTTCCTGGTTTACAAAATTCAGAAAAGCCAATACAACAAACAATTGGGGATGTATATTTCCCTGATTTGCAAAAATCAGAAAAATCTATTCAATATAATACTACAAATATAGAAAAAGAAAGTGAAAAAGATTTTGATCCAAATAGAAAATTAAAATCTGGTATAGATGGAATAACCGCTGAATCTACAATAGATCCATTAAAAGTAGAAAATATATCTTTCATTGATACAAATTTAGAATATAACAATGGTAAAATTACAACCAAATCTTCTATTAAACAAAATAATAATTTATCATATAATAATATATTACAAGAATTTGAAAATAGCATAAAAACAGATATTGAATTTTCTTCTAATACACTTGATCAAAATGATAAAGCACAACAATCAGAATCAGATCATACAACAAGATCTTTTACTAATACAGAAAGACCAAAGAAAACACAAGATCCTATTTATTATCAACCAGACAATATTAATAATAGAACATCACAAGATAGATCCGATTTATCAGAGCATACAATTGAAGATGGTCAAAAAGATATTAATTTAAATATTGATTTCTCTACAAGAGAATTAGGACCCACTGAAAGAGATAGAAAAATATCTGATGAGTTTGGTGAAGCACAAGAACCAGTTATTATAACAGAATTAGAAGATGCTACTATTGCATATAGACCAGACAGACAAGATACAGACAAAGAAAAAATTAGAGGTATAAACTGGGCTTCAATTTATTCATTAGCACGACCAATTGGATTATTAAAAATCCAAGAAAAACGCCTTGGTCTTAATTCAGATCTTTTATCTGTTGCTTTCAACAATGCTTTACCACTTACAAACAATTTTGATAATACTAATCTTACAAATGCTATAAAAGGATCTAATGCTGCTATATCTCTAACGCCACGAGATAACAAACAAGCTGGGACTAATGCTGATGATAATACTAATATAGCAAGACATTTAGCAATCAATGCATTTAGAGCCGTGGCTAATAATGTTTTAGATACTGTTTTTATAAATGGTAAAATTAATTCATCAGATAAAGATCAAACATTAAGAGCAGTTAATTCTCCACAACTTAAAAACATTGCTGATTCTGCAGGACAAAATATACCTGCATTTACTAAAGGTTCAATTGATGAAAATATTCGTGGTGAAATAAAAAAAGATCAATTTATTAATGCCTTATATCCATATTCAAATCAACCTATTTCTTATTCACCTGCTGCAAAATATAAAAGTTATGGTGATTATATTAATACTTTAAAAATTCAAATTGCAGGTATAAGTGATATACTTTCTGATAAAACAAAATTTGATGAGAATGAATTAAATGAAAAACTATTATCCAGATATAATCAATTAAATACATCAAATGCTCAAGAAAATCAATTAAAAATAATGATTGGGCAGATGATAGATTTTGAGAAGAAGTTGAATGAAAACATATCAAAATCAAATTATTTACCATATTCTTCTCAAAGTGGTATATATTCATATTCTACATCTTTCAGTGATCAAAGAACTGTTTTTGACATACAAAATAAAAATTTAAAAAAATATTCTAATGATAATTTTAATGATCCACATATATCTTCAGCTTTAATTAATGAAACAAATGTGAATGGATATGATTTTTCAGTTACTCAAAGAAGTGCTAAAAAAGCATTTAATGATAATATATCAAATATATCAAAAAAAAGTAGATTTTTTATTGAAGGCTCAATCAAAAGTAATATAAAAACATTAGAAGGATATGGAGAAATAAATAAAACCAATGTTTATTATACAGATGATACTTTTACTAAAGACGGAAAAACTTATTCTTTATCAGATTTAATTAAAGTAGAATCAAGTTCTCAAATAAAAGATATTTGGGCAAAATATAAAGCTGAATATAAACAAGAAGATTATTCTGCAAGAGATTCAAGTAATTCAATTTTTGCTTGGAATTGGGATAAATATAAAACTATTATCGAATCATATTCTGGAATTAATGCTCATAATATTGATAACTCTATTTCAATAGAACCATCAGTCTATCAAGAATATTATGATGTTGGTGATACAGAAATAAAAGCAAATATAAATCCACTTATAAAAGATGCTTATTTTGATGAAAAAATAGCAAATGATAATGAGTGGTATAAATATGGACCACTACCAGATTTATATACAAATTATGGAAGTTATAATTTAAATGGGCATAACACAGATAATAGAAATTTAAATGATTTTCTCGCCGATGGAACAATTCAATCATATGGAATTTATGATAGTATTGTTAAAGATATCGCAAATACTCTTAATCCAGCTAAAGGTCCAGGTTTAAATAAAAATGAGCTTGAAATAACTGATTTCTCACCAAGAGTAGATCAAAAAAATATAACTTTTAACAAAGAAATATTTACAACAACTAATAGACACGACATCAGACAAAGAGATGATATTGATAAGTGGAAGCAAGATTTAAAGAATAAAATGGAGAATAGTATTGGTAGAATTATTGTCAATCCAAATCCATATGTACCAGCTCCAAACGGTGAAAATAGATGGTTAAGTAGCACACACGCAAAATCTGATCCTTCTCTTGAAAAAACATTATTTATCATTCCACTTCAATTTAATCCAGAAATAACAGCTGAATCTCGTCAAGCATCTTGGTCTTCACATACTGGATATGGTAGAACAAATGAATTCTTTATTTGGACAAACACTTCATCAAGACAAATTAATTTAAAAACATCTTATATTGTAACAAGTGGTCCTGATGTTAGAGATAGTTCAAGACCTACAAAAAATATTCCTAAGTTAGAAAATAATCCTGTTTATGATACTTGGTTAAGTCAATGGACAGCATCATATGTTCATAAAACAGTAGAAAAATATAGATCACTTGTCCTCCCTATGGATATGTCTAATCCTAATTTAGCAGTCCCACCTGTAATCATTATTGATTTTAATGGTTTATTTGTTCGTCATACTAAAAAAGGAGCAATTCATACATATAATGAAGATGGCAAAGAAGATGCTAATAGAACACTCTTCTCAAGATGGGTTTGTGAAGATATATCAATTGATCCAATACAAGAATTAGGATATACTGCATCTAACTTCCCAAGAGGATTTGATATATCAATGACACTAAAAGAAATCTTCCACGATTGGGGAGATTATCAAGATATTCGTACTTCTGTTATAGATAATATAGGTAATTATAATGCACAAAGAGGATAATTATGATTGATAGTAAATCTAAAGTTCCATCATATAGTAAAACAAGTAGAATGAAACACTATGGTATTATTTTTGATGAATCAATTAATCAAAATAGAGTAGCATTTTATAATTTTTCACCAATTGATAATATTATATCTGATGCTCAAGATGAATATTTTGTAATACCAAAAGGCATGGAACATCGTCTTGATTTAGTTAGCATTAAGTTTTATGGAACAGCAGTATATGATTGGGTAATAGCACAATATAATAATATAGAAGATCCAATTAAAGATGTTACTGCTGGTAAAAAAATATTAATTCCGCATCACAGCAAACTAAATGAGGTATAATGCAAGAAAAAGCGTATATTGTTCCTGCTTATGTTATTGATAATTCAAAATTTGCAGAAACAGGAGAAATAAAGGTTCAAGTCTCAGAAATGAGAACACCAGCATTCGCAGAAATACTCACTCCAATAGGCGGGCTTCCTAATATGGCTATGCAATGGGTCCCTCCAATTGGGGCATCTGGTTATATTATGTATAAAGGTGGAGACAGTAAAAGACCAGTTTGGGTTGGATCTAAATTAATGCCTTGGGATAAATCTAAAGCAGATAATATAGGTGATGCAGATGTTGTAGCAGGAGTAGTTGAAGCAGATAATCCAATAAATGATTTTATTATTAAGACACAAAATAATAGTTTTGAAAATCAGGATTTGGATGATCCTGAAAATAAAGTAGAAAATATATTAAAAATGAGTAAAGGCGAATTTACTCTTGCTAAGGTCAAACAAGGTGATAATTATGAATACAAGAAAGAAAATTATGATGTAAAAGCAGAACCTAATTATCAGATTATAACTTTAACAGATGATAAAATAACTATAAGATTTAATTCTAATGCTGAAGATTATTCAGAATTGAATATGACAGAGAGCGAAAGTCAATTGATTGCCAATTATGGCGGTAAAGAATCTTTTATTACAATAAATCAAGATGGTGTAAATATAGATTCAAGTGGTGAAACATCTATATTAATTGACAAAAATGGTAATATAAAAATAACAGGCAAGAAGATGGTTGTTGATGCCGATAAAATAGAGTTAGGTGGCAACTCTAACAAGGCAGTTTTATTTGAACCATTAAGAGATTTCATAAATCAGACATATGCCTCACATACACATCCAACACCATCAGGCCCATCAGGACCACCACCAAGAGCAAGAGTTAAAATAGATTCTAAAAAGGTAAAGTTAGAATGATAGCATATAAAAGAAATGATCTGGCTGATGAAATTATTATTCCTCTTTTTACAAAGAATAAATCATTATATATAATAATATATACATCTTATCAAGTTCCTATAATTAGAACTTATGATGCATTTCTTTTAAATATGTTAAAAGCAGTAAGTAAAGAAATATCATTAGATTTTATAGAAAATAAATATAAACATAGTATTATAGATTCTTTATTTAATTATAATTATGAACTATAGAAACTTTGTTTGTAAAATATATCAACAGAATAATTTATGGATGATTGAAAATATAGAGCCATCTTTTATTATAACAGATAATAATCTGTGTAATGCTATAGAATATTGGAAACAAGAAATTGATTATAAAATAAGGGAGCAAAATGCCAATAATTCCACAAGTAAGTCAATCGATTAAAATGGGCAAGACATCCTCAAGGGGTATGCCTGCAAAACCGTCTGCCACGATTGATGCCATCTCCCAGGCTCAAGTGGCAAGTTCCTCTCTTCAGCCAATTCCATTTTTACCTGGTGTTTTACCTGTCATTCCATTTGGCATAGCATTATCAATTACTATGACTAAGATAGAGGCAATGATGTTCAAGAGTTTTGAGGACTTATCCAAGTTATCTCAATCATTAATGCAAAAATATGAGGCAGAAAAAACCAAGGCAGAAAATCAAAGAAGAATATCAGCTGATAAATTATATTCTGATTTACAAGATAGACAACAAGAGATAAAAGATGAATTAAAAGATTTACAAGCAGAATATGATACTAATAGCAAAACAATTCCAGAATTACAGGCAAAACAAGAAAGCGAAATGAAAAAATATAACAACGTTATATTTGAAATTAGAAATAAAGCAAAAATCGCAGAGACAGAAGGTAATATAATAGAAAGAGATAGATTGTTAGAATCCATTTCTATACACGATAATTGGCTTGCAGAAATAATAAAAATATCTGTTGAGATTATAACCATTGAATTACGTCAAACTCCACTGAAAAGAGAAATAGATGAAAAAAAAGAATTAGCAAGTATGACTATCCCAAATGATTGGGATCAAGATGTAGAATTGGCCGATCTATTTGAAGTAGCAGTTCCGCCTTATCCAGATCTTCCTTTATCTCCAGAACTGCCAAATACTCCACCTATCCCAAAAGAAAGTGAGTTTATAAAGGCAATGCGTAAAGCATATACTAAATGGGTTGTAACACCCACTATTTTACCTCTTGGTATTCCACTTTGTGCTACTCTTTTATATATTCAATCAATGAGTACAGCATCACCAAAATTAGCCGCAAAATTAGAATCATCAGCCGATGTGAGTATTTTACAAGGTGCTGGTTTAATTTAATAAAAACCAGCAAGATAATTTTATGAAAGTATATTTTAAACAAATTAGCAAATATGGTTTTGATATTTATTATATATTCTTAGGCGAAAAAGTTCTCGGTTTTTTAAAAATGTCAAAACCATTAAAACATCTTGAAAATGTAAGTATATATACTAATGAATTATCAAGACCTGTTATGGATGAAACTTGTAAGGAGTTGGATCTGAGTTCTTTATCTCAAGATTTTTATAGTATGGTTATAAAACACTTATTTGAATATAGGATTTTGATGTAATAATGACAATTTATTATGAAAAAGAAGACATAGTAAGCCCTGATAATTATGGCGATCCTCAATTAGATGATATGGTTCATCATTACTATATAATAAATAATAAAATTATATATCTTTATTATAGTGAAGCATGGAATGTATGGCGCTATGAAGTTGTAAAACAAAAACCAGATGGATTACAAAAAATAACAATGGGAAATTTAACTCCATTACAATATAGAGATATGGTTATGACAATTTTTGGAGAAAATAATGGCGATTAGTATAGAAGAGAAAAAAAGAAAGATCAAAGAAACTCGTTCACGAGCAGTCCAACAAAAAATAAATCTCTTATGGGCTCGAGATGGAAGCGCATCCCCTGAAATTGAATCATCTTCTGAAGAAGATGATTTTAACTTATCTCAACTCTTTGGTGGATCTAAATCTTCTCAAATAGATTGGACACAATTAGGTGTTGAAGGATTGATACGCTGCTATTATGAAATTATATATAAGATCAATGGCAAAGTAAGAAATAACCCAATAACTAATAACGAAGAAATCCCTAATGGAGGCGCTGCTCAAAATACAGCATATAAAAGATCTGATTTAACAACAACAGCAGAACAAGTAATGTCTGGAACAGCATATAAATCTGGATATTTTGTGGGTAATGCTGCTGGTTTTGAAGGCAAAGCAGAATCTGGGATAACAATAAATCAACAGGCAGCCAAGGGTGAATATGATTATACATCTTCTACATTTTTAGATAATAGAGATAAAGTTTTAATAGGTGGATCTTATTCTTATCCGCCAAATGATACTAATCAAACAATTGGGAAGATAAATGATGCATTATCTATTATTGGGGATAAATCACCATTAGGACCAATTACTGGTGAAATAGAAGAAGGAGGATCTGCTCCATCTTATACAACTATTATACCAGATACAATTTTAGGAAATAGATTCGCTGATGTTATTAATTATTCTTCTACATCTGGAGGATATGGAACTGAAGGTGAATGGCAAAATGGTAGTTATAGTTTTGGTAATGGATCATATGATTTTGAAAATAATTTAACTATTGCCCAAGATCAAGCAACAGGCGGAACAAGACCACCAGGATATCAATATATCCACAGAGATTATTATGATTCTAATTTAGATACTCTTTTACAAGATATAAAAAATAAATTACAAGAAGTATGGCAATTCATTGAATATACAAAAGTAAATTATGATAACTTTTTTATGAATCCAAGTGTCATCCCAGGTAGAGATGATAATTGGTCACAACAGGTAGGATGGCAAGCAAGTATTACAAATATGATTTCTATTATTGATACTTATTTGACAGATAAAGTTGGTAAAAATAGATTGGAGTTAGATGCTTTAATTATTGGATTAAAAACATCTTTAAATAATATAATAACAACATTATCTACAATGGCTTCCCAAATAGATACTGTTTTTGGTAATGATGTATCTGATGCATCAACATTATATGGATTTAGAACATTGTGGATTAAAAATCTTATTGATGTTCAAAACGGTGGATCAAAAATAACTCTTGTATCTATTGGATCATCTATAGAAGATGCAGATAAAAAAATAGCCCAAACCGAAGAATCATTTGGAATAATAGGTGTTACTTTAAAGGAAGATTCTTTCTCAACTCAAAAATATTGGGATAAAGGCATAGCAACACCCATTATTGGTGGAATTGAAACGCATATGTCTCTTGATCAAAGACAATATCTTGATGATGAACAAACTATTGTAAACGAAGATTATTTACAAATGATTCCAGATGGTTTAATTCTTGCCTGGGAAGAAACAGCACATGCTACTGCTTATACTGTATATAAATCCAATGATTATGATCCTATTTCAGGAACAGGAACCTGGATTGCTTTAATTCCATCTGGACAAACTTATACAATAGAAAATATAGATATTAATACTGGTAAAGTTTTGTCTTATTATATTGATTATGATGTTGATTTTGAGGCAGAGGAAAATCCTTATTATAAAGTCCAAGCATTTGATATTGGTCAAAAAGCAACAAATAATTGGTGGTGGTATGGAGCAACATCTGAAATATCAGATGCAAAATCAGCAGATGATTTTATATCAACACCGTCATCTGGAACCAATATACCTGGTATGTCAGGACCACCTCCTGCAAGACCAGATGAATTGCCAGATTATTTATTTAAATATGCTACAATTAAATTAGGAAGTCAATCAACTGATTCTCCAATAAATAAAACATATAAATCAGATGTAGAGTTTGACTCAATTGGATCTAATCTTGAAGTATTTGTGAATGGAGTATTAAAACATAAAACAGATGATTATATAATTCTCAATTCAACAGATATACAATTTCTAACTCCAACTAATCCTACGGATAAAATTACTTTAATAGTATATTTTGGATCATCATCTGGTTCAGGGTCTTGGAAAGCCCCAGTAGCAACAATGGCACAAAGACCATCAATAAATAATAATGATGGAGATGTCATTCTTGTATTAGAAAACAATACATTATATTCTTGGGATGAATCAGAAGGACAATGGTATGAAATAAAAGGAGCAGGTTCATCACTTACACATACTGATTTATCTGATATGCCAGATACCAATGGATTAAATGCAGATCATGATGCTCGTTATCCAAGGAGAGAGGAAGTAAATACTCTATTATCAACTTTACAAACTCAACTTGATAATTTGTCTTATCTTATACCAGATAATGCTATCCCATTAACTGCCCATTTAACAATAACTAATACTCCATATTATACTGGATATTTATCTGGAGGTCAAGTAAACACATTTAGAACATTATCCGCTTATCAACAATATAATAAAATAGTTGTAGGAGATTTATTTGTCTTAGAATCTACTAATAAATCTGCTGAGTTTTCTGATGCTGATAAAGGTGTTTTTTCTCTATATATTAATGACACTTTAGCAGATAGCATAAATCTTGGAGATAGATTTATAGAATCAGAAAGAGGTCAGCAACAATCTTGGACGCCTTATATTTCACCGCTTGGTAAAATAGAAATCATATCAATTGCACCATATAATAATTTTGGACAATATCAAAAATGTGATTTTAAATTAAATATATCTAAAACCTCTCTTACTCCTGGTGAAAATAAAATAAATCTGTATCATATAGTAAATGGAGAAACAAGATCTGTTCCTGATTTTATATTTTTCTGGGATGCAACTCCTACTAACATATTTTTTGATAATTATGTATTGACAGAATCTTTATTGGGATCACAAAAATATTTATCTGGTGTTAGATATTATTCTATTGGTGATAAACTTAATTTACAATTTACTGCTCAATCATTATTTAACAATACCTATATAAAAGGAGCACAAATAGAGGCAAATTGTTCAGAATTAGGAGTGACTCCATTCTCTTTTGATTATACAAGTCAATATACTACAACTGATGGAATAGCACCAGTTACTCCTAATACATTAATGCCTATTATATATAAAAATTCAATTTCATTAAATCAAATAAATATATATTCTACAAGCCCTATAATTAAATTAAAAGGAAATCAACCCCATCGTTCTATAGAAAATACTAAATTGTTCCAAAATGTATTAATAAATACATGGACAAAAGCAGCGGATGATAAACATGAATATTTTATTGATGAGAAGTATCGTCTTCCAGTAGAAGAATATAATACCACTCCTGCCAATTATCAAGATCTGTGGAATAGTAGAATTATTCTTGGAAATAAAGATTTGTTATTATATGATAAAAAACTGGCATATCCAGGCATTAATTTTCTTTCTGGTTATTACCCAAATCAAACAATCAACTATTCTGGCCTAACAGGAGAAAGACATTATATTCGTGCATTTATTGATAGTGGAGAACCTCATAATAACGGAATTTTTACAATAAAAGATAACATTTTTGATAACCAATATATAAAGATAATGATGAAGCTGTCCGGACAAACAGGATGGCTTGATTTGAAAAAACCTTACAATGAAGCTGATTTTCATGGGGCAGACAATGATGGATGCCTTGTTGAATATAGTGGAAATAACTTTAAATGGACAAGTGGCGGATATAGCACAGCTCTCTCGGGATATATGATTATTCTACGAGTTACAATGAGCAGTGCTTATGCACCTCCAATTGAAGAGATTTCGATAAATTGGTAATATACACAAATCTTATAGGAGGATTATAAATGGCTTTAACACAAATTCGTGGCGAACAGATCCGTGACGGTATTATTAAAGACAGTCACATTTCCGCAACTGCAGCTATAGCTTATTCTAAGCTTAATTTAGCTGGTCAAATTGTGGCATCAGATCTTAATGCCAACAAATCTGTTGAAAATGCCGCACTTGACTCAAAGTTGATTACTCTCTGGGATATGGTAACTGGTGTAGCATCAGGAACTGGATCTTCAGTAACAGTAACAACTGCAGTCCAAGGAGCAGCGGCAACAGATACACCTCAAACAGCAGCAACTGCTAAGGGTGTTTTACTTACCGGCTCTGGAACAAATGGAGCTGGTATTACAAATTACAAAGTACAAATCAGAAATTCAGCAACAGGTGAACCAATTGCTGATGGTACAGATTCTGATCCAGGTGCTGCGGCAAATGCAGCAACTGTCTATGGTGAATTAAGACATGATGGAACAGATTTCACCCTCTATTTCTTCAAGTCAGATGGAAGTGCTTATACATTTGCATCAAACACAAACATTGACATTCTTTTCTTGGAAGTTTTCTCTTACTTGACAGCTCCAGTAAAAGGATTCATTGCAGGCGTTGGTTTTGCTGATGTTGTTGGTATTTCTGGATCACATAATCACCATGATCTTTACTACACACAAACACAATTAGATGCAGGTCAATTAGATAATCGTTATTACACAGAAACAGAGTTAAATAATGGTCAATTAGACACTCGTTATTACACAGAAACTGAATTAAGTCCATCAGCTGAAACAACTGGAGCTAACGTTCTTGATGCTCGTTATTTTAGAGAGACAGAGCTCTCCTCAACAGCATCTGGTTCTTCTGGTGCTAGCTTAATTGGTGTAACCGCAGGTGATGGTCTTGCAGCAACAACAGTTCAAGGAGCTCTTGCAGAATTACAAGGTGATATTAATAGTCTTGTATCTGGTGGGTTGGATATTACTCACTCTCTTGATGATGCCTATGATGATGGATCAACTATTGCAGTTGATAGTTCAAATGTAAGTTTCAATCTTACTGATACCAAGAAATTTATTGTTGGTGATTCAACTGGTGCAGCAATTGTTGATGTTTCTGCTCTTGCAGCAGGTGATACATTGGCAGTTAATGCAGCAACTACAATTACTGGTGTAACGGGAATTACTGGTGCAACAACAGTAACTGGCGCTTTTGAAGTAATTGGTGCATCTACTCTTGATGGTGTAACAATGGTTGGAAATCTTGGCCAATCTGGTGGATCGGTTACTCTTAATGCTGAATCAAATGCAGTAGATATTGATGGTGGAGCAGTCACAGTTGATGGTTCTTCAATCGCTCTTGCTTCAACTGCTGGATTAACACTCAAAGATCAATATCTTACATCTGCTATTCCTCTTTCTCAAACAAATTCTACAGCACTCGCAACTGCAAAATTTGCTTATGATGCTCAAACAGATTTCAATTGGACTGGACGTGCTATTGGCAACACAGCACCAACTTCTGTTATTGCTGCTGTTAATGCAAACCGTGAAGACTTGTATGAATATGTTGAATTATTAAGAACTCAAGGTGTTGCTCTCGGAACAGCAGCAGGTGCAAACCTTATTGGTGTTGATGGTATTACTGGTGTTATTCCTACTGGTGGTTCTCTTGGTGGAAATTCTAACTTACAAGCTATGCTTGAAGGTATTGCAATGGGTGCTGGTGGTGGAAAAACATTTGCAGATGAAGCTGCATTTACAACAGCAAAGGCTGGCGGAACTTATTTTAAGACAAATGAACCAGTTTTTATTCTTGATACAAATAGATGGGTTATTGTATTAACTTCTGGTACCGGTGTTGTTGAAGGCACAGATTTTGATTATGTTGGTGGATCTGTTAGACCAATAACTGGATCATCATATTATATTAATGCTTCTTCCATAGAATTAGGAGATCCTACAACTGCAAATGGATTAACTATTGGTAGTCAAGTAGTTTTAGGTCGTTCTGATGAAAGCGTGATAGTTTTTGACAGTTCTAGAGGTGAAGAAATAACAGCTACTTCTGAATTAATTACACTTAATGCTGAAACTGTAATCAATGGTGATTTTAGTATTACTTCTGATAGTGCAGCAATGCAAATTAAAGCAAACGCAGATTCTTTTATTACTACAAGTGTTGATACTAATATGATTGTTACAACATCTGGAACTGGTGAAGTTCAACTTTCATCAGCTGATGAAATTGATCTTACTGGTGGAGCAATTGACATCAATGCTGGTACAGGATATACAGTAACAATCGATTCTGATACAAAAGTTACAACAACATCTGCTGTTGAAGTTGAGATTAATGGTGGTGATGTTGACATTAATGCAGGTGCAGGCAAGTCAGTTACTGTTGACTCAGACACTCTTGTTGCTCTTGCAGGTGGCGTAGAAGTTGATCTTACTGCTACAACACTTGACTTCAATGGAGCAGTAGACCATGATGGCGCATCTTTCAATTCTACAGTTTCTGGAGCATTTACTGTTGCAGCAACTGGCGATGTCGATATTGGTGGTGATACTGTTGATCTTACAGCATCTGGTGCTTCTGTTGGTCTTAACACTGATGGTAAAGTATCTGTTGCTGCTGCAACTGGTCAATTAGTTGATATTTCATCTGATACTGAAGTTCAAATCAATGGTGGAGCCTTACTTGACCTTGATGCAACAGTAGTTACAATTGATGGAACAACAACAATAACAGCTCCAGTTGATCAAGATATTACTCTTAATACAACTGGTAATGGTGATGTTGTTTTTAATTCTGATCATAAAGTTTGGTTTGATACACCAGTTGCTGAATTTACAGGTGATGTGGTTATTCCTGATACTGATTGGCTCTCTGTTGGTAATATTAAGATTACATCAGTAGATCCAACAGATCATGCAACAATTACAGGTGCAAGAGGTGGTACATTAAACGTAAATAACAAGCTTACAAACCCTGGTTTTGAAGCTGGTTCTGGTACAAATGCAGATTCTTGGACAGAAGGCACTGGGGTTACAAGAGTAGATTCTGATAAGTACTATGGTTCTTATTCAATAAAATTCTCTGCTCTTGATCTTGCTTCTGATAGAGATTTGTTAGTACAAGCAACATCTGGTCTTACAGCTGCAACAGCACACTCTGTTTCTTTCTATGTTAAGGGAACAATTCCAGGTGATATTTATGTTCAATTAAATGCTGGTGCTCAAGTTACAATTATTAATGGCCCACAAACATATACTTCTTGGACATTAGTTACAGCAACTCTTGGCGCAGATAATGGTGCTTCTGGTGACTTTAAGATTATTGCTGATGGTACTGGATCAGAAGACTATGATTTCTACATTGATGCCGTTACATTAGCACAAGGTTCAACACCAATTGATTTCTTTAGCGAATATTATTCAAGATTAGTATTCACAATTGGTGATGAAGATAATGATCAAATTGTTATGCGTTCTGCAGGAACAACAACAAAAGATTTGGTTAGAATTAATCAATCTACTGTTGAGATTCTTGGTAACCTTAACGTTTCTGGTACAACAACAACTGTTAATTCACAAGAGTTGTTAGTAGCAGATAATCAAATAGTTCTTAACTCTGGAGTTACTGGTGCTCCTTCTCTTGATGCTCTTATTACAGTTGAAAGAGGAACATCTGCAGATACTTCTCTTAGATGGAATGAAAGCTCTGACAAGTGGGAACTTACAAATGATGGTTCAAACTTCTATGAGATTGTTACTGCTGGTGGTGGAACTGGTGCTCTTTCTATGGATAGTGCTTATGATGGTGGATCTACAGTTGCAGTTGATAACACAAATGTTGTTTTCACAATGGCTGCTTCTAAGTCATTCGCTCTTGCAGACGGAACAGATGCTTCCAAGTTCGTAGTTTCTGCAGGTTCTGGTGCTAATTCAGTTAAGATTGATACAACTGGTGGAGTAGATATTGATGTAGATGCAGGATTTACTATTGATGAAAATTCTGGTTCAACATTTAATATGAATACATCTGGAGATGTATATCTTAAAGCTGCTTCAACAAAATCTATTATTATAGAAGATGTTGACTCAAGTAGTTCTGTTATGTTGCTCACAGGCAAAGCAATAATTACATCATTAACAGGAACAGCAAATGATTCAGTTAAGATTAATTCAACTGTTGGTGGTATTGATATTGATGCTGCTGCTACAAAACCAATTACTATTGATTCTGGTTCATTCTCAATTGATGGTGTATTAGCATCTAATGTTTCTGTAACTGGTGCTGATCTTACTCTTTCTACAATTACTTCTGGTGATGTTAATGTTTCTGCTGCTGCAACATTAGACGTTGATGCTACAACTTCAGTAACAATTGACTCTCCTGCAATTAATACAACTGGTGTTCTTACACAAACTGGTGATGCTCAAATTATTGGTGATGTAAATCTTGATGGTGATTTTGATCAAACTGGTAATTATACATTCAAAGTTGATACAACAGCAACTGCTGTTGACAGTTTAAGAATTAATACTGCTGGTGGTGTTGATGTTGATGCTGCTGGAACATTCGCTCTCAATGCTGCAAACATTAATACAACTGGTTCTCTTGTACAAACTGGTGCAACACAAGTAATTGGTGCAATGAATCTTGATGGTTCAATTGATGCTGATGGTGCTGATATTAATCTTGCTGCCTCTGGAACAGGTGGAACACACTTACAACTTTCTTCTGCAGATGCCGCATCTATTACAGCTGTTGGTCTTACTCTTGAAGCTGGAACAGGTGCTCTTACTGCTCAAGCAGATGCTGCTTCTTTAATTAATGTTACAGAAGCTTCTCTTACTCTTTCTACAACAACTTCTGGTGGAGTAATTATCTCTTCTGCTGGTGCTGTTACTGTAGATACTGGAGCTGCTGCTGGTTTCTCTATTGATGGTTTGGCTGCTTCTAATGTTTCTGTAACTGGTGGAAATCTTACTCTCTCTACAATTACTTCTGGTGCTCTTGCTCTCTCTTCTGCTGGTGCATTGACACTCAAAGATCAATATCTCTCTTCTGGTCTTGCTCTTTCTCAAACTGGTGTAACTGGTCTTTCTGGATTCAGCACCGGTACATCAATTGTTGGTGCATTGAATGAATTAAGAGCTGAAATGACAGGATCTGATACTCTTGATGAGATTTATGATGGTGAGACAGGAACAAGAGTTGTCACAATGGATAATGGTTCAGTTGAATGGCAAGTAACAGACAATTATGAATTTAATGTTACTGAAGCTGCTGGTGCTGATATTCTCTCTATTAAGGCTCTTGCAACTGGTGATAGAGTTGATGTAGTTGCCAAATTTGATGTAACTGGTGATACAACACTTGATGCTACAACAGTAGCTGGTAATTTAGCTCAATCTGGTGGAACAGTAATCCTTAATGCTACTGGAGTTATGGATCTTGATGCTTCTGGTGCTTTCACAGTTGATGCTGCTGGCATTAGCTTGGATGCAACTGCTGCTTCTAATTTCACAGTAGCTGGTGCTGCTCTTACTCTCTCTACAACTGGAGCATATGATGTTAATCTTACTTCAGGAAAAGATGTTGTTGTTAGTGCTACAAAACTTGATGTTAATGCATCTGGAGCATTTGAACTCGATGGCAGTTCTGCATCTTATCTCAATGTTAATTCCGCAGACCTTACTCTTAAGACAACTACTTCTGGTAGTGTTGTAGTAACTGGTGTAACAGGAGTTGATGTTGATGGTGCAGTGATTGCAATTGATGGTACAGCTGCTTCTCATTTCACAGTCACAGGAAATAACTTAACTCTTTCCACTGCAAGCAGTGGTAATGTTATTCTCTCTGCTGCTGGTGAATTAACACTCAAAGATAGTAGAACTGCTGCTATTCCATTCTCTGATGCTGGTGCTACTTCTCTTCCTGGTGGAGCAACATCTATCCTTGGTGCATTGAAAGTTGCTTATGAAGGATCTATTGACATTGGATATGAAGAAAAAACTGCAACTTCTGGTGATGTTACTAATGATTATGTTGTTCTTACTCTTGCTGAGCTTCCAACAACTGGTTCTTTCCCTGCATCTCCATCTACAATGAGAGCTGCTGGTTATCACGTTGCTGCATATCTCAACGGTTTAAGATTAGCTGATACTGAATGGAACTATAACTATACTGGTGGTGAAAAGAGACTTACATTTAATGGAACTGATGATATTACATTGGTAAGCGGTGATAAAGTGATGGTTGAAGTTAGAGTTGTTAAATAAGTTAAATTAACTTAATTAGATGGGGCTCGTAACGAGCCCCATTTATTTTTTCATTATGCCTTTGCCACCGTTAGTCTTATAATAATCATAAAGATATTTAATAGTCTCACCCATTGTTTTATCTAACTCAACAGATAAATGACTAATCTCTTTCCAAAATGCTTCTCGCATTCTTATTGTTTTATATTTTTCCATATATCCTTTATTTGTATATAAATATACATTTTGTTTTCATATAATGAACTTTTATAAAATATGCTTGAAAGATAAATTAAATCTAAAAATGGAGGGTTTAATATGCCCAAATTACGAGCTGAACAAATACAAAGTCAAAGTTTAAGTGACTTACAAATTGCAGTTAATGCTGCAATTAAACAATCAAAAATAGCAAATGCAGCTGCTGATCCAACTGGATGGATTACAAAAGGTACAGTTACAGTAGTAGAAGATTTTGATACATTTGCTGCTGGTTATCAAGAATTTGGTCTTTCTATAGGAGATGGATCAGGCAATTCTGGATTAAAACCAACCACTATTTATTATTTTGATGTTAATGGGGTAGAGTACTCTATTAATACAACAGGACAAAGTGAACCAATATCTTATAACACAGTTATTTCACTTATGGATGCTGCTCTTCCAGCATCATTATCAATTAGTTTGGTAAGTGGTGATATAAGAATTACAAATGCTAATACTGGTTTTGATAAAAATGTTATAATAAATCCAAATTGTTCAAGACATCGACTACATGATCATTTAACAGGATTTACAGCATTTGATACTCCAGTTTCAGGAACAGGAATAACTTGGGCTGCTTCTTTAGCTGGTAGATTATTTTATGATTCAACAAATGATCAATTAAGAATAGCTACAAAAGTAGATCCATATTATCAAATTATTCCAGTAGATGGTTCTTGGGATGGTGTAACAACATTAAGACTTGCAGGTGATGTATCTGGCTTCCCTCTTGTTGCACCAGCAAAATATAGATTTATTTCAGATGAACAGTTTTCATTAGATGGGTCTGATTTGTTTGTTTATTATAATGGTCTTTTATTAGCACTTGGAGATGATTATACAATTATTGATACAAGTACAATCGAATTAGATGTCAGTTATACTACTGGTATGGTGGCAACCGATAGAGTTACATTACTTGTCTATAAATCAGCATCTCTTTCTCAATATGCATCAAAAATATGGGTAGAAGATTATGTTTCAGGAAATGCTGTTGTTGATTTTAATTACTTACAAAATGTATCTGCTATTCAAAATGGAAAAGATTTAATTCCAGCAAATAATGGGCAAGTAGATTTAGGAGATGCAACACACAAATTTGGTAATGTTTATGCACAAACTGGACATTTTGATGAATCTACAATTTATTTAGGAACAAGTCATATTATAAAAGTAGACAGTGGAAAACTTAAAGTTTCTAATGATGGGGTAACATATGGTGAAATTGTTCAAGCAAGTCTTCCAAGTACAAATACTTCTATAACAGCAACTACAAATCAAGACATTGTGTTAAGCACATCTGGAACAGGAAAAATTTCTGTTGAAAATAATATGATTATGTCTGGTAATATTATACCTCTTAATAATGATTCCATGGAAATAGGATCTTCAACCAAAGAACTTGCCAGAATATATACCAATGAAGTTTTATTTAAACCATTAGCAGAAGTAGATGATTTTGCTCAAATTGTTTGTGAAACAAGCGGATCAAATACAATTGTTAGACATGAAATTGGTAGAGATGCAGGGGACCAAATTATATTTGCAGCAAATAATGGGTCATCTACTTCTTCTTTATTAACTATTTCTGGTGATGGTAATGTTACTATCCCTGGTAATTTAACTGTAAGTGGGACAACAGTATATATTGATTCACAAAACAGTCAAGTATCTGATTCTGATGTTTTAATTAAATTTGCAAACCCAGGAGCAGATGGTGATGCCACGGTCTCTGTAAGAAGAGCAAAAACAACTACTGAAGGTGATAATGATGCTCAGCTTAAGTGGAATGAAACAACAGATAAATGGGAAGCTGGAAAAGTTGGTAGTACAGCAGAACTAATGAGAAAATTTACTTCTAAAACAACTGGTGAATTTTATTCTGGTACAACCGATCCTACAGCAACAGATAGATTAAATTTAGATGGCTATTTATATGCCACAAGAGTATATAATGCAGTGTGGAACGATTTGGCAGAATTTATGCCAAAAGCATTAGATGCAGAACCTGGTATGGTTTTGGTTCAAACAGAATATGGTGTAGCTCCTTGTTCTAATAGAGGAGATGCAGCGGTGGTTGGTGTTTATTCTGATACATTTGGTTATGCTCTTGGTGCAGAAAATCAAGAGAATAAACTCCCAGTGGGAATATCTGGAAGAGTAAAAGTTTGGATTGATGAGCCTTGTAAAATTGGTGATTTATTAATTACATCAAGCAAAATAGGTTTTGCTACTGTTAAGCGAGCCGGTGAAGATGGTCAAGGAAAAATATTCGCAAAAGTTATGGAGAAAAAAGAAGATTCCACCCCATCAAGAGTATGGGTAATGATATTAATGGCATAGTTATAATATATAATAATTTTAACAAATAATTGAATCTAGTTATTAAAATACTTAAGATAATAATAACTAGATTCAATTAGGAGAATTAATATGTCTAATGAAAAAACCTATTCAAACAAACCTCTTTTTGAAAAACCAATTAATGATATTGATTTAACAGAAACAATGAACCATATAAACGTTGAAAGACCTAAAAGAGATTTATCAACTGTTTCGTGGACTACATTGCCAACCGAGGGATCAAAAGCAAGTCCACAAGTAATAATAGATTTAAGAAATGGTGTCAATGGATTAGTTGATTATAGTAATGCTATCGGAAGCACCGGAATAAATTTTAACTTTACAAATACAACATTTCCAAGTCCAACATTTATTCTAAATAAACACCTTGAAGAAGTTCGTCAAGTTGTTGATGATGCAGCTAATGGAGCAAAATGTGTTGGCTGTTCAATAACATGTGCATCTGTTTGTTTATCAACATGTGGTGTCTCATGTGCCTTTGATTGTACTGCTACATGTAAAAATGGATGCAATGGGTGTAGTGGAACTTGTTCTACTGCATGTGATAATGTATGTGGTACTTTATGTACTGGAAATTGTCAAAATGGTTGTAAAAACTATTGTGGTGTAAATTGTCAAACTGGTTGTAAAGTTGATTGTACTGGGCGTTGTGGTGGTGGCTGTTCTAATGGTTGTAAGGGATACGTTTCTGGATCTGGTTGGTCATGTTCACCATGTGGATTATCTTGTTCTGCTACATGTGGTGATGTTTGCACAGTTGGAACATGCGCAAATACATGTACAGTTGGAACATGTACAAACAGTTGCACATCAACATGTGCATCTATCAATTGTACTGGAACATGTGGTATTGGATGTTCCAATACTTGTTTAACCAGTTGTAACACCGTATGTAATAATTTATGTCTTAGTGGCTGTAATGCTACATGTCTTTCATCATGTAGTAGTGGATGTGCTAATTCTGCTAGACAAGGTGCTGATGCTTCAGGAAGAGCTTAGGAGGAAAATATGAAATATTTATGTTATAATCTTGGTACAAAAAATTTTATATATGAAATTTTATTTAAAAATGATAATACTAATTTTGAAATAATTGATTCTAATTCAAAAGAATTAATTTATAATGGATATCAATATAATAATAAAAAATCTCTAATAACATCAGATCATCTTTCTATCATAGAAAAATTCAATTTTCATGAAAATTCTTCAATAATTATGATGGATGGTAATTCTCATATAGAATATTATTTAGTTTTTGATCCAAAAGAAAATTATAATTTTAATGTTGAAATTGATCCAGAATTATTTAAATTAAGTGATTTAATAATTGCAAAAACAGATTTAGAAAAAACTGAATTACTATATCGTTATTATAAATCATCAGAGTTATATGATTATTTTAATAAAAAAAATAATATTCAAATATATAATAATTTAGTTGATTTGCTAAATTCAAAAGACATGATTTTTTATTTATTATCTAAAACAAATGATGAATATTTTGCATGGATTTTAATTAATTAAATGTCATATGATTTAGTTTATAATTTAGATGAAAACGAATTAGTTTGGCGCGAAGATATTTTATCTCCACCTAGAGATCATATTATAAAAACAGAAATTAATACTGGCAAAATAGATGCTGAATATTTTTTATTTTCATCTAAATTTAATTTAATTCCACAATCTATTAAAGATTTTGTTTTCAATCTTGACGTATTTTTAAATGGATGCTATGTTGCTTTTATAAACAATGTTCTTGAAAGTTATTATATAACATTTTCTTCTATTGAAAAATATGAATTTGAAGCTGAATATCCATTGGATCAAGATTTAAAACAGACAAGTTATATTGTTATGTCTAAAATGACATTAGAAAATAAAGTTGAAAGTATATTCTATTGGTGTGATTGTCCTGAAAATTTTGATATGAATCTTGAACATATATATTATTATTTTAATAAACAGAATAAAATAAAATTATATGATAATTTGGTCAATAGATTAAAAGAAAATAATTCTAAAAGATTTATTTTACATAAAAGAAAAAATGGTAATCATTCTGCATATATATTATTAAACTAAGGTAAATAATGTCTCATATTGTATTAACTAACGCATGTAACAAAAATTGCTCTTTTTGTTTTGCTAAAATAACTAGAAATCTAGAAATAAAACAACATATGGATATAGAAACATTTAATGATATTTTAATAAAAGATCCAATAGCACCTATCATGGGTGGTGAACCCACACTTCATCCAAATTTTGATATAATTTTAAATTCTTTAAAAAAAGAAAATGATCCATTTCTTATAACAAATTTTCTTTTTTCAGAAAACGTAAAAAATTTGTTAATAAAATATATACAAAATAATTCATTGGCATTTTTAATAAATGCTAGTGAATTAGATGTTTTAGATAGAATTTTTATTTTTAAAAAGAATTATAATGATATCTATGCTGTCTTAAATAAAAAACAACCATTTGGTTGTGATTTTATGCCTGTAAGGATTACATTCCCAATTGATTTTAATGTGGAGGAATATATAAAATATATAGATTTTTTACATAAACAAGTTCCCAATATATCAACAATTAGAATAAGCACTGCATGTCCATCTAATGATGAACAGAAAAATATAAACTTTTTGGGAAATACAATAATTGGTGAAAATATGATTAAATTAATTTCTTTTATCCTAAAATTAGGATTAAATGTTGGTGTAGATAATATATTATATAAATGCATGTATAGTACTAAAGATCAGTATTTGTTTGTTAAACAATACAATAAACAAGATAAAATTTGTGGCCATACATTTATACCAACTGATTTTCTTCCAAGCGGAGAAGTGATATATTGTTATTCCAATTCTAAAATTACTATAAAACAAAATCAATATAAAACATTATCAGAAATAGAAAATGCTTTATCTAATAAAGCTCAAATAATAAAAAACAATATACCAATTCCAGAAATTTGTTCTAAATGTAAATATGAAAAAGAGTGTGAAAAACCATGTCTTGGATATTTTAAATACTAAAGGAGAAAATGATGATCACTTCAATACAAATAGAAAAAGAAGAAATTGATTCTATGAACATTATATTAAACAAATTAGAAACAACTAGACAGATGATCAAAACTATTCCACTTAATATTGATCAAGAAACAATGAATAAATACGTAAATTCAGTTATAACTGCAAGAGGTGAAAGTTTATGGCTTGAACAAAAGTGGTGGAATATGATTATAGAAAAATACAATATATCAGAAAGAAACATCTCATTAGATTTTGAAAACTCAGCTCTTATTGTGCATAGAGGTAAAAATGATTGAACCACAACCACAATATGCTGGATTTAATATTACTTTTAATGTTACAGAAGATTGTAATTTACGATGTAAATATTGTTATGAATTAAATAAAAAACCAGGTGATTTACCTTTAGAATATGCAAAAAAATTTATTGATCTTATTTTAGATGATCCAGATCCAATTGGAGTTATGGGAACATCAGAAGCATGGATAATGAAACAAGGTTTGATTTTAGATTTCATTGGTGGTGATGCATTAATGCGCCCAATTTTAACAAGAGACATATTAAGATATTTTATTTTTGCATCTACAATAAAAAATCATAGATGGGCTACACGATGGAGAAGTTCTATTTCTACAAATGGAACTTTATTTGGTGACCCGAATGTAAGAGATTTTTTAGAAGAATTTAAAGGAAATATTTCTCTTGGAATATCTGTAGATGGAAGCCCAACAATACATAATCTAAATAGAAGTAATAGCATGGATGATATTTTAAAATATTGGGATTGGTATATACAATATGTTGGATTGGAAAATGCAACAACTAAATCTACTCTTAATAAAGAAAGCATTCCATATTTATATGATTCTTTAAAATTTATGCATTTGGACTTAGGATTGCGCAATATAAATCAAAACTTTATTTTTGAACCATTATACTTAGAAGAAAAAGATTTAAGTATTTTAGATGAACAAATGGAAAAATGTGTTGATTTTGTTTTACAACACAAAAATGATTTATATTGGTCAATTATAAGTAAAGAATTTGGCGTAGGTAAACCTATGCAAGAACCAGATAAAGGATGGTGTGGTTCTGGTGCAATGCCAGCACTTAGTATAAATGGTAAAATATATCCATGTTTTAGATTTATGCCACATACTATGTCTTCAAAAGAATTAGATTTTTATGTTGGTGATGTTTTTAATGGATTTTATCATAAAGATAGATTTAAACTTATTAGAGATCAAACAAGGGCCAATATAAGTAAACCAGAATGCATATCATGCCCCGTTGAGTCTAATTGTGCATGGTGTATAGGATCAGCTTATGCTGAATGTGGAAAGTTTTATCGTCAAACTAATATTTGTGAAATTCATAAAATTCAATCAAAATGGGCAGAAATTTATTGGAAAAAATATAATGAACTAGATAATAGTTTATAAAAAGCATACTTTATATAAAGGAGTAAATATGATAATAAAAGAAATCGATTTATCTGAACAACAAGCACAAGAAATAAGAATGCTAAATACAGGTCTTTTAGCAATAAAATCTTTAATTAAAGATTTTACACCACAAGACAACAAATTTGTGTTTGAAAAATTAATACAAGAATTGACCAATGCACAAATTAATTATGATGCATGGTTTGAAAAAATGCAAAAAGAAAATAATATTATAACTACATCAGAAAATTCTTGGAATGTGGATTTTGATAAGAAAAAACTACAACTTATAAAATAATTATTAAAAATTATATTTGGTCAGACTCTAAGTCTGACCATTTTTATAAATAATATGATTTTAATAGCAGGACCTTGCGTAATAGAGAGCAAAGACATATTACAAAAAACAATAAATGATTTACTCAAATCAATTTCTGATTTAAATGTTGATTTTTATTTTAAGTCTTCTTGGAGAAAGGATAATAGAACAACAACTACTGGATTTTCTGGCATAAACCCACAACAAGCAATTGATTTCCTATTAGATATAAAATACGAATATAAAATAAAAATATGCACTGATGTTCATACACCAGAAGACTTTATAAAATATGATTTTTCACAAATTGATTTAATTCAAATTCCTGCCTATTTAGCCAAACAACACTCTTTATTAAAAGAGGCCGCCGCTTTCTGCTCTAAACATAATTTAGGCATGCATATTAAAAAACCTCAATTTGTAGGCCCTGAAGATATGATTAATATAGCCAATAATGCCTGGAAATATGGTGCTGATAAAATTATAATAACAGATAGAGGAACACAGTTAGGATATAACCAAGTATTCATGGACCCACGTCATGTCCCTATTATGAAAAGATGTTCTTTTCCTGTTTTATGTGATATTACTCACCCTAATAAAAACTATCCTGGAGATAAAGTAGATAATGCCATAACATTAGGTAGAGCATATATTGCTGCTGGAGCAGATGGTATATTTTTAGAAACACATCCAGATTGTGAAAATGCTTTATGTGATGGTCAAGTTATGATACCATCAAATCAACTAAAAGAGGTAATACAACAAATATATGAATAACATGCTAGCAATTATACCTGCAAGATTAAAGAGCGAGCGTTTTCCAAACAAGTTATTTGCTGAAATAGATGGTGAAAAAATAATTGATAAAGTAATTAATAATGTTTTATCAGCACAAATAGCCGACCATTTAATTGTTGCAACAGATAGTCAAGAGGTAGCAACACATTGTAAAAATAGAAATATAGAATATTTTTATATGTGGGAACAAGTAGGATGTGGAAGTGAAAGGTCATATCATGTTTGGAAAAAATATCCTAACTACGATTGGTATGTATCATTTCCATCAGATGAACCAATGTTAGACCATCAAGAAATAAATAAAATGTGGTTTAAACACCTTGAAAAACAATATGGTCCTGAAGATTTTATTACAACTTGCTATACTAAGTTTTATGATAAAAACAGAATAGAATTAAATAGAAGTTGTAAGATAGTAAGTCATGATGATAATGTTTTATATTTTTCGCGTTCTCCTATTCCATACTCAAAGAATGGTTTATTGCCAATTGAAGAATACAAGCAGCATATTGGAATTTTTATCTTCCACCCATGTTTATTTAAAAGAATGGACTTTAATAATATTAATTACTTTGTTAGTGATTTGGCCAAAAAAGAAGGGCTTGAACAAATATCCTTCTTAGAACATGGATTGTCTATTAAATTAATAGAAATGGTTCATAAAAGCCATGGAGTTGATATACCACAAGACTTGGAGGATTTATGACATATTTTTTAGACAGTGTTAAAAAAGAAGATATTCTTGAATGGCTTCCAGTTATAGAAGGTGTAACATCTAATCCTTATCTATTAGAAAAAGAAGGAATAACAACTGAACAATTTTTAGATATGGTTGCTTCTATACCAAATAGATTAAATAAAAAAATTTTTATTCAAGTGTCTAATATGCATGAAGTTGAAAAATTTAAAAATAAAAATATAATTTTTAAAGTGATGCTTCATCCAAAACATTATAATTTTATTAAAGAATTAAAATCTAAAAATTATCAAGTAGCAACAACTACAATATATGACATTGTTCAAATAAATCAAGCAATAGAATTTGGTGTTGACTACACCATGGTTTATAAACATAAAAATGAGAACCCTGATTTGTTTAAACAAGCATATAAATTAAAACAAATAAGCAAATCAAATATAAAATTAGTAGGTGCTTCATTTAGAGGAAAACATGAAGTAATTGATGCCATACTCTCTGGTATGGATTATGCTACAGTTAGTCCACAAGCATTAAATGAAGTGTTTAACAATGCTCAATTAGAAGATGAATTTAATAAATTATACGCACAAATCTAATTTTACATAAAGATAAAGTATATGGCAAACGGACTCGCTTTTTATGACAAGGATTTTTTTGTCATAAAACAAAACAAAGAATTGATTGCAGAATCAATAACACGTATCCTCATGACTAATCCAGGTGAAAGAGTAGGGCAACCATATTTTGGTGTTGGTTTAAGAAATATTTTATTTAATCAAATAGATGATGAAACCACGGCCTATCTTGAAAATCTCATAACTGACCAAATTTCTCAATATGAACCACGAGTAAATATTTTAGGTTTAGATATCATTTCATTAGAGGATGAAAATCTTATTCAAGTAAAACTATCTTTTGTTTTAAAAAGCGAGCCACCTGAAAGTGCCAATATTTTGACTTATAATTTTGATTTGGAGTAAATAAATGGATAAATTAATACAATTACCAAAATTTTCATATACTTCGCTTGACTTTGATACAATAATAGAAGATATAAAAGAACTTATACAAGAACATCCAGAATATAATCAAGAGTGGGACGACTTTCTTGAAAGTAATGCTGGTAGAATGACAGTTGAACTTGTATCATTTATTATACAAAAATTTGCAGAGAGAGCAGATTGGATTGCTCGTGAATTATTTATTTCAACTGCTACACAAAGACAATCTGTAATTAATCTATTAAAATTAATTAACCACAGACCATCATTACCTAAAGCATCTAAAGCAAATGTTACAATGAAATTAACCCAATGGGTTCCATCTTTTGTCCTTCCTAAGAGAGATGCTATACAAGCAACGGATAAAAATGGGGATGCAATAACATTTGAGTGTTTAGAAATAGCATCAGATGGTAAACCAAATTATGATTATGAACATTTAATAAACACTGGAACAGAAGACAATAAAATAAAAGAAATAAGTAATATACCATATTATCAAGGCAGAACATTTATAGATTCAGATATTTTTTTAGATGGTGTAGACAATGAACAGGTCGTGCTTATAAATTATCCTGTAATAGAAAAATCTATTCGAGTATATTCAGAAACAACTGGTAAAGAACATATAGAAGTTCAATCATTTGTTTCACCAGAAGCACAACAACCAGAACTTATATCAATGGCAGATAAAATTCCACCCTATATGATTGAAATAGATGCTCAAAATAGAATGACAATAAAGTGGGGTTCATCACAAATTGTTAAAACACCAGAAAAAGGTGAAAAGATAAAAGTTTATTATCGTGTTGGTGGAGGCAATAACACAAATATTGTTGCCAAGGGAATATCGACTACAAAAACTTATTCTTCAGGCGGCAAAAGAGTTACTGCTATATTATCTAATCCAAAAGCAGCAGTTGGAGGAGCGGATGGTGATGATATTGAAGAAGAGAAATTAATTGCACCAATATCACTTAGAACGGCCAATAAAACAGTTACAGAAGAAGATTATATCACACATCTTGAAGATGATTCAAGAATTATGCATGTTAAAGCAATAGGTGCAGAGAATGAACCAGAAGAATTAAAACAAGATTATGGATACTCTCTTCCACCATTAGATACCTGGTTGTATATAACACCAACAAGAGACGAATGGTCAAGTTATTCACCATATGAATATAATAATTTATTTAATATAACTCGTCCTTATGATATATGGCAAGAAGATGGATATGAAGATATTATTTTTAGTGCAACCAATCAAACAACTTTATTAGGTAAGATAAAAAAATATTATAGTCATAATTTATATATTACTTTATATGAAAATAGTGCTGAAGGTTCTAATTGGCTAACCGTGCAATCATATATAGAAGGAGTAGATTATACATTAAACCGCACAACTGGAGAAATAACACGTATATCAACTGTTAGTGGCGGTTCTATACCATCTGGAGACAGAACATTAAGAGTAAGATATATTAAATCAAATGTTGCTGACTTTTATACAAAAACAGTGAAAACATTTGACTTAGCAGACAAAATATATTTAGGATTAGGAAATAATATATTATATCCTGCTTATACCATTAAAATTTATAATAATAAAATGGATGTGTTATATACACAAGACAAAGATTATTCAGTTGATTGGCAAACTGGTAATATCACAAGATTAACGTCTGGCACTATATCTACTAATCAAAAAGTTATAATATATTATGCTGATAATTATGATGCTGATAATACAACATCAGAAGAATATAATTTATTAGAGATAGTAAAAAATAAAAAAATGATTTGTGTTGATAATCATATAAAAGATAGTGAATTTTTACCATTCGACATAGCAGGAACGGTTCATTGTTATAAAAATATGAGAACACATGTTGTAGAGAATTTGGAAAATTATATTAGAAATAAATATAGTCTTGATAAAATGACATATGATAAGCCTATTCTTGTTCCAGATATTATTAGTGATATAATGAATTTTGATGGTGTAAGATTTTTCCAATTAGATTATTTAGGAACAAATTATCATCTTTATAAAAGATATGTTTTAGACCAAATAACACAACAACAATTATCAAATTTAGGCGCTATCAATTATTCTAAATTAGAAGAACAGCAAATGCCCGCAAAATATAATAGAATTTATGTTGTATCAAATGATGAATATGATGGTGAAGCAATGATTGAAAATAAAATTCATGGTTTAGTTTTTAAATACAAGGATAGTAATTACGCTTAAATTTCATTATTATTCTATATTTAACAAGATAATAGTATGAATATAAGAATAATAAAAATTGAAAAAGAATATTTGTTTTTAGAAAATTTTATAGAATGGAAAGAAACAATCTACAATAATAAAAAGTATTTTACTTTTATAATAAATAAAAAAATAATATGTAATAAAAGAGATTTAATAGAATATAAGTGTGATAAGTGCTCTTATCAAGAAACAATTCATATAGCAAACTATAGAGTTAAAAAAAATAAAAACCTTTGCAAAAAATGTTCATTATCATTAGAACAAAAAGAAAATTCTTTTGTTAGAATAAACAAAATGAAAGAAAATAATTTGAAAAAATATGGTGTCGAATTTAATTCTCAAAGAAGAAGTATTAAAGAAAAAATATCTAAATCTAAATTAAATAAATCTAAAACAGAAAATATGTTAATACATGAAAAAAAAGAAAAAACACTTAAAATTAAATATAATAAAACATGGAAAGATTTAAGACACAATGGATTTAAAAAAAAGTATGGCGTTGAAAACCCAGGGCAGTTGAAATTTGTTCTTGATAAAAGAAGGCAAACAAAACTTGAAAGATATGGTAATGAAAATTATACTAATATAGAAAAACAAAAACAAACAAAACTTGAAAGATATGGTAATGAAAATTATACTAATATAGAAAAACAAAAACAAACTTGTTTAAAAAAATACGGAGTTGAAAATTATATGCAAACTGCAGAGGCTCAATTAAAAATTAACAATAGATGCAAGTGGATTGAATATAATGGTCAATTAATACAAGGAAGTTTTGAATTACTTGTGGCAAAATTTTTAACCGAAAATAATATAAAATGGATTGCACATAAGGGAATTAGTGGGATAAAATATTTTGATAAAAATAAAAAACAAAAATATTATTTTCCAGACTTTTATTTACCAGAATATGATATATATCTTGAACCACATTCAAGATACTACTGGGATGATAATTTTGAATATAAAATTTTAGAATGTATAAATAATGGAAAGAATATTATAGTTTTTGATGAGTTTTTCGATATTAATAATATATTAAGGAAAATAGTACAATGGCGTTAAGAACTTATTATGATACACAAATAAAAATCTATCATCTCTTATATGATCACCCAATAATGCATAAATTATTAGAAGAGTTTAATGTTGATATAGATAATATTAAGGCCGTAGCATTATTCTTGTTAGAAAACCATGATGAAATTGCATCCACTAATTTACAACAAGTATATTATTCAGAATTAATCGAGCAAATAGGAGAGTTATATGGATTTCTTCCACCTTTTGATGATCAATTATCTTCTTCAGGAACACCACTACAAGAATTATTAAATTTTACAGTTTATTTATACAAATTTGGAACTACTGAAAATTTTTATGAAAATAATATTTTAAATTTCTTGCCAGAATATGATAGAGATTATATTTTATCACAACCAAAATTAAAACTTTTATATGAGGCAATAGGAAGGAAGTTAGATAACATAGAACTATCAATATCACAAATGAAAAATATTTATGATATTGATTCTGTGCCTGAACAACTATTAGATTATTTAGGCCAGAATATTGGTTATGAAAAAGAAGATTATACTTTAAAAAACGTTTCGTTTCGTGAGTTATTAAAAAATATAATAGAAATTTATAAAATAAAAGGAACTAATTATTCTTTCTCTTTCTTTTTTAAATTTCTTGGTTTTGAAATATCGTTAAAAGAATTCTTTTTTAATCGTGATGTGAAAAATCCAGAAGGTTTCCCTGGAGTAGAATTAAATAAAGTTGAATATTATCTCACAACAAAAAATCCAACATTAGATATTTCTAATAACAAACCAGCAAAATATCTTGAAAAAACTAAAAATATAAATGATTGGGCATTAGAACTTACAAGTTTAGAATCAAAAGGTTGTACCAATAGTATAAAATATATGTTAGGTTTTGAACCATATAATAATATACTTGATAATCCAACTTGGCATTCTAATCCATGGAAATATTTTAAAACCAATTTAATAGAATATGAACTTAATCCATTTTTTGATAAATTAAATCTTACAGCAAGTGATAATGAGACAATAAGAAAATATGTCAAATTCTTATCACCAACATATCTATTTACTTGGATTAATGTTAATATTAAACCTTGGATTGAAGATATAAATATTATTGTTGATTCAAATGATGATTGGCTTATCTCTGTTATACAAAATTTGGGAGACCCAAGACCAACACCACAACCATGGCCGTTTACCAGAAAAACATCAGCAGATTTAGGGTTTAACGGATTTAATAATGATGGTATATATTATGATTATGAACCTTGTGATGAAGTGTTAGAAATTTATAAAAACGGTGAAAAGATGACATTTAGTGTTTCTAATAATATGAATTTAGGCGGTCATGAAAATATTGGAACAACATTAAAACGCGATGGTGTATATATTCGTCAACCTGGACACCCTAAATTTATTTCAAACATAACACATCAAGGAGATAAAAAAATATCCTTTGACTTTTTATCCTTGCAAATAAGAGATTATATAAATGATGATATTATACCACAAGTAAATTATTATTCTGACTTGCCAAGCAATATTCCTAACGACACAATCTATTATGTTAAATATGATGAAAATGATAATTTGCTTGGATATTATCGTTTTAATTCAATTATATCAAGATGGGATATTATATTGTGGAATGATTATTCATATCGTTCATATCCAGCAACACCTGTTAATCCAGTCCCAAATAGTGGCCAAACAATTTCTACAAATCATTTAACATTTTCTTGGGAAGATATAAAAGGAAATCAAGGATATTGGCTTCAAGTATCTACTGATTCAAATTTCAATACTATAGTGGTAGATGATAATACTTTGACAAATAATAATTATATATCATCTGAATTGTTTTCAAATGATAGATATTATTGGAGAATTAAAGTAAAAAATGACGCTACATTTCCTAATTTACCAAGCGATAATCCAATAAACACTTTAGATTATCAATGGACTTTGTGGTCAAATAGATGGCAATTTGCTATAAATGCTTTACCATTTCCATATAATGGAGAAATTATAAATAAAACAACTGCATTCGTTTCTGAAAATAGAGAATTGGGATTATTTAAAACTGCAAAATTCAACATAAAATGGCAAGATATCCCTGGTTCACAACAATATAAAATTCAAATTATGAAGAATAAACCTTATGTTTGGGCTATAAAACAAGGCATATACTATAATCTTGATTATTCTACTTTACCAACTAATAAACCTCTTGGGACAGAATATTATGTAGTTGATGAAGAAAAGTTTTATATTTATAAATCTATAAATCAAGATTGGGTTGAAATACCACAACCAGATTCTTGGAGTGTTATTGATAAATTTGAAAACCTCCCGGTATCTGAACAAAAAATTGGGGACTGTTGGTATACTTTGGATAGGGAGAAATTTTATTGTTGGCAATCTACATTAAATCAATGGCAAGAGAATGATAATATGCATAATGTTCTTGGAAATATAGGAACATTAGATCAGTTAATTAACATGGTTGAGGAATTAGATTCTGTTTATTTTGTTCAATCTTTGAATGAATTTTATTCTTATGTTCCAGCAGAAGATGTCAATAATTATTACATTAATATGTCTTATGATAGTTTTGTTACTAATAACTCATTTGCTGTAGAATTAGAAAATGGTAAATATTATTGGAGAATAAAATCTTATGTTGGAAATAATCAATGGACAGAGTGGAGTAATTTATATGAATTTACTATCAATTTTTCGTAAGGTAATTATATAAGGAGAATACAATGAATTTTTTAGAACAATTTAAAATGCCAAAAGGTTTTCTTGAAATAATAGTTTCAGATTATAAAACTGGAGAAATATTGAGACATGATGTTGACCACAATCAAATTCAAGATTGGGCTAGACATGCTCTTACTTATTTAATGTCAGGTAGATTATTCTCAACATGGGGAAATCATGGTGAAGTATTTACTGATGTCAATCTTGGAACATATAATCAAATTCCACATTTTAAGGATAACACTGATGGTTCATCTTCTGGAGATAGAGAAACTGCATCACCTTGGGTTTATTCTGATGCCATGAGAGGACTTATTCAATTAAGAACCTATGAAGATGGTGATTTAGTTGGTGATAGCACAACCTTAGGAGCACCCCTTTATCCATTTTTCCCAACTAAAATGCGTTTTGGGATTGGTGGTTTAGATGCTGACCAAAATCCAAGAACAGGAATTCCTACTTCTGCTACAAATTTGCAAAATGTTTTAGATGTTTTCCCGTTTGTAACAATTGACAGAACAAGAGCAACAAATACATCCCATATTACTTTATCAGAAGGAAGTATAGGAACAATTAATAAAGTAACTTTTTCTGTTAAATTACCAGGTGGTGGAACAAATTATCCATATGATGGATATGTTATTTCTGAAGCAGGATTATTTTGTGATGCTGCTCTTAAAGTAACAAATGGTGGAAGTATAGATAATAAAATGAGAACAGGTATAATGATGGCATATAGAACATTTTATGGCATCACAAAAAATGATTCAATTGATGTTCAGTTCAATTGGACGTTCCAATTTTAAAAATTAAATTTATAGTTTTAAAGACCTACTTTGAATAGTAGGTCTTTTTTTATAAAGATAAATATATGGAATTATATAATTGGTATACTTTTGAAGATGAATATCACACTTATGGTTATACTCTTTTTTGTCCTTTAAAGAGATTAGATAACAATCATTTTTCTTATTATGGTATAATCTTATATCCAAATTTTTTTAAAGACACTATTTATTTTGGCAATATGAAGAAAAAATTAGAAAATTCAGCAGTTGAATATAATAGCAGAGTATATCCTCAAGATTGTATTATTAAAATTTTTGAAAGTGAAGTAAAATTTGAGGATGTAGAATAATGATAAGATTTTTTACCAATGAGACACGCTTAAAACATATAGTAGTTTACTCTATTAAAGAAGAAAAAAATTATATGTGTAAATGGTATTTGAGCATTGAACATTATTCAGATGGTAGTAGTTTATATAATCTTTATTTATATAAATATAGACCAATGCCTGACCATATATTTGCATCATTAGAAGAGGATACAGAACATAAGTATGAAATTGTTAAAGCATTGTTTTTGGCAGAAATTTCTACTTTTGGGTAATAGACATGGATGAATATTATATAACATATAATCAAGCAGGTTTACTCAAACACATGCCAAATGGATTATGCAATATATATAAAAAAAGAATTAATGATAACTATTATGAGGCCCTTCCATATAAAAAAATTATTAAATTATTGTTTGAAAAATTTCAAGGATATACTATAAGGCTGTTTATTAAATGAACAGAGCTGTTCACTACATGAACTCTGGAGTTCACATGGTGAACGTATAAATATAGAATAAATATATTACTACTATAGGAGTAGGAAATGGCAAAATTTGGAGAATTTTTAGTTCAAAGAGGAATAATTACTTCTGAACAATTAGATAAAGCCTTGATTATTCAAAAAGAGGAGAGTGAACAAGGTTATCATAGAATGATTGGATATATTATTCTCAATGATTTTCAACCTGCGGTTAAGAATAAAGAAGATTTATATGCTTTATTAAGAGAATGGGAAAATGAACCTAAGTGATTATTTGTATAAACCAATAATAACAGATAAAAAGCATGGTATAATAGTTAAAAATTCCAAAGATCATTATATTATGATATATAATTTCATCGGTGATAATAAATTAGTATTTTTAAACGATGGAAATTTAAAATTATTTATTAGAAATTTTGATGTAAAAGTAGATTATAATTGTTCAGATGATGATAAAAGGTTTTTTATAAAGGCTATATATGATAATGCATAAGCAGATAATAGACTTATTTACTAATCCTCAAAAAACAATAACCAATGGTTTATTTTATAGTGGATATAAGTGGGAAGGTGAATATAAATCATGGTATGAAAATGGTCAATTATGGGAACATTGTTTTTTTAATAAAAATGGTAATATGGAAGGTGAATATAAATCATGGTATAAAAATGGAAAATTATATAGACATTATTTATATAAAAATGGTGAAATAGTCAAGGATTATTTAGAATGAATATAATGCGTAAACAGATAGTAGATTTATTTAATAATCCTCAAAAAACAATATTTATAATAGGTTTATGGTTTAGTGGCTATGAGTATAATGGTGAATATAAATTATGGGATAAAAAAGGTAAATTAACACAACATTATTTATTTAAAGATGGTAAAGTAATCAAGGATTATTTAGAATGAAATATATAGCCAGAGAGCAAATAAAAGATTTATTTACTAATCCTCAAAGAGCAATGATGAATGGTTTATGGTTTAGTGGTTATAAGAGTGAGGGTGAATATAAAGAATGGTATAAAAATGGGCAATTAACAAGACATTGCTTTTATAAAAATGATGAATTAGATGGTGAATATAAAAGATGGCACGAAAATGGGCAATTATGGGTACATTGTTTTTATAAACAAGGTGAAAAAGATGGCAAATATAAATCATGGTTTGATAATGGAAAATTATATAAACATTATTTATTTAAAGATGGTGAAGTGGTCAAGGATTATTTAAAATGAATGTAATGCATGAACAAATAGTTTATTTATTTAATAATCCTCAAAGAGCAATGATGAATGGCCTATGGTTTAGTGGATATAAGAGTGAGGGTGAATATAAAGAATGGCATGAAAATGGCAGTTTAGTTATGCATTGTTTTTATAAAAATAAAAATTATGATGGTGAATATAAACTGTGGAAAAAAGATGGCTCGCTATATATTCATAGGTTATATAAAGATGATAAAGTAATCAAGGATTATCTATATGGCAACCCATAATCATGAAGTCCTTAAGATGAAAGCAATAGAGTGGCTATATTTAAATGCTGAATGTCAATATATTTCTACTGAAGTAAAAATAGGTAAATATATTTTTGATGTAATTGGAACAGATGGCTCAAGAGTTTTCATCATAGAGGCCAAACAAGATATAAAAGATTATACTCGAGAATTAAATAATCCTGATGATATAAAAACCAAAATTCAATTATTAAAAGAGCAGTTTAAAATAGATTGTGATAAAGAAAAATATATTAAACAGTTAAAGAAAACAAGAGATAAAAGCACAAAATTATTAGATGAATCATTACTAAAATTATCAACATATAGATATATTATAGCACCAGATAATATGATTTCAGAGGATAAATTACCAAGCAATTGGGGCTTGTTAAACGAAGAACCAAGAATGATAAAAAAAAGCAATGGGCAAAAAATAAGCCCAAAAATAGCAGAGAAAATCATAAGAATAATTTGTGAAAAGAATACAAGATTATATTTGGAGAATAATGGTGTAGAATTTGGTAAACAAATAGAATTTCCCAAGTTGGAGTTGATATGAGGTTCTATTATATATTATTTGATGACACTGTAGATTATTTTAAAGGTGTTATTTTAACATTTGATGATTTTGTAGATAAGAGTTTGGGTATACAACTTAAAAACTATAAAATATTTTATGTATCTCCAGGTTATGATAATAATACAATTGAAAGAATAGCATATTATGTATCATCTAAAAGAGTTTTTGATTCAAAAAATAAAAAACAACGTAGAGAATTAATTATTAGAATAATGACAAAAAATGATTCTTAAACTGTAATTTTTTCATAAAACCTATAAGATAAAATAAAGCCTCTAATTGCTTTTTAAGCAAAATTTCAAATTTATATAGAGGGACAATGCAATTCGAAAAAGCACTGAATGAGTCATTTAAGCGATATAAATTACATTATATTGGGACTCGAAAAAACTATAAAATCCATGACTCCCACCCATATATCGTCGCGGTAGATGAGAAGTATAATCCAGATGATAATGGCCTTTCTGTTTTAGGACTCAATCTTAATTATTATCTTGGTGATGTTAATAAACTCATAAATGATATAAATTCAAATGATAATGAAGAAGGTTTTCGTGGTTTTGAAACTAAAGTAAGATTAAAAAAATTTTTTAATAAAGGTCAAGATATTTCATCTTGGGAAATCGATGAAAGAAAAAGAAGATATGACTCCCTTATTAAAAAATTTCCATATATGGCAAAATTTATAAGAAGATATAAAATAACAGGACCAAATAGTTCTGGTATAAAAGACCAAAAAAGAAAAATAATATGAAATTTAAAAATCTAATAACAGAAGCGTCTCAAGAGATAGTTCAACAATTTAATTCATTTTATGATGAAATAAATAAAACAAAAGAAATAACTAATTTTGGTGATTTAAGAATGAGAGAAATATATTTAAGCCAAGGTGGATATAACATGCTTTTTCATCTTAAATCAGAATATGCTATGCTAAGTAATACAGATTCAAAAATAAGATATATTTTAAAATTATTAAAAGATATAGCAATCAAATATAATAAACAAGCAAGAGTAAAAAGAGAAAATGCAATGAATAATCAAGCAGTTATAAAGATAATATTTAAAGAGTCGGAGGAAAAAGAATGAGCGTTATCAAAAAATGGAGCACGGGTTCAATAGGAAATCCATATCCAGATCATAGTGATAGAGACAATCCAAATACTAAAGGATTGGCCTATGATATCAATGGAGAAATTATTGGTCCTGGTGTAGAGGCTTATATTGAAGAAGATGAAGTTGTTGCTTCTACAGATAATAGACCACTCAAAAACTTGGTAGAGAATGATGTTATATTAGATAAAAACATTTCTGATGTTGCTTCTGAAGTAGATCATGGTGTTTTTAAAAATAAATATAACGAATTTTCACTTGACATACAAACACAAGATTATTATACTGACCCTGAAGTTCCATCCTCTGAAATATTTATAACACCTCTTAGAGTTAATTCTGGCTCTTCTATTATAAATGGTAAAGTTACTCGTATTGGAAATCAAAAAATATTATATTTCTTGCGAGAAGATGATTCACTTCTTTTCCCTGAATATGAAGATGGAGTTGCCTTTACTGATCTTAAAGATGATAATTATTTTGGTGAATATAGAGTTGTTTATACAACAATATCTGAAAATCTCCCGGATAATTTTGAGTCTTATGAAATAAAAATTACTAATAAATCAACAACTAATCCAAGTCAAGACGATAGAGTTTTAGTATATAAAACATATAGAGATTGGGAAGAAATAACACCATTAAAAGCAGATTCAAAAGCATCTACTAATGAAGTTGTTAACTTCCAAAATGATATCAATTTTGGTCAGAGTAGTGAAGGCTATTGGTTAAAATGTCCAACTGATGAAGGTCAAACAATTCCAGGAACATATGTATCTAATGTCGAAATAAAAAAAGATATTGAAATAAAAGATAAATTCTTAGAAAAAAATAGATTTACAACAAATTTAACAACTGGTGAAAAAGAATATGAAGTTATAACAGATGGTATCTTCTTTAACGACATTCAATGGTCAGTAGCAGAAAATCTTTTAGATTCTAATGCTGATATTCAAGATCTATATGTTGATTCTAATGATAATATCTATTTTATTCTTAGATCTACACAGACAAAGTACCTATATTATAAATCCGCTGTATCAATACAATTGCAACAAAAAGATATTAGCAGTGGATCAACCACATTTATTAACACTGGCATAAAGAGATTTAAAAATCATTTATTTGTATTCGGAACAAATGGTTTTATTAGAGCAATTGATTTAACTAATACATTTCCTGAGGCTGCTGTAAAAACACTCGGATTATTTAGCACTGATCAAAACATTATATCTATGTATGAATGGAATGATCAAATTTGGATTGCTGGTGAAACAACACTTTGGCATTCTGATCAACGTTTAAGTGAAGTTATAGATGAAGACGATATGTTTAATTGGACATTTACTGCATTAGATTTAAATACAACAATAAAAGACCAAGCAGGAAATCCACTTGTAAAAACAATTACAACATTAGAGAGAACAAGAGGAAATATTATAATTGATACATCTATCAATAAAAATATTTTTAATCTCTCAAAAAACGGATCATTTGAAACAGGCGTTCCTGGAGATACTCCTACAAACTGGAATATAACTGACAATCTCATCCCAATGCTTTCTACATTCAAGATGACAGCCTCTTCTGGTAATTCTAATACTGATAGATGGGGTAATTATAAAGGTGTACTTACAAAATATGTTTCTGCTTCTAAGGCTACTGTCTGGCAAACATATCTTTTAGAGCCAAATTCAAGAAATAGAATTTATAATTTTTCTGTTTTCTTAAAATCAGTTGCTCCACAAAATTCTACAATTGGAATTGCTGAGTATAATGCAAATGATGAAATTATCACACTTAGTGAAGAAAATTGGGCAATAGATTCAAGCAATATCAACACGTGGATAAGACCAGAACTATCATTTAGGGTATCTTCTAATGATGCAAAATATTTGAAATATTATATTAATTGTGAATCTAATACACCACTTCAAATAGATGGAGCACAATTAGAAGAGATAGATAATACAGGAATAGAAATTACAGATATAACTTGTGCTGCCGATGTAAATGGTTCTTTGTCTGGAAAATATTTTCTTATAAATTCTCCATTTACTGATTATTATGTTTGGATGAATGTTGATACAGACCTTAATGGTGTTGGTGATTCTCTTGATCCCAAATTGGTAGAATCTTCTCCAGGAAGTGGTCTTCCATTATATCCACAATTAGCAACTAAAACCGGTGTTTCCGTTTTAATTAATAAAAATGATACAGCAATTAATGTTGCTGATAAAACTGCTGCTGCAATTAACTTCTTGTCAGATTTTGTGGCTTACAGAATTCAAAACACTATAAAAGTTCAAGTTAAGACTGATCTGCCAGGAGAAGTTGTAGATGCTGAAGCAGGAACATTAGGACCAGAAGGCTTCTCAATCAATGTTGCCATCCAAGGATTATATCAAGCATCTCAATATGTTGAAAACTATGAATATCTCTTTATTGGTTTTGAAAAACAACCAAATAATACCCAAGATCCACCATTTGCTTTTATTGATATAAAAAACCCAACAGGACCACAAGCAATAAAATATGTAAATGGTAAATATGGTAAAATTAAAAGAGTAAATGCTGCTTTACATGATGATTCTAATAGAATGTTTGTTGCAGATGATAAGAGAATTTACTCCCTTGTTTTCTTAAATAATTATACTACGTATGACAGATTTACTCTTGTTGATATTGGTGAAAAAGAAAGTGATCTTGATTTTACAAAAAATATTTATAAGTTTGAATCAATTGCAAAATTCAATGATCGTATTCTTTTTGGCGGAACAGTTGACAATAGAGTAATAAAAGCAAAATATAAAGATGATGCAAATGATCATACTATAGAATTTAAACCTGCTACAGATGATAGTGAACAACTTTTGGATTTATTAGGTGAGAATATATTTGTTTATTCAAATGGTGTAGACTCCGCTTCAAGAGAATTTACAAGAATAGAACACTGCTATGAAGTTATTGATCCAAATGGTGATACAACATTGGGTTATTATAAGCCAAATGAAAGATATGGTTTTGAAGTTTGGGTTGATGGTAAAAAAGATGGTGAACAAATAACTATTATATCACCAAAAGAAGATTCAGGTCCTTGGACTATTCAACAAATATATGAAGCAATTAAAACAATATATTCTGGAGCAAAATTAGAATGGTTAGATCCGAGAGGTCAAGATTCAATATCTCCAGACTTTGATTGGAAAATTCCAGAATCTTCTTCAATTAAAACAGATGGATTTTATTCCATAGGAAGAAAAGATTTAACTAAACACATTCGTGGAAACGTTCACAAAATATTTATCCCTGAAAATCAAACAAAAAAGTTTTATATAATTAGAGGAAAGCAAATATTCCAATCCAAATATGATCCTAATGTTTTAAAGAATAGTTCTGGGTTTTATCCAGACACTCCAATCATAAAAGGAACTGTATTAACAGAAGAATTACTTCCAAAATCACTCAATTCCTCTAATGTTGGCGATATTTGGCATGTTTTAGATAAAGCATATTATCAATGGCTTGGAGATCATTGGGTTGAAATTCCATATTATACAAAATGGAAAATTTATGATGATGTTGTATTGACAAAATATAAACATATTGATAACGTAGAAAAAACATTTGGTGATACTTCTATAAATAAAGTTTGGATCGATCTTCCAATAGATCCAGGTTATAATCTTCTCAAAGGTTCAGTAAGATTAAAGACAAACACCGTTGCAGAAGTAGGATTTACAGAAGGTGAAGATTATTTTGTTGATTATACAAACAATAAAATAATAAGATCTGACACAGATAACTTGTTATCTAATCCAGATTTCTCTTATTTCCAATCCGCTATCCAAAAATTTGGTTATGTTTATAAAGGACAAAAATCTTTAAAAAGTGAATTACCAGTCAATGGCATGGTGTTGAACGATGCTTGGTTTGTGTCTAATGAAAGTACTTATTATCGCTGCATAAATCCAAGTGGATCTACAATAGAAACAATTTGGGAAAAATTTTATAATGATAATGTGCCAACTTCTTGGGATTTACATTTATTAAATGGTAATGAAATAGAAACAAGATTTAAACAAACAAAAGATCTCTATGATGATAGAAACGATATAACAGAATTTGTATTACAACCAGAGACTTCTGGTGAAGAAATAGGATTAATTTATCAAGTAAAAGATGTTGATTTTGCATCTGATACATATACTTTATCATTAGATCTTAAATCATACAATTATTCAAAAGCAATAATAAGAATTTCAGAGTGTGATAATTCTAATGTAAATAATTTTGGATATAATAAATCATCTAACTCTTTTACTGATACTGTATTTAGATCTTCTGTTTTAATTAAAGAAATTGGTGAATTCAACAATTTTGAAGATGTAGAAGATTATGATAAATGGCATAGACTGTCTTTATCTCATGAAGTACAAGATTCAAGAACAACTAAATTGAGAGTAGAAATTTATTCTCTTACTACAGGTCAATTATTAGTTGATAAAGTACAATTAGAAAAGAATGCTTCAGCAACTCCATTTATTGAAGGATCAAGATTCTCTCGTATTGATCCAAACATGCACGTTTGGGCAGATTTTGTTGAATATCAAGAAATGGAAAAAGGAATTGATTATTCTTTTGATACAAACACAAGAAAGATCACAATCCATGAAACAATATCTGATAATGAATATTTTTACTTCCAATATAAATATGAAAAAATATTCAATGCTTATGATTTTGGAAATTCTAAACCTATAACAACTATTATTTATGATCCAAGAGATGATTATTTCTTACTCCGCCCTGAAGGAAGAATTTGGGCAATCAATCAAATGTTTGCAATGTTGTCTCTTGAAATACAAGATCCTATAAAGGTATCTTATAATTATCATTATCCAAGAATTGATCAAATTAAAATTCGTAATACTCCAGATAGATTTGGTAATTTTATTTATATTGTTCGTGGTAGATCTGCTTATGATAATCCATATAAACCATATGATCCAGGTGTAGGAACTGGAATAAGAGAATCAAAACAATATTATAACGGTGTTGAAATATATGAAATAGAAGACAATACAAATAATGATGTTCTTTATGAAATAAATGTTGTTGACAATGATTATCAAATCAATGATATTTACGATAGAAGAATTTATATTGATGCTCGTGATAATCTTAATTTTAATATTTCATTATTACCAGAAACACTTGCCTACTTCCCATTTAAGAAAGACTTTAATTCTACAAATGGACTCACGCCTCTCAATTTTATTCAGAATAGCAAAATTATACCTATCATTAAAAATTATTCTGTTATTCAACTTGAAGAAATTGGCGCATGGCATGATGGATATCAATTAGGATTAAGAACTAAATTTACTTATCCAGGAACATCATTCTCTGTGTTTGTAGACCCAATTTCTGGTTTAGATACTAACAATGGTAGATCTGAAACAACAGCATTTAAAACAGTTAAAAAAGCACTTGATGCATTGTATTATAATGATACTGATGATTATGTTACTAATATTATTATTACTCAACCAGCAAACATCACAGAAAATATAGAAATTGATAAACCATTTACCGTTTCCATTGTTGCTAAATCTTATTGTAATTGGCTTGGATCAATTCAAAACATCACTAAACTTAATTTACAAGGCATTTATTTTAAAAATACTTCTCTTTATCCTTATAATGAACTATCAATTTATTATTGTACGTTTGAAAATACATCTTTAAACTGTGTTTCTCCACAAAAAATAAATATATATAATTCTGAAGCAAGATATAATCATAATTCATTGATTCGTGTAAAGAATATCTTATATCCATCTCCATTTATTCACCCATATATGAAATCAAGTGAAAGAGATGATGGTATTACAGGCACTCCATTATCTGTTGCTACAAGTGATAATGAGTCTATTGCGCCTGGTGATGTATTCACAAACATTGTTCAACAATCAGCATCATATACTTTCCAAAATTGTCTTATTCACAATTCAACAGATCATATTGTTGAATTTGATCCTGAACCAAATTGGTCTGGAAGTTTTGGGTTTGATTTCTGTACTATTGCAGATAATAATGGTTTGTTTGCTACACCAAAATATGATTTAATAATTAATTATTCTAACTCAATTTTATTTAATAATAATGAAGTACTTGGTGATCAAGCAAAACCATTCAATACAAACTCATCAGTAAATTTTGACACTTGTTTTATTGATTTCCCAAATTTCTCTACTGGGGTTGGAGAATATACAAACTTTAACTATAGAAGTGGTGATTTATTGGGCAGAGAATCTTGTATTTATTCTGAAGGTGTTGGTGGATCTCCACAGTTTATTGGTGAGGATGATTATCATTTGAAGTCAATTGCAAAAGGATCAACATCAGACTCTCCTGCTCTTGAGCAAGGTAGAGGTGGATTAGATCTTGGCTGTTATGCAGAAATAAGACAGCAAACAGAAAAAGACATCCCAAGAAAATTAAAGAATTACACTGCTTATATTGATGAAGCAATTCGTTATGCAATGGCTATAAATTCTGAAAAAATAACTGTTACATTAGAATTTAAACCAGCAGGATCAGTTGCTAACTCTGGTATTTTATTTGATACAAGAGTTGCTGATGATAATGAAGATTATATTGTATTGGCTTATAACAACAATGCTCTTGATAATCATTCAGTAGAACCAGATCCTACCAATTCACCAACAGACCCATATCACTTTAGGGTTATAGTTGCTAATAAAGAAAAATCTTATTCTATAATTTCTCCAATTGACATCACATCTGATGAAGAATATCAAAAATGGCATAGGCTTTCTTTTACAATCAACTATGAAAAAATAATTAACTCTAAACCACAGTTTGATGAATATAATAAATTACAAAATATTATTATTTTCTATCATAATGATCAAGAATCAATTGAATCATTTGTTAAATATGATCTTTCAAGATACACAAATGGAAAACTTATCCCTGGTAGGGGTGATGATGGAAACAATGCTTGGAATTATAATGATATTACAAAATATATAACTATTGGTGCCGCATTTGATGGTTCTAATAAGATGACTGGTTATTATGATGAGTTTAGAATCGATAACAGATTCATTGATCGTAAACAATTCGAACTTTGGAATGTAAAAAAAGTTCAATTCAACGATCCTGTGTCTTATGTAAATCAAATTCCTCTTGCTAGAACTCTTGATCCACGTACATTACAAGAATATTGGTCATTAAAAGGTGATTCAGATCTTGGTGCTAAGAAAAATAGATTCTTGCCAGAGACAAACAAGAGAATGACTTGGGAAGATGGATATCAGGCTTGGTTTATTGGCAACCCAACAGAGAACATATTACAAAACTCTAATTTCTCTGGTAATCACAATGCTCTTGCCCAAACTACAGTTATTGATTATACTACACCACTTGTTCTTGAATCTAATTGGAGAATAAAAACCTATGAGTCAAGATTGATATCAGATAATACTGGTATAACTATTAACGTTGTGAACCCAGATTTACCACAATATTCTGCCGCTGCAGGATATCAAGATCTTGGTCTTAATATTACAGATTTTAATGCTTCATCAGGAGTTGGTGCTGGTGAATTTGTATTTGATATTGATATAAACGGCCAACCAACTGAGAGACACACAATTGAATTAGAAGCAGATCCTGGATATCAAGAACTAACATTTTCTTCTTCAATCACTGGTTCATCTCCTACTCCTTTAAATCCAAGTGGTGTGGAAACAGAATATGATTTACAATATACTCTTTATCCTGGATCAACTGTTGTTGATAAGACTGTTAAACTTGAAGGAACAAAAGAAATAACAGATATAACCGTTGTTGGTGATCTTGGTTATTTAAAAAATAAATTCTTTGAGATTTCTTCTTTAAGAGACGAAACACAATATTATGTTTGGTTCTCTGATGGAACATATCTGGATGGTGGATCACGTGACCCCGCTGGACAAAAACAAACAACAGTTATTACTGTGAATTTAAATTGGGATATACCAGGATATACATCGTGGGAAGGCAAAGGATTTACAATATATAAAAATGATGGAACAGCAGTAAACATTTGGATTGATGTTTCAACTGTTTCTGGTAGTACTCCAGATTTTGGGAATACAGGATCTTATTTGCCGCTTAATTTAACATATAGTGTTCTTGGTCCTGAAGTTTTAAGAAATGAAATAGCAAATAGAATAGTAACACTATTATCTCCAATTTCAGATTTTAACATTCAAAGAGTTGATAATGTTATTACAATAACAAATACTCAAAATGCTACTCTTTCATTAGCAGAAGATCATGATTCAATTGGAATATTTACAATTACAACAACAAAAGTAGGTGCTGCGCCAGATACAAATCTTGCTTCTCCAAGCACAAAAACTGGTGTTGAGGTAGTAATAGCAAGTGGTGATAATCAAGATGCAATTTTAACAAAAGTTGCGACTGCGTTCCCAGTCACCAAAATGACTGCAACCAAGCATAATGGTCAAGCAGAAACTACCACAATAACAGCACTATCAAACAATATTCTTGATTATGATAGTAAATATTTTACTATTATGAGCAATGATCAATATGGTAATGATAGATTATATTATGTATGGTTTGATGCTAATCAAGCTGGCGTTGAACAAGTTACAGAAATTACTTGTTCTGCTGATGACACAACAAGCAATGATCCAAATTTAATGCTTAATGAAAAATTCTTTACCATTTCAGGCGGTGGAAATGAGCACTATTTCTGGTATAATGTTGCTAATGATGGCCGTGATCCTGGAATAAATCAGCCTGCAGTTCAAGAACAATTTACTCTTGAATTCACAGATACGATTAAATTAAAAGAAGACTATGAAGGTAAATATTTTGAGTTATCAACGCCAACAGGAGATTATTATGTTTATTATACTGTTAATAATCAATCTGTTACACTTCCACCTTCTGATAAAAATAGAATTAAAGTAGATCTTGATTCTTCAATAACTGGTGTTGATCAGAGAATTGCTATTATAGAAAAAACAATTGCTGTATTGACCGCTCAAGTATCTGGATTTACAAATGATTCGATGATAAGAAATTATAACAGTGAAGGTGAATATACAGCCAGATTTATTATTCCTGCAGGAGCAACCAGTCTTGAATCTTCAAATGGAACATTTGGCTCTGATATGATTTTTAGTCTTAAAGTAAAGGGTAAAAATTATAGAGCAAAAACATATTTAGGTTCTGGTATTGGACATATGGTTGAAATTGCTGCAAATGAGTCAGCAAACGATGTAGCATCATTAACTAATAGTAGAATAAATAGTGTTATTGATTTTAATTCAACTGTTCTTAATAATATATTGACAGTTACAAATGCTGTAAAAGAATCTGTTTCACCACCTGATTTTTCTTATATTAATTTTACTGGTAGTGTAATAACAAGTGGTATAAAACCAACAACCAATCCTTCTCCATCTGGTTATACTGGAATTAAAGTTGAAATTGATGGGCTTGTTACAAAAGAAGAGATAGCAGATGCAATAAGAACTACGGTAAATACTGCAGCAGAATTTAATGCATCTGGGACTGGTGCAGTTGTTGAAATAGTTACAACAGATGATACACACTATATTTCTGATCCATCAATAGGAACATTAAATGGTGTTATAACATTAGCCGTAAATTATCAAGGTAAATTACCATATGTTAGATTTACAAATATAGAAAATGGTGCTGTTAATATAAATCCAAGATCTGGAACTGCTGGAGCTAGATATTTAATTTTCCAAGAAGGATCAAATGCAAATACAACATTTGCAAGTCTTGTAAATAAATTAAATGTTGTTACATCAGGCGATCTTATATGGTCAATTGTAAATGGCAAATTAAGAGCCACAACAACAGCAAGAGGAGATACTGCATCTGTTGAAATAAATCCAACTTGTGAATTATTAGATGCACTTGATGCAACTACTCAAACAAAACAATATGGAACACCAGTAGATGATAGATGGGATATTATCCTTTCTAAATTAAACAATTTAAATTTAGGTATATCTTGGAATAAAGTTGGATTAGATATTAGAGCAATATCAAATTTTGAAGGCACAAATTCAGGCGTTAAATTTACAGACACAACAGAAACGAACGATTTGTTAACTGCAATAGGTGTGAATTATTCTACTCTTCCAGCAGCATTTGATGGTTATGCTAGAGTAACAATTTCTAATCAATATGAATTAGAGAAGATGATGTATGCTGCATTTGAAGGAATAAATACAAGAATTACTTGGGGTATAAGAAATGGAAGATTAATGTTCTTAACAGATGATTTTGTTGCCTCCTCTATTGAAGTTGATTTTAAAGAAGATGTTGGTGTAATTAATCCAATACAGGTAATATCTGGATTAAAACAAGTTGGAGTTCCTGGTTCTGAAATTTGGGATATATCAGTTGTTTTAGAAACACCATTAAATAACACTGTCTCTTTTAATCTTAATCCAAAATATAATAAATTCTCTGAAAATTCTTTAGTTGTTGAAAAGATGTCCACAGTTCCTCTTTATATAACTCAAAGAAAATTCTTACAAGAGAATACAAAATATACATTATCTGCTTATATTCATAGTGATGACAGAATTACATCTAATCATTTACAATGTAAGATTACTAATGAAGAAAAAAATTGGACTAAGATTGAAAAACTTGATGATAATTGGTGGAGAGTAATTTATACATTTATAAATGAATATGCAGGTGATTATAATATTGGATTTGTTATAAAAGAAGTTGATCGTATTTATATTGATTCAGTTCAATTAGAAGCAAAAACATTTGCTTCTCCATTTGTTGAGTCAACTAATAATACTATTGGTAGAATTAAGATTGGTAAATCTTTGCTTAACAAAGAAAGAGGAACTATATTCTTTAAATTTAAACCATATTTTGAATACGAGAATAATGAAACAAAAACAATAATTTCTTTGCCTGCTTATGATGCTGGAATTGTTAATCAATCTCTTGGATTAAAAGTTATTTATTATTTTGATTCAGACAAAAATAGAGGTATATTTGAATATTCTATAAATAATGATTCTTCATCAATTTGGAGATTTGAAACAACCGATGATTTCTTTAATCAATGGCATTCTATTGGTTTTGTTTATGATTATATCAACAATAGATTTGTTTATTGGTTCGATTATTTTAATTATATCATTGATTCTCCATTTGCAAACAACATATGGGCTGATATGTATATTGGATACGACACAAGTACAGAAAAAGCCGCTGATATTGTTGTAAAAGATGTAATAATTCACGACTATACAACAACAGATTCAGAAGTATTAAATTGGAATACTACTTATGAATTTTATAATGAATCATTTATTTCTTCTAATATAGAAGAAATGAAAAATGAAATTCTTGGCATAAAACAAGATACTTATGAATATGTTGATATAACAAATGATATTGTGAATACTGTCAACTCATTACAAAGTAGAGTGGCAGAATATGAAGAGAATGAAATCAATAATGATAATGCAATTAGTAAATTAAAGAATTTCACTGGGTATGCTTGGCCATTTAATCAAGATTCTTCATCTTTACCATCTGGTGTTGGTAATCACGAAAATAGAATAACAACTCTTGAGGCAACTGCATTAAATTTAGATATTAAAACAACTTCAATTCAAAATAATCTTATTAATACTAATAATGCAGTTAATACACTTGATGGCAATATTGATACTTTATCTGATGGTTTGAATAATGAAATAAATGCTAGAGTTATTGCAGATCAACAAATAAAAGATTTGTATGCATCTACGGATATAAATAAAGGTGCGGCACTAATTGGTGTCTATGATGTTGGTGCTAGATACTCTGCTACTACGGTAGAAGACATATTACAAGAAATTGCAGGTGCTGGTAGAACAACTGAAAGTTTGAAATCTTTAAAAGATGATATTACTGCAATTGGATCATCAACTTCTACTTCATTAGAAGATCTTGATTATATGCAAGATGGGAATTCTGGATTATGGACTAGAAGTTTGGCTCAGTCAAGTGGTTATAATATTTATAATATTAAAACAAATTTAACTGCTCTTGATATAGAAGTTGAATCAATAAAAGACAATCAAACATCTGTAGCAGAATCTTATCAAGATATTTTAACTGGATTTGTAGATGCTGATGATACTGCTCTTTCATCTAATGGTGATTATTCTCTTATTATCAATGGTGGAGAGTATTATTTTACTACATCATCAATAATAACTTGGGAAGATTTGATTATAAATTATTTGCCAAATGCAATACATACTACATCTGGCCTTCCACTATCTTTATCATATCGTATTGAAGCAATATCTTATATCGATGGAGTTAACACATTATATAATATTAGAATATTTGATAAAACAGATTATACACTTGGTCATGCAATTAATATACAATCTGGAATTTCTTATTTAGATTTAATTTCTTCATTAGGAGCAACATTATCATCCGCAACTGCTATTGGATCTAGTTTTATTGCTTCTACAATGAATAATGTTACACTATCATCAAGAATTACACAAGAAGTAAATGATAGACAAGCAACTGTAAATGCATTAAGAACTGATTTGTTGAGTCAAGATCTTAATCGTGGAGCATCACTAATTGGAGTAGAAGGCAATGGATTATTTATAGAAACAACAGTTGAAGATGTGCTACAAGAATTAGCCGGACCAGGAAGAAATGCTTCTATGACTGTTGCTGGGAATTATAATGCAATTCAAGGTATGATATCAGACATATCAACATTACAAACAAACACATCTTCTAATTCATCAAGTATATCTAATATAAACAATACATTAGGATTAATGAAAGACGGTATTGACGGTTCTACTTGGAATGCTTTAGCAACAAAACCAAACTTGATGAATCATGAAAGTAGAATTACTACAAATACACAAAATATATCATCTGCTAATGTTGCAATTGCAGTTAATTCAAACGACATATTTAATCTTAATCAATCTGTTGGGGCATTAAGCACTGGACTATCAACTGAGATTAATAATCGTGTAAATGGTGATTTATCTATTAGACAAGATTTAGCAAGTACAACAGTAGGTAAAGGTGCTTCATTAATTAGTATACAAGATGTTGCAGGTAAATATACTGCAACAACAGTCGAAGGTGCATTAGCAGAAGTTGATGATAAGATAGCAGCATTAGCAGGGGCATTATCTTGGCAATCACCAGTTAATACTTATGCTGATCTTCCAACATCAGGAAATACAGTTGGAAATGCTCGAACAGTATTAGATGATGGTGATGGAAGACAAGCACAATATGTATGGAGTGGAACAGCATGGGTTAAAATTGCCGATATTGATTGGGGCCAAGCTTCTGACATATCATATAATAATACAACTTCTACTATTCCAGCAACAACAGTACAAGCAGCAATTGATTATGTTTATCTCAATCAAAAAGACAAAACATCATCACAAGGTGAAATATTAAATACAGCTTGGCAAGTTGGATCTGGGCAATATAATGGATATTATTATGCTGATGTAAATCATGGATTAGGAACAACAGATGTCGTTTGTCTTATTACAGAAAATGGAATAGTAATAGGTGTTGAAGAAATAGAAAGATTAGATGCAAACAATGTTCGTATTTATGTTGCTGACAATTCTCTTAATTTAGATATTACAGTGTTTGGAGTAATTGATAAATATTCTAAAGTAGTAAGTCAATGGACGCCAGATGGTCAAGGTGGATATTATGCTGATATAGTTCATAATTTTAATACTAATAAACTCATGGTATCAACATTTGATATTGATACAACATTAGGTCTTGGTTGGCTTACAGGAGCCGAATCAATAGAATTTATTGATCTCAATACAATAAGAGTAAAGACAGCAGATAATGCTACGACAATGAATGTCTTTATTGTGAAGAAGGCAAATAATAGTATAACAAAAGATATTCAAAAATGGACTTGGGATCCTACAAAAAATGCTTATATATCATTGATACAAGTTGATGCTTCATATGATGCTGTATTCACATTCTTTGATCCATCTACTGGTAAGACAGTTGGTATTGACATGGTTCAACTTGAGAATGGAGTATTGACATTAGCAAGATCACAGAATGATATAATTAGAATGATTATAGTTAAATAAACCTATAATGAGCAAAGCTCAATATTTTAGAAATAATATAGGAGGATAGAGTATGAAATGGCAGGGAACAATAGATTTTCAAAAGCCAATAAAGATTAATGGAAAACCACATGGAGTTGAGCATGAAGCAACACTTCCAATTTGGTCAAGTGATTATATAGGTGTAGTAATACATGCTGAAGATACAAGCAAGTTATGGTTTGGTGGATCTTCAGCATGGTTAGAACTTACACCAGGTGGAGTTGGAGTGCATGATCACAATGATGTATATTATACAGAAGAAGAAGTTGATGCATTTTTCGAAGGGGAGAGTAGTGGTAAAAAACAAGTTGATTTTTCTAATGTTATAAATAAACCATCATTATATAATCCAACAACTCACTCAAATACATCACACTCAGAAAATTATATAACTTCTGCAGCAGTTACTTTTGAAACATTGCAAACAAATGGAGATATTGGTACTGCAGCCACACAATTAGCAATAGGATCACATAATCATGATTTGTCTTATTCACCTACAGGACACACTCATACAGAGACGGATATAACTGATTTAGATAAATATACTCAATTACAAGTTGATACTTTGTTATTATCTAAATCTGATACAACACATGACCACAGTGGTGTTTATGAACCAGTATTCACAAAGAACACAGCATTTAATAAAGATTTTGGCACTGTATCAGATTCTGTTGCTGAAGGTGATCATGAACATGGTAATATAACTAATGATGGTAAAGTTGGATCAACAGCTAACTTACCTCTTAAAACAACTACAGACGGAGTAGTAACAACTGGATCATTTGGAACAACATCTGGAACATTTGCAGAGGGTAATCATAATCATGATGATAGATATTATACAGAGAGTGAAGTTGATACCAAATTTAATGAAATTTTAATTCCATCAACATCAGGTGCACCATCGGATTCACCAACTGCAGGAACAGTTAGATTTGATGCATCAACTAATATATTATATATTTATAATGGAACATCTTGGGTTAGTACAACCTTGACTTAATAGGAGAATAATATGTCTTTGACAGGAACACCAATATCAGATCATATACCTGAATTAATTTGGGAGAATAATCCAGATACTCCAATTACGGCAACAGCATTATCTAAAAGTGCTGATTTAGTAATATCATATTTAGATTTTAAATATAATGATGCCAACAATCCTCATCATCGTGAAGGAACTATTTTAATGGCAGATCCAAGTGAACCAAGTCCAATTAAATTAGTTTTAAAAAGAGGATGTGTTTTTTCAATAATAAATCAAGTTGATGAAGTTACTTATCCAAGAGGACAATATAAAATATTTGATACAGGTTTAGATGATTTATGGATAACTTATGATAATAAAGATAATGCCTCCTCTTCAGTTTCTGGATGGGGTATAAATAAAGATTGGTTTATATTTCTTTGTGATGCTAGAATAAATAATTCTGAAACTGGAAAAAATATTGCTCAAATAATAGTATCTCAAAGCAGTTCTTATCCTCAAAACACTCAAATTCCTGAAACCGGTGATTATTATTCTGAAAAAGATACTAGATTAATTGGTGGGTTTAGGGTTAATTCATTGGGTGTTATTATCTCTTCTTCCATTTGGGATATTGCTGGCAAATACCACACTATAAAATCAAAACAATATATGATTTTAGACGAGTATGCTAATCCAAATCCTGTTTATCGTAGATTAAGAATAGCAGATTTAGAATCCGCTGGCATAGAATCTACAATTAGTGGTACATTATCTGTGGCTGGTAATACTACTATTAATGCTAATTTAAATGTAATAAATCAAACTTCGACTGATACATTAAAAATTTTAGATAAAGATGATATTGCACATATTTTTAGTCCTGCTCCATCTGATTCTGGTATAATAATAAAACCAGATAGTAATCCAATTTCCGGTGGATCTATTTTTTCTGTTAGATCATTAGATCAATCTGAAAGATTAAGAGTTGAACATAATGGCAAGATATCAACAACTAATAATACTTTGTCAATTAATGGGATAAATATTACAAATGGATTAATAACGCCAAGCAATACAAATAGTTTAGGTATAGATGCTAATTTATATACAACAAATTTATATAGTCAAGGATTATATTTTCATCCAAAAGCACAAACTGGTGACTCAGCAAAAATTTATTGTGAAGTGAGTGGTGATAATACTATTATTCACCATCAAATAGGAACATCATCTAATGATAAAATAGTGTTTGAATCTTGGAATGGAACAACAACTACTGCACTGTTGACATTAACTAATAATAACAGTCAAGTAAATATACCAACAATTACAGCAACAACTATTAATACATCTACACTAACAGCAACGGGTCAAGTGCAAGCTGCATCTTTTAATTCTACTTCTAGTAGAGAAATGAAAAAAGATATTGTTGATTATCAGGATAGTGCATTGAATTTATTAAATAAAGTAAAAATTGTTAAATATAAGTTTATTAATGATGATTCAAATCAAGAGCATATTGGATTCATTGCTGAAGATACACCATCTGAATTATCAACATCAACTCAAGATAAAATGAGTGTATCAGATTGTATTGGTGTTTTAATTAAAGCGGTTCAAGAATTACAACAACAGATCCAGGAATTAAAAAATGAGCATCTATAAATATAATACTAAAGATTTAGATGATTTTTACGAACCTGTAAATATAGGCACTGAATATATTGTTAATAATGGAACTCCATCTTCTTATATTGAGATGAATGCATATGCTACATATACATTAGATTATTTATTTTATGAAAAACCAAATACAGGATATAAACTTAATAATATAGATATATCATGTGCTACCATTGGTAAAAGACCCAGACCAACATTAAGATATACTTTTTCTACACCTGGAACTTATTATATTACTAGAGATGAAGGAAATCCTTCTGCTAATCCAATAATACCTCCTTATGTTAAAATATATACTAGTTCAGGATCTTTACTTTATTCTTTTAATATCTTGGGAACAAGTGGAAAAACCTTTGCTCCTAAAATAATACTAGTTCATATTATTGGAGGTGGTGGACAAGGTGGATATACTAATGGAGCACAAAGACATGATGGTGGTGGTGGTGGCGGAGGTGGAAAACTTATTGGATATTGTAAAATAATAGAAACAAATTCTTGGTCTAATGGAAATCAAATTATTGTTGGTTCAACTGGTGGTAATTCATCAATATCATATGAAAACATAACAATGATAGCTGGTGGAGGATCTGGGGGTGGTGCTGGATGGGGTGGTCATGATGGAACAGGCGGCCCTGGAGGTGTTTGCAGTATAACATCTCCTAATAATTCTAATATTGGAATACTTATTTCACAAACTGGTGGAAGTGGCGGCCGTGCTGGAAGCTCTGGCGGTTCTTCTGCTGCAATATCTGAATTAATTAAACCGGAAAATTATAATACTTCAATATCAGCAGGATCTGGTGGAGGTTATGGTGGTGGAGATTATGGTGGTGGTGGTGGAGGAGGCGGCTCCGAAGCTCGTGGAGGAAATGGAAATAATGAAGGTAGAGGAGGAGCAGGTACTGCTCCAGGTGGTGGTGGCGGCGGCGCCGGCGGTCAAATAGCAGGGCATAATGATGGTGGAACTGGTGCTAGAGGTGAAGTAAGAATTTATTATTAAGAGGAAATATGGCATTATTAAATGATAGTAATAATTATATAAAAATAGAAAACTCTAACCAGTTAGTTAATTTTAAATTTTATCTTTCTGAACAAGATAGAGAAGGAGAAAAATTATATAAAAATAAAGTTAAATTTTTTCTTGATTATTTAAATGTAGAATTAGAAAATCAAGAAAAAGAATTAAATAAGTTATTAACTGGACAAACAGAAGAAACAATACAAGATTTTTTAAACAACAATGAAGAGATAAAAATTAAATATGATAAGTTCAATAAATTAAATCAAGAATTTTATGATATACAAAAATACATTAATCAATCTTGGATAGAAGAGTTTCCAGATTTAGATATAGTATTACAATTAGGTGAATTGTTTTTTCAACAATCAAAAGATGAAGTATTAAATATGTTAAAACTTGCTTCACCTAGAGGAATTATTGAAGCAGCAGTTAATATAGAGGTAGATTGTTCTAATAAGTCAACACAAGAAATTTATGAACAAGTTAAAATGAAAAAAACTTTTGGCGATACAAAAGATATATAATAGACAAAGATAATTATAAAGGAGATAAAAATGAAACTGTATACTTTACTAAATGATGAATCATGCCAAGAAATGAAAGATTGGGCAGTAAGTAATTCAATTGAAGTAGAAACAATAGAATTAGTAAGTTTAGAAAACGAATGGCATGAAAAAACAGAGAATGGATATATAAAATTTGATAAGAGCGTAAAATCATTTCCAGCATTATTAATTGGAAAACAAAATAATAATGATGTTTATATTATGGGTAAAGATGGTATACAATCAATTTTATCAAAAGGATATATTTATGATTCTAAAACATGTCCTTATTTGGATAAAGAATGTATAGAAAAAAAGTGCGCCAAATTTGTTATTTTAACAAAAGGACCATTACTTGAAGGTGGTTGTGGAGATTATTGGACTCCAATTTTATTGACAGAATTACTTGTAAAGGGGAATTAAAATGCCTGGTAAAATAAATGCTAAAGTAATTTGGGAAGATAATCCAGATACTTCACTAGTAGCAACAAATTTATCTAAATCAATAGATGTAATAGCAGAATCTAAATTTATTGAATATACAAATTCAATATCAGATTATTCCTCTTGGGCTGATTATAATTTTACAACGCAACCTGCTCCATCCTCAATATACGTAGATAAAATATTATATATTTCTAGTTCTAATAGTTTTATTAAAGGAGTAAACACTCAAATTGGTCCTTCATTTATATCAAGTGGATTTTCTACTCCATTTAATAAACTATTAAAAATAAAAGCAAACACAAAGATTGGAATGTCTTATGTTAATACATCTGGTCAAATAAAATATCTTAATTATGATATAGGAACTACGAGTGCTCTTGTTTCTATTGAATCACTTTTATTAGAACAAGATTTTTCTCCTAGCATGCGATATAATCTTTATTTATATAATACAATTGGATTAGGTGATTATTGCCAAATTAAAATAGTTTCAGAATATGATGACGAAAATAATACTTCTTCATGGAAACAAGGCATAGCAGATCTTAGTTCACCAACTGGTTCAAAAGTTATTGCAATAAGAAAAATAGGTGGATTTAGAACAACAATAGATAGAAGTATAGACCCAGATTCTCTATGGGATTTAACAACATACAATAAAGAGATAATAACACAAAAATATAAAATTTTAGACAACACAGGAGTTAGAGATTTTGTAGCATCTGACATTTCTATAAAAGATGAAGCAGGCAATTTTGTTTCTACAGATGTAGAAGGTGCATTAGCAGATGTTAAAGTTAGCGTTAATCAACTATATGAAGACATGTATTACACAGATGAAAGAAGCGGTGTAGAATTAGAATACTCAATTTTTACAAAAGTAAATGGAGCAATCCAACCTATAGATTTAAATAATAATTCTCTCCTCCTCCCATTAAGAATAACTCCTGGTTATATTAACGTAGATGGCAAGAGAATAACTATTTCTTCACCAATATATTTGGGCGATAAATCTAATAAAATGAAAATTAATAATTGTCCTACATTGGTAGATCAAATACAATTAGGAAGTGCACCTGGAAATCCTTATTCTGATTCTCCTTCTACAACAATATATCCTGGATTATGGAGGGTGTATATTAATTCTAATGGAGAAATTATATTTAGAGAAAGTGATTTATATGGAGCACCAAAATTTATAAATGATCAAGCAAGAAGAGGATGGTATTCAATAATTGATAACTCAAGATGTATTGGTAAATTTAGAGTAAGAGCAGATGGGCAGATGTATGTTGAAAAAATGTCTGTTGTAAATACTTTTGATACAAATGTTCCAAAAAACAGTATCCATATAATTCACGGAACAGTATGTCCTGATGGTTTATTTTTGTGTGATGGTAAGTGGCATGATATAACAGGAAATTCTCCAAATGTTTATGATAATATGCCAGCACCATCTGGAATAGAATGGCAAAACAATTGGTGGGTACAAACTCCAAATATGTATAATAGACAAATAAAAATGTTTGATGAATCAAGTTTTTCTGTTATAAGTAATATGACTGTAGAAAAAAGTGTAGCACAACCACCATTTAAATGGCAAGCAATTTCTGGGAATACAAATTTTGTTGCAATAGTTAGTGGTTCATCTGAAAGTTGTGGTTCTATTGGTGGTAATACACAACACTCACATTCTATTTCACATAAGCATGCATCTAGTGGATCTGGTTGGGATTTAAGAATAACTGCTTCTCCAGAAAGTAATCATGGACATGAATTAGATTCTTTTTCTACAAATCAAACAACTAATACAACACAACTTGGACAAGCCATTCAATATAATGGTGCAGGAACACCACTAAATGTTACCTTATCTAGTCATATACATACAGGAAGCATTGCTTCTCAAAGAGGTCAACATGGACATACTTCATTTAGTGGGCAAACAAGTGAACCTACAAGTTTAGATAGTGGAACTACATCTAGTTTTGCTCCATATAAAGAATTTTTAATATGCATAAAACTATAAGGAGAAATTATGATTTATATACAACTTTCATTGCCATATAGAAATTATAATAAAGTTTTTATCAAAAATTTATTTTTGTATGATAATTCTATTGCTGTAACTTATGAAGTTAAAAATGATTCTTTGACTTTATTTGAAAAAACATTTACTATTAATTCCAATGAATCTAAATTTAATGAAATTCTATTATCAAAACCAAATATTAATTTATCAGTAATTGATAATATTTATAAATTAGTTCTAGAATATATGATAGAAAAAAACATAGAAACAGGAACTTTAGAAATAGTATAAGAGGGGAGATAAATGGCTAAATTTAAACTAGTATGGGAAAACAATCCTGATACTCCAATAACTGCATCAAATCTTTCAAAAATTATCCAAGATTATAATAGTGATAATATTATTTATTTTGATAATAATGATTTTATTGAAAATGCAGATAATAAATTAAAAATAAAAGCAAATTCAAGGTTTGTAACAACAAAACAACCAACAGTTGCTTATTTTGGATTTAATGACTCTCTCGTCTCTCATAATAGTAAATATTCTGCAAACACAGCCATTAATATTAATTATAGAAAAGAAACCCCTCTTTCTATTGGAAAATCTATAGCATTAGAAACATCAACTATAAATGAAATATTAAATGGAGATTTTTCTGATGGTTTAAATAATTGGACCCCTACAAATTCTGGTGGTGGAAATGTATCTATATCAACTGATGGTTTATATGGAAATTGTGTTCTATTGTCTACATCTTCTGCAATATCACAAGCAAAAATAGAGCAGGCCATCAATTTTCCACCAGTTCCAGATGATGATGATAATCCAAATGTATCTATATCATTTTATTATAAATCAGATAAAGATTTAAATTTTTTAATAATAGGAAAACATGATTCATCTCAACCAGTTTATTGGAATAATAGTCCATCTGGATTAAGATGGGAAGTCAATTCATCAGTATCTTTAATTACACTTTCTCCAACTTCTGATTGGAAAAGAGTTGAAATAAAGAATATTAGAACTAATACTTTATGGTCATCTACTAATGATTATAATAATTTAAAATTATCAATTTATACTACACAATCAAATGCTCAAAGTTATATTGATGCAGTTCAAATTGAAAAAAAGGCATATTGTTCAACATTTACGCCATCTTCAAGAGGAGAATCAATATTAAAATATGGTAATGACATGATTCGTATTGAGAAGGGATTAATTGATTTAGAATTTATGCCAAAATTCTTTAATTCAGAAAAAAATGTTTTATTTAGAGTTGAAATGACTCAGCAGTATAATCCTATACAAAGTAGATATTATAATGATGCTATGCGCCTTGAATTAGGATCATCAGCAATATCGTTTTTTATATATGATGCTACTACACAGACAGAAAAACAATTATCTAAATCTATGACATCAATGGCATTTAATGGTTTAATTGATCATTGGCAAAGATTAATAATATTATGGGAGCAATCACAAATAAAATTATCTCTTAATGGAGAAGATTTAATATCACTTAATCAAGAATATACAACCATAGATTCTTCATTATTAGGATTAATAGAATTAGGTGGAAATGGTGCTCAAAAATTTGAAGGTTTATTATCCTCACTCAAATTCAATCTTTTTACAAAAACAAATGATGCTGTTAAATTAGATTCACAGAAAGAATCAAAACCAGATAACAATGAATATAAAGTATTTGAATCTTCTAATGATAGTATAGTTATAGATTCTTCTTATTTAGATATTAGTTCAAGTTTTTCTCCATTAACAGAATATTATATTTATTTAGTTGATTGTGAGGGTGAAGAAGAAGAAATAGATATAGTTGTTTCATCTAATGCAATTACTCCAAATAATACTTGTAAGTTTTTTAGTAATAAAATAGGTGGATTTAAAACAGACTCAAGTGGTAATATTGTTGTTTCTTCTTTATGGGATATAAAAACAAAATCTAATACTACAATAATGACAGAAAGATTGATTATCCATGGTAAAGATTCACAAACAAATAACATCGAATTTAGAACAACTCCATACGGTGATAATTCAGATGCTAAATTTAATATTCCTGTATATATTACAAATCACTTATATGGTAAAGTTGGTTCTACTGATTTTCTTGATATTCACCCAAGTGGATATTTAACAGTTGATAACTTGAAATTGGATAGCAATAGTATTACTTCTATTGGTATGAATGATTTAACACTAACTTCACCATCTGGTAGAAAAGTAGAAATTAATTCTGATAATATAGATTTAAATGCAGGGACAGGGGACATTCATCTTGATAATTTAAGAGTAAAAAATAATCAAATCAAATCATTTTCTGGAAATACAACTCTTGCTAACGATACAATATCATCAGAAGTAATTATTAATTCTTATTCTGGTATATCAAGAATAATAGGAAATGAACACGTAAACCAAGCAAATAATATCATAATTCAACCATTAACAACTACACAAATTAACTCTGGCTCAACTCCTACTTATATTGATAATATATTATTTAATGATAATGTTATTTCTTCTAAATCAACCAAAAATCTAACATTTGAATCCAGTGGAATAATAGAGATAAATAGTGATGCAAGATTTAATAGTTTATTAAGGTTTAGTGATATAAATGGTAAGAAAATAATTCTTAACGACATATTAGATAAACCGGAAATAGGAACTCAATCTAGTTCAGTTTATTTTAGAAGTAATGATCATTTTGTTTGGTTTAGAAAAGGTGATTATAATTCTACATTTGGTCAAGCAGGCACAGGAGGAACTGCTTTAGCATTTTTAACTGGCAATAATACATCTCCACCTGTTACTGTAGATGCCTATTCTAGATTTTATGCTGGAAGAGTATATAATGCTGTTTGGAATGATATAGCTGAATGTTGGAATAAGGCACCAAATTATGAATTTGAATATGGCCAAGTAGTTGTTCAAACTGAAAATGGTGTAAGACCATCTAAAAAAAGAGCAGAGAAAGCTACTATTGGTGTTATTTCAAACACGTATGGTTATTTATTAAATGATGATAAATTTAATGATTTAAAAACATCTAAAGTTGTTCCTATTGGTATTGCAGGAAGAGTAAAAATTAAATTAGAAGGTAGAGCTGAAATCGGTGATGAGGTCGTATCATATTATGATGGTATGGCAATTAAAGCATCTTGGTTCGAAAAATTATTCTTGAGAGATAGAATCATCGGTATGATTGATTCTATAAAAGATGGATATAAAATTAAAATAAAATGACAGGGCCAAGAATAATAACAGAGAGGAAGATAGCAACACCATTGTCTCATCTTAAAGAATCAAAAGAGGAAGACATACATATTATTTCTGCAGGCCCTTCTGTAAGAAATTTTAATTGGCAAACAATTCGTGGTAAAGATATACTTACAATTAATGATACTATTTTTCATTTGCCTTTAAAAGCAACATATCATGTATATAATGAACCGTATGATGTTGAAAAAGAAAGGTATATAATGATGACAAGAAAATATCCACTAATTCATAAATTTACAACTTTTGATATTCGTGGATGGCATCAATTAAAATTATATGATGATAAAAACTTAGCATTTATGCTTGCACTGCATTTAGCAGTAGATTTAGGATATAAAAAGGCAATTTTATATGGATATGATTTTGATTGTATTGATGGATATATTCATTGGTGGGATAAAGAACCAGAATTAGATAAAGTTAAATTAGATAAGAAATTATCTATGATTAAAAAGCAACATGACATCTTTATGGAATTTTTACCTAAGATAAATAAAGATATCAATATAGAACAAGTAGGAGTATAATGGATAACTTGCAAGATTTGGCACAAGATCTTGAACAGTTAGAGAATAACTTAATAACTGTTATCAATGATTTGAAAGCATCAACAGAAATAATCCTCAAAGAATTAACAGGTTATCTAAACGTTTCTGCTCATGATTTATCAGAAATTAGAATTACTGTTGTTAAAATAGAAACAATTCTTGAATCTATTAAAGAGTATATGGCTAAATTAGATGCAATAGAAAAAGAATTGAATAGCATTAAACCTTCTATTAATGCATCTGAATTGAAAATTGTAAATGAATTAAACAAAGGTTTTCAAGTAAATACTGATAATTTAAAAAAATTAGCTCAATATATTGGAGCATTAGCACAGCAAGTAAAGACAAAAGATATAGAAAATGATAAAAGATTAGAGAGAATGGAAACACAAATAAAAGGCGTAGCCTCTTCTTTTAAGACAACTAAAGATGAATTAATAAAAAACCAAGAAGGCTTATATTCTATAATAAATTCTCTTGTAAGTAATAAAAGTGATATACAAAAAGCTCAAATTTCTCTCGAAGATTCAAAGATAAAAACAGATGCCACTAAAGAAAAAAATAAATTAATGTTCTGGGCAAAGATTATAGGTATATTATTTGGTTCTGGTGGTATATTATTTTTTATAATTAAATTTTTAATAGAATCTTTGCTCTAAGAGAGGTTATTTTGAGCGAATTATATGATATATTTACTCGCATTAAAAGTCTTTTATACGAAAAAGATTTCGAAAAATTTGATTTACCAGAATTAGTTGATTTAATCCTCAAAGAAAATAAAACCCCAGAAGATATAGAAAAATTAAAACTCATTTATGAATATGTAGAAAAGATGGAAATTAGTCTCGAGGATTTAGGAACAACAATTCTTGATATGATTGAAATAGCAAAAAAACCATCAGTCCAAGAATTAGAAGTTCAGGTAAGAGATATTGTTATGACAGTTGATCAATTTATTGATGGGCTTGCTGCTATTCTTAGAGTCATAGATTTTGAAGAAAGCAAATTAAAACTAAAACAATCATTAGCATATTTAAAATCAATAAGAACTCTTATTATTTCTAAAACAAATGAATATAAATTAAAAATAGGTAAAACATTTCTTGATACAGAAACATTTATAAGATTTTTAGTAGATACAATAGATACGTTTTTGAAAGAAGCATACATAATTCGTATCTTAAAAATAAAAGAAGTAATCACGAAAACTCTTAAATTATGATTGAAAATGTTATTATTACAAAAACAGGTGCAGAAGCAGAAAACTCTCAAAAAACCATTTTTTCTACTAACACTCCTTGGGAAAATAATGGTGCTAATCTTGTAGTCTATCTTAACGGTAATCCAGAAGATAGAACAAAATATAATATACTCGATCCATATAGAATACAATTTACTAACTCTTTGAATAATAGTGATGAAATTCAATTTCTTATAACAAAATTAAATCTGAAGTTTCAAACGCAAGTCGATAGATTCAATAAAAAAATTGATGGTAAAACTCAAACATCATTGGACAAACAAGAATATGAAGAAACCATCCCATCAAAGATGATTACCCACTCTGATGAAATTTGGTCTTCAACCATATCTTCAAATCCATCAATTGCAACATCACAAGGTGTAGTTCAATTTTTTAATCTTAAACCATTAACACAAGATATAACTGTCTCTGGCAAGAGAGGTTGGTATGCTTCATCTAATGGTGTTTTATCTGGTAGAATGCAAGATTGGGTTCCACCAAAATTTGGTCAAGATTATCATATAAGATTATTTGATGCTAATAATAATGAAATTGTATCATCTGATACAATGCAGTGGTATTGGGATTATGCTTCTGGTTATTTAACAATTCAAAACTTTCATAATTATACTACTCCATTTAAAATATCTGGCTATCAATATATTGGTAGTTATGGTGTAGATTTAGATGGTATAAGTCATTGGAAAAATCCAGTTCCTTTACAAAATCAATTACCAACAGAGGGTAATATAGATGGTGATGCGCGAATTGTTTTACAAGACAATACTCTTTGGAGATGGGACAATGCAAAAACTATTTGGGTGAAAATGATATCATCTGTTGTAAAAGACAGTGTTGAAACATTCGCTAATTTACAAACAGTAATAGCAATTCAAGGAGATATACGTCTTGTAAATCAAGAAAATACATTTTATAAATATGATAATGGTTCTTGGAAGAAAATTATATTTGCTCACGATCATGATGATAGATATTTTACTGAAACAGAAATAAATACCTTATTACAATCTTATGCTCCAACCAATCACCTTCACGACTCTCTTTATTTTAGACAACATGAAGTTATAAACATGGTAAGATGGAGAGTATCAGTAGAATATGAAGCAGATTTACCAGAACATACATCATCAAGAAATGGTGATGTTATATTAGTAAGAAATTCAAATACAATATATAGATGGGATAGTAATGCTCTCCCTCTTGGAAAATGGATTCCAATTGTTTATGGTAATTTAACTTGGAAGTTGCCAGTTCAAAATATGGTCAATCTACCAACAACTGGAAATAGAGTTGGTGATGTTCGCCTTGTTATAGATGAAGGAGATGCTTATTGGTGGGATGGGACACAGTGGTTGCAATTTACTAATGCTGAACACGACCATAATGATTTATATTATACAAAAGCTGAAATTAATACAATAGTAAGATGGTTATCACCAGTTGCTAATTTTGCTGCTTTACCAACAACAAACAATACTGATGGTGATGTAAGATTAACATTAGATAAAAATGAAGTATATAGGTGGAATGCATCACAAAACAAGTGGGTATTGATATCTTCTTCATCTAAATGGAAAGACCCAGTTGATTTATTTATTAATTTGCCACTAACAAACAATACTGATGGTGATGTAAGAATAGCAAAAGACACTCTATTGTTATATATGTGGGATGGAATAAGTCAAATTTGGAAAGTTGTTGCAAATCCACCACATGACCACAATAATTATTATTATACAAAATCACAATTAGATGCAGGTCAATTAGATAATCGTTATTATACAGAGAATGAAATTAATGCTCGATTTGATCCTAATACTGGACACAATCATGATGGTATTAACTCTAAAAAAATAGATTATAATAATTTATTAAATATACCATATTTTTATTGGAAAAGCCCGGTTGCAAACTTTACTTCTTTACCATTAGTTGGAAATACAACGGGAGATGCCAGAATTACTTTAAATGAAAATGGTCTTTATGTTTGGACTGGTGTAAATTGGTCATTAATTAATTCTGGTTTATTTGCTCCTGTGAATCACAATCATGACAATCGATATTATAGAGAAGATGAAATTGATTCAATCATATCAAATTTACAATTATGGGTATCTGGTTTATTAGCCCAAAAAGCAGATTTAAATCATAATCATGATGATAGATATTATATTAAATCTCAAGTAGATCAAAAAATAGATTCTAAATTTGATACAGACACTGGACATGATCATGATGGTGTAAATTCTAAAAGAATATCATATTATAATTTAACCGATGTTCCTCCATTAAGTGCCCATGATCATGATGATTTATACTATAGAAAAACAGAATTAGCAACATCTGGGTTATCTGAGGTTCATTGGGATAATGTTGTATCAAAACCAGATTTAGCAAATGGACATTGGAAAAGTCCAGTTCAAACCGTTGCTGACTTGCCACCTACTGGAAATGATTTATATGATATTCGTATGGTTTTAAATGATAGTGATATTTATGAGTGGGATGGCATGCAGTGGGTGTTTGTAGGACATTGGGCAAATCAATATGTAAATTATTGGCGAGAACCAGTTGAAACATATAATTTATTGCCATTGGTAAATAATGTTAGAGGAGATGTTCGTTTAGTAATTGAAGACAACTCATTATATCGATGGGATGATGAAATATCAAGATGGGTAATTATTACTTCTACTAAAACCAATGTTCAAGTTTATTTAAATGGTCTTCATCAAATGCAGGGTGTTGATTGGCTTAGAATAAAAGAGAAAGCAGTAGAATTAATAATTCCAGCAAAAGGTGGTGATAGAGTATCATTAGTAATTAATGGTGATTATTATATAAGAAAAGATTTTGTTGCTTGGGAAGGACAAACAATATTTGAGATCAGTAATGAATATCATAGACAAGATTTTGTTGTAACACAAAATCAAATGGTTTTTACTTTAAGCAAACCATATATTATGAATAGTAAAAATTTAGTAGTTTGGTGGAATGGATTGTTACAAAAGAAAGGTGATGATTATATAGAAACAAGCCCTGTGTCTTTTACATTTACTCATCTTGTTTATCCACAAGATCATATTATTGCTATAATTATGGATCAAGCATCAGGTGAAGGAACATATGTAATTGAAGAACAAAATGCAACATCAGGTCAAACTGTTTTTAATTTAGAGAATTTTTACATTCCAGGTTCAAAAACATTGTTAGTTTATTTTAATGGTGATTTATTAAAACCTAATGATGATTATTATGAAACATCAAATTCAACAATAGAATTAAGAGGCATAGCATCAACATCTGAGGATAAATTAACATTTATTATATTTGGTGAGGGTATATCCGGAGGATGTTGCAACGCCCAAGATATTATTCTCGGAACACCGTCTGATGGTTCTTGGGCAGATGGATTATTATATTTATTTGATGAAATGAAAGTTAATGATTCTATTGATGATATTAATGAGGTTCTAAAAGATATTGCACCATCTCCTCCTGACACTTTTGACAATAAACCATTAGATAAAAATGGTTTAACATTAGTATCTGGCTATGTGTCTCAAAATAATATAAATTATGAAATAGGTCCTGGCGAATACCATGATTATTTAACAGAGAGTACAACTTTTTATTTATATACTCCAAATTCATCATCATTTGCAGATGCTGATAAAGGAACAATAAGATTATTTTTAAATGGTAATGAAATAGATAATTTTAGATTATATGCTGCATTTGTAGAAAACAATGCTAAAACAGAACAATCTGCTATATCATATGGACAACAAGCTAATGGTGCAAGAGAAAATGAAGGCATAGCTGGAACAAATGGTGCAATAAGAAATTCTTCTAATGGATATATTTCTATTATGTCTGTTGGTGTATATAATAATTTCAAAATGTGGCAAAAAGGAAGAGTGAGAATCAATATAACACCAGGAACGTTAAGACAAGGTTATAATTATTTATATGTTGTTCATGAAAGCCCTGCTTTTAATCGTAGATCACTGACATTGAAACTTTTTTTGGATACAGCAAATGCACGCCCATATTTAGCAACACAAAAAATATTACAAGAAACAAATCTTATTTCTACAAAATATTGTTCAGGTGTTAGATATTATTCTATTGGGGATAGATTCAATGTGCAATTTACAGGCATTGGATTATTTAATAACACATATACAATGACACCAATTGAAATTGACATGCCTGGATTACAACCAATTGATTTAGAATGGAATCACGAAGATGCCACAGGTTATCAAACACCACCAAGATTGGGAGATTTATATAATTTTAATGGTGAAATAATTTTAAATGAATATAACGAATATGATATCAATGCTGTAATGACAATAAAAACACGAGATCCATTTGGGCAAGGTGAAGTGGCTACAACTACACCAGTAAATCGTTTAGTTAATACTTTTACAAATGGAAGTACAGATTTAATAGAATATTTCCGCGATGAAATTTATCGTCTTCCACAAGATAATTACAATATCATCCCAACACAAAGAGTTAATGTTTGGAACAGTCAAAATTTATTAATGCAAAATGATGCATTAATATTTAATAAAAAGCTAATGTATGCTAATTTAAACTTTGCAAGTGGATATAAACCAAATCAAGTTGCTAATTATTCTACTTTTACTGGGCAACAAAGATATTTCAGAAGTTTTTATAAACCAACGGCTAGAAATGGCGGAAGAATACAAATAAATGGAGTTACAGTTCAAGATATAACATCTAATAGAATATTAATAGATATTAAATTGCCAACCCAAACAGGTTGGTTATCATTAAATAAAAATTATGACGTAAGTGTTTTTACAGGTTCAGATGGGGATGGGTGTTTATTAAAAGTTGAAGGCAATGATTATCATTACTCATCTGGAACTTTTTCAACAGCAAACAGTGGATATATGATAATTGTAAGAATTACTTTACCAACGTCTAATGTTCCAAATGTTGAATATATGGAAGTTAAATGGTAAGGAGAAGATATGAGATTAAAAAACATAAATATTGATGAAAGGAGCTCAACGTTTACTGATGAAAAACAAAAAAGAAGCTTAAAAGAAATGTCATCATCAATTAATAAATTAGGTGAAGTTTTTGACAATATGGTAAATCTCGAAGCTTTTATAATACAAGGTATACAAAATGAACTTGCCATATTGTTGAGTATAAGACAAGATAAAGAAAATATTATTCAACAATATGGATTAGAGGTTTATCTTGAAGAATATTTTAAACCAGCTGTTTATAAAATAGAGGATAAAATTATAAATGTCTTGCAAGATTGGGATAATGCAGGAGATAGATTAGAAACACAAGAAATAAAAAATACAATTCTTGTGTTAAAAGAAGTTTCTAGTATATTAGATAAAATTTCCACAACAAAGTTAAAATCTCTTGCAATATTAGACGATATGATAAATGAATTTGGATATTTTCAAGTATGTAGAGCAATATTTACTGGTGATATAGTTGAGAGAATGAATATTCTTACACAATTAAGATTAGAGATTGATAAAATATTTTCTCCACCTAAAGCTAGTGAACCTGTTGAGCCAGAAAAAAGACGACAAAAATTGACAATAGATGATTTATAATTCAGGAGGCATTATGTCAGAAGTAGAAAAAAAAGCAAAAGAATATGAAGAGAAAATAAAAATATATGAGAATTTAAATATCAAACCTCTTGATTTAAGTAAATATCATGCTATCTCCGAACAAGAATTTGATAAAGATATGAGTAAATTAGAAGAAGCATTGCAAGAAGATATTAAAAAAATACCAGATGTTCTTGTTGCTTATGATAAGCTTTTATCGCCACTAAAGAAGATTAAATAATGTCAATACCAAACTTAGGAAAAATAATAGAACAAAGAGCTCAACAATATGGTTCAATGGCTGAAGAAAAAAATCAAGAAAATTTAATTCTTCAGGCAATTGAAGCATTAGCTGAAAATCAAAAAATTTTATATAAGCGTCTTGAAGAGATGGAAAAAAAGATATTGGAGAACTTAAAAAAGGAATAATTTATGCCAAGTAATGATGTAAAAGTGGACATTGCATATAAAAAATTCCTTAAACGCCAATATACATCTGTCAACAAGAAGTGGCATGAAGAATTTCCAGGCAAAGCTCTTACAATAAAACTAAGTGATGTTTGGATTGATGATATACCTGAAAATCCTCCTTCTACATCTACATCAAGCATAGAAATAATTAATAAATTAGAATTAACTCCAGATTTAACCGTTGATGGTTCTTTATCATGGGTTGCCTGTTCTACTCCAGGAAATTTGGCAACTCGCCTTGGCGATTTTATTCAACCAGATAAAGAATTAAAACAAGGTTATTATATAAAATTATATGATAATAATAATACACAGATTTTCGTAGGAGATGATGTTAATTGGGAGTTTGATTACGCAAATGGTAATTTAACTTTTGAATTTACACCCTCTTTGTATTCTCCTCCATTTTATATTTCTGGTTATAGATATATAGGAAGAAGGGGTTTTGATACTCATGATTTCGTTACTCCTCTTGATGAAGCATATGATGGTGCAAGTGGATCTGGTTCTGGAAGAGTTATTCATGTAGACTTTGGGCCAGTTCAATTTCAAGCAGCGAATGGGTCAGCTGCATTACAATTAGACCCAGTAGAATATACACCATCGTTAGGTTTAGCAGATGGGCAGATTATCAATCGAGCCGGTATATTATATATATATGATGGAACAAGATCAAAATGGATTAGCATGATGAGACAAAATGTCACGTTTGGAATTAAAAGAGCTGATGGCTGTTATCTTAATGTAGCTGACTTCTCTTCTTCTAATTCAGGTTGGCCTGCTTTAAGAAAAGGAACTATCTTAGGTATAACTGCTCAAGCATCATCTGGTTATGCTAATAAAAAATTTATTATGTCCAAGAATAATGACCCTACGTCTATTTATAACTTTAATTTAAATAACTATTATTTTGCAGACGGAACCATGTCAATAGATTTTGAAGCAAATGATTTAATAAAAATTTTAGCAACATCAGAATTTACTACAACTTATAATGTGGTGGTGAATTTAGAAATAGCTTGGAGAATAAATTAAATGTATGTTAGAAAAGAAAACTTAAATTTACCACATGAATCAAATTATCAAATGTTAATCAAGGATATATTTAGTGGATATAAATTAAGTTATTATACTTTTGATGATTATAATCTTGGAAATTATTTCAATTTTGAAGTAGGAGATTTTTACGATGAAGAAGATGAAGGTGAATCAGCCTTTGATCTTATGGTTGAGAGAATGGGGGAAGTAGAAGAAGAGTATAAGTCTTTCAACTGGGAAGTTAAAACAATACGAGAAAATGATGATGAATTTCATTTTATAGCTTATCACCCAAGCATGACTAATATTATTGATTTGATATTAAAACATATTAAATAATTATATTTAATCCTATTTTGGCATAATTATTTCTAGGAGTAAATATGATTACTAAACAAGAATATGAAGTCTATGCACAACAAGTTAAAGATTTTTTAAATCAAGATATAGAACAACAACTTTTAACTCTTTTTATTGATAAATATGAAAAATATTTTACTACTAAGGGTGAATGGGATAAAAGAAAAAGATATTTTTGTTTTGAAATTCATGTTTATAAGAACAAATTAGATTTATTAAGATTAGGAGAGTTATTAATAAAAATAGGCAATTTTGTTAAAGATAACAACAATGGTGAAATTTATATGTTAAGCAATTTATATTTTGAAACTAATTTAATAATCAAAATAAAATTTATACCATATGATTTTGCTGCTAAAATATTACTAAATCAGGAGTACTGATGTCTTATAATGATAATGATTTGATAATTCCAGGCTTTGATAAAGAAACTGTAAAAGATTTTAAAATTCGCTTACGTCGTATACCAACACACCATGATATGCTTTTAATAGAATGTCATGGTGTGGTTGATAATTATAACACAAAGTTCTTTAAACAGAAAGTAGATATGTGTTTTAATGCTCGCTATATCAAATTAATTTTTGATTGTGGTGGAATTGACTATATGTCATCAACTGGAATTGGAGCATTTGTTGATTTTTTAAAAACAGCTAAAAATAAAAATGGAAACATAAGTATTATTAATATGAAACCTAAGGTTTTTGAAGTTTTTCAACTATTAGGATTCTCTACATTTTTTAATTTTGATGATTCTTTTGAAGAAGCAATCAATAATTTGGCTAAAAATATAACAGTTGATGATAAAGAAATCATCTTTCCAAGAGTTTTTAAATGTCCAATTTGTGATAAAAAATTATCTACTAAAAAATCTGGAAGATTTAGATGTCCACAATGTAAGTCAGTTATAGCCATAGATAATCAGGGCCGTGTTTCAATAGTTTAGACAACTCTTTTTAATGATATAATATCATTAGGGGGATGTATGAATTATAATAACAAGATATACCGCTCTCAATCTTTTGTTAATCGCATCCAATTAAACCTAGCAAATATATCATCTAATCCTGATGACGAGTTTAAGCTTGTCAATGCTTATTACGATCCTAGATTTTTTGATTGTCAGCTTTGTGGACACAAAAATTGTGCCTTTGCCTATGAAGTTAAAAACCTTAAAACAGAACAAATTCTAAAAGTAGGAAGTGAATGTATTCATCATTTTAAAGATAAGGGTGTAGATATCAATCTGGCAGAGGCTCTTATGAAGAGAGTTATGTCAGAAACAAATAAGGCTAGAAATGATCTTAAAGATAAATTAGGCCAAGAAGCTTGGGATGCTCTCTCAGAAGATGAAAAGAAAAAAATTGGGTATCAAAAATATAGATGGATGGAAGAAAAAGGAAAACAGGCATATAAAGATCTAGATAAGGAAGTTAAACGTGATCTGATTGTTAATCAATTCATGATCATGCAAGCCAAAGAACTACTTATACAAGTATCATACAATAAACATTATCTAACAGAAGAAGAGACACAAAAGATTGTAGCTCTTGGTCTATCACAAGCCATAGATAAGGCCGAACAAGATCGCCTTTTTATTTTACGATCTCAAGAACAAAAAGCAACTGTTCAAGAAGTAATAGATTATCTTAATTCACTTCGCACTACATGGTCTGAAGTGGATATGGATAAAATTAAAACCTGGTCTTCCGCTTGGGAAGATGTAAGAAATTCTTCTTGGGACTATAATCCTATTCATGAAATAGTAGCAAGGTATGTAAGGGATTTGCAATATCATAAAAATGTTTAATTAGTTAATTTTTACAAAAGAGAGCTTTTTGCTCTCTTTTTTATTGTTTCTACATAAGATAATAATATATTCGTTCAGATGGAGAAGCCATGGATTTTTTGGATTTCTTGGAGTCAAGGGGTAAAATAGACAAGAATTTGAAAAAAGAGATACTCTCTTTTTCACAGAACAATCATGAGAAGGCTGGTCAAGTAATTTTAAAAAAGAATTTACTACCAAAACAAGAATTACTTGAACAACTTCAATTCTTTGTTGAAGCCTCTACCCACTGATTTATTATTTAGAATATATCCTATCTATTGTATAATATCCACATGGATATAGAAGTCAATAAACAAAAATTCATTAAACTATTATCAGATAATAAAATACTCCCAATTTTTGCATCTAATGATAAAGAAGTATCTGATAACAATGCGATAGCATTAATGTTATATTTTAAAATTCTCACTACGATAAGCACTGAAGATGCTAAACATTATAAATTTGGTAAAATTCCTCATATTAAATTACTTAGAGCATGTAGCACTGTTCAAGATTATGATAACAATGAACGTTTAATTCATTTTGGATTGAAACTTTCTAGAGAGTTGGTTGAAGGATTTGAAGCTGCTGGATTATTAAAATTATTTTATGAACCAAGTTATTATTATGAGTTTACAGACATTGGATTTTTATTTTATCAAGAATTAGAAGAATGTATAACAAATATAGATAGTGATATTATATGGGTTAAAACGCTTTTACTCTCTTCATCTGTATTGCCAGTTATAAGAAATGATGAATATGATTATTATACTATCAATGAATCATTTGTCAAAATATATTTAGATTTTATTTATCATAGGGGAGAACATGTTGCAGATCTACAAACAAATTAAACCAGAGATTGATCAACGATACCTAACATTTAAAACAATTTGGAAATTAGGTGGACAAGAAGTATTTTCAGAACTTGTGTTTTGTCTTTGCACTCCACAAACAAATGCTAAGTGTGGGTGGAAAGCAGTTCAATATCTTACTAAGTCAAATCTTTTAAATATACCAGATCAATATCTAATTCAGCAAGAATTAAGTGCAGCTGGTGTAAGATTTAATAAAAACAAAGCCAAGTATATTGCTCAAGCAATTAATCAATATAGCAATATTAAAAATATAGTTGAAAATAAAATTGCAGAGATCGGAGTAGTAGAAACAAGAAATTGGCTTGCAGATACTATTAATGGATTGGGCATGAAAGAAGCAAGTCATTTTCTTAGAAATGTTGGTTTTGGTGATGAAATTTGTATTCTTGATCGCCATATTCTTAGAAATCTTGTAGCTAACAAAGTCATCCCTGAAGTTCCTAGGCATATGAATAAAAAAGCATATTTAGAAATTGAAAGTAAAATGATTGATTTTGCCCATGATATTAATATTCCTGTTTTTGCTCTTGATTTTGTTTTCTGGTATAATTCTAAGGGAGAATTATTTAAATGATTGAGATATTACAACTATTATTATTTAATGGTTTTTGGATATTTTTAGGTGGAATAATAATTTTATCCACAATATTAACTTATATTATTCAACTAATCAAAGCTATTTTGCGTCCATTTTCTGGTGATCATTTTTATTTTAATGGTCAAGAAATTGATATCAATAAATTTATCAAGGAGAGAAGAGATGAATAGATTCCAGCATGAATTTTTAGAAAAATTTGCTGATCTTTGTAAAGAGTATAATATGCTCATTACTGATGATGGACATCTTGACTCTCTTGAAGATTGGGTGGATAAGAGGAAAAAATTCCAATTCACTTGGGAAAAAGATGAATATGGAATTAAGATTACTGGGGTAGAAAACGTTTGAGAAGAGTAGTTCCCCAACAATGGCCAGTCAATTTTTTGGCCAAGGAATTATTAAATAATCAAGATGTTAAACTATGTATTAATTGTTATTATTTGATTAAAGGTAAAGGTTATATATATTGTGATGCTAATCAAATAAATATTGATGATATAGATCCTTCTTGTAGTATATGCGAAAATTGGAGTTTTGATGTTCGAAGTTGGTGATGTTTTTACTTGTCCCAAAAGTTATGGGTTTGATAGTGATGTCTCGAAAGATGGATTGGGAAGAACAACCCAATTTTTTCCATATAATTCTTTAAAGTATATGGAAATAGTAGATAAAAGAAAATTTAATAAAAAATTTATTTATAAAATAAGATTATTTTGTGAAAAAGGCAAAACAGACACCAAGTATTATACTTGGAGTTTTAGTAATATGAAAGACCCAGATGAGTTGATTAAATGGGTGCCAAAAAGAGTTTTAGATCATAAAATTTATGTTGGATCAATAGTTAAAATAGGGTGGGATGTTATTGCCAAGGAGCAATTAAATGAAGGTGCATAAAGTTGGTCAAGTATTTGTTTGTAAAAGACATAATGTAAAAGATGATGACGATGAATATTATTTTTTATACTCAAGAAGAAAGACAGATAAAACTTATGAATATAAAGTTAAATTTTATTATTTTTCAAGTTATGGTTTAACAGAGGGTGATATTGTTCATAACTTGGCTGGGATAAATAGATTATTAAAAACAGCTATAAAAGTAATAACAAAAGATGAATTTGATGTAATAATGGCTAAATATTTATTGGAGCATTAAGATGATTATAGTTGAGCATTATCAATGTGAGTACTGTAAAAAGAAATTCTCTAATATAAAAAAAGCTTTTGAGCATGAAGATATTTGTAGAAAAGAAGCTGCTTTAGAAGAATTTAGAAAAAATAATTATGCAAATGCAGTTGCAAAATTTTATAAAAACTTTGATTTAGATAACTATCTTGAAGTGATAAATGATTTTCTTAAAGAAATGTATGATGACCATATTGATGATATATCTCTTGATGTCACATTTAATCCAGAGGTGTCTAATAGTCATCATGCTCCAGTAGGAAAACCAACAAACTGGCATAATAAACCTGAACTCCCATTTGGTTATCCTGGATATAGAGGCAGGATAAGTGGAAAAACTTATACAAGTAAAGGAGAATATCTTCCTAGTTATAAAAATAATATATATCCTATACCATTAAACACAGGGTCTGGTAGTGGGAGTTATGGCCATTGGAGTTATGATATATTTTTATTCATTGATGATTTTGATCGTTTGCAAGCAAGAGCAGCCAAACTATTACTTAATTTAGAGAATTAATAAAAGGATTATAATATGAATATGGCAGAAAAATGGAAAACACTTAAACATAATGGCCCTGTATTCCCTAAACCTTATCAGTTTAAGGGTGCCTGTTTTAAGCTGTTTGATAAAGAATTTGTTTTCACTTCCAAACAAGAAGAAATGGCATGGGCTTGGGTTGCTAAATTTGAAACACCATATGTAAAAGACAAAACTTTTCAAAAGAATTTTTTTAAAGACTTTATCAAAACATTTTCTGATGGTCTTGCTAATTCTACTCTTAACAACTACCTTGATTATGAAGAGATAAAGAAATCTAAGTTTCCTGAAGACTGGGATTTTACTAAACTACGACGAATTTATATTGCTCAAAGAGATGAAAAAAAGCAGATTGGGAAAGAGGTAAAAGAAGAAGAGAAGAGGAAGAGAGAAGAGCTAAAAGCTATTCATGGTTTTGCTGAACTTGATGGTCAAAAAGTTCCTCTTGGTAATTATGTGGTTGAACCTGCTGGCCTTTTCCTTGGGAGAGGTAATCATCCTCTTCGTGGTTCATGGAAAAGAGCAATCGCCCCTGAAGATGTTATAATTAACCACTCTCTCAATCTTAACCCTCCTTCTCCTCCTGAAGGTCATTCTTGGAAGAGGGTAGAAGAGAATCAAAATAGTCTTTTTACTGCTGGGTGGTATTGTCCTCTTACTGGCAAATTTAAACCAATCCTCTTTTCTGCTACTTCTATTGTATCTCACAAATCAGCTGAAAAGAAATTTGCCAAGGCAATAGAGCTGGCAAATAACTTTGATAAAGTAAATTCATTTATTGAAAAGAAACTTGCATCTCGTGATCGTTCTACTCGTCAAATTGCAACTGTCTGCGAGCTCATTGCCAAAATGAGTATTCGTGTAGGAGATGAAAAAGATGAAGACGAAGCTGATACCGTGGGTGCTACTACTCTGAGAGTAGAGCATATTCAAGTTGATGGGACAGCAGTTGTTTTTGATTTTCTTGGCAAAGATAGCATTCGCTACCATAATCGTGTAGAGAATTTGCATATTAATGCAATTCGTAATATAGAGGAGTTTATTAATGGTAAAGGAAAAAGTGAACAAGTTTTTGATTCAATTACAAGTTCTGATGTCAATGAATTCTTGGGTATGGTACTTCCTGGTCTCACTGCGAAACAATTTAGAACAGCTACCGGCTCTGTTCTTCTAGCCAAGGAATTACAAGCTCAAAAAATCAATTCTTCTCTTTCTGAGAAGAAAAAACTTGAGTATTATGTTAATGCCAATTTAGAAGTTGCTCTTAAGCTTAATCACCAATCTGCTGTTTCTGAAGCATATGAACGCTCTCTGCAGAACATGAAGGATAAGCTTAAGACATATAAAAATGAATTTAAAAATATTAAGGCATCTCTCAAACAAGAGCTTGATCTTCTCAAACAAGAAAGAGATAAGCGTATCTCCTTTGCTGAGAAGTATACTGGTGATAGAAAAAAAGATAGTATAAGGAGAGCTAAAGAAACATATAAAAAGAAAGAGGAAGCTCTTACTAAAAAGCTAAATAAGCTCGAAGAAAGAATTAATGACCTTCAATCTAAAATTGATATGAAAGAAAAAACCAAGGGCGTTGCTCTTGGTACATCTAAACTGAATTATTCTGATCCGAGGATTGGTATTAGTTGGTGTAAGGATAATAATGTAGATATCAAGCGCCTTTATACTCCATCAGTACAAGCTCGTTTTGAATGGGCCAAGGATGTAGAGTCAGATTTTTATAAAAAATATCCAAATGTCTGAGTTAATTGAAATAAAATCAGTAGAAGATATACGCCCAAATGATATTTTATATGATTCATTATCATTTGATACTATGACTTCTTCTTTTAGTAGATATTATCATATTTTAGATGTTGGAATGATACAAGATACATTATTTTTTCTCATAGATAATTATGATATAAACTTACAATTCATTGGACAAATATCACTTCAAGGATTTTTAATAGATAGTAAAAAAAAGAATAGAATTTATTTAGTAAAATTTGATAATATAAGCGATGAAGCAAAATTTAGATTACAAATGAAGAGGTAAATATGATTGGAAGAATGTTTCAAGTTACAATGCCTCCAGTTGTTTTTGATGGAGCAGATGTCATCCGTGTTATCGATGTAACAAAATACGCTCCTAAAGATGGAGATGAAAATGATCTTTATGTTGTTTGTCGTGTTAGCAAAGATGGACAATATGTAAACCAACAAGAGATGAAAATGGATGATTTTTGTGATTGGTTAAAAGGTGGAATTTTAATTGATCCTGAACCAAATATAGCTGCCAAGATATTATTACAAGGCAATAAAGTATAATAATTGTTGTTTTATTTTAAAGAGAGCATCTTGCTCTCTTTTTTTTTGCAAGATAATATTATGTGGAATTATACACCAGGAAATAAATATAAATACGAATGTCTCTTTTTAAACGTTAAACCAATTAGTATAATATTATTATATGATGAAAAATTTAATATACTCGAAATACGACATAAAAAATATGATTTAGTAGTAATAAGAGAATTTACTTCTGCTAAAAAACAACATTTAAGAAAATTCATTAAATATATCTTTACAGCAGAAATTGGTGAGATATAAAATATTATGTGGAATTACGCTAAAAGAACTAAATATACTTTTGAGTGCCTCTTTTTACATGTTAAACCTATTAGTATAATTATATTATATGACAAAGATATTAATAAATTAGAAATAGATTATTTATCTTATGATAGAATAAGAGTATTTGATTATATTCCAGCTAAAAAGCAACATCTGAGAAAATTTATTAAATATATCTTTACAGCAAAAATTGGTGAATTATAAATCATGGTTGAAATAAACAGAATGTTGGCTAAGGGTCAACTACAAGATGTTTTAAGTTTAATTATCTCTGATCATATTGATATTAATACAAGAGATAGTTATGGTAGAACTTTATTGTTTTATTGTCTAACTGGCAAACATAAAGATGGGGCGGAAATAGCTAAATATCTTATTAAAAATAAAGCCAATTTAAGAATAAACACTCAAAAATATTTTGATCCACCATTTAGAGAAACACCATACAAGACATTTCAGGAAAATGTTGAAAATTTTTCAGAAAAAGATTTAGTTGATATATTTATTTTAATATTAAAATATGGTAATTTGGAAGTATCTTATAAAAAAAATTTACATAAAACATTAAAAATAATTTTTGAATTTCAAGATTTTAAACAAATCATATCAAAATTAAATCTGTCATAATTTCTTGCTAAAAACTATCTTTTTCTTCAATAAACATAAAGATAATTACAAGTTCCCTTATAATAGGAGTATGTAAATAATGGCTGAATACTATCTTAAAAACAGCACAGGAGCAGAAGTTAGCATTGATGATCTTGGTATTGTCATAGCAGATGGTCAATCAATAACAATTGATGTTAATGATATTGACGGTTATTTGTCTGATGATATGGTCACTAATTTATCAGATAACCCTGCTACTGGATTGATTCTCTCTACAACTGATATCGGTAATACAACTGGAGATTTTACAAAAGCAATAGCTATTGAAAGATTGACATTAAAAAATCAATGGAAACCAAATGTTGCTACTTTTGCTAATCTTCCAATTAATGGTAATGAAAATGGAGACATTCGTCTTGTTCGTGAAAATGGAATTCTCTATCGTTGGGATTCTACAGCAGCTGAATGGTCTCAAGCTACATCAACATTAGTAGTTACAGAATATGATAATGATCCATATGGAGAAAATATAGAAAAACTTGTTTTCGTACAAGCAGAAGATGATGTATATATTGATACTGAAAATGGTAAAAATGTGGCTTATATTGGTCCACCAGATCCGCCTCTTTCTATGAATGGGCAAACTCTTACAGTAGCTGGAACTACATTTGTAACTGGTGGATTATCACAATCTAATATAAATTACAAATCAGATGATCCTGCAGGTGATGTTGTAAATTACATAACAAGAGATTCAACTTTTACAATTACTACCCCTGGTGGTAATTATTCTAATTATGGAGATCGTGGTGTAGTCAAGTTATATATCAATGGATCAGTAATTGCTGCAATAGATTTAGGAGCAAATTTTAATCCTGCAAATCGTGATGGATCTCAAATTTTAACTGAATATGATGTTCAAGGTACAGGAAGTGTTATATCTAATGGTGTAGTAACATTTACTGGAGGTACTTTCCAAGTCCTTTCAGTTCAAGCTCATAATGGTTTTAAATTTTATCAACGTTTCCAAGTAAGGGCAGAAATAACTGATCCTGCTTTATTACGTCAAGGTTATAGTGAAATTTATATTAAACATGAAGGATTATCAACTCAAGAAGGTGGGATACAAACTTCTGCATCAGTTCATATTTTCTATGATACAGATACAGGCTCTAATCCATCTGTTTCAACACCAATTATTACAGAAGATACGCCAGTATTTAAATATCTATCTGGTGTTAAATATTATGATACAGGATCAACTTGGGATGTAGATGTTACTGTAAGCGATGCTTTTGATAATGTATATCATTCATCAGGAGCTCCTTTAGTATTTTCAGGGTGGCCTGGAATGTCATCAACAGAAATAACATATAACAATGTTGCTGTATCTGGCGTTTCTTCACCCCCTGATATTGGTGAAATAATGTCAGTATCAAATTGGTCTTTAGGTCAAGCAGCAAATCAAATGGCAAGTAATGCAAGAATTACTGCAACACCTCGTGATCCATATGGTTCATATACAGCAGTTCAATCTGCATCACAAAATATATTAATTTGGTCTTATGGGAATGCATCTACAGATTTGGTTGAACATTTCAGAGATGAACAATATCGTCTTCAAAATTTAGCATATAATTCAATTCCATCTACAATAACGGGTCAATGGGATAGTACTCAATCTCTTGATACTTATGATGATGGAGCTGGATTACAACTCTATATGGATGAACTTTATTTCCCAACATTGAATTTCTCTACTTATATGCCAAGTGGAAACCCTGATTATTCTCTTATAGCATCTGAAACAAATAAAGTTTATTTAAGAGCTTTTAGAGATACATCTTCATCACATGCATCAGGTACATTAAGAATGACAGGAATAACAAAAACACAATTATATAATCGTGATGTTCGTGTATGGATTAAAGCCCCATCTCAAACTGGATGGTTAGACCTAACAAGAGATTATAACTTCTCTTCATTTAGTGGAGCAGATGATGATGGGTGTTGGGTAAATAGAGATATACAAACAACAAGTGATTTCCAATTTACATTAGGAACAAATTATACAGTCAATTCAGGATATATGATTCTTGTTAAGGTTTTATATCCTGGTAACACAGCACCACGCATTAGTTATATGTCAGTAATAGATTGGTAGTATAGGAGAATAATATGAGTGAAAAATTATTAAAAAAGTTATTAAGTGAGATATATGAAGCAGAGCAACAAGATGAGCAAGTAAGCAAAAATCTTGCCAAAGAAGATGCTCTTACTCTCATAGCAGAATTTGTAAAAGATGTCAAGAAACAATTTTCCAAGAAAGCTGATAGATCAGAAATCTTGGAAGCAGCAAGAAAAACATTAGAATTTTTTATCAATGAAATCGACAAAGAAGAAATAGCTGAAATTCCTGAACCAGAATTCCCAACAATGGATGCAGAAGATGAAACTGGAAAAGGAATAAGTGATGAAGATGAAGTTGATGAATTTGAACTTTAAGGAGGATTAGAATGGCAGATTTTCAAGGCGATAAAGTTCCAGTAGCTTATGCTCGTTTAGTTAGATTTTATGGAAAAAACCCAGAATATATGAGATTTGGAGAGGATCATGCATTCTATCCTTTATTATCTAAATCATCAGATTTGTTAAATGATGGTGTAAGAGATTACGATTCAACTCAATATATTGATAGACCAATTACTGGAGTAAATGGTAGTATTACAGCAACAGAATTTGATATGGTGAGTGGTGGATTACAATCAGCATTAATTACACCTGCAGTCGTCCCATCAAATACAGACAAGACATATACTTTTACTTGCATTTCTTCTGATGAAGATGTTGCAACAGTAGAAGCTGGTGTTGATGCAAATGAAGGTAAATTTGTAGTTACAGCTATTGCAGAAGGTGAAGCAACAATTATACTTGGTATTTCTGGAACAAGATTTAAGAAAGAATTTGATATTGAAGTAGTTGATACAACAGAGTAAGAGGCAAATATGAAATTTAAACAATTAAATAAAGAAATAGATCTTGCTGAATCACAATTTGCTGCTGATAATCTTACAGCAAAAAGACAATTAGGAAATGATTTCAAAGCAGGTCTTGTAAATCAAATTCAACAATCTGATGTTGATGATAAAATGAAACAAGAGTTGGTTGCAGCAATTCAATCAAATCAAGTGGAAAAAGCCCTTAAAATGGCCATTAATATGATATCAGCATCTTATGGCGTAAGAACATCTCAAGTAAAATCTCTCAAGAGAAAAACCTTTACACCAGAAGAGGAATAAAATGAAAATCAAAATCGAAAAGAAAAATGAAGAAAAGTATCTTGTATATTTTTCAGACAATGAAGCATTAGTTCAGGGCATCTTTCTTTCTAAAACCGAGCTTAAAAAGCTTAAGGCAAATTTAGATCAAATGCTTGAATATGATGTTTCAACAATTGGAGATGAAATTTAATAAATATGTTTCCATCTAATTATAAAGGTGAAGCTTATTATTATTGGAAAAGTAGTGATGGATTAGAATTTGGATATTTTACTATATCCAAATTTGATTGGTCAAATTTATTGCTGGAATGTGAAATACATTATTTTTTTGGTTATTATAGTAATATAACTGGTAAGACCATAACATCTAATCAATTACATGGTCAAAACCAAGTTAGAAATATATATGAAAATTGGCACAAGGATTTAAATAAGTTGGATCATAATTTGATTATTAAAACTATTTTTTCATCACCAATTAAGTTTATAGGAGAAGTGAAATGATTTCTATACCATTTAGCCCAAAAATAGAAATTAAAGATTCTATTTATAATGGCGTAAAATTTAAAGCTTTATTTTTAAATGGAATAGAAATTAAACAACGTGATAGAGTTCAAACAAAATGTCTTGATTGTGAATGTGATATTATTACTAATAAAAAAAGTATTATGAGTAACAATGGTTGTTATTGTAAAAAATGTTCTTTTTTAAAAAAATATGGAGTTATAAATTGTTTTCAATTAAATTCTGTTAAAGAAAAAATAAAACAAACTAATTTAAGTAGATATGGTATAGATTATATACTTAAAGATAAAGAAAAAATGAAAAAAAGTATAATGGCTAAATATAATGTTGAACATAATTCACAAAGAGAGGATGTAAAATTAAAGTTAAAAAATAAAATCTTTACAGAAGAATATAAAAACAAAATAAGTATTGGTTTAAAAAAAGCCCATCAAGATGTAAATAAATATAAAGAATTTATTAATAAGGGTGGCAAAAGTAAATGGATAGAATTTGTTGATAAAACCGGTAAAATTCATAAATGTCAAGGAACATATGAATTAAGATTAGCAAAAATTCTTGATAATTTAAATTATAAATGGGAATTATATCATAAACAAATAATTCTATCTTCTGGTGAAAGATATGCTCCAGATTTTATTATAGAAAATAAATATATAGATACAAAAGCAAATTATTTTTATGAGTTACAAAAAGATAAAATTGATTTAGCAAAAAACGAAATTGGATTGGTTCTTATTTTGACAAGCGATCTTATTAATATAGAAAAAAATCCAAAATTATTGGAGAATTATTTATGGCAAATTTAACTGATCAAGAAAAACTTAATTTAGCAATTAAAATGGTATTTGGTGTTCAAGGTTTAAGTAATACATCAGATTCAAGTGGTCTTGCATATTATGAAGAGAAATATGGTTGGAGACCATTTCTTTTAAATCAAGATTTATATGTAGAACAAGTTCCAGTTGCTAATACTCCAGCCGAAGCAGATGCTGCTGTTGCAGCTAATCCTACTATGATTGAAAAAATTGATCTTAAATTAACAAAAATAACAGGAACAAATGATAGAGCTTGGGCTGCTTTTTCTACACCAGGAAATGAATCATCTGTTATAAAAGGTGATTGGCTTATTCCACAAATTTTTGGAAAGGGCTATGCCATGAAACTTTTCCAAGATAATGGAAGTGGTACAGCTCCTGGTACAGAAATTACTACAACTCAAGGTGCTTGGGTCCCATCTTATAAGATGGGGTTTATTGTTCTTGGAGCTGGGTATACTGCATCAAATCTTGGATGGTCTCAACCACTATGGGTTAGAGTATATCGTTATATTGGAGCAGTTGGTATTTCTGGTTCTACTATCCCTGGATTAACATTAGATGCTGCATATAATGGTGGATCATCAATTGCAATAGATAATGGACCAGTTACATTTAATGCATCTAATGATTATGCACCATTACAAATTACACCTGTGGCTTATACTCCATCAGTTGGTGTGGCAGCAGGTCAAATTGTAAATATAGATGGAGTGTTATATGCCTATGATAGCACAAGATCCAAGTGGTTAAGTATTAATCAAACATCTGTTTCTTTCCAAGCAAGAAAAGGTGATGCTAATTATTTATCAACTGGTTTCCATAGTGATTTAAATTCTGGCTATTCAGTTCTTAAAAATGGAACAATCGTTGGAGTATCAGCAGTTGGTGGAGCAGGTGATCAAAGTAAAGGTTTTGCAATTCGTAAGAATGGAGTTTTAACAGATCTTGCAACATTTTCTCTTACAACAGGAAAATATAATAATGATACATTAAATATAGATTTTTCTGCTGGTGATGTTATACAGGTTTATTGTGTAGCAACAGGAGCTCCAATCAATGATCCAAGAGTAAATGTTACTATTGCTTGGAGGAAATAATGGAGATAGAAGAACAGGTGATAATGTCACGTGATGATGTTTCATGTAATCAGATAAAAGCAATTATTGATACAATGACAGATGATCAAGAATTAGTTGTTATAAAAGATGGTGATAGTTTTAATTTTATTTTAAAAGAGGAATAATATGAAATTTGCTAATATATTAAATAAAAAACATAAACATAATTGGAAAGAAGTTTATAATTCTATAGGACGTAGTAATTTTCAAGGAATTGCAGGTGATGTTAAAAACGTTAGAGTAAAAGCTGTTATTGAAAAATGTTCTGAGTGTGGAGAAGAAAGGGCCTATTTGGTTGATGGAACAGGGACAGAATATTCTATATCACCAGATAAAATTAGATCTGGAAAGTAATTTATTAAAAGAGGAATAATATGAAGTTCAAGAAATTTATTCAATCATTAGATGAAGATAAAAACCATTTTTATGAATGGGTTCAAGATTCAAATGATGATAACATTTATTATATGTGGCGTACATCAGATAAAGGATATAAAATAAATTATGAAACAATGGTAATAGAAAGTGTTAATGATTGTTCTAAATTCTCATATCACCTATTTGATAATCATATTATTGAAGAAGAATTGGACAAGGTTCTAAACAAAAGAGTTCAAGAATTAAACAAATCAGATAATTTCAATTTATTTGAAAAATGGTTGGTTGATAAAGATGATAGTAAAAAGTATTACTATTGGAAAGGTGAGAATAAAGGTTATATGGCAATTGTTGAGGATGATGGCATAAAATTACCACAAATTGTAGAAGTAAAAGTATTAGATAAAGATTATTTTGAACCTCGTATTATGCAAGAATTTAAGAATTATAAAGTAAAAAGATTATTAGAGAAAAAATTAAATGAAATAAAAGAAGAGAATAACGCCAAGAAAAATATATTCGGTACTTGGACAGAAGATAATAATGTTTTCTATTATTGGAAAAATGAAAATGAAGGATATATGGCTCTTGTAGAAGGTGAAAACCTCCCTGAAATTAGAAAATTTGAATTGGTGGATCATGAGTATTTTGAACCTCGTAATCTTCAACCAATCTTAAATCATAAAATCAAAAAAGTGTTGGAAACGAAAATAAAGTAGGAGAACTTAAATGCCAGATATTGGTGTATATAAAATAACAAATTTAATAAATAATAAAATTTATATAGGCAAAAGTTATATTTCCATGAAAAAACGATGGAGTGAACATAAAAAAGGTAGAGGAAATAAACATTTATTTAATTCAATAAATAAATATGGTATAAATAATTTTAAATTTGAAATACTGCTAGCAATTAATACTATAAATGAATTAAATGAAATTAATTTAAATGAAATTGAAATTGAATATATTAGAAAATACAAATCCTATATTTCAAAATTTGGTTATAATAAAACGTTGGGTGGTGATGGACAACGTTGTAATGAAGAAACTAGAAATAAAATAAGATTACAAGCATTAAATAAATCAAAAGAATGGAGAGAAAAAATAAGTAAATCTAAAACTGGAAAAAGTTTATCAAATGAAACTAAAAATAAAATTAGTGAATCAAAAAAAAATAAATTAAGTAATAGAAAAGGAAAACAACATTCTTTAGAAACTAAAAGAAAAATGAGTATCTCACAGAAAAAAAGATTTTCTTGTGAAAAAACAAAAATATCTCAAGAAACAAAAAGAAAAATAAGCAATGCTCATTGTGGGAAAAAACTTACAGAAGAACATAAAAAAAAATTAAGTTTAGTAAATAAAAATAAAAAACTTTCTGAAGAAACAAAAAGAAAAATAAGTTTAGCTATAAAACATTATTTTTCTAAAAAAAATGAGGAGAATTGAGCATGACTTATTATTTGAAAAACACCAGTGGATCACTCGTAAATGTTATTGATCTTGGTATTTCCCTCCCAAACAATCAATCATTAGTAATTGATAGTAATGGTATAAATGCTTATCTTACGACAGATTTAACTGCTGCAATTACAGCAGGTAATTTAATTCTATCAACTACGGATATAGGAGATAATGGTGGAGATATGAGCATTGCTGATGCAATTGCTGCTCTTTCTATAACATCACGTTTTGATAGAGATAACCCACACAATACAACAATTACTCAAACTTTAGCTGCAGATACCAACACTGATATAACTTTATCAGAATTAAATGAATTGACTTCTGGTAATGGAACAACACTCCACCACCATGATAGTCGTTATTATACAGAAACAGAATTAGGAACATCAAACGCAGGAACAGTTTCAATTCACTGGGATAATATAATTCACGCTCCACAATTTGGAGCATTAGAATGGCAATCTCCGGCATTAGGAAATCTTGTTGGTAAAGGTGCATATTCAGCTATACCAGCTACTGCAGAAGAAGGTCAATTCTATTTGTCAACAGATAATGATCATTTATATAGATATACTTCTGGTGTTTGGACAGATCAGGGTTCTCCAACTACTGGAACACGTGTTATATTTAAAGATGGAACAGGATCAGATGATAGAATATATGAGTGGGATGGAGATTCTTGGGATCCAGATCCAGCACCACAAGATAATTGGGCGGTTGTTGTTTCAGATGATGGTGATGGCAAATCTGCTCAATATGTTTATGATTCATCTGGTCTTCCACCAGATTGGATTAAGATAGCAGACGTTGATTGGGGTAGTCACGATGCTTTAGGGGATAGAGATTCTGCTAACTCTCACCCTGCTACTGCGATCTCTTTTAATAATACAACGTCTGGTCTTGCTGCAACAACAGTTCAAGCAGCAATTGATGAAATTGCTACAGAACAAGGTGTTGATTTAAATAATATAGTTTTTGTAGCCAAAAATGGCATAGATATAAATCCTAACGTTACATTAGGCACAATTGCTAACCCATATCTTACAGTTCAAGCAGCAATTGATTCTATTACTGGTGCATCATCTACAAATCGATATGTTGTATATATTATGCCTGGTGATTATAACGAGAATGTTGTATTAAATAAACCATTTGTCTATCTTGCATCACCACAAAAAAATGCAGCAAGAATTATATCTTCTTCTGGAACAACACTGTCTGTAGGATCTACAACAGAGAAATCAAATGGTGTATATAATCTTTCTTTAGTATCTACATCAAGTATGACAACTGATGCAGCTCTAACTATAACTGGTAATAATCCAACTATCTTTAATGTTGATATATTAGCTACATCTGGAGCAAGAACAGCATTTATCAATGGAGCATTTAGTCAAACATTTAGACATGTAAATCTTAGAGGTGGAACGTTTAGAATTGATGCAGGTGTAGTTGAATTCTATGATTCTAAAGTAGTTGAAGCAGTAACAGATATTACCAGTGGAACATTACGTGTTCATAATGGTGATTTCTCTCATAATGGTGGTGACGCAATTTCTCAATCAGCAGGTACAGTATATCTTGTTTCTGCTGCTCTTTCTTCAGGAACAGGGGCAAAAGATTATAATCAATCAGGTGGAACAGTATATTGGGGGTGGGTAGAATATAATCAAACCAAAGTAACATTTAATGGAACAAAAACACTACTCTTCCCTGCAAATGATTTATACTATAATTCAACAGGTGATGTAAATATAACTGGCGATGATATTGATGAAGTAATTTCTCAAATAGATAATATAATTACAAATATATTAGATGGTTTATCAGATCATGAAGGTAGAACTGATAACCCACATACAGTAACATTCACTCAAGCATCGTTGGCTGATCCTAATACTGATATAACTGCTGCTGAAGCAGAAACATTAACAAATGCAAGTAATGCTGACTTGCTACACACACATGCTGCATCTAACATATCATATAATAATTCAGGAACAAGTTTATCTTCAACAACAGTTCAAGATGCAATTACTGAATTGTCTAATGAAGTGGGAACAGAGATACAAAATGTTGTTTATGTTGCTAAAAATGGAACTGATACAAATCCAAATGTAACATTAGGAACTCTTGATAATCCATATCTTACAGTTCAAGCAGCATTGAATTCTATTACGGATGCTTCTTCAACCAAGTATTATGTAGTATTTGTTATGCCTGGAACTTATTTAGAGGATTTGACATTAAAACCATGGATTGGAATCATGGGTCTTTCCAAAGAAACAACAAAAGTAAGAACAGAAACTGGTGACCATATTGCAAACTTTACAAGTGGTGGAAGATGGTTTGCCAAGAATATAGGTTTTGGTGGAACACAAGATATGATTTTCACTCACCCAGCTACATCCTCTGGTGGAACATCAATTTGGTTTGATAACTGTCAAATTGGAACATTAACAGCAAACATGTTGGGTGGTGGTGTTGATTATGTTCAATTGAGAAATGATGTTTCCATAACTGGAGCTACTGCTATCCATGCTGCTAATCTTACAGCTTACAACTCTGTATTTATGGGTGGATTAACAATTGATGATACAGGAGTTGAACATCTTGATAGTTATGGGTCAGCTTCTTCTAATACTGTAAAAGATTGTATGGGTGGCAATTTGTTATTGAAAGGTGCATCACAAAACGTATGGGTAGAGTTTTATAACAACTATTCTTGGGATACACTCACCTCAGACGGAAATGCTGATGTTCATGTTGATGCTCAATCAGCTCCAGATGTTCGTGCTAGCATGGTTAGTGTAAATGGTGGTAGATTCCACTTGACAGATAATGCATTTGCAGTAGGTTATGATGATACACTTACTTCATTAAATGCCAATAATGTTCAAGATGCAATTCAAGCATTGAACAGTAAAATAACACAGTTTGATATGCCATCTGGAACTTCTTTCCCAACTTCACCTGCTCCTTCTGCTGGAGATATATTCTATCGTACAGATTTGAATATGACTTTCCAATATGATTCATCAAGGAGTAAGTGGCTAAGCATGTCTCAAATGTTCTTGGATTGGGGTAGCAACGTTGCTGATGGTAAGTATCTCAACATCCACGGTGCAGTAGCAACTCAAACAGGTTATTTAATGCCATATAATGGAACTATTATATCTGTTACTGCTAAATCTGCATCTGGAAATCAATCCAAGTTATTTGAATTAAGAAGAAATAATGACAGAGTAACTCCTCTTGACTCTTTTACATTGACAAGTGGATCTTATTCTGCAATCAATAAAAATATAGATTTTGATGCTGGAGATTATTTGCAAGCATTCGTACCCGCATCTGGTGTTCCAGCAAAAGATGCTGTTGTGATGGTTGTAATTTGTTGGAGAGAGTAAATTAAAATAGGAGGGAGATAATGGCTCAACTAGCAGGAAGAGATCCTACATTACCATTCAAAAGAGGAATAAAAATACAAGCATTGAAAGATTTCATACTTTCAATGACTGATGAAAAGAAAATTGCTGCTATACAATCAATCTTTGTGGCAACATTAAAGGGCATGGGAGTAATTGCCAACATTGAAGATATGCCTACATCTATGATGGATGTAGCAATTGATTGGTCAGCAGGTGGTGCGGATGACAATATTTTCAAATTGACAATTGGAGATTACACAATTATACAAAATGCTGATGATGCATTATCTCAAATTGTAGATACATTAGAGATCAGTAATTCTGAAGCTGCTTATTTGGCAGCTCAAGGTATAGTAGTAGGATTAGGATCAAATTCTAATTTACAAAATATAACATCTAATCTTACACTCCCAACAACTGGTGATTATTCAACTACTATTAGTTGGTCTTCATCTAATCCATCTGTTATAAGTAATACAGGTGTAGTAACTCAACCTTCTGGATCTGATGCAACAGTTATTATGACTGCCACAATTAGCAAAGATGGAGCAACACAAACCAAGAGTTATACAGTTATAGTTAAAGCAGCTAGTGGTGGTGGATTATTCTCATCAACTTGGGATACTACTAAAACATCTACACAGACATCTGGAACAAATTCAATTAAATTACCTCTTGATGCAAGTGGAGTATATAACTTTACAGTCAATTGGGGTGATGGTTCTTCAAACATTATAACTTCTTATAATCAAGCTGAAGCTACACATACTTATTCTACTGGCGGAGAATATACAATAACAATAGATGGACAATGTAATGGTTTTGGATTTTATATTACTAGGCGTACTGATGCTGGTAAATTATTATCTATTAATGATTGGGGTAGTGTGAAGCTTCATAATAATGGCTACCAATTTGCAGATACTAAAAATATGATTAACATAGGACAACCAGATTTGTCTAATATAAACAATGCACAAGGTATGTTTATGTTAGCAACATTATTTAATCAAGATATATCTTCTTGGAATGTAAGCAATATTACAAATATGAGTTATATGTTTAGTCATGCAGCTGCATTTAATCAACCCATTGGATCTTGGGATGTAAGTAATGTTACTACTATTCAAGCTATGTTTAATAATGCAACAGTGTTTAATCAACTACTTAATAGTTGGGGTGTAAGTAGTGTTACTAATATGCAAGATGTGTTTAATGGTGCATCTGCTTTTAATCAACCACTTAATAACTGGAATGTAAGTAATGTAACTAATATGAGTAATATGTTTACATTTGCACAAGCATTTAATCAACCACTTAATGGTTGGGATGTAAGTAGTGTTACTAATATGGGTAGTATGTTTTATAATACAACAGCATTTAATCAAAACATTGGATCTTGGGATATTAGTAGCGTAACTAATATGAGTAGCATGTTCGCAGGCGTTATATTATCAACAACCAACTATGATGCTATTCTTAATGGTTGGGCTACATTGGATGTAGGAGAAACACAAATTCCTACAAATGTATCTTTTGGAGGCGGTAATTCTATATATTCTTCAGCAGGAGCTGATGCTAGAAATACATTAATAAATACTTATGGATGGACTATTTTAGATGGAGATTAATTAAACGATTGACAAAGGAGAAATAATATGCAAGAACTAAAAAATCAAACATCAGCAAAATGGTGGGTAGCACACAACAACGACTTTTCTGTTATTCATTATGGAAAAGCAGAAGTAGGTCAAGTTGTTTCATCAGGTCAACCAAGTCTTGTCACCTATGATACAGAACAAGCTTGGCTTGATTTCTTGGCTACAAAGGGTATAAACCCAAATGAACAACCAGAATAAGAGTAAATAATTGAGTTCAGATGTTACTATAATTATACCATGCTATGGACATGCAAAATATTTATTAGAGACTGTTGATAGTTGTTTAAAACAAGTTACATTGCCTGAGAAAATTCTTATCCTTTTAATGGATTTAGAGTCTCAGGCAATGTTTCATAATCTAACAGAATTAAGCCCAATTATTTCTTGTATTGTGTCAGATAAATTAATTCCGGCTGTTGCTAGAAATTTATTATTCTCTTTGTCAAATACAAAATATATTATACCATTAGATGCTGATGATATTTTACCACCTCATTATATTTTAAGAGTTTTGCAAGTTGACGCTGATATAGTTTATACAGATTATAGAACTTTTCCAAATGGTGGAAAAACAAAAATTTTAGATGTTGAAAAATCAATGTTTTTAGAAAGACATCCTCAAATTGTAGTTACTACATTGATAAAAAAATCAGCTTGGGAAAAAATTGGTGGATATAATGAAGAATTTATTTATGGGCATGAAAACTGGGAATTTATGTATAGAGCTTTTATATTAGGGTTAAATTTTAAAAAATGTAATAATACTTTTCTTAGATATAGACAAAATGAAGTATCAGCTGGTAAAAATGCTATAAAGAATTTTCAACTAATATTCAATCAAATGCAAGAATTATATCCAGAGGATTTTAAATCTAATAATAAACCAAAAGAAAGGATTAACTATGTCAAGTGATGTTACAGTAATTATACCATGCTATGGCCAGGCAGAATATTTATTAGATGCAGTAAATAGTTGTAGAAGACAGACAGTAAAGCCAAAAGAAATTATTGCAATATTAATGGACGAGGAGTCTTGGAAATTAGCAAATCAATTATCTGACATACATTATGTTATAAAACCAAGATTAGATGTGCCTGCAGCTAGGAATTTAGGGTTTGCATTAGCTAGAACTAAATTTGTAATTCCATTAGATGCTGATGATATGTTGCCAGATAATTATATAGAAGAAGTATTAAAACATAAAGATGAAGCTGATACAATATATACAGGCTCTATTAGATTTGGAACAGATAATAGAATAACTGAGCCATATGATTATATCTGTAAAAGCTTTCTTAGAAGAAACTATGCTCCATCTATTCCATGTACTTGTCTTTTTAGAAGAGAAGTATGGAAAGAAGTAGGTGGATATAATGAAGAATTTATTTATGGGCATGAAGATAGTGAATTATTGTTTAGATTATTTACTATGGGAAAGACTTTTGCTCCATGTTTTGAAGTTAAATTACTATATAGAAAACATGGTACTTATTGTATGTCATATGAAATGAGAAAATATGAAGATATAATTTTAAATCATTTAGGAAGATTATATCCTAAAATGTTTTCTAATCATAATGGTCCAATTGAAGAAAGAAAAAATTTTACTTTACAATATGAGAATATTTATGTCAAGTGATGTTGCAGTAATTATACCATGCTATGGTCAAGCAGAGTACTTGTTAGATGCAGTAAATAGTTGTAGAAGACAGACAGTAAAACCAGACCAAGTAATTGCAATATTGATGGATGAAGAATCTTGGAAATTAGCAGATCAGCTGAATGATATATATTATATTTTAAAAAAACAAATGCCATTACCTGCAGCTAGGAATTTGGGGTTTGCATTAGCTAGAACTAAATTTGTAATTCCATTAGACGCTGATGATATGTTACTAGATAATTATATAGAGGAAGTATTAAAACATAAAGATGAAGCTGATACAATATATACAGGCTCCATTAGATTTGGAAGTGAAAATAAAATTATTGAACCACCACCCTATATATGTAAAAGCTTTCTTAGAAGAAAACACCCACCCCTTATTCCACCGACTTGTCTTTTTAGAAGAGAAGTATGGAAAGAAGTAGGTGGATATAATGAAGAATTTATTTATGGAAACGAAGACAGAGAGATGTTAACTAGATTATTTACTATGGGAAAGACTTTTGCTCCATGTTTTGAAGTTAAATTATTGTATAGAAGACATGGAACAGAAACAGCAGCATATAGATCTAGAAAATATGAAGATATAATTTTAAATCATTTAGGAAGATTATATCCTAAAATGTTTTCTAATCATAATGGTCCAATTGAAGAAAGAAAAAATTTTACTTTACAATATGAGGGGGTTAAGGGTGCTTTATCAGCTTGATATTCTTATGAGTGTAATTTAAGTTGTGAGTGGTGTAATCGTTTATGTGGGTCAAAATATAAACACAGATCAATATATATGTCTTTAGATCAAATTGAAAGATATATTGAAATTTTAAAACCACATTATAGAAAAAGAGATTCAATCCACATTATGGGTGGAGAACCGACACTTCACCCACAAATAATAGACATAATAAAATTATTATCTAATGGTTTTACAAAAAAACCATTAATTTTTTTAAGATCTAATGGAAGAAGTCAATTTACTAAAGATGTAATTAAAAAAATAGAAGATTTAAAAAACAACGGAATAAATATTACTGTTTTTTCAACTAAAGAAAAATCAGAAAACGTAGAAGAACATTTTCCTATTTTTCAATCTATTATGGATTTTCCAGATGCAATTGAAAAATATAAATTAGTAGAACCATATAATTTTGCTATTGATAAATGTTGGGTGCCAAGAGAATGTGGAATTGGAATTACTCCATTTGGCATATTTCTTTGTACTAGAGCAGTATATATTGCTCATCTTTTGCACTTAGATGTAGGAGAGAGACGATTTCTACCATTTGATGAATTAATGAAAAAGCAAGGTGATATTTTTTGTAAATATTGTTATAGACAAGTTAGGGAATTACATAGTAATTTAGATTTAGAAAAATCTAAAAATGATCCAGAAATAACAGCAACGTGGCAAAAAATATTAGATAATTATGATCCTAATTATTCACTTACATTATTTTGAGGAGTTAATATGCAAAAACCTACAATATTAATTATAGGATATGGAATGGTTGGAAAACATTTATATAAAGAATTTCCATGGGCTGATATTCATGATCCTTTATATCAACTACAAGATAAAGACAAAAATTGGGATTTGGCATTTATTTCAGTTCCTACTGAGTCATTATCTGATGGATCTTGTGATACTTCTATTGTAGATAAAGTTGTTCAAGAGTTTAAAGATAGAGTAAAAATTTTTATAATTAAATCAACAATACCACCAGGAACAACTGATAACTTAATAAAAAAATATAATTGTGATATTGTCTTTTCGCCTGAATATTATGGTATAACGCCTCACTCTAATGACATTCCTCCAATGAACTTTATAACTTTAGGTGGTGATAAATATTTAACAAACCAAGTAGCTCAATTATATATGTTAATACATAGTGCTTATTTTCGTATCAACCAAACTGATGCAAAAACAGCTGAATTAGTAAAATACATGGAGAATTGTTGGCTAGCAAATCAAGTTAGTTTTGCAAATGAATTTTATAGAATAGCAAAAATTTTTGATATAGATTATATAGAATTAAGAGAACTATTTATCTGTGATTCTCGTGTCTCTCCTGCCAATACTTATGTGTATGAACAGGCTCCATATTGGGATTCACATTGTTTTAATAAAGATATACCAGCTATTATAGAAGCAAGTAAAAAAGCAGGATACTTACCAGAGATTTTAAATAATATGTTAGAAGTCAATAATAAATTTAAAAAGGATAAAATATGAATCCAAATATAATTAATTGTAATTATAATGATGAATAATTTTATTTTATGTTTTCATTCTTTTGATCAAAACACAGAATCTATTTATGATTTTTCTCTTAATAAATTTAATAATATAATCAATATTTTAACAGATTTTGGATATACTTTTGTTTCTAGATTTGAAGATTTATCTTCAAACAATATATATATTACTATTGATGATGGTTCTATTTCTACAATTGATGTTTGTGAAAAAATATTATTTCCTAGAGAGATCTATCCTTTGCTTGCTATTCCAGCTAATTCTAAAGAATTAGGTGAAAAACAAATACAAGATTTGCATAACAAGTGTGTTATAGCATCTCATGGTTTTGATCATATAAGGCTTATTCCAGAAAATGAATCTTTTTTTGAGCAAGAGATAAATGTCTCTAAATCTATTTTAGAAAATATTTTATCTTCTTCTATTACTGATTTTGTATATCCCACAGGGCGTTATTGCGATAAAGCAATTAATATGATAAAAAAAATATATAAAAAAGCATATACTGTTGATTCAGGATCTATTACATCAGAAATAAATCCATTTTTAATTCCAAGATATATGTTTACTAGACATAATTATAGAAAGATATTATTAACACTAAAGGAGGCAATACAATGATAGTAGTAGTTATTCTTGTTTTCTTTATGGCAGGAGTAGTTGTAGGAGCTACATTCCCTAAGGATATACAACGAGCTCTTGATTCTATAAAAGAAATGTTTAAAAAGAAATAATTTAAAAAAGAGGCTTTGAAAGCCTCTTTTTTTGCATATATCCTAATATGAAATTGATTGATATACTTAGAGAGAAGTATAACTCTACTCTCTTCAAGGCTGATGGTGTCTGGTATTATGTACAACAAATCTACTCTGATTATGTAGATGTAATCGAATGGCGTAATGGTCATGTACAAGAAAAAACTCTTACCTGGGTTGATTTTTTCCAAATAGTTGAACCCGAGGAAAATATAAAGAAAATAAACAAAATTATGCCATTTATCAATGATTACTTTGTTAAAAAAGCAAAGGAGCAGTTGTCATAATATGGATAAACCAGAAAAGCTTGAGATTTGGGACGAAGCAAAACTTAAACTTCAATTTCCTGGCAGAGTGTTCGTAAACACCCAAGAGGAGCACTATAAATTCTGGTCTGCCCAACCAATTACTAAATTTAAATATCTTGCTTATTGGGGAAGGATTGGTAAAGCTGTTCAATCTGCTGAAGTAGCCGGCTCTTTAGAAAGAAAAATAAGAGAAAAGATAAATAAGGGTTATAGAGAGATATGAATCTATATACTCTAGATGATATAATTAATTTTTCATTAAATGAAGAACAATTAGATAAAACAATCTCGCAACAGGAGTTAAATAGTTCTAATTTTAGAAAAATTGGTAATGAAAAAATAATAAATTCTAAAACTGGTTTATCTCTACAGATATATGTTAAAGTACCACATTTTGACGATAGATTTGAAGAAAGATTCATCACTGGTCAAGGATGGTGTAATAATAAAGATCAATCATTTAAAATAAAATTTTGTGATTTGCCAAATTGGAAACCAAGGGATATAAAATATTTTAATACAAAACTTGTTCAAGGCATAAATAAAATTATTACTGACTATAAATTAAAAAACGGTGGATATCATATTTTTTCAGAATCTAGTCGAATGATTATACCAGTTGCTATTTTAAACATTAATAATGAAAATAAAAAAGCAGCAATTATATCTTCTGTCTTTCATTCTAGTATGACTAATTTAGATGTTTTTAAATGGCGAAACCAATCTTTTGATAAACAAGATGTTATGATAGAATATAAATCTTGGAAAGATTTTATTCACATGGCAATAAATGAACAAATTTCAAACATTGATTATTTAAATATAGAATTATTTTATGAAAATGAAGATATATATACTAACACTCCAATCATTGTTCTTAAATAAGGAGATAGCATGAAAAAGGTTTTCTTTATCCTATTTCTTTTTCTTTCTGTTTTTTTATTTGCTCAAGTTAATCTTACTGGCAAGTGGAATTTATCAGCAGAAAGATGGGATGGGTTGACAACCAATTTAGGAATAATCGTATTTCAATCTGATGGAATATATAAAGTTTATTTAAAAGATTCTACTTTTTCTGCTTCTTGGATCCAAAAAGAAGAAATGGTATTTATGGCAGATCATGGGTTTTATATTTCTACTTTTAAAGACAAGATCTTTTTAATTCCAGCTTATGGACATGATAATAGTAAAAAATATATTCTAACCAAGGAGAAGAAATGAAAACCCTATTCAAACTTAAAAACCTACCAGAAATTAAATATATGACTAATGACCAAGCTGAAGAACTATATAAGCTTGGAGGAAAAGAATTCCCAGTAAGGGTTAGTATTGGATTTTATTCTGATAAACTTAATTTTAGAGATTGGCTAGATCGATATAAAATAAAGATACTATGAAGATTGCCGTAGGCCTATCTGGTGGTGTTGACTCTACTACTACTTTAATTCTGCTCAAGAATCAAGGTTATGATGTTGTCGGCATTACTATGAAAACATATAATCCTAATAATCCTCTTCGTGATAAATTGGCTAATTCTACTTCTTGCTATGGGTCAGACAAACTCAAGGATATTGACACCTGTAAGAGTATATGTGCTAAACATGATATCCCTTATCATGTAATTGATGTATCTGCTGAGTTTAGTGTTGAGGTAATGAACTACTTTACTTCTGAGTATAATGCAGGTAGGACACCTAATCCTTGTGTTATGTGTAATGACAAAATCAAGTTTGGTGTTTTTTTGGATAAGGTATTCAAGAGTGGAATAGAATTTGATTATTTTGCTACTGGTCATTATGCTCGTATTAAGAGATGTGGTGATAAGTCTTTTGTTTGTAAGGCTCTAGATTCTAAAAAGGATCAGTCCTATTTTCTTAGCAAGCTTTCTCCTTTTATCTTAAATAAGGTTATGTTCCCTCTTGGTGAATATACCAAGGAGCAGACCAGAAAGATGGCTGCAGATTTTGGTCTTGAGACTGCTGACAAGAAAGATTCACAAGATTTTATTGGAACAGGATATAAGATTTTATTTCCTTCTATACCAGGAGACATCATTGATACTACTGGCAAGATTCTTGGTCGCCATGTTGGCATTACTAATTATACTATTGGTCAGAGGAAGGGGATAAATGTAGGATCTACTACTCCTCTTTTTGTCAAAGAGATTGATTCTGTTAATAATAGAATTGTTGTAGCCACAGAGGCAGAGATCTTTTCATCTTCATTAAAGATGAACAAATTCTTTTTCTCTCCTATTACAAATGATCCTATTTATGCCAAGATTAGGCAGAATCATACTCCTATTTTGTCTTCTGTTGTAGGAGATGAGATTGTTTTCTCTATCCCACAAAAAGGTGTTACACCAGGTCAAATTGTTGCTTTATATCAGAATAATATTGTAATTGGAAGTGGAACCATTGAGAGGTAAATATGACTGAATTTATTTATGACATTGAACAAGTAAAGCTTTTCCATTCTCTTCTTTCTCCTCTTAAACCAGAAGAGGCTTACTTTCTCTCTCTATCTGCTCGAAACAAATATCTAACACCAGAAGAGAGGAAAGAGATTGATCTTGGAAGGACAGAAATGTTTGCCCGCAAGTTGGTCAAGAAGACTGACTTTTCTACTTTTCTCAGGGTGCTAAGATCTTATGAAGTTCATGAGGATGCTTATACTTCTCGATCTGATATTCGTCTTCCAAGCAAGTGTCTTGTAGTATATGCCAACATCAATCCTGTGTCTGGCAAAAAGGCTCTCAAGGAATTCTATGAGAAGACAAATCAACTTCTCTTTGACCTCTCTGACAATCCAGAGGCTTATGGTAACTTGGCTAAATTAGATACCATGCTTATGAACTGTTATCAAAGGGCAAGAGGAACACTTTCTTTGCTTGATATTGATCTTGATGTTCCAGAGATTGCGCTTGTTCAAGAAGCATGTTCTGATTTCAAAAATCATGGTGTTATTTATCATGTAATTCAGACAAAGAGTGGATATCATGTTTTGATTGAGAGAGCAAGCCTTCATTATAATTATACTCAAGTTGTCAAACATGCTGATGATGAAGCAAAACGCCTTTATGGTCATGCAGAAGTAGTGGTAAATACTAATGAGATGGTACCCATCCCTGGAACTCGTCAAGCTGATGCTTTAGTTAAATTTGTGGAGGTGTAGTGTGATTCTGCCATTAGAGATTGAAAAGAATTTTATTGATTTTGATGTTTGTATCAGAAGAGAATCGCGCAATGCTTTTTCAGAAGATGTGTTTGATGATATTAAAGTTTATTGGAATAAAAGAAGTTTATTTGGTAAAATAACCAGAAAAACAACTGTCTACTCTTTTGAAAGATACAAAGATCTTAACAAATATCATCTTCAACCAGAAGCAGAATCTTTTATTAAAAGATTAGAAGAGTTAAAGAAACCAAAGAAAAATATCTTGGAAAATCTTAAAAAAGAATTTTCAGGTAATGATGATTTCTCTCTTGGTGTTCAACATGCTATTTCAATCATTGAAAAGGAATATGCTTGAAAAAAATAATCTTTCTCTTGTTTTTAATCTTATCATTATCTTTGTCTGCTCAAACATTCTCTTATCCAAGAGAATTTCCTTCTTTAATATATAAACTATATTCTCAAAATCAAGCAGTTTATATTATTTTAGATAAAAACGAATATAGCGGAAAATTTATTATGGTAGGAGATGATTATTGTGTTTTTAGAACAACTAAAGATGATGTAATTATCATACCATTTGTTTCAATAAGAGAAATGTATTTCCTTTAGTTTTAGAGCTTGAATTTATGTAATATAATAACTATATGGATTTAAGAGCACTTCAAATTGTAAAAACTCTTTCCTCTCACGGACATGTTGCCTATTATGCAGGTGGGTGTGTCAGAGACATGCTTTTAGGTCTTGAGCCTCATGATATTGATATAGTTACTGATGCTACTCCTAATAAAGTTGAGTCTATTTTCTCAAAAACCATCCCTGTTGGCAAGCAATTTGGTATTATTGTGGTTCTCATAGATGGTCAAGAGTATGAAGTTGCCACTTTCAGAAATGATGGTAATTATATAGATGGTCGTAGGCCTAAGTCAATCTCTTTTTCCTCGCCTAAAGAAGATGCTCAACGTCGAGATCTTACCATCAACGGTTTATTCTACGATCCTCTTAATGATAAGATCATGGATTTTGTTGGTGGAAAACAGGATATTGAGAATAAGGTTATCCGCTTTATTGGCAATGCTCAAGATAGAATTGATGAGGATAGACTTCGTATTCTTAGAGCTGTAAGATTTGCTGCCAAACTTGATTTCTCAATGGACGAGGATACTAAAAATATAATCCGCAAAAATGCTCATCGCATACATGATGTCTCTATTGAGAGGATCAAAGATGAGCTTGATAAGATGCTTATCTCTGATAAGCCTTCAATTGCTTTTGAAATGCTCAGATCTCTTGGGTTGCTTGATCAAATTCTTCCTGAGGTATCTACTCTCTGGAATTGTGAGCAATCTGCCAAGTGGCATAGTGAGGGTAACTGCGGCATACATACCATGATGGTTTTAGATGCTACTCGAGAGAGAACTAATGACCTTAATCTTCTTTGGGCAGCTCTTCTTCATGATGTTGGCAAGCCTGCTACTTCAGTTGTAAATGCTGATGGTAATATTTCTTGTCATAATCATGATAAAGTTGGGGCTGATATTGCTCTTTCCATTATGGAGAGAATGAAGTCTTCAAATTTTGATAAAGAGATGATTACTTCTCTTGTAGCTTACCACATGCAGATTGGAACTATGCAGGATATGCGCAAGGCAACGGTTCGCAAGTTCATTGCTCAACCTCATTTTGATAAATTGATTACTCTTTTTGAGGCTGACTGCCTTTCTTGTCATCCTGCTGATTCTGAGAGAGCTCATACTAAAATGGATGGTGTTACTTTTGTCAAGTCTCTTGCTGATAAGATGAAGAATGAGAAACAGCTACCTAAGCCTATTCTTACCGGAAAACACCTTATTGATCTTGGTATGAAACCTGGTCCTAAATTCAAAGAGATTCTTGGATTTGTTATGGACAAACAGCTTGAGGGCGAAGTTCATACTATTGATGAGTGTCTTACAATTGTGAGGAATTATGAGTAAGATTACAGTAGAGCATAAAGATCTTATTTATCATCTAAAGAATATGTATCATAATATCCCAGGGTTTGGAGGATGTTATATTGCTGGAACTTTAATACTTGAGATAAATCATCAATCTGTAATGCTTGATTTTACTAATGAGGAACTAATCCCAGAAGAGAAGCTTTGGCTGTCTCTGCTCTATATGAAGAATAAAGATCCATCTTGTGATTATTATCCTCAAGCAAGAGATATAGTTGAATCTTATCCAGATAAAATTCTGGCAGCCAAAGAATTACTACTATTGGAGAGGAGATAATATGCAATTAGAAAATAAAATTTATCATAAAATCACTCCACGATATGTAGTAATTTATAGACCTCTTATGCTTTCTATGGGCCCAGTTATCATTAGTGTTTATATTGATCGTAAAACAAAAGCTGTCAAAAAACATATTTCAAGAATTCAAGCTAAAGATATAGATAAATTTTTATCTCGTATTAAACCTTTTCAAGAATTAAATGAAGGATCAGATGTTGTTGCAAAAGCAATCCTTCAAAATGATCAATTAAGAGAATTTTTTGATGTTAATTTTTTACAAAGAAACAACGACTCATATAACTCTATTTAATAAATTAGAGGATACTGAATCTGGATTTTGGGCTAGTCGTCTCAAATATAATAAATTAAATAACACTGTTATAGTAAAAGAGAAAGTATTTATATCCAACAAAGATTATGATGCATTTAAAAAGCGGTATAAACCAACTCAAGATTCTGAATTTTTAATTGCTAAATTATTATTACTATCTAAATAAAACATTATCCTCAAAAGATATAAGATAATATAAATCTTATATGGAGGATATATGGATATACTATTATTTAAAAATACAGGATCAGTTGCTTTAGAAGTTTCTGATCTTGGTATCTATTTGGAAGCAGGGGAAGAAACAGATCTTTTATTAAATTATAGAAATGAAGATATTGTTGAATCTACTGACATCCAAACAGCAATGGCAGGAGATGGTGAGGTAACTCTTGATCAAGGATCTGGGGCAGTAACACTTACTTATACTCAACTTATTGATTATTTAACTGCTCTTACTAAATTTGATAAAATTGATTTTGCTTATGTTTCTGGCAAAGATGATGATACTGATGTAACTGGTGCAGAGTTAGAAAGACTAACAAATGGCGGAGATGCTTCTTCTGGTACTGCATTACACAATCACGATACAAGATATTACACAAAAACACAACTAAGTAATTCCAATACAGGTACAGTAGCTGTTCACTGGGATAATATTACTAATGCTCCACAATTTGGTGCGTTAAGTTGGAAAGAACCAGTTGATAGAACAGATACAAGTTATGGTTCTGGAACTGTTCTTCCTGTTACTGGTAACGTAGTAAATGATGCCAGAATGGTAGCTGATGATGGTGATGGCAAGCCAGCTCAATATGTTTGCGTGGCTACTTCTGGTGCTTGGTCAGATCAATGGGTTAAAATAGCCGATATTGATTGGGGAGCATCAAATTCTATTTCTGTCACCCCATCTGGTAATTTAGCATCAACTAATGTTCAATCTGCTTTATATGAATTACAAGGTGATATTGATAATATAGTTAATGGAACTTTGGATATTACTCATTCATTGAATGATGCTTATGATGATGGATCAATTGTAACAGTAGACACAACTGATGTTGATTTCCAATTATCATCTGGCAGATCATTTATTGTATCTTCTGGTGCTACACAATCATTAAAAGTAACTGGAACAACTACTCAAATTAATGGATCATTAGATGTGAATGGTGGAGCAATAACTTTAGATGCTACATCTGCTTCTAATTTGTCTGTTACTGGTAATACATTAACCTTATCAACTCTCACTTCTGGCAACATTGCTATCTCATCTGCAAGTGCATTAACTTTTAAAGATCAATTCTTGTCTTCTCCTATTGCATTATCACAAACAGGAACAACTGGTCTTGTTGGTTATACAGCAACATCAATCATTGGTGCATTGAATGAAGTTCGTTCATTAGCATCAGGTGCTGATACATTAGATGAAGTTTATGATGGTCCTACAGGTGGTGGTTCTGGTAGAGTAGTAATAGTTGATTCTGGTTCTGTTAAATTAGATGCCACATCTGCTACTTATGCACCATTAGAATTGACACAACAAACAGCAGCCCCAACATCTGGTCTTGCTGCTGGACAAATTGCATTTATTAATGGCCACTTATATAACTATGATGGAACAAGAGCAAAATGGATAAGTGTTGATGAGCAAAGATATGATTGGGCAGACCAAGCAGCAAGTGGTAAATATCTAAAAGTTGGTTCTGCTTTAGGAACTGAAGTAGGATTTAAGATTCCATTGAATGCTGTAATAACTAAGGTGACTGCTCGTACAACTGGTGGTAATTTAACTAAAGAAATACAAATTAGAAAAAATGGTCTTCCTGCTTCTATTAAAACGTTTAATCTTACTGCTGGTGAATACACTTCAACAAATGATAATATCAATATAACAGCAGGTGATTATATTCAGGCATATGTTTCTGGTTCTGGTGAAGCAATTCATGACCCTGTAGTCTCTGTCTATTTGGCTTGGAGAGTTTGATTTTTTAATTAAAGTATAACTATTTAAACCTCCATGATAAGATAATCATGGAGGTTTTTTAATGAAGTTTGATGATATTAAACCTGGGATGACATTTTTTTATTCCTATGATGGTAATACAATATATATATACAATTGTTTATATATTAAATCAATAACCTCTAATTCAATGAATTTAAGAAGATTTTATATTGCAGATGATGAAGTTTGTTTTCAAAAAGAATTTATTTATACTTGGTCTGATAAAAAACAAATACTTAATACTGTCAAAGATTGGAAAATTGAAGAAAAACAAAATAGATTAAGATTTTTCATTAAAAGAATTTTTGAAATAGATAAAATAAATTTTTCTAAAGGACATAATGATCTTGGATAAACTAACAGAATCAAGAACAAAGCAAATAGAGAGAATACTCGATAAAAGTGCCTTGGATGTGATTCAAGAACAGCCAGTTAAATTTGCTCGTGCATTATTTTATTTACTTGAGAAAAGCGGATGGAAAATACCATATCATCAAGTACAAGGTGCAATAGATACATTTAGAAAAGATGATATTCATAATACTAAAAACAAATGGTTTGATTCAGCAAATACAAACAAAATAGAGTTTAAAGATTGTGAATATAAATCATATAAAGAAATACCATTAGATATATATTTTTATATTACAGGCACAAAAATAAAAATTAAAAGCGATGTATATTATAATACAGTTAAAAGTAGTGAAGGAGATCTTAGACAATCTGTTAGTGATGTTCTCAACCCAATAGTCTCTTCTATAAATAAAATAGGGGATTTGTTGGTTAAATCAAAAGAAGAAAAAAGCAATAGATGGGACGTTTTATATAAACATGAGAAGAATGAAAAAAAGAAGAATATTTTTACGCCTCTTATAGAATTTGCAAAAAAGAAAAATATATTATTGATTTTTAATAAAAATGAAAAATATATATCATTTGAAGCCCACCCAAGAGAGGATATGGATGAAAATATTACTGATAGAAAAATATTTACACATCAAGTAAAAGAAATACAAAAATTATTTGATAAAATAATTCCAAGAGCAAATAGTCTTGGTTATTTACTTGTGTCATATGGCACAATGAGTGATGGTGCATGGTTAAGATTTATTTTAGCAGAACCAAATACAGCAACAGGTGGATATGGTGATCAAAAAGAAGTTAAAAATTATGTATCTTGGAAGAAAAATCAAGAAAATATGTTGTCAAATATGGATAATTTTTTTGCTAAATTTTATGCATCAGTAGAGGATAATTATCACATAGTTATTAGAAAATTATTTAGGGATAGATCATGAGTGTAAATACAATATTATATTGTCCTGAATTAAAACTCGATTCATTATATAAATTTATTTACATATTTGATAATAAAGCAAGTCAATCTAAAGTAGATATAGGTGATAGGTTTATACACTATATAAATTTTAATTTTTATGGTGAAGATCGTAAATTGACGATGCAAAATATGGAAATTAATTCTATTAAGGCAAAACAAAAAGCAAAGCAAGAAGGGTGGAATTATACAGATACAGATGATTATTTACATATTAAAAATAATAAACTACCAGATAAAACAAAAGGATTGAGAATATCCATAGGAAAATGGGGACTATCAACTGTAATAATGCGATTAATTTGTTATCATTTTGGTGGATATTGTCTTGAAAATGATTCAATTGAAGTTGAATATAAAAAAATAGATCCAAATTATAGAAAAATAATAAAAGAGGTTATTTAATGACAACAAATCCTGGATTCACAAGAACAAGTGAAAGAGATAGCATATATTTTAAGAATATACCACAAGAAATGTTAAAGAAAATTTGGGGAGCAAAGAAAACACCCAAAGAAATACAAGATATACATTTTTCGTCTGATGTTGTTCACACAACTACAAATGATGAAGTTGAAAAATTTGCAGAAAAAGCCGAAAAAGATTTTCACAAACAAAGACGAGAGACATGGATGAAAGGTTATATAAAAAATTATATCTCTCGTCATCCCAAGGACATGGATCTATATGAGATATAAATATATAAAAATCATATTAGATTTGATTTTCTCTGGCGAATTATCTGGTAATTTAAAAGGTTATCAAGATTTAGACCCTGATTGGTTAACTTATTTTCCTATACACTATTCAATGCAACAAATAATGAATAAAGTATACATGAAAGAAAAAACAATACGCGGTCATAATTTTATACTTTATGGTGATAATTATAATAAGAAAAATTGGCATTATGACTATTGGGATACAGATAATTTAATGGATATTGTAAATGGTAATTTTCAATTTCATGTAGGATTAAGTGGTGAAGTTGATGAAGAGACAGAAATGTTCCAAACAGTTGTAAGTGTAAAAAACTATAAAATAGAAAATATATACATTGATCATTTTAATAGTGATTTATATATAATAAAAGATGGAAAGTTTGTATGGAAATAATTTTAAAAAGTTTAGATTCTGTTATGATTAATGATCTTGGATTAGAATTAGAATTAAATCAACAGGTTAATTTGTTGGAATGTTTTTCTCCACAAGAAATAGTTCAATCACAAGATTTAGAACCATTATATAATAGTTCATTAATATCTTTTATGTTAGATAATGAAGATGCAACACTTGTACAAATAATTCAATCTCTTACTGGTCTATCAGAGTATAAGCATGGGAAATTAAACACCTTGAAGCATGAATTATCTGAACAATCTTTCTTTCAAGTAGAAAGAGATATAAATGATGATGTTAAAAAAATAGTTTATTACAAAGATAATACACTTGCTGTAAAGATAAGAGAAGATGAAATTGTTCGTAATAATGAGGGTGATGTTATTCAGATGATTAAAAGACAATATGAAAATGGTGTTATTTTACAAACAGAAACACAAATAATAAATAGATTAGATGGTGATGTAATTTCAATTGAAACAATTACCACTTAATATGGGGAATAAGAATGGCTTATGATATCGTATCAATAGATGGCGTAAGAATTAATAAAATATCTAAACGCTTCCCAGTAGAAATACAAGTTGATCCACATGCTTTGAATGATATAACTGTTCATACTGGTACATTAGATGATAATCAAATTCCAACATCTATTATGCGAACCATTGCGCATCAAAATGATCCTCATACTATGATAATAGATGGAAGAGATGTAAGTCAAGATGGCGAAAAATTAGATACAATAGAGCCAGGGGCTGAAGTAAATAATCTTACAGATCAACAAGCCCAATCTTTAACAGGTGGCAGCCACTCTTCATGGCATCATCATGATACTTGGTATTATAGAAAAAATGAATTATCAACATCAGGATCATCCTTAGTTCATTGGGACAATTTAACAAATGTTCCAGCAACCTTTACTCCATCGGCTCATAACCATGATGACAGATATTATACAGAAACAGAAATAGATACTAATATATATACAAAGATAGAATTAAATAATGGGCAATTAGATAATCGCTATTATACAGAAACTGAAGTTGATACTCTACTTTCTAACAAATCAGACATCACCCATACACATGATAATAGATATTACACAGAAACAGAGATTAACGACCTGTTAGATAATAAATCAGATGTTGGACACATCCATGATGATAGATATTATACTGAAACTGAAATTGATACTTTATTAAACAACTATTCTCTATCTACTCACATCCACGATGATCGTTATTATACAGAAACTGAATTAAACAGTGGTCAATTAGATAATCGCTATTATACTGAAACAGGATCTGATGTCTTTTTAAGTAGTAAAATAAATAAGGTATCTTCTCCTGTTGTTAATAATTTTGTAATTCAGACATCAGATGGTAGTTTATCTGATGCAGCAGTTAATATCTCTTCTTTTGCTCAAGCTATTCACACGCATTCTGCTGATGATATTACTTCTGGTATATTACCAATTGTTAGAGGTGGAACAAACAACACCACTTATACATCAGCAAGATTTATTGCGTTTGATGGAACAAAGCTTGCATCAACATCATATTCTAATTCATCGTTTGCTTCAGCATCTCACAATCACTCTGCAGCAAATATAACTTCAGGAACATTAGTTATAGCAAGAGGTGGAACAAATAACACTGCTTATACAAGCAACAAGTTTTTAATATATGATGGATCAAAAATAGCATCATCAGTATATGATTCAACAAGTTTTTCACTATCTAATCATACTCATACAAAATCTAATATAACAAATTTTAATGAGAGTGATTATGTTCATATTGCTGGAAATGAAACTATCACTGGAAATAAAACATTTTCTGGTGATGTAACAATTCAAGGAACATTGACAACAATCAATTCAACAGATTTAACTGTCAGTGATAATGAAATAATTCTTAATTCAGGTGAGACAGGAGCAGGTATATCAGATGGATATTCTGGTCTTTTAATAGATAGAGGAACATTAGATGATGCAGCTTTAAGATTTGATGAAACGGATGATAAATGGAAAATAGGAATTGGATCATCTTTAATAGAAATATCAACATTAGGACATACACATGATGATAGATATTATACTGAAACAGAAGTAGATACATTATTAAATAATTATTCTTTATCTACTCACGCGCATGATGATAGATATTATACTGAAACTGAAATAGATGATTTGTTAGATAATTATTACAATAAAACTGAAGTTTATACTAAAACAGAATGTGATACTTTATTTTCACCTCTTGTTCATGATCATGATGATCTTTATTATACAGAAAGTGAAAGTGACGCGAGATATTCTTTATTAACCCATATTCACGATGATCGCTACTATACAGAAACGGAAGTTGATACTTTACTTTCTAATAAATCAGATATTACTCACACGCATGATGATAGATATTATACAGAAACAGAGCTACAAACATCTGGGCTATCTTCAGTTCATTGGGATAATTTAACCAATAAGCCTACAACATTCACTCCATCTACCCATAATCATGATGATCGTTACTATACTGAAACAGAATTAAACAATGGGCAATTAGATAATCGCTACTATACTGAAACAGAAATAAATGCCTTATTAAGCAATTATTCTTTATCTACTCACACCCATGATGATCGTTACTATACTGAAACTGAAATAAATAATTTATTAAGTAATAAATCAGATGTTGGACATATTCATGATGATAGATATTATACAGAGACAGAAGTAAATAATTTATTAAGTAATAAATCAGATGTCGGACATACACATGATGATCGCTACTATACTGAAACAGAGATAAATAATAACATATATACAAAATTACAAGTTGATGGATTTTTAGCTGGATATTATACAAAAGTACAGCTTGATAATGGTCAATTAGATAATAGATATTATACTGAAACAGAATTAAACAATGGACAATTAGATAATAGATATTATACAGAGACAGAGATAAATAATAATTATTATACCAAAACAGAATTAAATAATGGTCAATTAGATAATCGTTATTACACAGAGACAGAGTTGAATTCAACATCTGGTGCTGGATATATTGGAATTGATCAAATAGTAGGATTAACATCAGACAATGTTCAAGATGCATTAGAAGAATTAAATGATAAAACTGCAAATATAAGTTCAACTTTACAAGACGCATATGATGCAGGCAAGACAATTAATATATCAACAGCTCCAGTTAAAATAGAATCTACAAATACAAACTCACCATTAGAATTAACTAATCGTTCAACTACGCCTACTACTAATTTAGCAGCAGGTCAAATTGCTGTTATTGATAATGAATTATATATTTATGACGGTGGTAGAGAAAAATGGCTTACTCCATCTAAGACATTATTATTTGGAAAAGATGGTTTTTCAGATGGAACAAATCTACGCCCAGTTGGACAATGTCCTACATCTACTACTGGGTATAGAATGGCTAAAAATGGAACAATAATAAGTGCTACTTTACAATCTAATACAAGTGTTAATAAAAATGTTGATATTCGCATTAATGAATCTTCTGCTTATACTATGGGCATTGTTGGTGGAGTATTTAATTCATCATTGAATATAAACTTTTCAGCAAATGATGTTATATCTATATATGTAAATGCAGCAGGATCATCATTGCAAGAAGCGGTATCAGTATTAGAGTTTGCGTGGAGAAAATAATGAAGACGATTATATTAAAAAATAATACAAATAATGATATCACAATCAGCTCATTAGGATTAACTATTCTAAAAAATGAAAACGTTCAAATTGATAGTTCTGAATTATCAAGATTTTGTATGAATGAAGAACTTTTCACTACAATAGAATCTAATTCAATAATAGTTAATAATGGATCAAAAGATTTAACTGTAAATGAATCAAGAGTATTTTTACAGCCAATTGCAGAAGATATTTTTGCAGAAAAACAACACTTACATATTAGAACAGAAATATCTGATTTTGATCACAACCATGATGATAAGTATTATACAAAAGAACAATCTGATGTTATATATTCTTTAAATAATCATACTCATATTAAAACAAATATTACTGATTTTGAACATGATCATTTATGGGCAGATATTACAAATAAGCCTGAAACTTTTCTTCCATCAAATCACACACACGTATCAAATGATATTACAGATATCAACACTACAATTAATACACAAATAAACTCTAAAAAAGGCCAAATTAATGGACTTGCTTCTTTAGATTCTTCTGGTAAGATTTATGTTAATCAAATACCAGCAACTGCTATAACAGATACTTTTGTTGTTAATAGTGAATCTGCCATGTTAAATATAAACGCGGCAGAAATTGGTGATATTGCAATTAGAACAGATATTAATAAATCATTTATATTAAAATCTTCTGATTATAGCATCATATCTTCATGGCAAGAACTATTAACTCCACTTGATGCTGTGACAAGTGTTAATGGAAAAACAGGTGTTGTAACATTAAATTACAGCGACGTAGGCGCTTCTCCACTTTCTCATACTCATATTAAAGCAGATATTACTGATTTTAATCATAATCATTTATGGGCAGATATTGTTGATAAGCCTGCAACATTTACTCCATCTACCCATAATCATGATGATAGATATTACACTGAAATAGAAATAAACAATAACTATTATACTAAGACACAGCTTAATAATGGGCAGTTAGATAATCGCTATTATACAGAAACAGAGGCTGATACTTTATTATCTAATAAATCTAATATAAGTCATAATCACGATGATAGATATTATACGGAAAGCGAATCAGATAATAAATATTCTCTATTATCTCATACACATGATGATAGATATTATACTAAACAGCAAGTTGATTGTAAATTAACTCAAATTACTTATGCAACAATAAGTTCAAATGATTCATCAACTGATGTTACTGGTTCTGAGTTAGAACAATTGACAAATGGAAGTAATGCCGATGGGCTCCACACACATTCTGGTTTAGGCGGTGGAGCATCAACGTTAGATGAAGCATATGGGGATTGGGGCAATGGCAGAATTGTTGATGTTGATTATGGTCCAGTTGAATTAAGAGCTTCTGGGGGATTTGCTCCATTAAAATTAAAAGAGATAGATTATACACCAAATCAATGGCTTGCAGGTGGAGAGATTTGTTTCAAAGATCAAGAAATGTGGTTTAGAGATCCTGTGAGAGCAAAATGGGTTAGTTTTTCATCTATGGCTGCACAGTTTTCTAACAATAATAATAGTGCATCTGGATATATGTATTATGGATCTGCTCAAACTAACTCTCTTACTGGTTTTTCAATGCCGTGGAATGGAGTAATAATTGGAATTAGTGGAAGATGTCAAAACTCTCCAAATGCAAGTGTTGAAATTAGAATTAACGACCAAGTTGTAGAAACAGTATATTGGGATCAGCAAGGGTGGGATGAACATTTAAACGCTGATTGGTTAAATATAGATTTTAATGCCGAAGATGATATTAATATATATTTATCAGCCTCTGGTAATACAAAGCCTAAAAAACCATGTATAACATTATACGTAAGAAGAAGATTATAGGAGTAAAATATGGCACAAAGAATAATTAAAAATTATACTGATCAAAATTTAGTAATAGCAGATCTTGGAGATATAGTTATACCAGCAAATGGTGCATTAGATATAGGTGGAAATGAAGTTAGACTTATTGAATTATCAGCTTCAGATGATTTGTTAGATGCTATATCGCTTGGAACAGAATCTTATCAGGTAAATGATGGTATAAGAGATTTATCTAAATCTGAAGCAATAGATTTAATTAGAAAGATTCAACGACCAACAGAAGTTGATAACTTGGGAAGATGGGTTATAAGATCAGATTCAAGAAAAACAGATTGGGATGCAATTTTTCAAGGTGCTGCTGATGATCTAACAACAGGTGAAGTCGGGAAAGGAACACCATTTACATTTGATTTTTCAGCTCCTGCAGATGATCTTAGATGGGACAATGAACATGCTCCTGCTGGATATAAAATGCAAACAATTGATTGGAGATTTTGTGACTGGGTGTATATAAAAGAAGGAACATTGTTTTATTATAATGCTCCTAAAGGATCATTTATGAATTTCTTTGTTGTAGCTCCTCCAGGAACAGGTTATATAGAAAAGTTTTCTCAAGAGGATTTAACTGTAGCCAAACGAACACTCCCTACAAATAATAAATGGATTGCATTTATTCAATGGCTTGCCCATTATAACTTTGAAGGATCAGCCCCAATGGGTGATGAATTAAATACAGAATCAGCTTCTGATAATGCATCTCCAAGTTTTTTTATGTGGAGAGCTCAGATTTGTGTCCCAGATGTTACTGGATATGAACAAACTCATGGACATTGGGCATTAGAAATGTATAGAATATCTACTGGCACAAAGGGTCCAGAAGAAGTTTCAGCGTCTAAAATGGTACAATGGCCACCACAATAGGCATATTTTAATATATGAGTTATAAGACAATTGAAGACAATAAAAAAATATATATCTCTGAAAAAAGAACTGAAAAAGACATCTATCAATTTGAGTATTTTAAAACAGATGGTGGTTGGTGGATTACCAGATTACATTATAATGTAGATTCGCCATTTGCTGAAAAGAATGAAATCTTTTTGCCAGATGAAGTAGTTGATGCAATTACTTCAAGTAATGCTAAAGAAAAATTACTACAATCATAACTTTACTCCTCCATTTATAAAGATATATTAAAGATATAAATGGAGGAAATATATGCCAAAATCTACAGAATCACTTACTCCAGAACAAATGCGAGCTAGAGCTGATGCTTTATCAGAACAAGCCCAAAGATTGAGAGAACAATCAAGCCAAGTAGAAATAGAAGCATCTCCAACCCCACCATCTGCAAAATCAGAATCAATATCTAAATTAATTATTAATGTAAGTTATATAGTTTTTGCTGCAATGGGTGTTGTTGGATCGTTTTGGGATGCTTTTGATATGGTTAAGTTTGTTTCTTTCCTTGAAGTTTTTGCTTATATTTGGGCTCCTTTAGTTGTTGCAGTTGGAGCAGGTAGAGGATTCAAAAATTATGTTACAAAAAAGTACGGAGAAAGCAAATGAAATTTATAATGCTTGTTGAAGAAAGTGGTTATCAGGTTCGTTTTTGGGATGAGATAAATAATAACATTGGTGAATGTATAGCTGAATCTTGGGATTCTAAAAAATTATTTGGCATTTTAAAAACAAAAGGTTTCAACATAAGAAAAGATGATTTGAATGAAGCAATTAAAATAATGGAAGATGAACCCTTTGTTATTTTAACCTCAAAACAAAAAGACCCAATGGATTTAGATACATTAATCAATAATTCATTTATAATAGAAAAATGAGCCATGTAGAACAACAAACAATAGTTCCAACTGCTCAAACAACAAGCATAGCAATTCCTTTAGAAGAATTGCAGAAATTTAAAGACATTTTTTGGTCAAAATCAGTATATGATTTTCATATAAATGATAAGATAGTAAATGGAGATTTTATTATTTTTCAAGTTCGTTCTATGAGAGTGAATGAATTTTTGGATATATTAGATGATAATAAAATTTCTTGGTCATATATAAATTATAAATAGAAAGAGGTATAATATGTCAAGAATATCAAAACTTTTTAGTGATTGGTTATCAGCTCAAAAAAAAGACAAAATTAATGAAGCTAAAATAATTCTTTCTACTGGGCAGAAAAGATCAACTTATTACAACAATTTAGTTCAACTTATGGGTGAAGATGGATCAACCTTAGATAAATTGTTTAATGAGAATAAAGAAAAGTATGGATCTGGAATAGTAGAACAAAAAAAAGCATTAGCAGAAGAATTAATTCATAGTATGGGTGGTGGTATAGAAAGAAATAAAAAAGATGGAACTATTATGACAACAATCGGTCAATCATATTTTCCAATAGCTGATAGATCAAATGCTATGGAGAGTGTTATTGAAGGTGAAGATAGAGATATTCTTCTTCATATTAGAAATGCTGTTTCTGGTGGTAATTTTATGATAGCAGAAGAGTTGATAAAAAATGCTTGGGGCGATTTATCTTTAAGAGATAGAAACAACCTAATTGAATGGGTTAATGGGATGGGAGCATATAATTCTAATGGCAATACATCAAGAGCTCCAAAGTTAAAACCATTAGAAAAAGCTGGTGATATGAAAAAAGAAGAATTCATATTTAACTTTTTGACAACAGCCAAAGAGAATATGAAAATATCATAACATTACATAAAATATTACCTCTAAAATGCATATTTAATACTATATAATAAAGGTAATATAAATATGTCTTTAGAAAATTTAAAAATAGAAATAAATCCACAATATACTCTTGATTTTATGAAATATACTCCATCTAAAAGATTTGGGTGTAATAATGTTGATTTATATGCAATTCAAGACGTAATTTTAAGACCCAAAGAAAGAAAAATAGTTTCATTAGAATTTAAATTATCAGTTGATGAAAATCATATTTTTATGATTATGAACAATGAAAGTTTAGCAAGATCTAATGGGATAATGGTCCTACAACAAGTCATATCTTCAAAAACAAATGATTACATTAATATAACTCTTTGGAATACAACCGATGCATTATGTAATATTAAAAAAGGTGATATTATAGCAACAGGTTATTTATTATCATCATCTATGAATTATGATATTCAGGTTGTAAAAAGAGTATAGGAGAAAACATGGATATTTTTGATAAAGATGGAAATATAACAAGAGAAGTTTATATTTTCCTAAGATACAATCAATTAAAAAACAAATTAGAAACAAAACTTTCAGAATCAGAAGAAAACATTTATCAAGAATTTAACAGACAATTAAAAGAATTTAAAACATCATTAGAAGAAGGAAAAAGTATAGCAAGCAGTCAACTAGGAAACATTCTAAACATTTTCGGATTTGATAGACATTATTGTGCAATTTCTGGTCTTCCTATTATTGGAAAATTTTACAAGATTAATGGCAAAACAGTAAGTAGAGAAAGCTATGAATCTTGGAAAATAGTTCAAGAGATGCAAAAAGCTGAAGAAATTGAAAACAAAAAACATAGTTTTTATACATCAGAAGTAAAACAGAATTTAAAAAAACCCAACAAGGGGGATCAAAATGCCTGATATCACTATGGAAGACTTCATAGATGAGTGTTTAGAAAACAGGAAACCTAAAAAGAAAAAAAAGGTTATTGAAGATAAGCCAGTAAATATTTCTTCTATTTTTGAAGCTGATAAATCAGTTGTTGATACTGAAAAAGCAAAAGAAAAAGATGATCAAGATGATCTTTCACCTGAAAAAGAAAAAACTGAAGAAGAAGACACCATATTAAAAATGGCCCTTCATATCAATGAAGAAAAAAAATTAAAACGATTTAATAAAGAAGAATTTGCTGATAATTTGCCACTCAATTTTCAAGCAATTCTAAAACAATTTGGTTATGATCTAGACCAAATTACTAAAAAAGCTCAGGAACCCACAGAATTAGAACAGCCTACAGAAGCTCCAGAAAAGATTGAAGAAAAACCAGAATTTAATAAATTTAAGCTTATAGTTAAAGAATTTATTACATCAGGTGCTGGGAATGAAAAAGTTGAATTAACTTGGAGAAGAGATGGAGAAGGTGAATCAGCAATTGAAACAGCAGAAGTAGTTACAGCTAATGGTTCTATGCCATTTAATGATAGTCCAGATCCACTAAATTCTGCAATATCTACATTTGATCGTATATATTACAATGATATCATTGCAAGAATACGTGAAGAATTAGATGATGAGGAGTCTAGTGAGTAATTATTTCAACAATGATGTTGTTGAAAGTTGGATACAGGATTACTTGGATTATTATAAAAGAATAGATACCAAAAGAAAAGATGCTAAATTAACTGCTGAAGATAAAGGGGTTGAATTCTGTGAAGAGGGGTTTATAAAAACAATAGATTGGCAAGAAAAGTGGCAAATGGAAGTTTTAAAAGAAAAGATATTTAAAGAAATAGGTAAAATAATTAATGGTATAATTTTTACACATAGATTTACTGCCTGGGAAAACTATGATGATTTATATCAAGAAGCATCAGAAGCGTGTTTAAAAGCTTTACCTAAATTTGATCCTAATTTTATTACAAGTAGTGGTCAAAAAGCAACTGCTTTTAATTATTTTTCTTTGACAGCTAAAAGATGTTTAAAGTTTTATACTATAAAAAACAAAAAACATCGTGATAATTATGATATTTCTGACTATGCTCATGAGATGACATATGGTGATGGTAATCATGTTTCACAAAATTTTATTCATAATGAAATAATAATCAATATGAAACGTGTTTTTGAAATAAATAAATATAAAAAATTTATACCATTAGTAGAAATATTACAAGAATATCTAGAAAAAATAGGTGAATATAACAAACGAGATTTTTTTAGATTTGCTAAAAGTTATGGTTGGAGCCCAAATTTAATTCGCAAATTTTTAAAAATAATGTTTGAACATAAAGAAGATATTTATGCAGGAGCTACTAGTATAATTTATAAAGCATCTAATGAATAAATTATCAGGCAATCATGAGATTGCCTGTTTTAATTAACATAAAATTAGATCTTTTAACAAATAGAATAAAGATAATTCTAGGAATTTATACCTGGAGGAAAATTATGGAAAGAACAATAGATGATTTTTTAAGTGATATTGCTGAAGCAAAAGAAGGATTTGAAGCAACTCCTGGATTTGTTTTAAGCAAAGAAGATGCAGAAAAAATGGCAGAAAGACTTGCTAAAATTATAGAATTTGAAAATAAAATTTCTGATTTTGATGGACTTAAATCTGTAATTCATGATGTGCAAAGATATAAAGAAAAAAGCCCAGCAGAATTAATTGATGATCCTGAATTTGAAGAAGATGAAGTAAAATTTGAAGTTCCAACGTCTTTACAAAAAGCCATAAAAGAAGTAGAAAAATTATTAAATAAGCCAAAAGACGAAATCACTGAAGCAGAAATGAAAAAGATTCAAGATGTTGCTGATAAACTTGCAGATGAATTTAAAAAATTTAATTTAGAAGTATCTACTGAATATAAAGAAACTGGGGTTAATACTTTTAAAATTAAATTTGAGCAATCATTCCCAGTAAAATTAACCGTCGGTAATGATGCATATTATGGTTTAGTAAGACCACCAACTGGTATGATAACATGGCAAGGTCCAACAGCAAGAGCTAAAGCAAAAGAGATAGGTGTTCCTGTAAAGATGCCAATTATGAATGTTGGAAGTTATGCAAAACCAGATTTTAAAGTAAAAAGAGGAGCAGATGCTTTTGGAGAATTCATGAGTCGTTTTCAAGGTGAGAATGATAGCATAGATTTTGATTTTGATGATTCACCAGCTGCTAAAAAAAGAGTTATTCAAGCATTAGAAGATGCAGGAGTATCTTTTAAAACAGATAATTTTGTTAAACGTGGAGCATTAAAAGGTGTGGAAGACGTTATAAATAAAATTAAATTAGATGATATGATTGAAGAAGAATTAAAGCCAGAAGAACAAGATTTAATTATTAATGAGGGTCTTACCAAGAATGTTAAATTCTGGAAAAATATTGGCCAGATTCTTTAAATCTGCTAAATATACTGATGATCAATGGGAGTTGTTAAACACAATGTTTGAACAAGAACAGCCAGCTAATTATGTGTGTTCGACATTTAATATTAAACATTCCCATTATAAAGCGCTAAAGAAGTTATATCAAGAAAATGGAGCTATTTTTTAAAAATATTATTATTTAAAACATACGTTTCTATAAGATAATTATGATTTTATAAAGGATGTGAAATGCTAAAATTTATTATAAAAAATGAAGAAAAAATAAATGTTTTTTCTTCAGAAATAATTGATAATAAATATAGAAATAAAATGTTTCAAACTCTGTTAATAAATAATCAAATTAAATTAAATCAACGTGATAAAATTATATTTATTTGTGATACATGTGGAAAAGAAATAGAAGAGAAATTTGCTTTTAATAAAAAATTTTTTACTAGTATGCAAAATTGCAGAGAATGTGATATTGCACGCACAAAACAAAAAAAATATGGATCTACTAATGCAATAAGTCAAATAAAGAAAGCTGTTAAGGAAAAATATGGTGTTGAAAATATTTCGCAACTAGAAGAAATAAAAGAAAAAATTAAACAAATAATGTTAAAAAATTATGGTGTAGAAACCAATTTGTTGAGACCTGAAATTAGACAAAAAATTTATAAAAATGGAATATATGATAATAATCGTAATAAGGCTATAAGAACAGTAAAAGAAAGGTATGGAGTTAGCAATGTATCTCAATTAGATGAAATTAAGAAAAAGAAAAAAGAAACATGTTTTAAAAACTATGGAGTAGAAAATCCAATACAAAACACTAAACTATTCAAACAAATACAATCAAATTATGGTAAATCTGTATCATTAAAAACAATCTGCGATACTTTACATTATCAAACAAAACCAGAATTGCAATTTATTCAATATTGTAAAAAAAATAATATAGATATATGGGATGGTCCTTCTCTTCCTTATCAGTGGAATAATAAAAACCACATATACTACGTAGATTTTGAAACAAATAAATATATCATTGAAATAAAATCATCACATGGGTGGTATAAAAAAGATTTGGAGAGTGGTAAAATAGATGCTAAAAACAAGGCTGCACATGATTATGCAGCCTCAGTTGGAAAAGAATTTTTATTTTTATTAAATATCAAAGATTATAGTGGGGTTTTATAATGGAAGAATCAAAAGATATAACAACAAAAGAAAACTCATTAATAGATTTACACAAACAACAGATTCAACAAATGAATGAACTAGCTGCAGATGTTATTAAGTCTGTTGAAGATGATAGGGATAAGGGAGATGAATTATACGACTTTATGAGAGATTTGTGTGATATAGACGGTGATAAAAATCCAGCTACCCGAGAAGCTATGGCAAAAGCTCTAGAATTAAAAATGAAAGGAACAGATCAAAAAATAGAATTATTGAAAATCAAGGCTAAATTAATTAATCCTAATAAAGATGGTATGAATGTAAATATTAATTTAGGTGAATATGATGAAAGAAAGGGTGGTGATACTAACCCGATGATAGATATTGCAGAAAAATATAGAAAGCAATATGGATAAAATATGGGGCGTTCAACGCCCCATATTTTTTATAATTTTCTTGATTTTGGAATTTCCCAATTGCTAAATGCATGATAATATCTTAAAGCTTCAGCTAATTGACCAGTCTTATAAAATTCATCTGGTATAGATCCTTCACCATTTGCCCAATATTTATTGATTACATCATATTCATTTGTAAACATAGATAATAATACCCAATCTGCTCGATTATTAAACGTAGTCATTAAATCATAAATTCTTGCTACAACTAACTTCATAGCAAAAACTGGATTATTTGCAGTTTCTGATCCTTTATAAACTACTTGGAAAACAGGATCTGTTCTAACAAGTGGAAGATTTGCAATTTGTTCATAGGTTCTTAGATAAAATCCACCAATTCCTCTTTTATATTCAACATTATAAATTGGATTAAAATTAGTAGCTACTTTCATATAAGCCAAAGACAAAAAGAAATTTTGATTAACTCTTTCTGATGCCAACCAAATACTATTAAAAGATTCTAATAACAGATCATCATTCATTCTCTGCTCTTCTGGCACACCTTCAGTGTAATATCTAATAATTTTAAAATATTGAGATCTTAACATTTCTTTTCTTTGCTGTGCTGGCATTCTCTCCCATGAGTTGGCCATTTCAATATTTTCTCTACCAATAATAATTTGTTCTGTTTTTTGAATATACGTAGCATTCATATTGTTCATTGTTTTAATAAAAAAGAATGTCGTAGATAATAAAACAAGAACAAAAACTGAAACCACTACAGAAAAAGTTGTAATTGACCATTTTGGTGGTTTTGGTGGATTATCAAATTGACCTAATTTTGCCAAGATAGCTTCTGCTAAATCTGTTTTTTCAACATCATCTTTTTTACCATTTCCATTAATTTGTGCCATGTTTTCTCCTTATATTATATTACCTTAAATTACATATTAAGACCCAATAGATCCATAGGATCAATATGATAACCATCTTTCTTTATTTCATAGTGTAAGTGAACACCATATGATGCACCCGTATTCCCCATATAAGCAATTATATCTCCACGTTTAATATATTGCCCTGATTTTACAATTACTTTATTACAATGCCCATATAGTGTTTGAAATCCATAATTATGTTGAATTACAACAACATTGCCATACACCTTATTATTTAAATCAATCCAAGCAACTCTACCATCAGCTGTTGCCAAAATTGGATCTGCTAATTTACCTGGGATGTCTATGCCAGCATGAAAGTGAATTCCTTGTTTTGGGCGACCTAAAACTGATCCAACTTCTTCGTTTGATCTTACACCATACCCAGATGAAATTCTAGGAACTCCGCCTTTTACTGGCCAAATAAATGGGAAAGATTCAGCGAAATTTCTTCTACTTACTAAATAGTCTCTCACCATTTTCATAGCTTGTTCATCGTCATTTAGTTCATTGATTGCTTGTTTTAATTGAAATAGTGGAGTTTGTTCATTGATGGCAAAAGTTTCACCAGAACCACCAACACCTTCGCCAAGAGAAGATTCTCGAGCATATAATAATGCAACTAATTCATTAATATAAGATCTAATTTCAGATTGTTTTTTTATAAAACTGATGATCTGTTCATGATATTGTTCTTTTTCAATTTCTAGAGTGTTAATAATAGCATTTAAAGATACTATTTCAGCTTTATGTCTGCCTTCTATAATAACATTTCCTACCATAATAGTAGATGCTGTAATAGCAATAAATAAAATAGTAGTTAAAACTACAGTAAAAATAGGTTTTGATAAGAACAGTTTTTTAAATAAATTCAATCATAATACTCCCAATTGTAATTTTAATTATCTTTATAACTTTCTATATAAATATGCTTAAGATAATAATATGAATGATTTTGTTTTTACAGAAAATGCATTTACTCAAGATAATGAAATTATTTATTTGAAAGTAGGTAAAACTTATTGGAATTTAGGACGATTTTTTAAAAATGTAAATAATACAACAGTTCTTCATATATATCAAGATTATGAAAATCTACAAAGAATATATACAGATATAGGGACTGGTAATATATGTTCTATTAATAATGAAAAATTAAAATTATTAAAAAAAGAGTGGGCAAAAGTAGATTTAACAAGACATAGAATGATAGCATGTATTTTTGATTTTAGAAAAAACAAAAAATATCCTCCTAAAGGAGTAAAATAATTATGTTTTTTAATTTATTTAAGAAAAAGGAGATAAAGAAAATGGGATTATTAAATGAAGAGCATTATAACAATAAATGGCCAAAAGCACCAATTATCTATTCAGGTAGAGCATTAAGAGGTAAAAAAGATAGAATAAATGTAGATGTAAAAAACTTTATTTCTACCAATGATGAAATATTAAATGAAATAGTAAAAAAATACAAACTACAAAAATCTAATCCAGATGATACTGCTTGGGAAGTCCAAAAATGGGTAGTAAAATTTTTAACATATAAGTATGATGATGATTTAAATCAAACACCAGAATTTTGGCAATTTCCATTTGAGACATTACAATCTCAACATGGTGATTGTGAAGATGGAGCTATATTAATTACATCCTTATGTGTAGCAGCAGGTGTTCCTACCTGGAGAACAAAAGTTGCTGCTGGTTATGTTCAAGCATCACCAACTGCTCCTCAAGGTGGACATGCATACAATATCTATTTAGCAAGTGATGGAGATTGGAGAGTATGTGATTGGTGTATTGTAGATAATAAAAGAACATTAATTCAAACTCCTAATGGAAGTAAAAGAATATCTAAATTAAAAGATGGTGATTGGGTAATTGGTTATGATGAAGAAAATCAAAAACCAGCATTGACACAAATTAAAAAATTAGGAAATAGATATGCAACTAATATTTTTAAAATAGAATTTGAAAATGGTGATCCACTATATGCTACAGGAGAACATCCTTTTTATGTCAAAGGAAAATGGAAAAAAACGGACGAATTAGTTGTTGGTGATGAGCCATATTATATTAAGCCAGGTGTATTATATCATATGTTACATGATCATAGATCTGATCTTTGGAGAAAGATAGCTCATATAAAAACTACTCAAACATTAAAAGAAAATGGGACATATGAAAAATTATCAATTAGACAAAAATTAAACAATATTTGGACGCGAGAAGATGTAAGAAAAAAATTATCAGAAAACAATTGTATGAAAAGACCAGAAATAGTAGAGAAAAATTATGGGAATAGAGAAAATAATCATGTTTCTGGAGCTGAAAAGAAATTTATTGAATATTGCAAATATAATAATTTACCAGTAGATTTTTTTGGTAATGCTAAATTTTGGATTAGAACTAAATTAGGATCAAAAAATCCAGATTTTAAAGTAAAAGATGAAAATAAATTAATTGAAGTTTCATGTGAATGGATGAATAATTTAAGAAATTGGGAAGAATATAAAAAAGAAAGAAAAGAAATATTTGAAGAAAAAGGTTTTAAAACCTTATTCGTTTTATATGATAATCATTATAATAATATTATAGAACCAAATGACATAAAAGAAATTAATCAATTTATAATGAATGGAAATAAAATAAAAAAAATTACACCAATAAATGCAATGAATTCTTCAAAATATAAAAATGGAACAACTGTTTGGAATATGCATTGTGAACCATTTAATAATTATTTTGTTAATGGGAATTTAGTTCATAATTGTTATTATGAAGATAGTAAAACACCAATTTTAAAAAAACCATTGGCAAAAAATGGCGGATATAATAATTGTTATAAAGATGTTTGGTTTACATTTAATAATCAATATTCTTGGAATCAAAGTTCACTTACTGTTGGTGGTAGAATTTCTAATGAAGAAGAAACAAAAACACTTAATGAAGTTTTACTAGAAAAAGTAAGTGTAGATTCTATAATGGAAAAAATAGATAAAAAAATAAATGAGTAAATTTCAAATTGGTCAAGTTTATAGGCATGGAACATCATTAGCCAATCTTAATCTTTATCTCGTATTAGATATAAAACAAGGATATAAAGAAAAAGTAGGTGGAAAAGTAGTATATACAGATGAAAATGCAGATGCTATTCTTATGAAAAAATTATTTGACCAAATAACTTTTGTCGTTAGTTCACGAGATTATTCAGTTGAAGGATTTTCTTTAGTTGAAGGAATGGAAAAAAGAATAATAGTAAAATTTATTTTTAAGAAGGAATAATGGCAACACAAATAGGTTTTTTAAAAGATATTATAAACTCATCTTCTACTTTAAACAGATATATTCTTCAAGGCGTATTTGAAGATATATCCTTAGGTGGAGATGCTTATGATATAGAAGATGATTTTTTAATTGATGTTCCAGGTGCAGACTATATATTAATAAGAAAAGAAGATAATATGTTAAACATAGATCTTAGTAAAAAACATAATGGTAAAGATAAAACTATTTTTTTAACAAATAAATTCAGATTAAAAATTGATTATAGTAGACCTGGTTTTCCGGTTTTTAGGGGGTATTAATGAAATTTGATAAAATTCTTGATGAAAAATTATTCAAGAAAAAAGAAAATAAGTGGTCAGATAAAGAAATAGATCAATGGTTAACTTTAGATGATAGAAAATTGACATCACAAATTCACTCTGGTGGAGCTATAACACCTATGGACCCACTTGAAATACGCGCTAAACACATATATAAAAACATAGATTTATATTTCAGTATTTCATTTGTAAAATATAAAAAATTAATGATAAAACAATATGGCAAAGATGCTTGGGATATGGCAATAAAAATGTATGATGTTCCTTCAAGTGAAACAGAGTGGGAGGAAAATAGGAGGGAATATGAAGTTTGATAAAGTAATAGAGGGAATAGAAATTGTAAATAAAGGTCTTATGACTGATTATGGAGCACAAAAATCATTTTCAATAGATGGTAAAGGACCATATAGTATATATGATCTGAAATCATCTAAAAATTTTATTTATAATAGATTGGCTAATATCTTACAACAAGATAAAGTTAGAAAAATAGTTAGCCAGAATTTACAGTTTTTACATTATAATGATCCTAAATATATGGATATATCTGTTAAAGGCGGAGAGGTCGTTATAACAGCAGATAATGGAAGAGAGATTGCAAGACTTCCAATATAAGAGGGATAAATGGTTTATATATGTGAAGTAACTAAAATTGATGATGAATTTGAAATTATTTTTGGATCTACAGAAAAACATTATATTAATTATATAAATGATCCTTATGCAATAAAAATAAGAGTTGGTATGATTTATATTTATTATTCATATTTTTCTGCAAGTAAAGAAATTATAAAAAATAAAAAATTAGATCCTACTGATAATCATTCTTTTTGGTTTGTTAAACCAAAACACATATATGAATCATTTGATGAAGCAAAAAAAAGTATTTTTGAACAATTATTTTAAAGAGAGGATATATGGCTAAAATTCATGGTTCAAGAGATGTTCAAGATGGAACAATAGAGGGTGTAGATATAAAAGATGGATCAATAACAAATGCTGATATTGCATCAGATGCTGCTATTGATCAATCTAAAATATCTCAATCTAGTGGTTGGATAACTAATATATCTTTAAGTGGTGGAAATAGCACATCTATTGATAATTATACTGTTAAGGTAACTACTCCTGCAACTAATAGTGATGGAGCATACAATGTAAGAAGAGTGTGGTCAACTAATGAAGGTGAAAATGATGCCCAACTTTATTGGGATGATACTAATGATATTTGGAAAGCAGGAATAAAAGGCAGTTTGGCAAAAATATTAACTCTTAAATCAAGCGCTGCTGACGGTGAATTTTATTCTGGAACATCTAATCCTACAAATAGCACAAGAATTAATTATGATGGGTATTTTTATGCTACAAGAGTATATAATGCTGTGTGGAATGACTTTGCAGATTATCAACCACTATTAGAAGATATTTATATCCCAGGTTATTGTTATTATGAAACTGGTTCAGGTATAAAAAAATGTTTTAAAAGAAGACAAAGAGGCGTGGTTGGTGTTTGTTCTGATACTTTTGGTATAAGTGTTGGTCAAGATTCAAACAAACATCAAATTCCAATGGCAGTATCAGGATGGGTTTTAGCACATGTTGATAAAGATTATAAACCAGGAACTGCTTTAATTAATGATAAAAATGGAAAATTAACAAAGGCAAGATGGTATGAGAAAATATTCTTTTATGATCGTGTAATTGGATTTTATGCAAGAAAAGAAAAAGAGGAGTGGAATAGTTTAAAAGTTAATGGTAGAGTTTGGATTAAAGTTAAATAAAGCATATTTAATATACAAAAAGGAGATAATATGAATAAAGGAGATTGGCATTGAAGTAGCAAAGGAGGCTACTTCAATGAGAAGATTTGGAGAAATAGGAAGAGTTAAAACACCAGAGGTGGAATATATTATATTTTCAGTTAGGCATGAATATGGTCGACTGGATATTCCATGGTTTGATATTCGTATAAGTTATAAAAGTTCAAAAAGATTAAACATCTCACAATATTCTTTATTAAGAAAAACATTTAACATTAAAACTATACAAAGCATAGAAAATGTTATTAAAAAATATTTAGATGAAACAAAACCTGAATATTTAGCAATAAGTGCATATGAAGAAGATTTTGCAAAAAGAATAGCATTTTATACAAAAAGATTAAACAAAATGAATTATCATATGATTGAAATGAAATGGTCAATTTATATTTTTAAAAGGGGTTAATATGGAAAAATTAAAATTATTCGGAACAAGAATTTTAATCAAAGATTTTGATACTAAAAATTCTGATTTAGAAAAAACACCAGGTGGTCTTTATCTTCCGCAAACAAATTCACCAATGAAGAATTTAAAAAAAGCAGAAGTTATAGGGATAGGAGATGAATGTTCTAAAGTAAAACCAGGGCAAATTATTATTTATCACAAAACAGGGCCTGCTCCATTCAAAGTTGGAGAAGAGACATACGAAATGATTGATGAATCTGCTCTTATTGGAGTATATGAGTGAAACAAGCATTAGTAAGTGTGGATTTTGATTTTTTTACCAAACCGTATTATAAGGGATGTCATTATGAAAATAGTGATTGGGTAAGTAAATCAGATTTTAAAGCAAAAGCAAATAAATGGATTCACACTGAAGATTTTATATCAAAATTACCAATTGATGAATTTGTAAGAGGATGTATAGTTCAACAAGACCAACAACCTCTTTTTCACTGGGCAAATTTAATCAATACTCATTGGGTTGAAAAAAAGAAATTTGATATTATATATTTTGATGCTCATCATGATATGTATATGTGGAATGATGCAGAATATTATTTAGCTAAAGATGGTATAGCGGCATATTCACCATTTGAAGCAATGCTCGCTCCACTACAATTAGATTGGGCAGAAAACATTATCTGGGTTCATCCAGATTATGTAGATGCTAAATTGCCTGATTTATCTTTTTATCCTAATGTTAATGTAAAATCTATTCAATGGTCTGATTGGCAGTGGGGTGATTATGAAATTAAATATTTAACTATTATTACAAATCCAGATATAAGTATAGTTAATCAAGGGATGATAGAAGATTTTACTAAAATAATTCATGTTTGGTAAAAAAGCGGCACTAAGCCGCTTTTTTTGTAAGATAATATATGATTTCTTTATTTAAAAAACAAACAAAATCTGGTCTCGTAATGAGTATAACTAATATTAACATCCCATATACTAAAATGGTAAAAATATTAGGCAAACCACATGAAATTGAACATCATGAAATATTAAATTATGATGTTAAAGCAGTTTGGGAATTATCTTTTTTGGATATAAATTTTCACATAGAATATAATTCTAATGAATATACTACTGATTATATGGGTAAGCATAAAATAGGCCACCATAAACTTTTTTCTTTAGAAGAAATTCCTTTTGGTAAAATAAGAGGATTAAGAGAATTATCAATATTATTTATTTATCCTGTTTTACAAATTGAAGCAGGCATGACAGATGTAGCTTATCATTATCCTATAAAATATTTATTTGAAGAATTATGACACGAGAAGAACATGCTAAAGCATTATTAAAAGGAAAATATTCTCATTATAATATATTAATTCCATATGAAGAATTAATTTCACAATTATGGTCTGGTGAATTGATTGATGTCAAATTAAACGATGGAACTGTAGAATTAGTAGATCGTATGGTCGAATTTACTCTTTGTTCTTTATATTCATACTATTTTATTGATCGTTATTGTTATACTTTAGATCCACAAAAAGGCCCCATCCCATTTAAATTACATGATTTCCAGAAAACAGCCTTACAATCATTTCAAGAACATAGTAAAGTTATATTCCGTAAATCCAGGCAGGTAGGTGCCTCTGTTATATCTGGAGCATATGCTTTATGGAGAGCTAATTTTCAAAAAGCTCAAAAAATAACTATTATATCTTTAACACAATTAGATGCCATGTCTTTTAAAGAAAAGACAATTGATATCAATTATCATGATATGCCTGGATTTTTGAAATGTAAAGCGACAAGAGATGGATACAGTAAAACAAAGTTAAAATTATCAAATTTATCACAAATTATTGTTAAATCAACAACTAAAGATGCTGGTCGTGGTGATACTCCATCTTTAATAATTGTTGATGAAGCAGCATTCAATATGTGGATGGATGACATTTGGAAAGCTCTTGAACCATCATTGGACAAAGGTGGAGATTGTATAATTATTTCTACAACTAATGGTGTAGGAAACTGGTATCACACAACATATAAAAATGCAATAGAGGGGTTAAATGAGTTTTATCCAATATATATTCCATGGTGGCGTTATCCTAATCGTTCTAATCCTTGGCTTGACGAATTATTAGAAAAAATAAATAATAAAACAATATCTCAAGAAGAATTAGAAAATTTTATTGAGTCAGAAAAAAGAAAACAATTATCATATGAAGGTGATGCAAAATCCGCTCCATGGCTTTGGAAAAGAAGAGCAAATGCTAAACATGAAAGAGACTTTAATCAAGAAATATTAGCAGAATTTCTTGGTTCTGGAGAAACAGTTGTGACTATTAAAACTCTTGAAAGACTTGAAGAATGGAAAAGAACACCAACATGGGTAGATACTCTGCCATCAGAAATAATAGAACATCCAATAAAAGGTCTTTGGTGTTGGAGAGATAGATATGATGGTGGTCAATATATGCTTACTGCAGATACTGCAACAGGCCATGGCAAGGATTATTCAACATTTCAAGTAATTGATGTATATAAAAAAGAACAAGTAGCAGAATATAAAGGTCAAATTCCTACTGATACTATGGGTGAAATAATCAAAAAAGTAGCAAGATATTATAATAATGCTTATGTTATGATTGAAACAAATCATCCTGGGCCTGCTGTGTTTAATGAAGTGTTTAGATCTAAAGTTGATCCTTATAGTAATGTGTATGTTAAAAGAAAAGGTAATGGATATGTATCATGGGAGACAACGCCTAAATCAAGAGTATTATTGACAGATGCTTATTTTAAAGATCTTGAAAATGAATATACAAGAATATATTCTGAAAGGTTAATTGAGGAAATAAAAACATTTGTGTGGCATGATAGTGGTAGAGCAGAAGCAATGAATGGTAATAATGATGACTTAGTAATTGCTTATGCCATCTATTGTCATAATAAAGATTATGTCTTCTCCGCTCAACCAGTGAATATTTCTTCAAATAGAACTTCAGCTGCTGATTTAAATTCTGAATTAGTTGATTTAAAATGGCAAGAACAAGAAGATAGAATTCAAGATGAGTATGGTGTAAGCTTAGAAGAATATTATTGGCTTCAAGGAGATGATGTGCCAGAAGAATATAAACGATTAAAAAGAACTGTAAGTGAGGTATAATATGGATTTACAAAATTTAATAGAATCAGCTCTTGACCCTGTTCATCAAGATTTATGTAAAGATGTTTTTAATGGGATGACATTAAAAAAAGAGTTAAGAAAGATGATAATGGATAATTTTAATCAATGGCTTGATGATGATTTTGAAATTAAGAAGATGTGTGTTATTGGTTCTATTACAGGTTATCAATATACAGAATTTAGTGATATCGATGTTAATGTTGTTCTTGATGCAACAGAAAATGAAATTAGTAAATTAGCCAAAATTCTTCCAAATGGTAATTTGTGGCAGAATCACCCAGTTAATTATTATTTGACTATTAATGATAAGAATATAATGGCAGCAGAAGCAATATATGATTTATTAGAAGATAAATGGATAAAGAAACCAATGAAAGAAAGTATTGAAGTTCCAGTAGCTTATGCTTTAGAAATAAGTAAATTTTTTATGGATGGAATTGATCTAAGAATATCAGAATATGAAAGAGATAAAAAAGAGCTTGATATGCTTCAAGATTATTTAAAAGAGAATGATATTGCAGTAGATAAAAATGATATACAACAAAAAATAGTTTTAAAAGAAGAAGAAATAAAAGCTGATTTAGACAGTATATATATTGGACACAAAATGGCTAAATCATTTAGAAAAGAAGCTTTTGAAGGAGAAGAAGCTGATTTTTTAATTGATATAAAAGCATCACACCCAAATAAATCTATAAATAATGTTGTATATAAATTATTAGAAAAATTTGGCTATTTTGACAAATTGAACAAGTATGAAAAAATTAGAAAAGAGATGAAAGATGAATGATGTTGAATCTTTATTTAAACACTTAATAAAAAAGTGTTTTCAAATTTCAAAATTTGAACATTTTGTTTTTAATCATGCACCTGCAGGTAAAATATTTCAAGATGCTGATAAAGATGTAAGAGTTTTTTTACATTATAATTTAATTACAGTTGTTCCATCACACAATCCTGATTTAAATTACACATATGCAAGAATTATATATCCAGAAGTAGATAGCAATAAAATTTATATCGAATTTAATAATAAAATGTATGTGTTAATGGAAGATTATTATGGGGTGGTAAATATAATACAGCATATGGTAAAGATTTTATGGGGATAAAATTAAATTCAAAAAAAGCAATAATTAATGCCATTAATTCATTAGACTTTAAAGAAATAACAAGATAATTAAAAGGAGATTACAATGGAAAGAAATATAGATGACTTCCTTCAAGACCCAGAATTACCTAATAAGTTGGCTTCTTTATCAGAACAAGAATTCTATGAATCATTGGAAAAAGATTTAATTGAGGCTTTCAATCAAATTATGGCTCCATATTCTAATGTTCAACCAACTAATACTGGGGATGCTAAACTTGAACCATTAAATAAAACTAAGGCGGCCAGAGAATATGTTTATGGTGGAAAATCAACTTCAATAATTAAAAGACAAGACAAAATAGAATTGTCTAAAAATCAAGATTTTAATCTTGTTAAATCAGTAGTTAGATCTGCCTTCCAGACAATTATAGCATCTGCCAGTAAAACAACTCTTGGCGATCAAATTACATCCATTTTGAGACAAACTGAAACACGTTTATTTCAAAAAATTGATCAAAAGATAAGAGCTGAACAGAAAAATGGTTAAAATAAGTTTCTCTGCTAAAGAAACTGGAGCTTGTTCTTTATGTCAAAATCATCGTGATTGTCATATACAGCAAACAATTACAAGAAATTTGATTCATAAAATTAATGATAAAAATGATAATGAAATGGAAATTGTAATATATAGATGTCCAGAATTTTTACCAGTAAATTAAATTCAGAGCCGCTAATGCGGCTCTTTTTTTAGCATATATATTATAAGGAGAAAATATGAATATAGGAAGCCGTAATATAAAAATCACCCCAAGTGAATTTAAAGGTAAAATGTATATTAGTATTCGCCAATGGTATGAATATGAAGGCGAAGAGAGACCAGGCAATAAAGGAATCAATCTAACTCTTGAAGAGTGGGATGAGATGATTAAAAACCTGGATACTATCCAACAAGAGATTAAAGAAGCCAATAAATGATTGAAAACTGGCTTTGGAAACCAGATTTATCCAAAGAACAAAAAAACGATTTCTTAGCATGTCGTCTTTATAATGCTATTTATTCTTTAGATGATCACCCTCTTTGTTCAACACGAATTGTAGATTTAAAACAAGATACAGTTTTTGAAGCAATAGAGGCAATATCATTATTAGACCGGAACAAATCTTGGATAGTTAATATAGAAAATACCAAGACGGGTTTGGAGATCATCCGTCAAATTTCCAATAATAAAGAAGATTTGCCCCATATCTCCACTTGTTTTTCTATTACTAGTTTCCTAGAACCTATGAATCTTGCTACGGCAATAGCTGGTAATCATCTTACATCAAAAACATCTTATTCTGATGGAATTCAGGTAATAATTAATTCTATTTTATATGGTACAAATTATATTTATTTCCCTAAATATTATATAAATAATTCAATACCTTATATATATAATTTTGTAAAACAATTTTCATGCTCTACAAAAATAATGGTATCTGATTCTGTTTATTTTAATAATATGCTTGAGAATATTTTTGATTATGATGGTGTTGTTTGGAATGAAAAGGACATATTAAATTATGACTCTAATTGATAATATAAATTATTTCCTCAAAGACAAGTGGTTTTTTGAATCAGATCAAAAAATCTTTTTCAAGGTTTTAGATTTCCCATCTGAAGTAGTTGTAATAGAATCTAATCATGGCCAATTATTACTAATTGATGAAAAAGTAGATATCAACGGATTTGTAATGCCCATGTATGATGCTCAAGAAGTAATAGATAAAAAAATACTCAATGATTTAAATTGTATTTTAGCAAAACAACTTTTATTAGTATAATTTAATAGGAGGACTTATGGCTATTCTTAATCCTATCAAAGAGGCAACTTGTCTTTATTGTAAAAAGGTCTTCTTTATCTCATACAAGATGATTACCAAAGGAAGAAGGATTAATTGTGGGTGGTGTGGTGGAGAACACGTTAATAAATCAAACACCAAGCTTCATTTGGTGAAGGCAGGTGAAAATGGGAAAACTGAAGTTCATTCAAGCAATGCAGAAAAATCCTCAACTCGCAAAAAGAGTAAAACAGTTAAGAATTAAGCAGGAAATTGGGTGGGGGATGATTGGTCAGATCATTGCTCAAGAATTTCCAGAATTAGAAATTTCTATTTCTACTTTTCAGGGTATAAAGATTGGAAATCAAATAGCTGGAGCAGATCTATGTGATGCAGCTATGGAATATCTTGATGAAAAAGTAGAGAATGGGTGGAATTAGCCAAGATAATTCAGGGGTATAAATGAAAAAAGTTTTTATTATTTTTATGTTATTTTGTCTTGCTCTCTCTGCCTATTCTCAAGTAGGCATTAAAACAGGAGTAGGTTTGTTTTCTGGGATTGCCCTAGTTCCGGGGTGGGGACTAGAAACTAACTATAAGATATTTAATATGTCTATGATGTATGCCAATAGTGATTGGCAATATATTCCATATATTTATGGACATGAACCTGTTTTTGAGGGTGGAACTGTTCATACATTTGATCTATCTAGTAGGATTATGATTCCACTATCTCAATCTATGTCTGTTTATGCAGGTGGTGGTGTTGTTTTAAACACTGTGTTTGGTGTTGATTCTGCTGTTTATCCATATATTGGTGGAGGATTTAGATTCAATTTTTTTAAAATTATGTTTTTTGATTTTTCAGGTGGAGCTCATTTTGGTGGAATGGAATTGAATCTTAATGCAGACCATACAGAAAGCGTAGAATTTGATATGGGTTCGCCGTATATATTTGGATTGGCGTTAGGAATTAGATTTAGATGATTACTTTAGAAACCATGCCATATAAAATAAGCCTCGATGCAGAATCAATAAAGTTGATATATGATAAATTTGGGTATAATTGGATTCCTACAAGATATTTTAAAACTCTTTTTCAAAGACCTACAAAGATATATGAACTTTTTTTAAAAGGGGTGGAGAAAGAAAAATGGAATGAAAATCTAATCAATAGAGATGGATCTGGAATTGAAGCTGATCATTATATGGAAAGAGGAAATTTCTGGAGAATTTCCTTGGCTGGGATATATGCTTTATATAAGGTATATAATATAGATGATGGATTAGAGCTATTGGCTAAAAAAATCCTTTTAGGAGAGTTTGATGAGAATCAGTATCGATTTACACGGCACCCTAGACAAAAGCCCCAAGGAATTCAAGAATTATATTGATGACATGATTTTACAAGGTCATGATATTTATATCATGACCGGATCATCTCATAAAGATGCAGAAAAAGAATTAAAACAATTAAAAATCAATCCCATTAAAATTACTAAAATAATTAGTACAACAGATTATTTGCTAGAAAAAGGTTATCCTTGGGAATATGATAAGTATAATAGACCATCATTTGCTGATTCTATTTGGTGGGGAGCAAAAGCAGAAATTGCCCAAGACTTAAAACTAGATCTTCATATTGATGATCGACTAGAATATCAAGACGCCTTTACTACACCATTTCTATTATGGACGAAATAACTATTGTTAAAAATTTATTATTAGAAAACACATGTGAAAATTGTTGCAGGAAAATACATGTAGCATTTTCTAGCGATCCAGAAAGATGGTGTTTTGTTTATGAACAACAACCAGCAGAAAACACATGTCCTTTTTGGCAAAAAATATATGGACGATTTAGAATTAGCTAAAAATTTATTATTAAACCATACGTGTGATAATTGCTCAAAAAGATTTACTTCTATTGTAGCTAAATCTTATGGGTGGTGCTATGCTCAATCTGGATTAAAAAAACCACCCAAAGAAAAAACATGCAGATGGTGGAAAAGCAATTTAGAGTAGATAAAATAAGTATATAATCTTATCAGGAGGACCTCTATGATTAATGGTTTTTATGATGTGAAGGATAAGCTTTTGGACCTTAGGCTTGAAGAGTTTGAGGACATCGTAATTGTTCATATGAGTGGTGAGCTGAGCACCTATAACTCCGATTTTTTCACCAAGCGAGTTCAGCTTCTGCTTAATAGCTCATACAACAAGTTTATCTTTAGCATGGCAAAAATCTCTTATGTTGCCTCAACTGGAATTGGCGCATTTAGTGGGATCCTCCGGGCAGTCTCTAAAACCCCTGGGCGAGAAATGGCTCTTACTGATGTAAGTCCAAGAGTCTTTGAGGTTTTCCAACTCCTGGGATTTTCTACTTTCTTTAACAAGTTTGATAACATCAGCAATGCTGTTTCTTATTTCAAGTCTGGGCTCAATCCTATCTTTCCAGCTGTTCTATCTTGCCCAGCTTGTTTTCATAAGCTTAAGGCAAGCAAGAGCGGCAAGTTTAGATGCCCTTCTTGTAAGAAAGTAGTAATCATTGATAGCAATGGGAGCATTTTTTCAGAATGAAGTTTATTAATAAGCTATTACGCTGTAAACACAAATATTGGTCCGCCGTAGATGATCGCGGTTATCAATTTTGTATAGAGTGTAATGAGGCAAAATTTGTTGGCTTACCTACTTGTATTCATCAATGGGAAAACAATTTTGAAAAAGGGATTCAAACTTGCCTAAGATGTGGAGAGATTAAAACTATCCCCATTACTTGCAATCATAAATGGGAGATTAAGGACAATAAGAAAATTTGTTCAATCTGTGGTGAAGTTGAATGTCTTCACTTTTGGGAACAGACTAAACAATATTCACTAAAACAAGACAATATAGACATTGATATAATTACAATTTATACTTGTAAGTATTGTGGAGAGGTTAAAAAGGAGCATTTAAGTGATTCTTAATCTGATTATTTTCTTTAGTAGATTTGCCATTTCAGCGTTTTTTATCACATTTGCTACAGCATATTTTCATTTGCCGGTTTGGACAAGCTATGTTTTTGGTTTAATCTATGCAAACATCCTTGTTGTTAGAGATCTTGCTATATTAAAGGCAAGTATGGAGAAAAAATGACCAAAGAAAATATCTTGGATATGATTGAAAAAGAAATAGAAAATCTCAAAAAAGAAAGTTCATATTCTTATATGAGTGATAAATATTATAATGCACTTGATAATAAAATTGAAGAAGCAGAAACAATTAAAAATCTTGTAAAAGGAATGGAAGATGCAGATAATTAAGGGAAAGTATTCAGAAGCTCATGTATATAATGATGAAATAGAACAGACAGCTATTTCTCAAATCTACTCATTCGTCAACTGCCAAGCATTTGAAGGATCCAAGATCCGTATAATGCCAGATGTTCATGCAGGTGCAGGATCTGTAATTGGGTTTACTTCTACTTATTCTGACAAGATTGTTCCCAATGTCGTAGGTGTTGATATCTCTTGTTTTTCTGGAAATACAAAAGTCCGTCTTGCTGATGGGAGAGATATTTCGTTCATACAGCTTTTAGAAGAATATAAATCTGGAAAAATAAATTATTGTTTTTCAATAAATAGCAATTCAGAAGTAATTATTTCACAAATAACAGATGTTTCTCAATATGGTGAATCTATGAAAATAGTAGAAATAACCCTTGATAATGGTGAAATTATCGAGTGTACACCAGATCATATTTTCTATGATAGACAAAACAATCAAATTCTTGCAAAAGATTTAACAGAGGGATTATCTCTAATGCCTCTTTATATTAAAAAATCATCAGAAATATCAGACAAAGATCTCTTACTTAGAGATAAGAGAAATAAATTGTCAGAATATTATGTTGTTTATGATCCACTGTCAAATAAGTGGAAATATATTCATTATCTTTCAGATGAATATAATCTCAAAAATGGCATTTATAACTCAAGGGGGATTCGTCATCATAAGGATTTTAATAAATATAATAATAATCCATCAAATATAGAAATTTTAGATTGGAAAGCCCATTGGAAAATTCATGCATCTCACGCCAAAGAAATAAATGAATTGGGAATAAGTGGATTTGGAGCAGCACATAGGAAAAATCCAAAGTTTTTTGCAAAAATGGGTTCAGATAATATGAAGAAAAACTGGAAGAATGACAATTTTAGAAATGCTGTTATAGAAGGTGGAAAGAAGAGAAAAGGAAAAAAATTCATAGATAAAATTCCATTCATGAAGAATGGTGAGAGGGGGAAAAAATATTTAATAGAATACAATAAAAACCCTACTTCATACACGTGTGATATTTGTGGTAGAACCATTCTTGGAAGTGGAAACTATAACAAACATATTAAATCTCATAATCCTATATATATTACCTGTGAGAAGTGTGGAAGAAAATTTAGATCAAATTTTTATTTCAAGAATCATAAATGTTTAAATCATAAGGTAACATCAATTAGAATTAAAACCGATATTATCCCAGTCTATTGTCTCACTGTAGATAATGATTCTCATAATTTTGCACTTTCTGCTGGTGTATTTGTTCATAATTGTGGTGTAGCATCTGTAAAGATTGGAAAAATTTCTGGTCTTCAAATGGATCACCTTGATAAATTCATTAGACAAAATATCCCTGCTGGTTTTGATATTCGACAAAAGCCTCACAAGATGATTGAAGAGATTGATCTTGATTTCATCACTCGAATTGCTCACTCAACTGCTCAGAAGCTTGACTATGTTCTTGCATCATGTGGAACTTTAGGCGGTGGAAACCACTTCATGGAGCTTAACCTTGATGATAATGGAGACTATTGGTTTACTGTTCATACTGGTTCAAGAAACTTTGGATTAAAGATTGCTAACTTTTATCAGAATATTGCCAAAAAGGAAACAAACAAGTCTCAAGGTTCAGTAAATGGGCTTGAATATATTACTGGACAAGCTATGCAAGATTATATTGAGGCTACTAAAGCAGCTCATGAATTTGCATGCCTCTCTCGTAAAATCATACTCAAGACTGTTGCTGTAGATTTCTTCAAGGAGAACTTTAACAAGCTTGAGAGAATTGAGACTCTTCATAACTATGTAGATATTGAACACTCAATCATTCGAAAGGGCGCAGTAGCTGCTTATGCAGGTGATGATCTGATTATCCCTTGGAATATGCGAGACGGCATTATTATCTGTAAAGGAAAAGGTAATGATGATTGGAACTGCTCAGCTCCTCATGGAGCTGGCAGAACTATGGGTAGAGGAGAAGCAAAGCGAACTCTCAAAATGGAAGATTTCAAGGATAGCATGAAGGAGGTTTGGTCTTCTTGTGTTTCAACTTCAACTCTTGATGAGTCTCCTATGGCTTACAAAGACCCTGAAAAGATCAAAGAATATATTAAGGACACTGTAGATATTCATCTTACTATGCGACCTGTTTATAATTTTAAAGCAGGAGAGGAATAATGGGTAGCTTAATAATTATTATTGTTATATTTTCTTTAATTGGTATTATAGGAGGGATGTTTAGTCTTCTTACATTTCAACTTCAATTTTTGATGGGTCTCCTATGGCTTACAAAGATCCTGAAAAGATAAAAGAATATATTAAGTATACGGTAGATATTCATCTTACTATGCGACCTGTATATAATTTTAAAGCAGGAGAGGAATAATGGGTAGCTTAATAATTATTATTGTTATATGTGTAATAATTGGAACTTTAGGATCTATAATTACGGAAAGTCCACTCTTTCTTCCAATTATGTTTGCTCTGGGTATAATGTTTGGTGGTCTTATTGCATCAAATGAAAAAGTTATTTACTCAGATGAAAAAGTACAGCATGAGCTTATTGCAATCAATGGATATTATGTTGATCATGATGGTAATTTTATTACAGCTAATAATATCAGATCAAAAGTAAGCAATATGGCTATACCAGAAAATGCAGTAAAGATAGCTCCTGTTCTTATTGAGCGCAATATAGTATATAAACGAACATTTTGGAAATTTGGTGGCAAAGAGACTATATATGAAGTTGTTTTCCCAGAAGGTGAATAATGAATGATGCAGTAAAAGCTAAAAATTGTCTTCTTGGGAAACCATTTATTGCAAGCTATGCAGTGGTTCAAGAAAACGATGATGTTGTGAAAAATTTTCTTGATCAAGAATATCCAGAATATATTCCGAGTATCAATGAATGTGTTTATCTAAATGATATAGTATATATTGTAGTTGCAAAATATTTCAAAGTAGAAGAAAATATTTTATGTTTGTTTATACAAACACAAGAAATTTTTGAGAAAAAACAACGAAGGCATTAAAATGGACTATGCTTTAGCGGCTAAAGATTTATTAAATGGAAAAGAATTAATAAAAGCAATAGAATTTAATGATAATAATATATTTTTTTATACAAGATCTAATGGGTCAAGAAAAGACAAAAAATTTTTTAATCAACTATCAGAATATTTAATTGATGGAACATCTGGAATTAGAGATAAAAAAAGCTTTTATTTTGATTTTCACGATAATAGAATTTTTATTATAAAGTTAACTTTTAATTTTGATAGTGATAAAAATAAAGCAGCTGAAAAATGGAAAAGATTAAGAGAGTGTATCTAATATAGGAGGTGTGGTATGAATTATATGGAAAAATTACAACAAGAGATTAATGAAAAACAAAAAGAATTAGAAAAACTTAAAAAAGAAGCTCATGATATTGAATCTCTTTGTCCTGAATATCTATTAGCATTTTCTCTACATGCTAAATTATGTCATTATAACCACACAGATGAGTGTGGATGGTATTATGAAATTCATGATGGTGTTCATGATTGGACTGGAGGATCACATTTTTCTTATTTAGAAAAAGCGCGAAAATTGTTAAAAACTGGCGTAAATCCAGCAACAATTTTAGTAGTAATTGATAATCTTGAAGGAGTATAATATGGATGAATACATGGAGGGTTTTATTGATGGCATGACTTGTTTTGCATGGTGGAAAGATGGTGTTCAATATGTTGGAACAACTGGTAAGATACTAAAAGAAGCAATTGAACAAGTTAAAGAAACATGGAACTATACACCAAATGATCAGTAGAATAATAATAGCTATTGGGATTTTTGTTGTTATGTTATTGATTATACGCTTGGCTCTTGGTTGTTGGCCTTGGCAAAAAGATTAAGTAATCTTTAAATCATTAAACACATATTTGATGATGAGCGCTTGTAAGATTGCTAAATCTTGTGAGTATAATAAATGACCAAAGTCAGTTGTCTTGGGTATGTTTGTAGTAGAGGAGATGAGCCATTGTTTTTTAAATTCTTGTGTAGACTCATACCTTTTTTTAAAGTAATTGGACAACTCCTTTATAATAGTGGCTGTATCTTTACCTATTTCCACCTCGAACAAAAGAGGAGCCCCTGAATAATTGATTCTTAGCATGTACATATTATTATCTTTGGAGGATAAATGAAAAAGCTTCTTGTTTTACTATTTATTTTTATTTCTTGCCTAGCCTTTGCTCAAAATTATCCTGAACTTTATTGTTGGGATATGACTTCAAATGATGTAAAAGAATTAAAAGAGAACACTGAACTATATTATAAACTGATGAGAGATTTACTTAAACAAGAAGGAAATACAACACTTAGCCTTATTTATCAAAGTGGAAATACTTTTATTTTATATGTAATCAATGTAGAACCTATAAATGATACAATTATGCTTTATGATTATGATAATAGAACACTTAAACTTTTCTATGTTGGAAAGAATGAAGAGAAGGTAATAAATGATGTTTCTATTACTCGCAGAAATAATACATTTACTTTGAGTAGTGTTCGTATAAAATTTATTATTACAAAGACAAATGATTTATTTGGGGATATGGGGGTTCGGCAACCCCTATTGGGGATTTAATCATGAAAGAATTTGAAGAAAGACTTACCTATGGTCAAGAAGCAGAAGTAAAATTTTCTAATCTATTAAAGAAACATAATGTTGAATATAGATCAACAAGAAGTTTTCCAGAGTATACAACATATTTTGATTTAAAGAATGGAGATTTTTATATATATAATAATGATGAAATTATTAAAGTAGATGTGAAAAGAAGTGGTGTATCAATTAAAAGCATAAATTCTTTTATTGGAGATGTGTTTGCTATAACAGACCACTATATGGATGAGTTTTACATTTTTCCAGTAGCAAGCATGAGAAAATATAAAAAAACATGTGAAGAAAGAGGATCTAAATTAGTAGCTTTATCTTCAGGAGATACAGGCATAAGATTTACTAAAGAACAATTGGCTGGTTTGAAAAAAGCCAAAACATTAGAACAGTGGATAAAAGATGATTTCAAATTTGGAGAAGATGATGCTGTTAAGTGATGATGAAAAACAAAATTTACAAAAAGTAGAAGAAACTCTTCAAGGGGTTAAAGAATTTAGAAATCAACTTGTCCAAGAAATTAAAGATCTTTGTTCTATTATTTTCTTGGATAAAAGAACATTTAATTCTTATCAAAAAATGTTTAAAGCAGAAACTATTTTTGATGTGTTTGATAGTACTGAACAAATTTCTATAAGAGATAAAAAATTTAGAAAACAATTTAAAGAAACAATAATAATTAGCAAAAGCTTACACTATGATATGTGTTGTATTTCTAATAACTATGAAGTTTTTATTACTTTTAAACAAGTTGCTTTAAATTATATAAAATACTATTCTTCTTTGAAAAAAGAGAGTATAGATACTATGACAGATGTTTTAGAAGCGATGAATGGGTTAGTATAATTGGAGGAGATTATGTCATATAGATCAAGAGAATTAACAAGTGTTTTTATCTTTTCAAGCTTTATTATTTCTGGGACTGCTATTCTGTCTCTTGGTTTAGGCATAATGACATTGTTTATAGGGTGTGCAATTATTTTCTTGTCAATTCCATTTACTTTTTTTAGGGGGTAATTATGTCTACAAAAATTTATTATGCCTGGAGATGGAATAAAGGATATGATGAACTTCTAAAATGGTTAAATAAACTTTTATCAGAAGATTACACCTTAGATGGCATTAATTTTATAGCCAAGGGGCTACATGATATTACAAAAGAGAATAAATTCCAAAAAATTAGTGAGCTCATGAAAATTATTCCAGCAGCCAGAATCTCACCAAATAAAGGCGAACCATTTGATATTGATCTTAGCTGTGTGGTATATCAAAATGAAGGAGATATTGTTATCCAATTTTTTGGATTAAGTGAATATAAGTTCCCCAATGTTTATAAGCAACTCTACTCTCTCCCATCATTTGATTATTGGAATAATACAGATCCAGAAGAAGGGATATCAGAAGAGGAGTGGGAATATCGCTCTGAGTGGTTTGATAGACTTTTTGATAAATTTGATTCTGATACCCCAAGCAAATGTGGATTAGTATATGTTTTTAATAATGATTTTGATATTATTTCAAGAGCAGTAAATAAGGTGTTAGATGGAAATACTTAACTTTATTGAGCAGATAAGAGAATCACACCCAAATAGTGTTGTCATCTTTACACAAGGTGGATGTTATGATTTTTACAAGATATTAAAAGAGGAGTATCCAGAAGCAGAACCATATTATGACAGTGATCATGTTATTACCAAAATTGGAGAGAATTATTATGACATAACTGGTCAGGTTGAAAAACAAAATCATGTGCTTATGACCATTGAACCGATGTGGGTAAAATTCTTTGAAGAAAAGCATATATAATTAAGAGGTAAAAAATGAGTAATTTAGAAGAGTTCACACAGGAGCTAACAGCTCTTTGTAATAAATATGGATATATTATATCTGGTAAAACAGTAAATGGGTCAGTTCATATTGGCAAATGTGATGGCATAAAATGTGAAATTAAATCTGTTTTTGAAAATGGTGGTTATATTATCTGCAAGGAGGAAGAAGATGGACAATGTTAAAGTAGTAATGATTACTAGCAAATCAAATCTTCAATTTATTACCGAAGAGTTGAGTGATGTTCTTACTCATAAAGATGTTATTCTTAAAGTTGTTGATAATCAAGCATTTAATGATATGTTTACTGTTCAAAGAAAAATAGATGTAGACATCCCAGACGATCTGTTTTTAGAGCTTGCTAAAGAAGCCCATAGGCAGGATATAACTTTTAATGAATTGGCTGTAAAGGCAATTCGTGAACAAATTCAAATTTTAGAAAAAGCTGATGATCCAGACTAAAAGAGGGGATCTTATTCTCTTGACCAAAAAAGGTCAATTTGATATAATTGTTCATGGGTGTAATTGTTTCTGCACAATGGGAGCGGGTATAGCCAAACAAATAAAATTAAATTGGCCTAAAGCATATGAGGTAGATAAAAAAACTAAATATGCTGATAGATCAAAACTTGGAACATACTCAAAAGTAGAAATCATTTTGCAAGTTCCAGATGGATCAGGATATAAAAATCAAGACCTTACAATTATCAATGCTTATACTCAGTATGATTATCGTGGATCTGGACAATTGGTAAATTTAGATGCAGTGGAAAAGATATTTTCCCAATTAAATAAAGAATATGCTGGTAAAAAAGTAGGCATACCAAAAATAGGAGCAGGATTAGCAAGAGGAAATTGGGATGAGATCGTCTCAATTATTCAATCAGTAACACCAAACTTAAATATAACAGTAGTAGAATATGGAATATAAAATCCTTGATACATCTCCATTTAAAGGTATAATTCATAAAGTTGAAATAGGTGGTCAATGCGTTTTTATTGGTGTAGCTAATTATAAAGATGGGTGTGATATATATTTCCCAGAAGCAGGAACAGAACATGTCTTAATAATGCTTAATAACTCTATATATCGTTTCCGATTATCAGAATTTACCAATCCATGCTCATTATCATATATAGCAGAAAAACTACATTGTAGTGAACAATCAGCAGAATTTGTTTATCAATTTGTTCAAGATATTTTAATGAAAAATGCTGCTCACATGTTATTACTTGATAGACATGACTATAAAAATCCATTCTTAATTTAGAACAGAAGATTATATTATATAATCTGTATAGGAGGATCCTCTATGCAGATTCAGTCATTGTCAGTTTGTGTTCCTGCTGGATGCCCTAACAACTGCAAATTCTGTGTCTCCAAGATGCATAGAGGAGACTATACTAATCAGATAGAAGATAATAAGCGTTTTAGAGATCTATATAAGACTGATTATAAAGAGCGTCTTGCTTTTGCCAGAGATAATGGTTGCAACACTCTAATGTTCACTGGTGATGGTGAGCCCATGGCCAATCAGTCGTTTATTGAAATGGTTGGTGAGATGAATAAGGGTCTTGAAAAGCCCTTTAGGATGCTTGAACTTCAGACTTCTGGTGTGTTTATCAATGATGAATCTCTACGCTGGATGCGTAATGATGTTCGTATCAACACCATCTCTCTATCCCTCTCCTCTCTTTTCGATGATGACAAGAATGCAGAATATAATGGCACTCCTGATAATATCAAAGTAGACATTTCTCATATCTGCTCTGAAATCAAGCGTTATGATTTTAATCTTCGTCTTTCTCTCAACATGACAGACGAATATAACAACATTGATATTAAGCATATCTTTAAAGTCTGTAGGTCTCTTGGGGCTGATCAGATCACCTTTCGTAAGCTATATACTTCTGGTAATGATACTCCTCAGGATAAGTGGATTAATAACCATCAGGTTAATCCTTCTTTCTTTACTCTTCTAAATCAGTATATTTTAGCTCATGGGCGGCGTCTTGAAAGGCTTCCCTTTGGGGCGGTTAGATATTCTATTGATGAGATGTCCGTAGTAGTTGATGATGATTGCATGAGCACATCATCTGACAAAGAAGAAATCAAATATCTTATTCTTAGAGAGAATTGTAAGCTCTATACCAAGTGGGATGATAAGGGGAGCCTTCTGTTTTGAAAACTTATCTGTCTATTGATCTTGATTATTGGGCAAATAAATATGAAAAACAACTCTCTCAAGTTAATGCCCGTAATTTTCTTCAAAAAGTTAAATCCTTAAAAAAGCCTATTTTTCTATGTTCTTCACATGAAGAGATTCTTTCTCATCTTAATAAATATAAAGTTGACAAGGTTATCAATGTTGACTTCCACTCAGATGTAGTATATGAAGATCGTATCAACTATGATGACCCCAAGGAATTAAATGAAGGGACTTGGGCTAATTATTACAAATATAGAAAAAGCTCTATATTTGAATGGAGATATCCCAATGTTGAACTTTGTTTTCGTCAGGGGTGGGGTAGATGTGAGTGGTTATGGCCAGATCATGAAATAGGAAAATTTGAAAAAAGACGCATGGGGTATAAAAAAATCATTAGAGGTCAAGGCACTTGTGGTATAATTTCTAATGATATAGTTGGAATTGGAGTAAGTAAATCTCCAGAGTGGTGTGATCCTTGGATTTATGATTTGTTTGAGGAGGTTATGAATGAAAACTAGGCCTGTTTTTTGGTATAAGAATCTTTTTCGATTTCTTATTGTTCTAGTTGTGTCATTTGTTGCAGTTTTTGTAATGACACTCGGGATGTCTTGGGCATTATTTAATAGCCCTGAATATTGGACAAAGACTGTTGATTCAGCTTTTGGACCAGGTAAGCTGTGGATTCTTTTCCCCACAATTATATCTGGTATGGTGTGTTGGTTTATTGCTCTTGCTCTATGGCAATCACAATTCAAGATTTCTATCTTTGATTATGAAAAAAAGAAGGGTCTTGTCCCATATGTTCATGGTCTTGCAGTAGCTTTACCTTATAAGAAAGAAACATATAAAATTGATTGGCATGTCAACAAGGTTTTTGATGCTACACTCAAGATCAAAGAACCAATTGATTCTCGCCTCTTTTGGGCTGAAGATGATAATGGAATTTATCTGGTTCCCACCAATGTTCTTGCTAAGCATGCAGACAAGATCAAGGATGGTTGTATTGAAGGAAAGTGGACTTGGCGTTGGTTTGGGGATTTTGTTATTCTTGTTTATGTGGAGGAATAATGCGCATTAACTTTCATACAAATCTGGATAAATTTAAAACTCGTCTTGGTTCACAAGATATGGAATTTAAGCCATCTGTTGGCGATCTTGTTGTTGTTAAAGATTGTGAACTAGAAGTTGTATCAGTAAAATATGAACTTACAAGATCATCAATGATTGATGTAGAGCTTTGGATTCCGAAATCTCGAATTCCACATCTTGATAACAAGGTGATTTTTGATATGTATTATTAGGAGGATATTATGATTCGTGTTTGTACCACCCATGGTAATAAATATGATTTTGAAGATCTTACACTTGATGCAGTAGAATATATTGAACATATTGTTCGCATCAAACTACCAAATAAAACCAAGGATTTTTCTCTCTATAATGTAGAATTTGTTGAATATATCAAGGATTAAATATGATTGTTCTACCCTATGAAAGACCATTTGATCATTTCAATATAGGCGATAGAATTGTTGTTTATATTGAAAAACATAATGGTTGGTATAATGGAACAGTAAAAGCAGGCTATAGGCATCATGATGGATGCGTTTCTTATGAGTTGGATAATATAGGTCCAAGAGAAAGTGATCCTAATTTCCAAGGATATTGGGGGTGTGGAATTGCTGTCCCATCTATTCTAAAAGAAGATGAAATGGCCTATTTTCTTGCCTATCCACAGGATTATATTGAATGGTTTAAACTATCTCAAAAAGAATATACTGATTTTAAATTCCACCCAATTAATGATGAGACATTAGTAATGTTTGCTAAATCATTACTAAGTTAGGCTGTTTATTAAATGAACAGGGCTGTTCACTACATGAACTCTGGAGTTCACCATGTGAACGTATAAATATAGAATAAATATATTACTACTATAGAGTTTAGAAAAAGTATATAATGGAGTATAATTCAAGCATGAATTTAAAAGAAGCATTTTGGGCATATAAAAGAACATTACTCAAAAGTGGTTTACCTTATCTATCCATTGATGATGTTAACCATCTTATTCATTTTGCTTCTATTGAAGATTTTCAAGCTTTTGATAAACTAACCAATGATCTTACTCCCCATGATCATACTCTAAACATTAGTTCATATGTAAGTGAACAAGGGTGGACTCTTTGGATTAGAGAAGAGGATCAACACTTTACTTACATGGATAAATATCCTTGTATGCAAGAAAAACTTCAAGTATTCAATGATACAATAACAAAACTCAAGGATCTAGGAATAGAAATAAAATCTATCCCAGATGTTCAAGATCCATTATTTGATTTCAGTTTTGTTGTTGATGAATATGAGTATTACAAACTCTGTCTTGTTTGGGATGAACATCCTGACCTATATGAAAACGAAATGTTTACTATGATGGCATGTGGTCAAGAAATGGTGCATTTGTCTTTTAATTTTAAAGATTTTTATTTCATGAATAGGTGAGATTTGCCAGTTTTCTCAAATTCTGTTGGGTGAATTACTTTTATATTTGAGTATAGAAAAACATTTTTAAAAATATTAATATCAAATGAGAAATCAGGATATCCTTCATTCTGTTTATTTAAAACAATTGTTTTGTTTAAATAATTACTTGCTTGGGCATATAAATGCTTTTGAAAGTTTTCAAATGTATAATATTTTGAGTCTGGAGTTTTATCAAAAACTTCCAAATCTTTTTCATCATCGACTGAAGAATATTTTCCGCCTAACATCATTTCAATAACATTATTTAAAACTACCAGTTTAGTATTAGGACTTTCTTTTTTATCAAGTTTGATATTATTTTCTTTTATTGCATCTATTCTACATAACATGTTTTGTATCATGTCTTTTTGTAAAAATTTTCTTTCTGTATCATTTTTATGAAATTCTAAATTAATCCATGGAACTTCTAAATTAGCTGCTTTGTCATGAGATCCAGCCAATCCTTTTCCACTGGCTATGCCAGATTTATGTTTTGTAGCTATTTCTTCAGCTTTCTTTCTATGGCTTAATTCATCCCAAGCCATTTCTAAATGAAAAGTTATGCTAGCAGTTGGTATTACTTTATATAATTCTTTGGTATTAACCTTTAATTCTTTTTGTAATAATTCAAATAGATTCATTTTAGCCTCATATGTGGATGAAACACTATTCTAATCAATTTTTGTAAGTGAGCATCAGTTGCTTCTTCGGCATATTTATAAGATATTGTATTTTTAAAAGCAATATTTTTTTGTCTAAATAAATCATATCTACCAGAATAATAATCAATAAAACATATATCACCTATACTTTCTGATTTTGTAAAAATAAAAGTATATCTAATTATTGGTAATAATTCTTTTTCATCAAAATATATCATATAAATCCCTGTGGGTTGAAAATCATCTTTATTATAATTTTAAAATCTGTTTTTTCATGTCTTTTGAATATTAAACTTGGATGATTAAATTCATTAGGATCAAGTGTTTCATCATATATATCAAATTTATTTTTATGATATTTTATAAACATTGTATTTACATTTTTTTTATTTATATTTTTCACATAAAACAATGAAAACTCTTTATTCATTAAAAATGAGTAAACATTGTTTATTTCTAAATCTTTAAAACTTATCACAATAATTCATCCAAGATGGTATTTAATGATTCAAACTCATATTCTTTTTTGCCACCAGTTAGTTTTACATTTTTATTTTTACTCATAACTGGTTCTTGTTTGGATGCACCAAAGCGTAATTCAAATTGATTAATAAATTCTTCAACAATTTCATCCATTATTTTCTTTCTTTCTAATGCTCTTTCTGCTTTTTTATCTTTTAATTCTTGCATCTTGGCAAAATGCTGTGGCATTAATCTTCTCATTGGTGAAGATAACAATTTTTTTAATTTATCATAATCTACTTCTTGTATTTCTTTTTTATCTAACATTTCTTGAGCTTGAGATAATTTTTCTTTATCTTCATCACTCATGTCTTTGTTGATTTTCTTTAATGCTTTGATTCTTCCTTCTAATGACTCGAAATATTTTAACTCATCACGATCTGCCTTATTCATTATACCTAATGTTCCGAGAGATGAGATGTTGGTTATACCCTTATGTCCACCACTATCTCCTTCAATAATATCAAATGCCCATGCATTATACTTATTTTCAAATTTGGATCTTATTTGTTTCATCACTAAGTTGGATATTGCTCCTAAATCAATTTTATCACGTATTTCATCTGGCAAATCTGGATTAACTGCTACTTGTATAAACGTCGGATAGCGTTTAATAACAAATGGATATTTTATGCCAGCTGTGTTCAACTGTGTCCAAATATATCTCTGTAATCTTGGATTATTTTGGATAAGAGTTGATCCTCTTTTTTCAAATGTCGTATCTTTTCCCTTTTCTTTTTGTAATGCACTATGTCTTGCATGTTTTATCTTCTCTATTGGTTTATTTACTAATTCTTGGTATCGTTCTTCTTCTTTTGGTGTTCTTTTTTTAGATCTTAGGTCTTTTAATTCCTGATAATCTTCAATAGCTCCTTCATTTACAGAAGCACCTTTATATATACGTTTTTTTGCTTTTAAATTTGGCATAGCTCGACGTGCTTTCTCAACTAAATCCCAGTCAGGTTCTGGTTTTTTCAATTCTTTTATTGCTTGTAATTGTATTTCATTTAATCTATTATACTCAAGAATATTAACATAAAAAGAAACAATTGATGGTTTAGTTGATTTTATAAAACTTTCCAATAAAGTATTATCGTTCAGTATGCCTGATTCTACTAATAATGCATTACAAATAATTGCTAAACGCTCTAATCTACCCTTCTCTTTAAAATCCTTTTTTAAAGTAAGAATATCTTCTATATTAGTAAAAGATGCGCTATCTATACGATTGATAACTTCTACAGTTGATCTATCAACTAAATTTTCTGTATGTAATAAAACTAAATGATCTGTATCGCTTTTAAATTCTGTTGCTCCTACTTTTCCCCCGCCTGCAGATATATGTTTTGTTGATTGATGATGATCTGTCCAAAAATCTGGTTTAACTGCTCCTTCTGGTAGTTTAGCAAAATCTACTAATGCTACCATTTGACCTTTTGATTTTTTCAATTTTTGAATATAGGAGCTATCATCTTCGCTATATTGTATCCAATGAGTTGTTATGTTTCTTGGATTTATACCTTGTTTGATAAGTTGATTATAGACAACAATAGCAGAAAAAACACCATCCAAATCTTGGTGATGAACTATTTTTGCTGCGTGTGTTCCTGGTGGTATTCTTATTCCACTTTCTAATAATAAACTAAAATTTTTTATTTGCATAATAATTATCTTGTCCTATTTATTTAAATAATCTTCAACCACTTCATTGTTTTTTAATAATAAATGTGCATATAGTTCATTTTCATCTTTCCACCATTCTTTATATTCACCGTTTTTTTTGCCATTTTTATAAAAACAATGTACCCATAATTTTCCATTTTCATACCACTCTTTATACTCACCTTCACCCATATATCCACTAAACCATAAGCCTTCTTCCATGGCTTCGAAAGGATTATTAAATAATGATTTTAGTTGTTTTCTTGCTACGTATTTCATTTCAAATAATCCTTAATTTCTTCACCATTTTTATATAATTTATGATATATAAATTCACCATTTCTCCACCATTGTTTAAACTCACCATCTAATTCACCATTCTTATAAAAAGAATGTACAAACAGTTTATTGTTATTATACCAAACTTTATATTCACCTTCACCCTCATAACCACTAAACCATAAACCATTAGCCATAGCTTCTAGAGGATTCTTAAATAATTTTTTAACTTGTTGTCTAGCTACGTATTTCATTCTAAATAATCCCTTACTACTTCACCATTATCAAACAACCAATGATTAGTTAAATTACCGTCTTTGTCCCATAATTTACATTCTCCATGTGCTATCCCGTTTTTAAAAAATGCAACTTCTGATAATTGACCATTTTTATACCATTCTCTATATTCACCTTCTTCTTCATATCCACTAAACCATAGACCATGAGACAATGTGTTTTCTGGAGAAAGAAATAAGTCATAAATTTGTTTTCTTGCTACATATTTCATTTTAAATAATCCTTGATCACTTTATCATTTTTGTATAATCTATGACATATTAATTCACCAGTTTTATTCCATAATTTATATTCACCATGTTTTTTAAGTTTTTTTACAAAACAGTGTAAACGTAATTGACCATTATCATGCCATACTTTATATTCACCTTCGTCTTCATAACCACTAAACCATAGACCATTTTGCATTACATGTTTTGGATTACCAAATAAATATTTTATTTGTTCTCTGGCTATATATTTCATTGTTGTATGCCTGTAATAATAAACTTTTCTTTTTTAAGATCAAATATTATTTCGATCCACGGATCACGATCGGTATTCCAACTTTTTGTTTGAGTAAAATCATTGACAAGTAATTGAAAAACTAATTTTCCATCAATTAAAGAAACGTCATTAACATATGTGGCTTGATAATCTTGATCTAACATATTAGATAAATAATCGAATAGTTCACCATTCATTTCTTGTTTAAAAATATCATTTCCTAAAAAAGCATTATCTAATAAAAGTTTATATATTTCCATGAAATTATCTTCTCTTTTATTAAATTAAAAGCATATTTATATTAAATATATTTATACAACCAACAAAAAGGATTTTATGAAATTAATAAAATTTATTACATCACAAGGTGAGTTTTTCTTTGGAAAAGATAAGATTGAATTTAAAAACAATTTAAAAGTGAAAACAAGAAAAAACATTTCATCTTATTTAATTAATGATTTTTATATTATTATATCTTCTGATAAGATTGTATTTGAATGCAGTTGTGGTAATTTAGAGACTGCGATTTGGTCAAACTTTAAAAACAGAAAATATGATTTATGTACTTCCTGTATTAGAAAAAAGACAGTGCAAGAAGTTCATAATAAAATGTCTAAGGAAAAGAGACAAGAACTAAATAAAAAAATATCAGAAACAACAAAACAGGCAATGAACAGTTTATCACCAGAAAAACGTCAAGAGATGACAAAGAAAATGATAAAATCGCTAGACTGGGAGAAAAGAAATAAAAAATGGTATGAAACTATGAAAAATAAATCAGCATTAGAAAAACAAGAAATTAGAAATAAAATTTCTAGAACTCAACAAAATAAAACAGAAGAAGAAAAAAATATTATAAAAAATAAAATAAAATATACATTTTTAAAAAAATATGGTGTGTATTATTTATCACAAAACACAGAAATATTAAAAAGACAAATTGAAGCAAGAAATGATTCGTGGAAATTAAAACACTATAAATCTAAATTTGGACCATTAATATATCAAACAAAACCTGAATTAAATTTTATAAAATTTTGTGAACATAATAATATTTTTATTAAAAATGGCCCATCAATAGATTATATGTTGAATAATCAAAATTTAAAGTATACTATTGATTTTGAAACAGAAAAATATTTAATTGAAATAAAACAAAGTCATATTTGGTATTATAAAGATTTGAAATCTGGAAAAATAGATGCAAAAAATAAAGCTGCACAAAAATATGCAGCTTTATTAAATAAACAATTTCTTTTTCTTTTAGATGAAAAAGATTATACCTGTATTATTCTGCAACGGTGACTTCTCCAGTTGCATTGATTGTAAATTCAACCTCTATAAACTCGACCGATTTTAGAGGTTGAAGATAAATCTTACCAGCCATAATATTTTGATTAATTAAATCAGCTGTATTTGTTGAAGAGTCACAAACAACAGAGTATTGATATAGACCACGACGTTGTCTAATTGGTTCAAGAATAGCATTTGCTTGTCTTGTAAATGCAGCCCAATTAGCAGAATCATGTGGTTCAAATAAGAATCCTCTTGCCATATTTGCAATCAACTTTTCAGCATAAATCATCAATCTTCTTACATTGATTCTATCAGTTGCAGATTTAACTCTCTGTCCTGTTTTTTGACCCCAAATTGTAATGCCTTCATTTACAAAGTATACAATTGGGTTAACAATATTTGTATCCCCATAAAGAAGATCTCTATCACCTCTTGATGGTGAATATTCTACATCTAATGCAGATACCTTGCCTCTTGATGTACCAGCTGGTGCATACCAAGGATCAGCAACATTATCTGTATAAACCATGCTCTTGAGAGCATAGACTGATGGTGGAAGCCATACATATTGTTCATTATCAGCATCATAATCTTGACACCATGGCCAGAAAACTCCAACATAAGAAGAATTAATTGTGTTACAAGATGATGTTACATCTACAACACTATTAAGTCCTTCTTTAATGCCAAGTCCTAATCCAAATGGAGCTGCATCAACAATTCCAAAACAATCTTTTCTGCTTTCGCAAAGATCTTGAATTGCATTTTGTACTATTGGATCAGCAGAACCTGGAGCAGCTACAAGATTGAAATCATAAACTTCAGGATTGTATAATTTCTCTAATGCTTTCTTTAAATCAGCAGACATAGAAGTTATAAGACCATTTGATTCTGTCCAACCATTTGTTCCTACTGTATAAGAAACAATTTCAGCTTGTTGTGTTGTTACACCATTTGGTAATTCACTTTGACCTAATGCCCAATCACCATTTGGAAGTTGAGCAAATATTTCATCGCCATCTTCATCTTCAGCATCAATTGAAACATAAGGATCACTTGCCATTCTTGTAAGGAAGAAATTAGCATCTTCTGGATTTGTCCAATTAATCTTTTGATATGTTCTAACTTCGTAACCATCTAAAAGAACATAGATATTATGATAAATAACTTGTTCCGGTCCTAAATTAACTCTCTTTTCTTCTGTTCTAAGAATAAGTTTTTGGCCATAAGAACCTTTTTCTTTAGCTTTGATTGTATAAACTGCTTCACCAACTGAAGATGGAGAAAGACCATTAACTGGTGATTCTACTCCACCAAGCAATGTAATCAAAGAATTACCAGATGATGGTGCTTCAATTTTTACTATTGATGCCATAGTAGATGCTAAATCACTTGCAGTAATTGTAATCTTACCATCACCTGCTACTGCTGCTATGCCTCTTGCTTGAGGATGGTTATAGGCAGTAAAAGCTGTATTTAATCCTGTTTGAATTTGAGAAGCAATATCGCTCAATGTCCATGTTCCTGAAAGAGGAGCGGCTACACTGATCTCTGCATAGTCTTCAAATGAAAGAGCGGCAGCTTCTGTTTTTTGTAATGTATAACTAAACACACCGCTAAATGTTTGTGGTGTTCCAGATAAAACAGTTTCAGCATGCCAAGTACCGATTATGCCTTTTGAATCAAGATATTCTCCTGAAGTTAATCCAAGTGTTGCTAATGCAGTTCCACCAAGAGTAAATCCAGTATTTGTGCTTGATTTCTTAACTAATCTTAAATAAGCAGTTGTTGCTGTTTGTTTAAGAACTGATGCTTCTATTCTATTAGAAATATCAACAACACCAGTGCCATCATCAGCAGTTTCTAGTGCTGTATTGATTCCAGCAGCAAGAGCATCAGCATTTGCAAATGCTTCATCTAATGTAACAGTATAAGCTACTGCACCAAGAGTAATAACCAATGTTCCACTTGTTGTACTGAAATCTTTTCCATCAAGAATATTTACACTACCAACAGCATTAGCGGCATAACTACCATTTAACACAATAAAGTCAGTTGGATCATCAGCATATGTATCGTTATCTCTATATTTATATAAAGTTGCAGAAACTGTATCACCAAAGCTTGAACCTGATTTTGTACCTGTACCATAGTATTCAGCAGTTGATCCTGCAGAATGCTTTCTCTTGTAATTAGCTTCAAATGCAGAAGCTGATGAAGATGTGAAAGCTGTTTTAAAGACAGTCTCATATATACTTGTCATTGGAGATGGACCTAAAGAGTTTGCTGTTTCTACAGCCATACCATTCCATTTTTCAAGATATTTTGGTGTCTTAAATGCTCTAAAGTCTGCCAAAACTTTGAAACCATAAGATGCCCCACTACTAAACATCCCTGGTTGTACATCAGCTGTTGGTACAAATTTTTGATAACCAGCAGTTGCGTTTTGATTTGTTGGATTGAGTCGTACTTTTAGACTGGAGTATTGTGCAGCATTTGGATAAGCTTCTGGATCTTGATTATTACCTGCTCTCACTACAAGAAGAGTATCGTTCTCTTCAAAATATTTGTAGGCTGCTTGAGCAAGGTATGGAGCATTGGCAAGAGTCTTACCAAATTTTTCTACAAAGTTCTGTGTTCCAGTAACTAATGTAGGCTCAAAAGGTCCTTTCTCTGCATAACCAACAAGAGCAGCGATATTACCAAGTCCAGGATTTGTTGCTGCGTATTGTGAATTATCAACTTCACGTGTAATTACTCCAGGCGAAATTAAAAATCGTGCCATATTATAATTCCCCCTTATTTTTTAATAATTTGCAACATACCCTTGGATTTCAAGGCAATCATTTGTTTTGTCACAGTTGGTACATCAATTGACATTCTACCAGGTACAATGATAGTTTTGTCATCAATCAGTAGTGGCAGTGGTTGATACGTTTTGTTCTTAATTTTAACCATTCTATTTCTCCTTAAATATAAGGTTTTTCCTTTTGTGTTGTCGTCTCTATTTGTAAAGATCCAATATAATTTTGATCTTTTTCAAATGGCAATGGAATAAAAGCATTGGTAATTGTAAAACTAATTTCAAATCTCAAAGTTCTTTCTTGTGCATCTCCAGGTTCAAGATCAGATACATCAGAAGCGGTCTCCATTAAACAATGTGCCCATTGTCCTTGGTGTTCTTTGCCTCTACTTTCTTCTTCGTCATAAATAGCACCTGGTATCCAAAACCATTTTTGTGGTGCAAACTCTGAAAGAATTTGATACTGCATCATGTCCAACTCTTGTTTATATCTAGCCCAGATATTTATAGTATAACTGACTTGATATTCCTGTAAAGGAGGGACCATATTCACCCTACTTATATTTCCTGTATTATTATCTTTCGTTCTTTTGACATAATAGTTCTCTCTTGGGCGACTTTTTTCTACAGAATATTGATAGTTAGATATAAAATAAGCCACACCTGGAGTATCAAACTGTCCATTTCTAAGAGGATTTGCTATCAATGATATTGCTTTTTCCATATCCGCATAAAACACGTTAATTCTTTGTTTAACCTCACCAGCAGGAGATGGCTGTTCTGCTTTTAATATTTTATAAGCTGGATCAAGAATTAAAATATTATTTACAACTTTACTTATCATATAAATAGCGTCATTTTGTAATGTACCTATTAATTCTATATTTTGACCTTGTTTAAACTTGATATAAGTTTTACCTTTTACCTCAAAAGTATTACTATCGATAGTTATTTCAAGTTGATTAATTCCGCCGTCAGTTGTTCCTCTGCGTGTTATTTTTTGTATAAGAGCAGTTATTTGATCTATTCTTGGTATGCGAACAATCTCTCTAAGCCATTTTTCTACAGCAAGAGAATAATCTCTAAACATTGGAAAATATTCACCTGCCATTATTTACTTACCTCAATTACCATGTTCTTTATTCTATCATTTATTTTTTCAGTTAATTTTTCTTGAATAGATTCTAAAATTTCTATATCTCGTGCTTCAATATTTCCATCAATTCTCATGTTAGGATGATAAATTTTGCCTTTATCTTCTCCACCATAAAACCATGTCATTAAGCTTTTATTTGTTGGTTCATCTCTTCCAGATACGTTTAATATAACATCACCAGAGATATTTTCACTTGCATATCTTATTTTATTTATTTTTGTTATCAAAATATTATCTGGATTAAAATATTCTGATGTTTTATGTCTATTAATTGCTTCAACTTTATTTTCTACTATATCAGCAACTAACAATCCAAATATATTATTATCTTTTTTTAAATCTTCCAAGGATTTTGGAATTTTAGTTCCTTCTTCTACAATAGCATTTAATTCTTTATAAAGTTGTTGCATAACAATTTGGGTTGCTTTTTGAAATATATCGTCCATATATTATCTTGCATAAAAATGCTTGAAAATCACCTTGTTTTTAATCCTCTTATTCTCCAATCACCTAAACTCCATTGAAAGTTTTTTACTAAATTGCAAAGTGATTCATATCTTGCTATCATTTTTATTCCTTAAATATATCTTTTATAAATAATTTTCTTGGATTATAAAATATACTCTTACTCATATTGCCAGTTTTAAGTGCAGTTTTTGTATAAGCTTTTATTGTTGTGGATAATTCTTTTGTTTGTTTATTAAAAGATATTCTTGTAAGATTAATCAATATAGAATTTCCATATTCAAATGGTAGAGTTGCCACTCTAAATAAAATAGATTCGTTATAGAAATTTAAATAAAATTCATCATTTATTTTTAAATCATAGATATTCATTTTAACTCTTTAAAAATAATTTTTATAAATTCTTTTCTCATATATTCTGGTGGATTAAAATCTTTAACAGTTTTCATCCAAAACTTGTTTACGGTAAAAAAATCTTTTCTTCCCTTTAGATCTATTAAAGATATTTCAATTAATTCATCTTCTCTTTGTTTAAATTTATATATAAAAACATATGGTGATTTATTAGGTCTGTTTTTAAAAGAACCACTATCAATATATACTACTTGATTTAAATATTTCATTCTAAGTAGTCCTTAACTAATTCACATTTTTTGTATAATTTATGAACTATTAGTTGCCCCGTTTCACTCCATTCTTTGCATTCACCATTCATTTTACCATCTTTATAAAAACATTGTTGTGATAATTTACCATTTTTATGGCGAATAGTATATTCACCGTTCATTTTACCATCTTTAAAGAAAAGACGTTGACGTAAATTACCGTTGTCCCACCAATCTCTATATTCACCTTCAGCTTCATATTCATTAAACCATAATCCTCTACGCATTTCACTTATAGGCTTTTCAAATATTTTTTTAATTTGATCTTTGGCTATGTATCTCATTCTAAATAATCCTTGACTAATTCACCTTTTTTGTATAATCTGTGATATATTAATTTACCATTACTAAGCCACTCTTTACATTCACTATCTAATTCACCATTTTTAAAAAAATAATGTTTGTATGGTTGTCCATTTTCATGCCATGCTTTATATTCACCATTTAAACTACCGTCTTTATAAAAACACTGCCTATATAGTTTTCCATTTTCCCACCATTCTTTATATTTACCTTTTCCTGTATATTCACTAAAATATAAACCACTCATCATTGTTTGTTGAGGATGAGTAAATAATTTTTTAATTTGCTCTCTTGCAATATATTTCATTCTAAATAATCCTTGATTATTTTACCATCTTGATATAATCTGTGATATATTAATTTACCAGCCTTATCCCATTTTTTAAATTCACCTTCTCGTTTATCATCTTTATAAAAACTATGTTCCCATATTTGACCGCTTTCATACCATTTTTTATATTCACCATTGAAATTACCATTTTTAAAAAAATAATGTTCCCATAATTGCCCATTTTCGTGAAACAATCTATATTCACCATTTCGTTTACCATCTTTATAAAAACAATGTTTACATAATTGTCCATTGTTAAACCATTCTTTATATTCACCTTCACCTTCATATCCACTATACCATAGACCACTCATTATTGTTTGTTGAGGATTAATAAATAATTTTATAATTTGTTCTCTGGCTATATTCCTCATTTTAAATAATCCCTGATTGCTTCATTATTTTTGTATAATTTGTGAACTCTTAATTCTCCCTTCTCATTCCACATTTTAAATTTACCGTATTGTTTACCATCTTTATAAAAACCATGTTCTTGTAATTTTCCATTATCATACCATTTTTTAAATTCACCATGTAGTCTATTATTCTTAGAAAAACTGTGCTCCCATGGGTTACCACTTGGATACCAATTTTTATATTCACCTTCATCTTCATAACCACTAAACCACAGACCATTTGTCATCGTTCTTGGAGGATCATTAAATAATTTTTTAATTTGTTCTCTGACTATACAATTCATCTGTTATTATTTCTGTTTTGACCTGGGATAAATGGATTATCTGGCAATAATAAATTATCTAATGACGATGTTGGTGGCTTGCGAGCTATAACATGAAAATGAATATACTTCCACCCCTTTGTTTCATCGGCTACATAAGCATCAACTACACGATAAAAATCACCACGAAATGTTTGTATTCCATCGCCAATTTTAATTGGGCTACCCTTTTCACTCATCATTCTGCTATAATTAAAAGTAATTGCTAATTCCTCTTCCACTTCTTGAACACCTAATCTTTGTAATTCCTGTGTCCAAGTTGGTTCTTGATAATATCCAGGTATGAGTATTGGATTATCAAAAACTTCTCCAGGACGAACAACAAAAAAATCTTGAGGTTGAAATTCATCCATACCATGCCCATATAATTGCATTAACTTCTGTTCATCAATAATATCTGCCTCACCATATATATCATCTACAGGAGAGTAATCTTCAGGTGATACTGTTTTAAATATATTAAATGGATAAACCTTGATTGGAGGTGATGCAATCTCAATAACCTCATTATCTATACTGTTCATATAGATTGTATCAGGAGAGTATTGATCATACATTCTTAATCTTGAATTTTCTCTTTTACTCATATTTTAACCTTATAAAACTTATTAACCTTTGTTAGATAAGCTTTGTTTTTATTTATTGCTCTTTTATAATCTTTTACATCGTTTGTTTCTGCAGGAGAATGATATTGATTAGGATCCAATTTACCAAATTGTTTAGAAGAAAATTTATTGTTTTTTGATTTGAAAATATACCTATCATCTTCATGTCCAACTACTCTATCATAAATAGATTCTTTTTTTGTTGGTAAATAAGGATGAGTATTATATAAAGATATTTCTTCTAACACTAAAGAAAATTTCATATATTAGAATCCTTTTTTTGGTTTTATTGATATATTGTCTACTTTACCTTTAGTATTTTTTAATGCTTGATTAAATTTCATTTTTTCTGTACCTTTATGAAATCAGTAATAGCATCTTCAGCCCCATCTAAAAACTCATCAGCTTCTATTTCATTGTAATCTCTTTGATCCAAAATACTGTGAACATATTCCATAGCATCGTCAAAATAGATATTTTTTTTAGCTTTTCTATAATCATTAAAATCAACTGATTCACAGGCTTTCTCTCCTGATTTATACCCATCCTTATAGAAATTAGAATTTTTGTTTTTATTTAAAACAGTCTCATTTAGAGCTTTATTAAATTTCATATATTAGAATCCTTTCCTTTTTTCTTATTTGATTTTGCTTTTTTTAATTCGTCTGCTCCACCAACTAACCCAGTAGGTCCTTGATCTGTAAATCCACCATCATCAAAAGTTGTATTTTTTTTGATCTTGGGTATTTTTATACCATCTTTTTTTATTCTTTTTATCACTTGGTCAAATTTCATCCTTCCTCCTCAAAGAATTCCGCATATGTTGGATCTAACATATCAAGATTAAATATATAATTTAACTTATTTACTACTGGTTCATATCTTTTATCCATGGCAAAAAAATGAATAATCGATCCATCATCTGTAATTAGATATAATTGGTTTCCTTTTTTCTCTTCTTTAAAACCATATTCTGCTGCTGATTTATTAAATTCTCCTAATTTTTTATACTCTCTTAATAAACGACAAAAATAATTAGATCCAGGTATTTTTTTGCTTAAAAAAAATAATTTATCTGGAATATTATCCACCCATGGCTCTTCACCTTGTAAGTCAAAAATTAATTTCACTGAAAATTCTTCTGGTGTCATATTACCTCTCAATATTTAATAAAAGTTTCCATCGTTTCTTCTAATTCAGCACCTTCATGTGGAAACCAATGGATAGATAAAATTTGTTTTATGTCTGAATAACACCCAACAAGTTTTATTTCAATAAAACGAGGGTGTGGCAATGTAATTAATTTTATATTAAGATCTTTTAAATCACTTAATAAATCTGGGTCATCAGGCTCTACAGCATCAATTATTAAATAGCCGTAATTTGTAAAAACTTCTTTAATTTTATCTTGGTGTGTCATATATTTATCTTGTTAAAAAAATAAAGATTTGTATATTTTATAATAAATTAAGAAAGATAAGGTATTAATGAGGAGGGACGATATTTGAATATAGGAAATATTATGTTTAATAAAAAAGATTTAATAAAATTAAATCACAGTTATTATATTAATAGTATAAAAATTAACAGCAATACAATGGTTCAATGTATTTGTAAAAAATGTAAAAAAACATTTGATTCAAGATTAAAAACACTTTATAAAACAAAATTTGATGAATTGTGTATTAATTGTAGTCGTATAGAATCAACTATACAAAAATATGGTGTTAAAAACATAAGTCAATTAAAAGAAACTCAAAATATTATTAAAAAAAATAATATGATAAAATATGGTGTTGAAAATACTACACAATTAGATTCAGTAAAAAATAAAATAGTTGATACTTGTTTAAAAAAATATGGTGTTAAAAACGGCGGAGGATCAAAAATAGCTCAAGATAAAATAAAACAGACAATGATAAAAAAATATGGTTCACATTATTTTCAATCTGAAAAAGCTATATATAAAGATCATGTTCAATATAAATCAACATCATCATTTAAAACAGGAGAATATATTACTATTTTTAATGAAAAAATAATTTACAAATCATTTGAAGAATTAAAATTTATAAAATCATGTGAACAAGCATATTTAAATGTAAAGCAAGGTCCAAGAATAAAATATATTCTTGATGATAAAGAACGATATTATTTCGTTGATTTTGAAACAGATAAATATCTTTTTGAAATAAAAAGTTCTCATTTTTGGTATAAACAAGCATTAGAAAGTGGAGAAATTTTAGCTAAAGAAAAAGCAGCAAAGAATTATGCCAAAAATATTCAAAAAGAATTTATTTTTTTGTTGGACATAGAAGATTACTATTTAAAGTTGGAGGAAATTTATGGAAAAAGATTTTCTTGTTCACCATCTCAAGATTTTAGGGCTTGACGAGGTTGGTTAGCCTTCGGGCTAAAAAGAGAGAATTTAAAAAAGTAGGGGAAGTTTAGCAGGTCCATTAGGTGTAGGCGGTGTTATACTACACGATGATATTCCACTCTCATTATTAAATGACATAAAAGATAGTAAAAAACTCTCATCTAAAAAAAGAGAGGCGTTATTTAAAGAGATACCAAAGTATGCTGACTTTGATATACAATTAATCTCATCACATGAAATTGATAAACATGGTATATTAAATGTAGAAAAACAAGCTATTTTTAAAATTATAATGAGACTAAAAGCTGATAAAATTATATTTGATGGTAATTGGAATCCATTCCCAAACAATTCTAATTTTGAAACTTGTGTAAGAGGAGAGGATGTTTATAAAGAAATAGCAGCAGCATCTATTATGGCTAAAGTAGCAAGAGATAGATATATGATTTTAATGGAAGATAAATATCCAAATTATGGTTTTGCTAAACATAAAGGATATGGCACATTAGAGCATAGACAAGCTATACATCAATATGGTTTATGTTCAATACATAGAAAAAGTTGGAACATTTTGTACTAAAAGAAATTAAAAAATATCTGATAAAATTTGTCATTTTTAAAGAAAGATATATTTGATGATACATAAAGAGAAACTTTTTAAGATAGCTTATAGGTAAAGCAGGGACTGTGATTCCTATTATTATCTATAGGCCGGCATAGATTAGAATAATAGGATGAGTTCAAGTAGCCAGGATCATTTCCTGGTTCTTAAGCGTAGTTTTTCGCTTTGTAGTCATCATATCCTGACAATTATAGGAGGTGGGATTATTGTGAAGTTTATTCTATAAACGATCGAGCTCGTTGAGCCTAAATATCCCAAATCGAAGGAGATAAAATAAAGCCACTCGAAAGAGTGGCTTTTTATTATAATAACATAATTGCCTTAGGATCTATAAATATAGTATCAAATAACCAATCATAGAAATGATATAATTTTCTATCTTGCATTAACTCAAAATTATAACTTGATATATCAACTGTCTGATGATTAATTGCTACTTTAAATCCATCAGGTGATTGCCAAATTGATAATACTTCCCATACATTATTATATTTATGTTTTTGTAATAAAAACACATGATACATATACTCATGATAAATTTTAATAAACTGACCAGATTTTAAATTTTCCATAATTTATCTTGCTTATTTTTACAAGATAATGATTATGGAAATAGAAGATATTGAACAAGAAACAGAATCAAGATTTTTAGAATATATTTCTGATTATAATGTATATACAGGATATAGATTCTCAACTGCCATGTTTCAAAAATTCTTTATAGAAAATTATTATTTCGCTCTTGATGAAAAAATAAACAGAGAAACAATTCGTGATACCATGAATGATACAAGAATGTGGTTTGAACAACAAAAAGAAGCAATAGATGAATTAAGTGAAGATGAGGAGAATGAAAATCCAGAAGAAATATATTATGAATTAAACGGTTCTGAGTTCGAATATGAATTAAAATGGTCATTGTCTTACGATAGACAAGAAAGACCATCATTATATGATATGTTAGGCGTATGGGATGGGACACTAAAAGAATTATTTAATGAGGCTCAAGATAGTTTAAAATTAATCCAACAAGCCTGTGATAATTTCTTTTCTCATTATAAACATGATATAATTAAAGATTTGTTTAATTAAATATTAAACGTCTTTCAAAAATTGCTTTAATAAATGATTGCCTAATTTCGTCTGATGCCTCTCGTAAATCATAATTTTCAGATCTGGTAAAAACCATACCAGGATATATTGCTAAATCTTTTATTAACATCTCCATCATATCACACGATATATGTTCATCATTTTCAATATTAAAATTATAATATATAGATAATGGTGCATATCTTATTGTTGGAGTATAATACGCTTTATTTAGATCTACATCTTCAAATCTCATTTCAACCTCGATAAATCAGAATATTTATTATCTTCTTGAGTTCTATGTTTAGAAAAAACCCATTTAATAACTTCTTCTTTTTCTAATAATCTTTCTTGTCTCATTTTTTCTATGTTATCATACATTGTGTTTGCAAGATTAGAAGATGACAGTATTGGTTTTAAATTAACCCATATTTTAGATTTGCCTTGAGATAAATATAAACGAGATGGTTCATTTACAACATAATAAATGTCGCATCTTGACCCTATTCTTAAAAAATCACCTTTTGTCATTTATTTTATAATCCATCTTTTTTATTATATTGTGTTTTTTAAGAGAAAATCTTCTTACTGGTTTCTTTTTTTGGAAACCTACTTGAAGACCCTGAACATCACCAGTTCCTACTTCTTCTTTTAATGCTTGATCAAATGTCATATAAACCTCTTATTTCTTTTATAGTTGGTGTCTTGTTGTACTTACTTACAAACTCATAAAAGAATCTACCAAACTTAAAAAATTTATCAATATCATTTTTATCTATATTTAATTTTTTGGTTGTTTTTATCCACAAGTCCTTTTGTATGTTGTTCCATTTTTTTAAATCACTTTGTTTAACAATTGTTGATAATTGTGCCTCTAATAAGGATTGCATATCCTCATTTAGATAATCATAAGATAAAATTAAACTTATAATATCTCTTCTGTTCTCCTCCGAATAAGCATCCCACCCTTCTTGTCTTACATAACCATTTTCATTAGCATTGTCAAATAAAGCATAAGCAGCATCTTTTATGGCATATCTAAATAAAATGTCGCCATGTAGTAATGATACAATAAATAACTGTTCGCCTTTTTCAAAGTAAAATCTTATGTCTATTCCTTTGTAAGCATATGGTTGTAATAATTTCATAAAAAAAGCACCTTTATCATTTTTCTTTCTAGGTTTTTTATATTTGGTTTTTCAAAATCATATTTTACTATACTAAACCAATTTTCTGGAGGATTAAATCTGGAAGAAAGTACTAAATTATTTCTTTTAGAATTAATTATAAAACCTAAAAAATAATTATCTCTTTTAATATTAATAACATACATATATGCGTATCCATGTTTTTCTTTTATCCATTGATTAAAATAGTTCATTTCCAATTTCCATTAAATAAATAATCTAATATAGCATGACAACAATCTTTATATTTTATTAACTCTTCAAATATTTCTGCCGTGTTGCTCTGCAATAATTTACCAGTAAAAGTAAAATTAAAATGACTATTTAAAGTCCATCCTGGTATAAAAAAACTCCAATGTGTTTGTGCTCTACTCTGATAAGCATCTGTTTTATATGATTTTTTATCTCCTCTTATTTTAATAAATGGAAATTTTTTGTGAGTAATTTCTACGCTTGAAGAGTACTTAAAAATTCTCCATTGGTGGTTTTCAAATCCTTTCATTTCTATCCCACTCATATTTTAATTTTAACGAATTATGTAATCCACTTTTGTTATTAAACAACCAATCAAAAAACATTTTTTTGTCTATATCGTCTATGCTTATTTCTTTTATTAGATATTTAAAACTTTTATCATCTGTACGATAATGATAATTGTAATTTAATCCTACTTTTAAATCACTCTTAATTGCTTGAATTTCTATTCCATTGCATTGTAAATGATGTGGTCCTGCCATAGTATCATTAATATCATAAATAAAACAAATGTCTTCTTGAGTCCATTTTTTTACAAGACTCTCTTTCCAATAATAAAATTTATATGGTTTTAAAATGTCTTTATACATATATTAACCTGTAATAAAACCAAGAGGTTCTGACCTTTTTATTAAATCCATCTCTAACTTTTCTTGCTCCTCTTTTCCTTCAGATATTAACTCACTACCTTTGAGAGAAATTTCACCAGTTGGCCCCGGTACAGAAGAAAATTTGGAACGAATTTGACCAAGCATTTGTTTAGCCCAAGCTAATGCATATTTTCTTATCCACATATCTTGATCAACTTCACTCTCACTTAATTGTCTTGATACTTTTAATCCAACACGAATTGCATTAGTTGATGGTCGAGGATAAAGTCGTATATAATCTTTCATCACACCATTAGAGTCAGGATGAGATAAAAATTCATATGATGGAACTATACCTAATGTTCTTTCAAATGTTTCTTTATAAGACATTGCCACATAGAAGTCAGCCAAGAATGTTCCGCCAGATTGTTGCATATAATATGTCAAAAAGAATGATTCTCCTGATCCAGACAGTTGTGCGAAGATATCAGCTTGCGGTGCATAAATTACCTCTATTATACTCTCTTTGGGTATATTGACTGGCAACTCTAATTCATATTGTCCTTCACCTATACTCATATAATGATAATATGGTTCTGGTTGCCAATAATAGTGGAATTTTTCTAGAGCCAAAGATATACATTGAGATACTTGATCTTCGGTTAGTTCTACTGCTACTTGAGGGTAGCCCAGCATATTCCATATAAATCCTCTTGTAATAGGATAAGTTAATTCAGGTTCAGTACCAGATTGAAGCCATGGATCGATTTTAATATAATTGCTTATTTTATCACCAACACCTCTACCAGATCCAGACGGCCCAGTTAAATCACCCCACCAGCAAGATGATAAATCTAACAAGTGATCACGATCAGTGTTTCTTGCTCCGTATCTTATATTTTCATAAATTTCTCCACGATAAATATTATCATGAGAGGTATCTAATTGCCAAATTCCAATATTACTGTTTTGATAAACTTGACAATTAGTAAATTCATTATTATTTGCATTTACTAATTTTATACCAATTGCATTTTTATAAAATAAAGAATTTAATATTGTGTTATATTGGCATCTATCTGTTCTATCTTCTAATAAGGTATTACCAAATGGAAGATCAAATATACCATCAACTGCTCCATCTGTCTTGGTTAATGTAAATCCTATATTGCCTGGTTCGGATTCAGGAGCATTACCGCTTTGACAGAAGAAGATTGTTAGAATATTATTATTAATAGATACAAGAAAATCACTTATTGATGTTATTGTTTCTAATGCATCTTTTGTTTTTTGTGCTACTGTTGAAGAATTATTATTATCAAGTATCCTTACTTCTATTCCAGTATGATTTGGTATATTTGGGTTTGTTCCAACATATGGAGCAGTTTCAGACGCAGCAGAATTATACCATATATAATAATTTCTTTCAAATGTTTTTAATATCCAGTATTTAGATTGAAGCCTAGCAGTACCACCAATTATTATATTATCTAAACATTCTACATTTAATTGTTCATGAGTATCAAAACCTGTAATATATCTAAATAAATCCTTGCCGGTTGTCCCTCTTCCTAAAGAAGTAGATGAGTTAGTTAAAGATGTAATACGAACATCATTATTAGTAAGTGTTACCAAAAATTCTGCTTTTAATAATTGTCCATCACTTGTCCTCTTTGAATCATTTAATTGTTGTATGAGATTATTAAAAGTGATATAATTAGAAGTTGTTAATTCATACTCTTTATCATTAACTTTAAAATAATATTTTTTGTTTGCTAATAATCCAGAAGGATCTTCTCCTTGAATATTAAGACCTAATTCTTGATAAGAATCAATATTTCCCATTATAGAAGAGGAGCCCTGTAGTTCAAAACCTATATTATTATTATAAGACTCACACTCTTCGAACTCTAAATTTTTGCTGTCTTTTATAAGCCAACCATAGTTAGAGTGTCCTGTCCTAATTTTTTCAAATCTTGCCCCATCAACATTGTTAATTAATATCGCAGTTTTTTCTGAATTTAAAACAGTCAGGTCTGATATATCAACTGCTGCTGTTATAACTAAAGCATTATCATGACCATCACCTGATACATCGATTATTGTATTATTTCCAAAGATAGTACAGGGTTTGGTTATATTTAATTGCCAATCTACTGTTCCACCTGGGAACTCAATTGTCGTAGAGATGTTAGTAAGTGGGTCTAACATTATATTATCGAATTCTAATTTAGTAGTAATTTGCATATTATCTCCTATACAGTTATCTTATTACTTTGAAATAGAAAGATAAGATTATGACTATAAATTTAATGAGACAGACCATTAAACAGATATTTAAATATCCATTTCCTTTTTATGTATTACAGAAAGTGTTAAAAATATCTAATTTAAAATTTTCACACTATGAAGAAGATATGAATAATGAATCTTTCTTTTTTCAATTAACATCTGGCAATGAGTGGTTATTAATAGCTATAGCAAAAAACGAAAATGATCCAGAATATGAAAACTATATTGGAATAATAGATTCATCAATAGAAAAAATTAAACATGATCTGCAGATAAAAGGTACGTTTTTTAATGTTGGAATAAATTTTGATCACACTATTCAAAGAGATATGGAATTATTAAAAAAACTATTAGCCAAGTGGGAAAATTTAAGTGTTAGAAGCAGGTAAGACTTATTTATATGATTGGGGATCTAATATTACTTATCACTATATTAGAGATATAAAAGATGGGATTCCACATTGTGTATCTTTTAATATATATAGAAATGTTTTAACATATGATTTTAATAATAAATTTAAAAGTACTGGTGTAATGGGTCTTACTGAAATAGATTCTAGGGATATGTTAAAAATTGTTTTTAAACAAGAGATATTTCAACTCTGGGTTTAGAGATTTTATATAATATAGTATAATCTTTCCAGGAGTGGGTATGAAAAGATTATATCTTGGATTCATTTTTTCTTTATTTTCTTTGGTATATGCTCAAAGTCCATCAGCATATGACTTCCTATCTTCTTTGTTAAACATTGATTTAAATGCCGGATTAAATCGTATGCTTATCACTCGTATTCCATCTGGTGGGCTAGCAGAGGGAATGGGTATGGCTTATACAGCTGTATCTACTGATTCATCTTTTCTTGAGTTTAATCCTTCAGCTTCTTGTATTCAAGATTTTACTGAACTCTCACTTTATCATAATAATTGGATTGCTGATTCTAGACTTGAAAGTGTAATCTTTACAAAACGTCTTGATCATATTGGTTTTGCTCTAGGTGGAAAATGGCTTTATCTTCCGTTTAGTGAATATAATGATTATGGAGATCGTCTCTCCTCTGGTTATTATTCTGAAGCTTTATTGATTGGGAATGCATCACTTCATCTTTTCCCTGGTTATTATTTTTATGGTATTGCTATTGGAGCAAATATCAAGCTTGCTTATCAATCTTTTCCAGATTTTGCTGATGCTAATGATATTGTCCAAGCAGGATCGGGTTTTGATCAATCTGCTCTTGCTCTGATGGCAGATTTCGGCATGTTAACCAAGTTTAACTTTCTTAAATATTATGCCTCAAGATCCAAAAATATGTCTGTTGGTCTTGCTCTCAAGAATTTTGGTCCTCCTATTCAAGGCGATCCTCTTCCAACTACTTTTACTTTTGGTCTTGCTTACTCTCCAATTCGCCCTCTTACTCTTTCATCTGATATCTCTTTTCCTATTAATCTAGTAGATATTTCTAAGAGTGAACAAGAATATTGGTCAGTTGGAATGAATTTCATTTTCACTGATTTCTTCTCTATACATTCTGGCTTACAGGTTAAAGGAGCCAATCCCAGATTAACAGTAGGAACTGCAATTGATTTTAATCCTATGACTTTGTTTGTAAATTATACTCTTGATCTTACTACTCAACTTTCCTCTCTTAATCACTTATCCATACAGGCTAGATTTAGGTTAGGAGATATGGGAAGAGCAGAAAGGGCCAATAAAGTAGATGAGTTATATGTACTTGGGTTAGAGAGATATACCCGGGGTGATATTGAGAGAGCAATTATCTTTTGGTCAGAAGCTTTGGCTTTGGATCCTGGATTCGACCCTGTACGTGATGCTCTTAGAATTGCTAAAAATTCTTTGGAGATGAGAGAAGAAATGAAGGGTTTATTAAATTTAGAATAGTGGAGAATGTAGTATAATGTTTACAGGAGTTATTATGATCAAATGTTTTATTGGTAATAAGTTGTCTCAGCTCTATGAACGTCATCTTGAAAAAGCTCTAGATATGTCTTATACCACTCCAGAAGAAGAACAGGTGTATGAAGAGTATTACACTTATGGTTTAGGTAAATTCAAGTGGGATATAGTATATGACACAGCCAGGAGACTTACCAATAATGGAGATTATACTAACTGTATTACTGTAAAAAAAGTTAATGGGATGAAAAACTGGTACCGTTATTCTTATATCTTTTCACGTATTTTTGAAGGCAAGTCTTTGTTTAATAAGATTAAACTCTTGTTTTATTGAACCCAACCTTTGGCTGCTATTTGTCCACTTAGATCACTTCTTCTAGCATTTCTTTGTTGTGCTCTTTCTGCTTCTATTTTTGATATGTCTTGATTTGATTGTTGAGCTTGAGCATTATATTTAACTGCCAAGTTAATAACCTTTGCTACTTTTGGATCTGTTGGGTTAAGACCAAGTTTTTTTACATATGAATTAGCCAAGTTGATATCTACAATAGGTTTACCAGTATCATCTGTAAGACTACCAATTGCCTTAAGGATGTCAGAGTCTGATTTATCAAACACAGGATTATTGCTTTTTAAACTATTTGCTAATATAGAAATTTTTACTTCAGATAGTACCTTATTAAATTGCATATACTCTCCTTTATATTATCTTTATTAAAAATAATGAATTATTTAATTTAGAAAAGAGAAATTTTTGGTATAATATCTTTAGAGGTTATAAAGATGAATAGACATGGTAGAAGAGTTTTTGGAAAACTTCTCAAAAAGATTGATGGATTAACTTGTGAGGACACTCTTGAGAGTCTTTATTTTGAAGCTATTAAGAATGGGCGCCCAAAAATCATCAATTTGGTGTCTGAAAATCAACCTCATTCTTGGCTGTATACCAAAGCTTCTAAAGATGATATTTCTAAAAAAGTCATGACTGCAAAGCTTGGGTGGGCAGGTAAAGACTGGAAAGAAACTGATGGTGGATATCTAAGAGACAAGAATCACCCTGATGCAATTGAAATTATGATTGCTGTTATTAGGGTTCCCTATTCAGATAATCCTCAAGAAGATAAATCAACTCATAAGATCATGACTGAAGTTTTGGGATTCCAGACTTCTCGAGAATATTTTAAAAATGAAAACCTTCCCTCTTCCAAGCTTGGTGCTGATTCATTTGCAAATATAGAATTTGAAGATATTATGCACGCTATTCTTATCAGATACGGATATATGAAGCATGATAAAATTCGCACACGATCAGACAAGTTCTATGATTATCAGAATGAGAAATCAGAAGCTATTGCCAGCAAAGTTGTAATTGATAATGTAGGAAATGTATTTTTAGTTTCTCCAACTCGATCTGGTAAAAGCTATATAATTGCTCTTTCTCTTAAGAAAATAGATGATATGCTCAGAGCAGCTAACAAAAAAGGCATTAAGAAAATTCTTATTATTACTCCTTCTCCTGACGGTTGGGGTTCGTTTAATAAGGTTTTCAATGAGCATAATGACTTCTATAGTTGGAAAGCTGTTAATGTTAGAAATCTGAAAGTCGATGATAATCTTAAGAATGCTCTTGAAAGTGATGAGAAGGTTGTTATTTTTGCTTCTTGGGCTAAAATGAAGAATGTAAAGTCAAAGGAGTTTATTGATTTTATCTCAAATTATGAGTTTGATGCTCTTGTGATTGATGAATATCATAGAGAGGCTGATAGCATTCTTTCTCAAAAACTTATTACGTCTGTAATAAAACCAAAGTTTGTTATTTCTGTTAGTGCAACTCCATATAATGAATTTATGATTGGAGTTGCCAATGAGTATAATACAGTTCAACTCACAGATGAAGAACTTCATGCCTATAAGCAACTTCTTAATCTTCCTGATTATCGTCAGACAATTTTTACAAAGGACTTTCTTGAAGATGCAGTTACTTTTCTAAAAGAAAAAGGTCAATATAATGATTCTGAAAATTTTAATTGGGATAAGCTTTTTACAGTAGAAAAAGATCCCATTTCACGAAAGAATGTTTTGAAATATAGAGAAGCTATACTTTATGCTTTTTATAACATTTTTGATCCTCAAGATGTTCATGAAAAATCTCTGGCGTTTTGCTTTGGATCTCATAGTAGATTCGATCATGTTCTTTCATATGTTCCAAGTCAGAAAGCTGCACAGCTTATTGTAGAACTTCTTGATGGGAAATGTGGATATAAAATGATTTGTTGGACTTCTGATTATAAAACGGATCTTTTTAGAAAAAACGGAGATAAAATTAAGGGCTCAACTGAAGAGAAGCTTAATGATTTTCACTCTCTCTATGATAAGACTATGATCTGGACATCAGACTCTTTGGCTCAGGCAGTCACTCTTGATAAGCTCTCCGCAGTTTTTATTGCTAAGAACATATCAAGCCCTGAGTTGTTTGATCAGATTAGGGGTAGATGTAATAATACTCTTAAAGGTGTTTTAATAAGAGAAACAGCTCTTATTTGTCCAAAGGGCGTTTTACTCAAGATCGCAGCAATTAGTCTTTTGTATGCTATGATGATTTATCCTGAATTAGATGCAGAAGAAACTCTTCAGAAAAAGATTTTGAGAAACATGAATGTTTTGAGCCTTCAGGGATCAGAGTGGATTAAAAATGACATGAAAATCTTGATTGATGAAATTCTTTCAAGTGATAATATGAGAAAAAGCATTGGACTTGATGATCCAATGTTTAAATTTTCTAATTTTACTAAAGATGATTTTGATTTTCTTTCAAAAAAACTTTTGAATACAGAATGTGTTCTAATTTCAGCTGATAAAAATGATGACGTTATTGTTTTTGGAGATGGAAATTCTAAAGGCAAAGTTTTTAATTCAACTTATAAAGATCCATCATCTGGGAAGTGGATTTCTGAAGATGAGGATGCTAAACTTAGAAATAAAATTAGAAATCTTTTTGCTAAAATTGGAGTTCTTATAGAAATGGATAAACCAAAGAGTGTTGATGATCTATTAAAAATAGATCCACATGATTTTGAGCTTTTTACTGGAATATCTATTGAAATTCTTAAAGATCTTTTTGACAAAGAAATTATTTCTAAAATTGGGTGGAATTCTAAATTAAAATTAAGTTTTAGAGATAACTCTTAAAGAAATATAATGCTTATATGAATGCATACTTTGAACAAAGAATCCAATCAGCGGAGAATTGGCAGGCACAATTTAATAAAGACATCCATTTTGATCCCCTATGGCTTATAAAGCACATATTTGATGTGTTGGATATTTCTGACGAAAATTATATTGTTGGAATAGACAAGCATGGATCACTTTATCATTGTGCAAAACACTCAAAAGCTGGAGGTTTTACAGTTTTAGTTCCTGGAGAAGTTTATGAAAAGATTACAAAATGGACTATTCATAATGATAAACATGCAGAAGATAAGCATATTTCATCTTATGATAATTCCTATAAGGAATATAATAAAATTATGAATGATATAAAAAAAGCAAATGAAAGAAAAATAACCGGTGTTTTAAATCCTCCTTATAAAGATGGTACTCATCTTGAATATCTAGAACATGCTATTAAAAATTTTGATAAATTTGTTATAATTGAACCTGCTTCGTTTTTAATAAATGAAAAACCAGATAGCAGAAATACAATAGAAAAAAGATTAAAACAAGCTTTGCAAGGAATTGTATATAGAATTGAAATTAGAAATCCCAATCAAATATTCAAAAATGCAAAACTAGCAACTCCGATTGCTATAATTTTTGTTGATAAATCTAAGATTCATGACTCATTTATTCTTAAAGACTATATGAGAAATGAAGAATGGGAAATGAGCGATATTAATAGAATTAACAAATATGGGAATAACCCTTTATATTTTTCTATAAAAGAAAAAATTTCTAAATTCATAGAAAAAAATGGCTCTTTTTTAGATATAAAAAATAGAATTGGGAGTTTTTATATCAACTTTTCTCAAATTAGAGGCAACGTAAACTACAATGATCCAAATTTGTTTGATTCCCCAGATTTTTTTACATTTGTTCCAAATAATTTAACTATTTCAAAAATAAAAGAAAAAGCATTTAGCATAGGTGATAAAACAGAAAAAGAATCAAAAAATAGGCTTTCTTATTTAAGACTTAAAATTCCAAGATTTTGTCTTTCTATTTATAAAATTCATAATAATATTGACCGAGGTGAATTGGCAATAATTCCAGATCTTGATTTTACTAAATCTTATACTGATCAAGATCTTAAAAAAATATTTGGATTTTCTCACGAAGAATGGGTTTTTATTGATAAAAACATACCAGAATATTAATGAAAAAAACAAAAAGAGAACAACATAATGGTGAATTTTTTACTCCTCTCCCCCTAGTAGATGAAATACTAGATAAACTACCAGAAGAGGTATGGCAAGAAGATAAAACCTTTTGTGATCCATCTGCTGGTAATGGTAATTTTCTAGTAGAGGTATATCGTTATAAAGTAGAAAAATATAACCATAACCCTACAACCGCTCTAGAAACTATCTATGGTGTGGAATTAATGAAGGATAATGTAGCAGAATGTAAACTTCGTCTTATGGAGATGGCTCAAAAATATGGAGTCAAAAATAAGGATATAGTTCGTATATTAAATAAGAATATAGTCTGCCATGATGCTCTCACTTATGACTGGGAGTTTAAATGAATGAAATAAAAAAGATCAAGCTAATGCTCTTGGACAAATGGTGTTATATTCATAATTGTCAATTAAATAATGATAATAAATGTCGTAGATGTTTTGAAGATTATATAAATAAAGAGTTTGGAACTCCTAAAAAAGAAAAACATAAACAAAAAGATAAAAGGAGATATTCCTTTAAAGATGAACGACGTAGAGTTAGTAAAAAGACTTTTGTTAAATGATAATATTTGTGAAATATGTAGATTCAAAGGCAAGAATTCTCAACTTTCATGTTTATTGGTTTTAAGTGGAATAATATCAACTGATGCTGGAAAAATGGTTGAAAATGGTGAAAGTCTATGTAATTATTTTGAACGTTATGATTTAGACCCAATATAATCGGAATAAATAAAATATAACTTTTTGTTGTACATCTTCTGGTAGATCTTTTATTTCTCGATCATAATTAATTTCAAAATCAAAAAACGTACCTACATAATTACCATTCTTCTTATATTCTACACCAATATACCCATCACCAACTGGGCAATAAAAGATAGTAGAGTTATAGCCATTTTTTTCTGATACAAAATATTTCATAAGTCTATATCACCTGTAAATACATAATTTATCAATTTCTGTTGACATTCTTCTTTACTTAGATTAAGAAATTTTATTAATCTACCATGTAAAAGCATATAAGTTAATTTATATCCAACTTCATATGTATAAAATACATCACTATCTTCATACTCATCTCTTTCTAAATAACCATCGCCAAATGGATCAAACAAATCTGTTATTTTAATATTAGGCAGTTTTGTAATTAAATCATATTCACCAGAGAGCCCAAGAAATCTAATGCCATAACTAGTTGCATATTGTTTAATAAAGTTATAAAATTCATCCCAAGATATTAATTCTGATGTACATAGGATTTTAATAGATGAGAGAAAACTATGTATCCCATTTTCATACCCATCAGAGGCTGTCCTAAAAGGGTAGTCTGTTTTACCAATCTTGAAGATTATTTTTCCACTTGTACTCATATCATTTATCTTGCATATTTACTTAGAAGGAGTTAAATCTGTGATAAATCATTTCGAAGAAGGTAAATATTACCAATTTACAGGCCATATCCTCTTATTTGATCCGAACAAGCCAGACTACTCTATGAGTACGGACTATAAAGATATTTGGCTTTGGAAATGCTGGATGGATAGACAGCCTAGGAAATGTATCTATGCTGGATTAAATGGGCAAGCCGCTATATTCGAAAATCTATATTATGAAGATGAATTTTATGGCAAAATTATAAGAATGCCATGGGAGATGCCAGTTTCATATAATGCTTATCTTGAAAGAGGTATGTTTGAAGAAGTAGATATAGTTTAGAATATAGAATTATATAGTATAATTTCCTTAGGAGAAGTCTATGCTTAAAGAACGAGTAATTAAGGCTTATGAATATGCTCAAGAAAAGCATGCTGGTCAGATTAGGAAGTTTACTGATCTGCCTTATTTTACTCACCCTAAAGCAGTAGCTCGACTCCTAGAACAGCTTACTGGTGATGAAGAACTAGTAGTTTCTGGTCTTCTACATGATGTTCTTGAAGATACTTCTGCTACTCTTAAGGAGATAAAAGAGTTGTTTGGTGATAGAGTAGCCTCAATTGTTGAAGAATTGACATCTCAAAAACCCAAGGAAATGGACAAAGGATTATATCTTGGGGCTAAGATGATCAAAATGACACCTGCTGCTCTTACTGTCAAATTAGCTGATCGCCTTCATAATGTAATGTATCTTGAAGGAGATAATGTTCATATTTCATTTATTAAAAAATATTACAAGGAAACAAGGACAATTCTTTCTATGCTTAAAGATCATATCACTGCTGACAAAATTCAAGAGCTGATGATCAAGAGAATTGAAATTGTTTTGGATTTCTTACAAGTGAGGTATGATCTATGAGTGTGATTGCTTCAAACAAATTTATTGAACATATCATGAATGTTTGTAATATGACGCGAACTCATGCTCTTGGCTTAAGTATGAATATTGGGACAATATCAGAACTTGTACAAAAAAAATCTAATATATCAAAAAATGATTATATTTCTTATAAAAGTCGACTTGCTGATATGTTAACCCATCATTCTAAAAACGCTGCATTTGTAATAGGATATCAAGACGGTTATATAAATAAAAAAGAAAAATTTGGAGATGAAAGTGTTCTTCATAGTGATCATATAATTAATACTCGTGATATTATAAACTATTTATGGGAAAATAATATCTCTGATGAATATGATATTTTAAATGTTTTTCAAAAACTTTTAAAAGTAGTATATGTTAAAAAAGATGTGAATTTATCCAAGTCTGATACAAGGTTTGATAATATTATTATAAAAAAATTTAATAGAAATTTTAAAAACAACACAGCAAGAGATGATGATGAAATATTAGATTTAAATGTTTTAAAAAAAGAAATGGGGATAAAATGAAACTATCAATCTATTATTATTTAGATAATTGGGTAATTAATCTAGCAGCTTTCCTCCATTATCAATTTCATATCTCTTTTCTAGCTGATCGTTTTCAAGCACTAACCCATAATTCAAATCATGACAAGATCATTTACGCCAAGATGGTCGATCTATTTCAGATGACACCATTCGAAAAAAAGATTATTGAAAATGAGGCATTTAGAGAAAATTTTTCCCCCAATGGAAATTTACTATTAAAAGCTCTAGCTAACCCGGAATATTCGGATAATGCTCAATTATTTATTCTTGCTTCTAATATTAACATTGAAGAAGCAAAATGGGATATGGCAGAAATTATTGAATTAAATATTTATAAACAAAGTAAATCTAAGCTGCAAAGAATATATGATATGATAAACTATTATCACAAGCAGCATTTCTTTATGGGTTTAAAGAATGCAAATAAATGATGTCGCTAAAAATTTATTATTAAACAAAACACCTTGTCTTGCATGTAGATTTTATTATGAAAACAACTGTTATAAAGTTGATATTGGTCAAGTAATGCCAAGTGATTTTTATTTATGTTATGGAGGAATTGAGGAGTGCCAATTTTTTGATATAGGAGAGATTACATAGGATTAAATTATGACAGTAGATCAAGAAGCTAAAAATTTATTATTAAGAGAGGAAGTAATTGCTTATTATAATAATGATCAAATGTCAGCACAATATTATAAAATAGATGATAAATATGATGGTGAATATAAACAATGGCATGAAAATGGACAACTATGGGTGTATTGTTTTTATAAAAACGGTGAAAAAGATGGTAAATTTAAAAGATGGTTTGAAAATGGACAATTATTTCAATATTGTTTTTATAAAGATGGTGTGTTAATTAAGGATTATTTTCATGACAATAGACCAACAAGCTAAAGAATTATTATTAAGAGAAGAAGTAACTGCTTATCATGAAAATGGAAAAATAAAAGAGAAGTATTATTTAATTAATGGTAAATTAAATGGTGAATATAAAAGATGGCATGAAAATGGTAAAATATGGTGCCGTTATTTTTATAAACAAGGTAAAAAAGATGGTGAATATAAATTTTGGGATAAAGATGGTCATTTAACAATTCATAAATTATATAAAGATGATAAAGTAGTCAAGGGTTATTTAAGATGACAATTGATCAAGAAGCTAAAGCATTATTATTAAGAGAGGAAATAATTACTTATCATGAAAATGGAAAAGTGTCTAAACAATATTATATGATAGACAACAAAATAGATGGTGAATATAAGGAGTGGTTTGATAATGGACAATTATGTGTACATTGTTTTTATAAAGATGGCAAAGGAGATAGTAAAATAAAAATATGGGATAAAGATGGTAAGTTAATTGTCTACCAAGTATATAAAAATGGAAAGTTTATTAAAGATCTTTCGGAGAAAATAGATGACAATAGATCAAAAAGCTAAAGCTTTGTTATTAAGAGAGGAAGCAATTGTTTATTTTACACCAGAAAAAACTCATAAACATTATTATTTAATTGATGATATGATGGATGGAGAATATAAAGAATGGAGGGAAGATGATCAGTTATCTAGACAAGGTTTTTATAAAAATGATAAATTAAATGATGAATATAAAATATGGAATATATTTGACGAGTGAAATATATAAAGATAGTGTACAAATAAGAATTTTAGAGGAGTAATAAATGTTAAAAGACATGCAGGATCTAATTAATGATTTAAATAAGAGCAATTCAACTCTTGATAAAAAAGCAGTTCTAAAAAAATATCCACAATGCCAAGAATTATTAAAGTGGGTATATAATCCTTATATTCAATTTTATGTCTCTTCTGAAAATTGTGAAAAAAGACAAGATTTAATTGGTGAAGCATATACTGATCTTATTGTTCTTTTATGGGCACTCTCTTCTAGACGAATTACAGGTCATACAGCAATTTCTGCAGTAAATGGATTTGTTTCTGCAAATCCAGAATATAAGACATTGATCTATAATATCATTGATAAAAATCTCAAAGTTAGAATTGATGCCAAAACAATCAATTCTATTTATCCTGATCTTATCCCAGAATTTAATGTAGCTCTTGCAAATAACTTTGAAGATCAAGCCGATAAAATTGACTTTAAAGATAAGTGGTATGCATCACGTAAGATGGATGGTGTAAGATGCCTTGCCATCCCTCAAGATGAAGTAAATTGGAAATTAATGTCTCGTCAAGGGAAAGAATTTGATACATTAGGAAAAGTTATTTCTGATCTAGAGAAATTAAATCTTGGATATAAATATGTTCTAGATGGAGAAATATGTATTGTTGATGAAAATGGTAATGAACATTTTGATTCTGTAATGAAAGAAATAAGGAGAAAAGATTTTACATTAGATCATCCTATGTATAAAATATTTGACATTATCCCTGTTAAAGATTTTCATCGAGGAGAGGGAAAAGAACTATTTTCTGATAGGGTGGATAGAATGCAAGATATAAAACTTAAGATTCTATCTCTTAAATTAGGGACACTATCAATTGTAGATCAAATCCCCATCCAAGATATTGACCACCTCAATAAAATGTCAAATGAAGCAGAAGAGAGAGGATGGGAAGGATTGATTATTCGAAAAGACGACATATACAAAGGTAAGAGGAGCAATGATCTTTTAAAGGTTAAAAAGATGCAAGATGCTGAATATATAGTTCAAGGGATTGAAACAGGACCATTTAGGGTGATCTCTAAAGAAACTGGGTTAGAAATTGAAGAGGAGATGCTCAGTCGTGTTAATATCCTACATAAAGGTAATATTGTAGGAGTAGGATCAGGATTTGACCTTGAGCAACGTAGACTGTATAGAGATCATCCTGAGATGATTGTAGGCAAGACCATATGTGTTAAATATTTTGAAGAGAGTAAAAATAAAGATGGATCATATAGCTTACGTTTTCCAATCATTAAGCATATATATCAAGAAGGGAGAGATGTATGAAATTTGATGTGGATAGCAAGTTGTATTATTGTGGAATTAAAACATGACAATTGACCAAGAAGCTAAAAATTTATTATTAAGAGAGGAAATAATAGATTATTATGATGATAGTCAAAAATTAGCACAATATTATATGATAGATGATAAGTTAGATGGTGAATATAAACTATACTATAATAATAAACAAATTTGGATACATTGTTTTTTCAAAAATGATGAATTAAATGGTGAATATAAAGTGTGGTATCAAGATGGTGAATTATGGGAACATTATTTTATAAAAAATGGAAAAAGAGATGGTGAATATAAACATTGGGATAAAACAGGTAGATTGATAGAACATTGTTTATATAAAGATGATGATATGATTAAGGATTATTTGAAATGACAATTGATCAACAGGCTAAAGCTTTATTATTAAGAAAAGAAGTAATTACTTATCATGAAAATGGAAAAATAAAAAAACAGTATTATAGAGTTAATAGTGAATTTGATGGTGAATATAAAGAGTGGTATAAAAATGGAAGATTATGGATACATTGTTTTTATAAAAACAGTAAATTAAATGGTGAATATAAGCAATTGCTTGAAGATGGAAAATTGTTTATTCATTGCTTATATAAAAATGGCAAAGTAGTCAAGGATTATTTGAAATGACAATTGATCAACAGGCTAAAGCTTTATTATTAAGAAAAGAAGTGGTTTTGTATCATAACAATGGTCAGATGGCAGTACAATATTATATGATAGATGATAAGTTAGATGGTGAATATAAAGAGTGGTTTGATAATGGGTTATCACAACAATATTGTTTTTATAAAGATGGTAAATTAAATGGTGAATATAAAGAGTGGTATTCTAATGGACAATTATGGATTTATCGACTTTATAAAGATGGTAAATTAAATGGTGAATATAAAGAGTGGTTTGAAAATGGACAATTATGGGTATGTGGTTTGTATAAAAACAATAAATTAGATGGTGAATCTAAGCAATGGCTTGAAAATGGTGAATTGTATATTCATGGATTATATAAAAATAGTAAATTAGTCAAGGATTATTTGAAATGACAGTAGATCAAGAAGCTAAAAATTTATTACAAGACAAAACATGCGACAATTGCATGATACATGAAAAATGCGCCGCTTATCGCTATTTTCGTGAAAAGTATCATACCTGTGAAGATTGGACAGGAGCAGAAGAATTAATGACAAACGTAATAAATTATATGAATTCAATTAAGAATAAATTAGAGGAGTTAAAGAATGATTAGAATAATATATCATGTGGCAGATTTAGATGGTAAATGCTCAGGAGCTATTGCTCGTTATTATTATGATAAAATGAAATTTCCGTATGAAATGGTTCCTATGAACTATGGCGATGATCTACCATTTGATCAATGGGCAGAAACAGATGAGTTGGTCTTTATGGATGTGTCTATTCAACCACAAGACAAGATGATTTCTATTATGCAAAGATTTAAAACCATTTTAATTGATCATCACAAGACTTCCATTGGTTTAGAAAAATATATGGTTGATGGTATTATTTCAATGGATAATTCTGCTTGCGAACTCTCTTGGTCTTTCTTTATAAGAAAAACAATGCCTAAATTTGTTAAATTATTAGGAAGATATGATATTTGGGATAATAAGGATATTAAAAAGTGGAATGAGGAGATAATGCCATTTCAACAGGGTATGAATCTTTTTAAAACAGATCCATATTATGATGACAATTTTAAACTATGGTCTAAGTGGATAGAATCAGACAATAATTGGATTGATGATGTCATTAAAGATGGAAACGTTGCTTGGGAGTGTATGAAAAATATTTACAATAAAGGGGCATCAAATCTTTGTCATGATGTAATATTTGAAGGTAAAAAAGCAATAGTGGCCAACACATTCCTCAAAAATAGTCAATTTTTCACAGGATATTATGATCCTCTTATCCATGATATTATGATTGCCTGGACATGGAATGGTAATAGATATGATATAAGCATATATACAACAAGCAATATTGATGTATCAGAAATAGCCAAGAAATATGGTGGTGGTGGTCATAAACAAGCTGCCGGGTTCAATTGTAAGCATATTTCTTTTAACAACGGTGTAATGGAGGTTCAATGAATATTCTTATTTCCTGGTTTGTTTTTAAACATGGTTTATCTAAACATATTATGCTATCGACTTTAATGCCAATATATCTCATTCTTGAGTTGTTAATGTCTGGAACATTTATACTTGATCAATTTACTGTTATATTATTAGCAATTACAACATTTCTTTTTCAAGGAATTGCTCTTTTTCAAAACAAAAAAATGCAAAATATTTTTTCCTTCTTTGCTACTAATAATCAAAAATTTGATCATAAACCAGTCATTGTATCTTGGGAATTGTCTTATTTTATGGCATTTTTAATTATTCTAAGTTGTGCTGGTATTCTATTTATAAGCAATCAATATATTGTATTGTTTAGTATTTTATCTTGGATAAGTTGGTGGGCTTATTGTATTTCAAGGGTTTATTATCAAGATTATCTTAATATGACTAAACAGTTTTTTCTTGGGTTTATGAATAATGTAATGGGAGGCAAGAATGGTAAAACAGGTAATAGTGATTCGAACTGATCTTAATATGCGTCGCGGGAAAGAAGCAGCCCAGGCCAGCCATGCCTCTATGAAAGTATTTTTCGATCGTATGAAAAAGAGCGAGAAGTCAGAACATCAAAACTATAACACTCAATTTACTCCTGAAATGGAAGCATGGATGCAAGGAGCATTTACCAAAGTAGTAGTTGGTGTTGAGACAGAAGATCAGATTTATCAACTTGCTGAACAAGCCAGACAAGCAAACATCCCATATGCTATTATCATTGATAATGGTATGACTGAATTTGCAGGCAATAAAACCACAACTGCTCTTGCTATTGGACCAGATGAGGCAATAAAAATTGATAAAATTACTGGTGATTTAAAGCTAAGATGAAAACAAAAGATCTGATAGAATTATTACAACAAGCAGACCCAGGCGGAAATCTTCATGTTTATTTACATGGACCTGGGTCTGTTCCCATATCTGTAATAAAGACATTAGATAGTTATGAATATCAAGATGGGGAGAGGATAATATTTTCTCAACAAGGAGAAAAAGTAAATATTTATGCTTTAAATTTAGAATCTTGGATGGCCGATCATTATCATAATTGGGAGCAATTAATAGAATTTAAATATGATAAAGAAGAGAGGATAAAAGAGATTAAGGATAAGCTGCAAAAAATGGCTGATGAAGCTGCAGAATTTGAAAAGCAATCTGTTCAAGATCTTACTCAACAAATAATCTTAAGGATGCAACAAGGCTATAAAATTATTCAAGAAAACACAAATTCAAAAAATATGTATTTTGTTAAACCAGGATCAAAAATTCAATTGTCTGATTCTGATTGCCGAGCTATTATTAGAGGATCTTTTAAACCAGTCATAAAAAATAATTATATTGAGTGGGAATTAAAAGATGCCCAACTTTAAACACTTTTGGAAGGATTTAGAGCAACATTTGAAAGCCGAGCGTTTATTATCATTTTTTTCTAAAAATCTTTATTTAGATCCAGACACAATGCATTCTGTGGTTTATATGCTTAGAGAAATTGAACAGGCGAATCCTCTATCTAAAATAAAGGCAGTTGAGGAGTTAGATATGGCAAGCATAACAGAGGCGTTTAAAAAAGATTGGAGAAAAAACATTGTATTAAAAGAGTACAAGCAGGCATTATCTAATTCTACTTTAGATCCTTTTACTGTATATTTTGTATATAATGATTTTAAAGCAACTTTTAATATAACACCTGAAGAATTAAATTCACTAACTCCAGATTGGATTTTAGCAAAAATTAAATTGTTAGAGGAAACAAGTGTTTAAAGCAAGAGAAAAAGCTGAAGACCTAATGAAAACTGTCGATGAGCTTATAATGGTGAAAAAATATAAAAAAATGCTTGAAAATCCAAGTATCGACATAAAAACTGCTTGGATCTTATATAATGATTTTTTTAAAAAATTAAATCTTGATTTTAGTAGAATAGAAAGAGCAACTCCACCATTAAAATGAAAATAGCAATTGTTGGTTCAAGAACATTTAATGATTATCCTCTTTTAGAAAAAGTTATTTCAGATAATATTAAAATAGAAGATATTGATCTTGTAATATCAGGAGGGGCAAAAGGAGCAGATCGTTTAGGAGAGAGATTTGCAACAATTAATAAAATAGAAAAACAGATTTTTTACCCTGACTGGAATAGATATGGCAAACAAGCTGGCTTCTTAAGAAATATTAAAATAGTAAGAAATGCAGACTTAATCTTTGCTTTTTGGGATGGACAATCTAAGGGAACAGAACACACAATCAATCTTTGTCAAGAACATGGCAAAAAATGCATCATCCAAAGATTTAAAGGGGAGTACATGAATAAAGTAATAATGATTGATGGTAATAATTTAGCACATATTTGTTTTCACTCTGCTCAAAACATTGTTAATAAAAACAATCCAACAGAAGGAAGAGAATCTTTCCTTGAAGGTATGACATATCATTTGTTCTTTAATAAATTGATATCGTTTTTTAAACAATTCCAAGGTCATTATTTTATTACATGGGATATGAAAAATTCTATCTCATGGAGAAAAGAGATTTATCCTGAGTATAAATCAAACCGTGAAATGAAATCTGATTATGAGGTATTATTTCAAGCAATGAGTAATTTAAGAAAAATTATTTCATTCTTGCCAATTTATCAATTTACAAAAGAAGGGTATGAAGCAGATGATATCTTATTTTGGGCAGCAGCCAATGCTCATAAATTTGGATCAGAGATGATTATTATATCAAATGATTCTGACCTCTTACAAATTGTTCAAAGATTTCCCACTGCTAAACAATTTGATCCTAAAAAGAATGTTTTTATGTCTGCTCCTACTACTTATAATGTAGCAGTGTTTAAAGCTCTTGCTGGTGATATTACAGACAACATCCCTGGAATAAAAGGTGTAGGTAAAATAACAGCCCAAAAATGGGCAGAACAAGTTTTTGGAATGAATGATTTGCAATTATTTAAAACAATCTCTTCTTTATTAAAAAACAAAGAGGATAAGATAAAGCAATTTAAACAATTTTATAGCATAGTAAACATTGAAAACAATCCTAATTTAATAAATTTGGATATCAATTTTGATTCTTTATATAATAAAAAACATTTTGATGTAGTTGTATTCAAGGCATTTTTAGAAAAATATAAACTGCAATCTCACTTGAATAATTTAGATAAAACAGAAAAATTATTTAACTCATTATATGAATGATTACCTACATGCTAAAGCTTTATTATTAGGAAAGACCTGCAAAGATTGCATATATTATATAGAAACAGAATCTTATTCCAGGTGTAAATTACATTGTATATTTAATAATATAATCCCTTGTAAAGACATACGATATTTTATAGTGAGAGAAAAATGAAACAAGAACTTGAAGAAAAGCTTACACAAAGATTTGATTTTTATAAGACAAATCTTCCATTAACAGATTCTTTAATGGCTTTTGGTTTTGAGTGTGGAAATGGGTGGTTTGATTTAATTTGGGAGTTGTCTGAAAAATTAGAAAAAATGTATCAAGATTATTTAAACTCAATTCCAATCAATGAAAGAGCAAAAGATCTTTTAAAAAACAAAGAAGAAGGATTTCGTGTTCTTCAGTTAAAAGAAAAATATGGATCATTGAGAGTTTATTCTTACGGTGCAACAAGAGAAATGCAAGATCTTATGGATGAGTATGAACACAGATCTTGTCATACCTGTGAGGAGTGTGGATTAGAAGGCAACATATCTCGTGTAAATGGTTGGGATTCAGCTTTATGTGAAAAATGTAAAAATAAAAGAGAAAAGGAGTGGGATAAAAGACATGCTAAATTTGAATTGGGGAGTTAAAAAAAACCAAACACCTAAAATGGAAGATGAAATAAAGAATATCACTTCTAATATTGAGGTTTTTGACAACAAAATTTATCTCTATGAGGAGATTGATCAAAACACGATGTTTAAGCTTAATAAATTTATTCGTGAAATGAATTATAAGCTTATTGCTTTAAATCCATCCAAGTATATGCCTGGATCAAAAAATGATGATCATATTGAATTATACATTCACAGTTATGGTGGAAGTGTATTAAGTGCATTTGCGACATATGATCTTATATCAAGAAATCCAATTCCAATTTGGACATATGTAGAAGGTGGTGCTGCAAGTGCTGCTACTCTATTATCTGTAGCTGGTGCAAAACGATTAATAACCAAAACAAGTTATATGCTTATTCATCAATTGTCATCTGTTCATTGGGGAAAATTTGAAGAATTGAAAGATGATATGAAGAATAGTGAAAATCTTATGAATAGGATAAAACAGATTTATAGAGATAAAACAAAAATTCCAGAAAAAGAACTTGATGAAATATTAAAACATGATCTTTGGTTAGATGCTGAGAAATGTCTTGAGTGGGGATTAGTAGACGAGGTTGTGTAATTGAAAGAATATTATAAAACTCTTCAAGTGGATGAAAAAGCAACCCAAGAAGAAATAAAAAAATCTTTTAAAAAGTTAGCTTTGAAATATCACCCAGATAAAAACTCAGGTGACAAATCTTCAGAAGAACAATTTAAAAAGATTCAAGAAGCATATGCTGTTTTATCAGATCCAGAGAAAAGAAAAAATTATGATATGTTTGGAACTGCTGATATTCCTAAACAGAATCCATTTTCTCAAGGACCATTTTCTAATCCATTTGAAGAATTTTTTGGTGCTGGATTTAATCCATTTGCTCAACAAACAAAACAAAGAGTAAAATCAGAATCAATAAGAGTTTTTGTAAATCTTGAATTTGAAGAGTCGGTGAATGGTAAACAGATTAAGTTAGAAGTAAATAGAAAAGAAAAGTGTGCCAAGTGTAATGGAACAGGTAATGAAGATGGACAAACTACAAGCTGCCCGGTATGTGGTGGAACTGGTAAAATAGGTAGAGGTGGCGGATTTTTCTCAATATCGATGCCCTGCCCAAGCTGTAATGGATCTGGAATATTAAATTCAAGAAGTTGTAAACACTGTTCTGGTGAAGGACATGAAAGAAAAAAGAAAACAATCATGTTCAATATTCGTTCAGGTGTAAAAAATGGAGACAAGGTAGTTATAAGAGGCGAAGGTCATCAAAATCAAGACATACCTGGTGATATAATAGTAAATGTTAATGTAAGAGAACACAAGTTCTTTCAAAGAAAGGATAATGATATAATTATTCATGTTCCAATAACGTGGACACAAGCAATATTGGGAGACGAAATAGAAATTCCAACATTACAAAATAAAGTAAAAATTATTATTCCCAAAGGTTCAGAAAATGGAGAAATATTAAGATTAAAAAATATGGGAATTAATAATGGAGATTTCTATATTGTATTAGATATTAAAACCCCAAAAGAAATTGACTCAGAAGTCAAAGATTTAATAAAGAGGATAGAGGAATTAATGCCTTCTTCCAAATCACCAGAACCAGTGAGGCCAAGATGAATAATCAAACAACTTATAATTATGCTAATCTTGTAAAAGACAATCCAAAAATCCTAAGCAAGTTTTCTGATTTTTTAGAACAAAGAAGTCTTTTGGAAGTTAGAATTGAAAATGTAGAAAAACATATGGAAGAATTATATAGCTCTTTCCAAGAGTCTCAAGATTATGAATTAGTTGGAAAACGATTTATAGAAATATATTCTGAGTATATGGCAAGTAAAGCGAAAGCTTTGCTTAAACAATAAAAAAGGAGGTGATAGTATATCACTTTGGACCATCTTTAGATGGTCCTTTTTTTATTTTGTTTCAAAATTATACACCATATTGAGTGTTTTTTATACATGTTTCTTTTTTCTACACGCTTATAAATTTAAAATTATTTAATAATAAAATCAATCTTCAAGATGCGCTTATTTCATTACTATATAACAAAATAAAAATTTTTTAAAAAATATATATAGTTGGAACGGTTATTTCATATATATTACTGAAATAAAAATATGGAGGTAAAAATGGGGAATTGATATTATTGATTAATCAATATTATGAAACAAAAGACAAAGAATTATTAAAACAAATTGAAGAAAAAATAAGGAGGAATAAATGAGTAGAGAACTTATAACATTTGACAATCTTTTTAGGGATATTATGGATGTATCCAGATCATTTCAAGGAGATGATTTTAAAACACTTTATACTGACTGGGAATCAACTGAAGATGGATATATTGTAAAAGTTGAAGTCCCAGGCATTGATCAAGACGCAATTGATATTAATGTAGAAAATGGTCTTTTGACAATCAAAGCAGAATATAAGGAGGAATCAAAAGAATGCCTTAGAAGAGGAAAGTATAAATGGTCTGCTAAGGTAGTAGATGTTGATACTGATGCTATTACAGCAAAACTTGATAAAGGTGTATTGATCATTAATCTTCCAAAATCTGAAAAGGCAAAACCAAAGAGAATTGAAATCCTAAAAAACTGACATTGCCACTTGCAGTGTGGCCAGAACTCCCGCCAGCCCAAGGTTAAGCCCCTTGGGCTTTTTTTATTATTTTTTAACTTTCATAAAAATAATATAAAGATAATTATATAATAAACATATCCTTATGGAGGAATTAAAATGGATCAAGGATTGAAGGCACAAATTCATAGATATGCTGAAAACAGAGAAATTGACTATCTCTCAGCAAAAAATCTTGGAAATGCCTATGGTATTGAATTTGCTAATGAAAATGAATTAGTTGAGTTCAAACAAACAATTGACAGATATCTTAAAACATTTGAGGATTCTGCATTTGAAGCAATTGAAGAAGCTTGTAAGAAAAAGAAAAAGAAAAAAGTAGTTGAAGAGTCTTATGATATTGAAGCTTATGCAGATGATGATAAGATGATTGGTGGGTTTAAACCAAATAAAAAAGGTCAAAAGAACCCAATGAAAAAAGTTGATACAAAGAGATATAAGCCTAAATTCAAACCAAAATCAAGAAAACAAAACGAAAGTAAATCATTAGATGATTTTTTTAATTGAACATTAAATTAAATTATTAAAACGCTTCTTGAGCAAAGAAGCGTTTTTTTATCAAGATATAATATGAAAAAATGGCTGGTGATAATATTCTTAATATTAAGCTTAACTCTATCTTCTCAAGACAAGTTTTTTTCTACAAAACAAACAGTTTCAGTGGCTCTTATTCCAGAATTAGCTCCATTAAGCTACATAGAAAATGATCAACCAAAAGGATTTTTTGTTGAACTAATAAAATATATATTAAAGGATTATAATGTTGTCTTTATTCAAGAATATTGGGCCGATGCTTTTAATAAAACCATAAATGGTAATATAGATATAATTACAACAATTATTAAAACAGATGAAAGAGAGCAGGTGTTAGATTTCACAGAAGAATATGCAATAACAACGTGGAGTCAAATAATATCATTATCACAAATTACCGACCCTTATGCTTTAAAAAATAAAAAAATAGGATATATGAGAAATGATCAAAATTCAAGAAATTTTGTTTCATTTATGAATTCTTTTAAAATAGAATATAGTTTAATAGAATATGATACTTATCAACAATTAGAAGAAGCAATCATATCTGGTGAAATATTTGCAGGTCCAACAATTGGTTATTACATTCCACATTATAGTTCAATAAAACAATCTAATATAGTATTCTCAATCAATAGATTATATTATGCTACAACAAAAGGTAAAAACTCAGAAGTAATAAAATTTATTAATAGTGAATTAATTCGTCTTAAATCTATTCCAGATTCAAAATATTATGAACTATTAGATAAATATATTAATAAAAAAGAAGTAGTAAGAGTATTACCAGGGTGGATATATGTAATATTTTTTGTTGTGTTTTTAATAATAATATTTATTTTAATTAAAACACTTTTATTAAAAAAGAAAGCAGATGAAAAATCGACAGAAGCAAAAATTATTTCTGATAGATTCGAGTATCTTTTTGAAAATATGGCTCAAGGAGTAATTTATTACTCTACTGAATTAAAAGTTTTAGATTTAAACACATCAATGCAACAAATATTTAATATAGATAAAAAAGAAATTATTGGACTTACATTTGAACAATTAGTAAAATATTTAGACTTGAATTTTATATCAGAAGATGGATCAGTAATAGAATATTCAAACTGTCCTATTATACAGGTAAAAGAAAGTAAAAAAGAATTGAGTATAGTTGTTGGTATTCATTCACGTTTTTATGATGGGTATAAGTGGGTTATTGCTTCTACTACACCAGAATTTGATTCAAAAAATAATGCAATAAGATATTATCAAACTTATAGTAATATTACAGATTTAAAAATAGCATTAGATAAAATAGAAGAAAGAGAAAAAGAATCTAAAAAAATTATAGAAAATATGAGCAGTGCCTTCTCTTATCATAAGATGATATATGATAAAGAAGGTAAACCAATTGATTATGAATATATACAAACAAATGAAAAATTTCATCAATTAACTGGTTTCCCAAGAGATTGTATTGGAAAAACATTATCTGAATTAAATCCAGATGTATTAAAAGATGAAATAGAGTGGATAAAATTATATGGTGAAGTAGCGGCTACACAAATTCCTAAAAGAGTAGAAAAATATTCAGAAGCATTAGGAAAATGGTTTGATATAGCAACATACTCTCCTAAAGAAGGATACTTTGTTTCAATTTTTAATGATATTACAGATAGGAAAAACAGTGAACAGATTTTAAAGGCATCAGAGGATGCTCTTAGAGAAAATCAAAAACGCTTGTCAACAACGTTTGAATCAATTGGTGATGGTGTTATTACTGTTGATACTAATCTTAGAATAACAATGATGAATAAGATAGCTAAAAATATTCTAAATTGGGAAGCTGGTTATTTTGGTGCAGATCTTGATCAAGTATTAAAAATAAAAAATATAAGCATTGATGGGAGATCAATAAAAGATTTAGCAATTAAAGTATTAGAGAACAAAAAACCTTATTATATAAATTATGCGGAATTAAATATTGAGACATTAGGAATAACAAGAATAATAGAAGATTCTATTTCACCAATTTATAATAATGATACAATATATGGTCTTGTTATTGTATTTAGAGATATTACCGAGAAAATTTTAACAACAAAGAAAAACAAAGAATTACAACAACAATTAAATCAATCACAAAAATTAGAATCAATTGGACAATTTTCTGGAGGCATAGCTCATAATTTTAATAATATAATTACAGCAATTAATGGGTATATCTCATTGATAGAGAGTGATGTAGAATCTAAACAAAAACAATTTGATTATATTGAAGAAATAAAAGAAATAAAAAAAGCAGCTGAGAGAGCTACAAAACTTACATCTCAATTATTAACTGTATCAAGAAGACAATCTTCTAATCCAGAAATTTTAGATGTTAAATTAGTCGTAAAAGATATGATTAATATGATAAAGAGTATAGCCGGTGAAAATATAGAAATAATAACAGAATTAAAATCACAACATAAAATTAAAGCTGATCAAAATCAAATTGAACAGATGATATTGAATTTTATTGCTAATTCACGAGATGCTCTTAATTCTTGTAAAATAGATAGACCAAAGAAAATTACAATAGAAATGAATGACTTCTTTGTAACAAAAGATTATAGTGAACACTATCTTGAAGTAAAAGAAGGCGAATATGTAATTTTATCTTTTTCAGATAATGGTATTGGTATGCCAGACAATATTAAAGATAAAATATTTGATCCATTTTTTACAACAAAAGAGAGTGGTAAAGGTTCTGGTTTAGGGTTGTCTACTGTTTATGGTATTATTAAACAAAATAATGCTGCAATTCATGTTTATTCAGAAGTAGATAAAGGAACAACTATTAAAGTATTTTGGCCAGTAAGCTATGAAGAAGGCATTAAACAACAAGATAATAAATCTATCTCTTCTAAAAAAATTAAAGGAAATGAAAAAATATTGTTTGTTGAAGATGAACCTTCTTTACAAGATTTAGCTAAAAAATTCTTAACTGATTTAGGATATGATATTATTATAGCAATTGATGGTCAAGATGGACTTGATAAATTAAATGGGGATGCTGCTAATATAAATTTAGTTATAACAGATATGGTAATGCCAAAAATGAGCGGAGTTGAATTATATCAAGAAATAAAAAAAGTAAATCCAAATATAAAAGTATTATTTACTTCAGGATATACTAAAAATCATCTTCTTGGTGAAATTGATTTAGATGATACACAATTTATATCAAAACCATATTCTTTCAAAGCATTAGCACAAAAGATGCGCGAAATTTTAGATAATTAAACTTTTTTACTCAAACTTAATAAGATAAATAATGATATATTCACACAAGGAGAACCAATAATGAGTCAAATTAATGATATGAGAAAATGGGTTAAATTAGCAGAAAATATGAATTTACTTGAAGCAGAAAAAGAATCTAATTCTGAAAAACTTGAAAAAGAGTTAGAAAAGACTGATCAACGTCTTATGCAAACTAAGTTAGAAAAACTTAATATGCTCATTAAAAGAAAATATTATGAAAAAGATGATACTATGCCAGATGAAAAAATGTTTCAATTTAGATTTGAAGATAAAGGTGATCATTATGAATTTAATATGCCAATGAATATCTTATTTGGTAAAAAGACACAAGAATTTTGTGCCAAATATTGGGATGATTTTTTTGATCAAGCAGATATTAACACATCTTTTTCTGATAATATTTCTGCTGCTCTTCGTCAAGCAGGTGGTATCAACTTAACAATGAGAATTAATAAGAAAATGACAAAAGAAGTTGAATCAAAAGGAGAAGAGGAATGAAAACAATAAAAGATCTTAATGAAAGACTTCTTGTAGAGATAGAAGAAGAAAAAGATAAAGAAAAACCCAAGTCCCTTAAATCTAAAGAATTTAGAGACACAATGCAACAATATAAAGGTCGTGTTTCTGGATCTTCTGACATAGAAGTTGATTATAAGGAATTAAAAAATAAACTTGAAGATAAAGTAAGAGGAATTAATTGGACTCTACCCAATGTTAAAAAAGTTTTTGAAGTTGTTACCAAAATGATTGGTGTTCAACCAGAAGACAAAGAATAATATAAATCGGAGAAAATATGTCTATTTTTGATAATTTTATTGGTGGTAAAAATTCAGAAGAAATAAAAAAACAAGAAAACGCTGAACGCCTCCAACGCTATCTAAATAAATTTCATGAAATATCACGTGATCTTGACAACACTGAAGCCATGCGTGAGAGGGATACCAAAAAAGATGGTCTTGCTTCTTATGCATGGCAAGCTTATTCTTGGATAGAAGAAGCAACAGCAACATCAAATGAAAGATCAAATAGGTATCGTGAATATAAAGAAATGTGCAAAGTTCCTGAATTGAATCAAGGATTGCACATTTATTGCTTACATCCTGATACAGTTATAAGTACTCTTAAAGGTGATTATACAATAAAAGAACTTGCTGAAGGTAAATTAGGTAATGAATTTGAAGTATGGTCATATAATACAAAAGAAAATAAGGTTGATATTGGAAAAGCAAAAGATCCACATATTACTTTAAGAAATACAGATGTATATAAAGTAACTTTTGATAATGGATCCGAAATAATTGCTACTGATAATCACCCATTCTTATTAAAAACAGGTGAATATAAGGAACTTGGGAAGTTAGTTCCAGGTGATAGAATTGTACCATTTTATTCAAGAGAAAAACAAGGAAGACCTGTTTTGTCAACAATGAAATATGGTTCAATGGGTTATCATCAATACGTTTATTTCTTAAAAACTGGCAAAAGAATTAAGAAGCCAAATATAATTCATCACAAAGATGGCAATAAGTATAATAATTCTTTTGATAATCTTGTTATTATGACAAATGAAGAACACACAAAACTTCACATGCAAGAAGATACAAGAATTAAAAAATTAATTGAGATTACTCAACAAAAAAGAACACAAGAAAAGATTTCAAAATCTTGGACAAATGATCGTAAAAAAGAATTTGGACAATATATAAAAAATCTTTATGATGAATCCCCTGAATATAGAAATCGTGTTGCTAGACCTGGTAATTTAAACGGAAGATGGATTGATTTAGATGTTGATATTTATGAAGAAAGTAAAAAACATGCTACTCTTAATGAAATGTCTCAGGCATTAAATATTGATAGACAGGTTCTTGAAAGAAGAATTATGTCTTTAGGATTTTCAGGGTGGACACAATTAAGAGAACACCATTGTCTTAATTTTATGTCTAATAATTTAGACAAAAAATTCTCAATACTTGTTAATAATAGTCCATATAGTAGGGCTTATTTTTATGATATGATGAAGAAAATTGGATATAATTCATGGTCTGATATGCAACATAATTATGAAAACCATAGAGTTATATCTATAGAATATTATGGTAAGTCTGATGTTTATGATATGGAAGTCGAAGAGTTCCACAACTTTAATGCAAATGGTGTATTTGTTCATAATTCTGACAATGCTACTCAATATAATATCAATAATAATGTTTTAGAAATTCAATCTGATAATCAAAAAATAATAGAAATATTAGAAAAACTCTTTTTTGAAAGATTGGATATTAATTCTAATCTCTGGACTTATGCAAAGAATATGTGTAAATTTGGAGATGAATTCCTTGAAGTTATTCTTGATTCAGAAAAAGCCCCTAAAAATATAGTTTCTCTTGAAAGAATTAGAAAACCAGAAAATATGAAGAGAAAAGAAAAGAAAAATAAATTAGAGGGTTTTGAATATGAATATGCAAAAAATGAAGAAAAAGATCCAACTAAATATGAACCATGGCAAATAATTCATTTATCTATTGAAGATGATGAATTTGAACCATATGGAAAATCAATTCTTGAAGCAGGAAGAAAAGTTTGGAAACGTCTTTCATTAATGGAAGATGCTATGCTTGTTTATCGTATTTCTCGTGCACCAGAAAGAAGAGTGTTTTATATTGATGTTGGAACTCTTTCTACAAAAGATGCAAATAATTATATTGAGCAATTAAAAAGAAAATTTAAGAAAAAGAGTTTTGTTAATCCTAACACGGGTGAAATAGATGAAAAAGCAAATCCTATGTCAGTGGATGAAGATTTTTTCATAGCCGTTAGAGAAAACAGCCAAGGAACGAGAATAGAAACTCTTCCTCCTGGACAAAATCTTGGTGAAATAGATGACGTAAAATATTTTAAAGATATGATTATGAAAACGCTTGGTATCCCAAATGGTTATTTAGGTGGAGCTACTGAAGGTGTGGCGTATGATCCAAAATCTTATTTATCAAATCAAGAAATTCAGTTTGCTAGAACAATTGAAAGAATTCAAAAATTTATTATTAAGGGATTAGAAAAAGCAGCCATTATTGAATTGGCATTAAAAAAATTTACAAGTGATGATTTAAAGAATTTTAAAATTAAATTGACTCCACCGTCTAATGTAGATCAATTAATGGAAGTTGAAATTCGTAATCAACAATTTACTCTTATTCAATCTATTAGAGCTCTTGTTTCTCAAGAAGGTATTCCATTCTTGCCAGATGATTGGGTATATAAAAATGTTTTGGGTTTCTCTGAAAAAGAAATTTCTACTATTAAGTTACAAAATCAAATGCAATTACAACTTAATGCACAAATGCAAGGTATGTTGCAAGGTATGGGTGCAGGTGGTGAAGCTGGTGGTGTTGGTATGACACCAGCTGCTGGTGGTCTTGGTGGTGCAGCACCTGAAATTGCAGGTGGTCCTGAAGTTGGTGGTGAAGCACTAGCTGGTGGTGAAGCTACTCCTCCTACTGAGCCAGGTCTTGAAGTTGCAAGCAAAACAATTGAATTTGATGGTGGTAAATGGTTATTAGAAAATGAAAAAGATGCGCAAAAATTACTAAAATATATTAATCTTTATGAAAAAGTACATAAAGATAATAAAGATAAGAATAAGATATATGAGCAGAATAGCGTTACCCGGATGACCATAAAGGGTGAATTCACGGGTTTATTAAAGGCTTACAAACGCTCTATCACAAAGAGCACATTAACAGAATCAAAAAATAAATAACACATCACAAAAAATGAACCTAATAGAGAGGTTCAAGTCTTATTTTAGACTCTTTTAACAGAGGAGGAAATTATTAATGGTTTTAACTTACAATAATTTTAAGAAAGTAGTAGAACATAGTGCAGAGAAGATGTTCAATAAACTTGCTGAAGTTGTTGCTACATCTGACAACGCTGCATTAGTTTCTATGTATGATGACAAACTCATTCTTCTTGATGAAGAGAATGATGAGCTCTTCCTCTGCAACTATCTTTATGAAAATGGCATTCTTACAATGCGCGACTTTGAGAAAGTATCATTAACAGAGAATGATGATAGCTATCTCGACGAAGTTGTTGCAGACTATTTTAATGTTGACAGTGAGAAAAAGATTACCGTTGAAGATCTTATGACTGGTTTCAATCTTAAGTTCAAAAACGAAAGTACATCTATTTTCACTGAAGCAAAAGATAGAAAGTATAGAAAAGTTATGGAATCATCCAGAATCAGAGCCATTAAGAAGGCAAGAGATGCAAGAAATATGTTTGAAGGTGAAATCAAGAAACTTCTTGAAGAACCATTTGTTCAACATGTTTCATTAAAGGTTGATCAATCAAAGAACTCAATCCCAACTGCTCTCAATAGAGTTACTTTTAAACCTTCTTATGGAGAAATTAAAGTAAACACAGATATTGGTGGACCTGCAAAGCAACTTATTACTCTTAAAGACAACACCAATGTTATGGATGCCATGAAGACAGTCGCAGCAAATGTATCCAAAAAATGGATGAGTGATACATTCAGAGCAAAATTCGAAAGAATGATAAACAAAATTCTCGCCACAGAATCAACTGAACTTGGCAAAACAGCTATGTTAGAATTCCTTGAAGAAAATAAAGAATTATTCTTACTCAAGAAAGATTTATTTGAAGAGCTTATCACAAAAACAGCTCTCATGCATGGTGAAACTGATACTGAAGAATTAGTTGAAGCATTTGAAAAAATTATGAAGACAAAAGAAGGTCGTTTAATGAAGAGTGAATTCTTGAAAAAGAATGGTCTTACAGAAGAAAAAATTCTTGAGATTAACACTCTCCTAGAACAAGGTGATGAAATGGATGCTGATCTTGAAGAACCAGTAGAAGATGAACCATCTAAAGAAGCAACAGCATCTGTAGCATCTGAAGATGTAAAGAAAATTGTTGATATCCTTGGTAAGATTAAAAAGCAACTTGAGGATGATTCTCCTGAAGCTGAATATGTTGGCGGATTAATCTCATCACTTGAGGGTCTTGATATTGAAGACTCAAAGATGAAAGAAGTTATTGATTTCTTAAGCTCTGTGGAAGCCCCAAAAGAAGAAGATGAAGAAGAAAAAGAAGTAGAAGACGAAGAAGGAGTAGAACTTTAATGGCACAATTACTTCGAGATTTTAATGAGTTAGATTATACAATTGATGAACTCAATGAAGATGGAATGCCAAAGAAATTCAAATTAAAGGGCAGATTCCAACACGCCGACCTTCCTAATGGAAATGGTCGTGTTTATCCTCGCCCTGTTCTTGAGTCTTCCATCCAAAAAACAGCACAAGCTGTTCAAGAAAGAAGAATGCTTGGAGAACTTGATCACCCAAATGATGCAAAAATCCATTTGGAAAAAGTATCACATGTGGTCACTGCTCTCAAGTTAAATGAAGATGGTCAAATGTATGGTGAAGCTGAAGTTCTTCCAACAGCTAGTGGTAAAATTCTCGAACAACTTCTTCGTTCCGGGGTAAAACTCGGTATCTCTTCAAGAGGATTCGGAAGTACAAAGAAAAATGGTAAAGGTTTAGAAGAAGTGCAAAACGACTATAAACTTGTAACATTTGATATTGTCTCTGATCCCTCTACACCAAATGCTTATCCACAAGCAGTTTATGAAAATAATGAAAATAAAGATGTTCAAATAGATGAAAATTATACTTCAACATTTGATACTCTTCTCGAAGACGTATTAAGTGAAGAACTTGAAACAAAAGAAGAAGCAAAACAATTGCTTACAAAAGATGTTGATGGCAACAGATTCTATATGGTAGAAGGTGAAAAAGATTCTTATGGAAACCTTAATTTCCACATCTCCCATGATTATCACATTCTTGTCAAGAATGAGGACTTTGAAGAAAGAGTTGGAATTAATGGAACCAATCTTCAACTTATAGAAGATGTTTATGGTAAAAAAGTTCATGATCGTATAGTTAATAAGATCCAAGAACTTGGCTACAATCCAGATACTTTAAATTGGAATAAGGAGGAATAACAATGACCCTTAAGGATATTAAACTTACTGATGCTCAACAAGCTGAATTAAAAGATAAGCTCGATGCATGGAAAGCTGCTGAAAAGAAAAAGATCGAAGAAGAGCTTACAGAAAGATATGAGCAGATGGAAGCAGAACTTAAAGAAGAATCTGAAAACCTTATTAGTGAAGTAAAAGAAAATCTTCAAAAGGTTTATACAAAGAGATTCTCAAAAGCTCTCAAAGAAATGTATAAAGAAATTAAAGCCGAAGTTATGGTTGAATCAATGAAAGGACCAGAAGCAAAAGCTCTTGAAGAAGTCAAGGCCATTGTTTATCCTCTCATTAATGAATCAACTGCAAAACGTCACAAAGACGAATTTGCTAAACTCGCTCAAATGTATAATGAATTAATCGAAAGCCATGAACTTCTTAAAGGACAACTCAAGAAAGCACAACTTCTTGAATCTCTTTCTGAAGGAACAAGAGCAGTAGTTTCTAAGATGATGGGCGAAGGCTCTGTCGAAGAAATGGTAGAAAAATTCACAGTCATAAAGAAAGCTCTTAAAGAAGAAGCTGAAAAAGAAACAGCCCCTGCTTTAGAAGAGAATTATGAAGATGAAGAAGATGATGAAGAAGAAGATGTTGAAATAAGATCCAAGATCGAAGAAGAAGAGGAAGAAGAAGCTCCAAGACCAGCTCTTAATGAAGATAAGAGTGCTAAGAGAAAAGCTTTTGAAGTCACTCTTCATGAACAACTTGCTTTAGCTGGCCTCAGAAAGGCCAAATAAATAAACTACTAAGTCGTACCGTTAAAGATCGTTGATCTCAGGACGACAAATTAGGGAGGTTTTTAAATGGATTATCAAAGAATTATGAAAGAAGAAAGAGAAAAGCTTCTCAAGAAATGGGAACCATTCCTTGAGGGTATCTCTGATGATTACACAGCAGAATCAACTGCTATGCTTCTCGAGAACGAAGCTCGTTATCTTGCTGAAGCCCCTGAATTCAGTGCTACAAGTACTGGAGACATTCAAGGTCTTCAAAAGATCATGCTTCCAATTGTTAGACGTGTGTTCCCCAACTTAATCGCTAACAACATCGTTTCTGTACAACCACTCTCAGCTCCATCTGGAATTATTTTCTATCTCAAGTATCAATATGGTACTGACAGACCAGGAAACCCAGACGGATACAGCTATGCTGGTTCTGCAGGAACAACCTCTGGTATCAATGGCCAAACTGGCGGTGCTGGTAATGCTAATTTCCCAGAGTATAGCATGTACGAAGAAAATCCTGGATTAGTAGAAGGCTACAATCCTTACTATTCCTCAGACGAAATCGGACCATTCGAAAAACTTTCTGCTGATGGCGATACAGCTGCTTCTACAGCAGATGCTTCTGCTTATATCGCAAAATGGCCAGTAGCCGCTGGCGTTGCTTCTTTCTTCGGAACAATCGAAGAATATGATGCTGATGGCGCTGCTGCAGAATCTTTCAGCTTCTATTATGAAGGTGGAGCATTCAAGGTAAAGGGAGTAGATAAACTCAGTGCAACAACAACCAGATATACAGTAGCTGCTAATGCTACAACTGGTGTAGTTACTGTTACTCCACATGCTGATGTTCCAACAACAAGCAAATTCAAAGTAAAGGCTTTCTACAAGACTGATATGGAATTCTCCAAGAACATTCCAGAGATGAGAATCACAATTGGTTCAGTCCCTGTAATGATCAAGACAAGAAAACTCAAGGCTATGTGGAGCCAAGAATCTGAACAAGATTTAAGAGCATACCATGGTCTCTCTGCTGATGCAGAACTCACTGCTCTTGTTTCTAACGAAATGATCAGTGAAATCGATCGTGAAATTATTCAAAAGGCTATGAGCATTGCTCCTGCTTCTTCAAGATTCACACACGATTGGTCAGACGTTACCTACACTTCTGGTAACTACCTTGACAGCCACCTTGCTCTTATGCAAACTGTAACCAGAGCTTCTAACGAAGTCTTCAGAAAGAGTAAGATCGGTCCAGCCAACTGGATGATCGTTGGTACAAACGTCGCTTCCTACATTGAAAACATTAAAGGATTCATCCCTAACCCAGTAACTGCTTCTATGGGCATGTCAGTCGTTAAGGCTGGTAACTACAATGGCGCATATGACATTTACAAGGACCCAATGTTCCCAACTGATCTTATCCTCATGGGTCATAAGTCAGCTCAAACTCCATTTGGTTCAGGTCTTGTCTACTCACCATACGTAACTAACCTTACTCCAGTTATCGTTGGTCAAGAAGACTTCAACCCAAGAAGAGGCTTCCTTGCTCGTTATGGACTTACTCAAGTTCCTCATGGACAGCTCCTTTATTCCATGATTAAAGTCAAGGGATTGCCAGCATAATTATTTGCTGAATAAGTAATTATTTGAGCCACTCTTCGGAGTGGCTCTTTTTTTATTGCTCAATTTTAACTTTAATGGAACTTACATAAAATCATACAAAAAAAGCATACTTATATATAAGGAGATAAGTATGCCAGTAATAACTAAGTGTATAATATGTGGAGAGGATGTTAAATCGTCTCCATCAAGAATAAAGCAAACTTGTTCAAAAGATTGCACTAGGGTCCTCTTATCACAAAAAAAGAATCAAGGATGCAAATCAATCTGTCAAGTATGTGGAAAAGAATTTTCTCATAGACCATCTAAATCACCCAAATTTTGTTCTCGTAAATGTAAGATAAAAAGCATGAGGAGTAAAGGTGAATATAAAATTAATTTAGACAATGAAGAGATTAAGCGTCTTTATATAGAGGAAAGGATGTCTACTCTTGATATAGCTGATAGAATGGGAACATATAAAAAAATGATACGTCAGCGTCTTTTAGATATGGGTGTTAAATTGCGTTCAACAGGTGAAAGTAAATCTTTATATTTTAAACATAATCCGGATAAAAATCCTAATAATATGGAAGGCATAAAAGAGAAACAAATTAAAGCACAAAAAAAATTATATGAAAATGAAGAATATAAAAACCATAGAGTTGAGAAATTAATAGATGGTCAAAAAAATATGACTGAAGAAGAAAAAAATAAATGGAAGGAAAGTAAAAGAAAGCAAATGCTAAATAGAACACCTGAACAAGTTAAAGACCAGTTAATGAAGCAATATGATACTAAAAGAAAAAATGGAACTTTTAATTGTACTGGTATAGAAAACAAGTATGCAGCATATTTAGATAGTCAAGGGATAGAATATATTCGAGAGTATATTATTCCAGATGGTGGTAAGAGATATAGATATGATTTTTATATACCATCAGAAAATTTATTGGTTGAAGTAAATGGGACAGGTACACATGCTGATCCAGAAAAATATAAAGCAGAGGATATAATTAAATTAGGTATCCCAGGGTGGAAGGTTAAAACTGCTTCAGAGATATGGCATGCTGATAATTTAAAAAAGATGTATGCTATTAAAAGAGGTTATGAGATAAAAACAATATGGGAGAGTGAATTGTGATAATATTTGATATTATTTTGTGGCAAATTAGTTTATATGAGTTAATAAACGTATGGGTTCCTGGCATGATTTTTGTTTTTATGGCATATCGTATTGGAAGAGGAAAAATAAAATCTGGTGGTGGAATTGTTCTAATAGAAAAAATTAATTCTGAAGACCACGTTGTTTGCAAAATTAATAACATTCCTTATTTATATATAAACGAATTAGATGAAAGTAATTGTAGCGGTTTTGAAAGAATGATTAATTTTTATAAAAATTTTAGTATTCCACACCCTTTTAAAGCTAAATCACAAATTGCTTTAAAAAAATATGAAAAAAACTTACCACATGATGAAATATTTTCTATTTTAATTAAAAATAATTGGGAAATTGTATCGTGTGTCCAAACTGATCCGCTACGTAAATTTTTAATAATAAAAAAGAAATATTAATAAACATTTATCATGATAAATAGTTGGCAATTAGTATTTATATTATTTTTAATTACTCTTTATTTAAATAAACGTTACAAATGACAAAAAATAAATTAATTCAACATGCTAAAAAACTCTTATTAGGACAAGACTGTGTAAAATGTTATTATTTTACTAGAATAAAAGCTATAGAATGTAATAGCATAATATATGTTTGTATCTTAAGAAAGAAGGACTTTAAGAAAAACACATTGTGTGAGCGCTATCGTGAAAAATAATTATTATGGATAAATATTACATTAATAGAGAGCGCGGCATTTATTTAACTCTATCTCCCAATACTTTTATTTCTTCAATTAAAAAAGGTGAATATTATATTTCTGATTGGAGAGATAAATATTGTTATGATAAATGTAGAGACACAATTATAGGATTAAGTGGCAAAGCATTATTTTTTTGGTTAAAGAAAAATTCTTATGAAGAGATGGATAATATAGAAGTTGCAAAATATTTATTATTAAAGTAAATAATTGCAAGATAATCTCATGAATTATGATTATGATATACATCCTATTGGTGGTCACATACTCCAATTATCAGACAAACCAGACAAAAATATCTCAAATGGTATAAGATATAGAGTTGAAAAGGTGATTGTTCATGGAGCATTTCAACATTATGAAATTGGCCAATGGATATATACAAAACCAAAAGATTATAAATCAGTAATTAAAGCTTTATTTGAGTTATATAAAATTGATGGAATAAGATAAAATGCATGATAATTATCATAGTGTTGAGGTAAAAAATGGAATTACAAAAAGGATATTATTTAGTACAAGATAATGAAGAGTATGTTAATCCAAAATGTGTAGCCAGCGAGTGTCCATTTATCAAAAAAAACAAAAAAGCTGATGATTTAACAAATTATAAACTGGTTTATTTGTTTAATATAAAAAAAAATGAAGAAGATCAAGTTAGATTCTTAGGCAAATTTGACATAGAGTATGTTGTACATAATCAATATGGAATATCATATGAACATATTGATGAAAATAATGCTGCAAAATTTTTTATTAGAAAAATTTCTTTACAAGAAATTGGAATTGATGCTTCAGGACTTAGAAGATTTATAATTAAATATATTTTTGAAAATGCTTTTATGGAAAAAATAACTCGAAGTAAATCATCAGTTGGACTTGTTGTAGAAGTAATAAAACAAGGATGGCCTTGGGATATGAAAAATATGTTAGGATTCTCTGAAAAAGAAATTTTTAGAATAAACCGTATTTTTTATTATCAATCAAGTCATTTTAAATAAATTAAATGCAATATAATTATTATACCTGGTATTATACACCAGAAACTAAGATCCAATACGCTAATTTTATATATCTCACAAATTTTAAAATTGCTAATAATTTTTTAGGTTTGGAAGTTATTTCAGATGAAGAAATTAAAAATATTAAATATAATGTAAAACCAAGAAATGACCATAATTTCACAGATCTTAAAGATTATAATTTGGTTACCGACAAAGATCAATTAAATAGATTAAATCAAATTGTGTTAAATAATGCTTATAAACTTATACATATAGTATTTACGGAGTAATAAATGTTAGGAAAGAATCTATGTACACTTGTTAAAAACGGGCAGATAACTATTTTATTAAATCATCCGACTATTTCTGGGATTATAATTAATCCAAAACAATTATTAGTAGATGTTGGATATGATGAAAAAAAAGATGATATAATATATGAAGATTGGGCAAATAAGGATTTAGAGCCACTATTTTTCATGCAAGTTATATTTGAAAATGAAGAAATGATTTATGATTGATTAAATATTTTATCAAATATAACTTTTCTATTTGATTCTACTATTTCTGGAAATTTATTCATATCCAATTTTTTTATATTTCTTATACCAAGCATGTTGAGAATAAATGCTTTAAAGGCAAGGTCATAATCATTTGGTCCTGGTTTTTTAATAAAAAAATCGGTTGCTGATGCACCAGCACGACGAACGGCTTTTGCTACTATTTTAGAATCTCCAAGTTTATAAGCAGGGTCAAAATGATATACTGCTTCAAAATATCTATCACCAGGGATAGTAAATTTTACTATTCCTTTTTTTAGCATTTGTGGACCAGTTGTGTCTGTACAACCTAATGCGAGTAATAATTTATATGATGAAAGTGATTTATAATCCATAATATTTATCTTGTCTCCGCTGCTTGAAAAAATTTCATAATTAATAATCTTTTATTTATTTCTGGTATATTATCTTTTACATATGTTAAAGAAGAGTAGCCAGGTATTTTATCTGGTGTATAATAAAGTCCTGGTGTTTTTGCAATGAGCCTTTCACCATTTTTATCTTTAGAATATATTGCATAACTTGAATGCTGTAAATTTACAAATACTATCATACTATTATCTTGGTAAAAAACAAGATAATAATATGAAGATTTATGCATTAAAACCACGATATATTAATGATAATTTAAAACTTTTATTAATTTTTGTAGTTGATAATAACTCATTTGGAATTGTAGCAACTATATATGGTGGTGTTAGTTTTGAACCAGAAGAAAAAATAGTTAACGCAGAGTTATTTTATGAAGTATATGATTTATTAAAAGAATTAAAATATTTTGGAGTTGAATATAGAGATGTAATTAAGGCAATAATATGAAAATTTATGAGTTAATACCACCAGAAGGAGTTAATGCTTTTATTGTTAAATTAGTCATAAATGGTAGAGAATGGATTTTATATTATGACCACATGGTTTTATGGTTTGATGACGTGGTTTTACCATTTAAATCATATACAGAAATAACAGCAGATGATTTTATAGAGCAACTTGTTGAGTATGATATACCATTTGAAGAAATAATTAAAAGGATTTTTTAAAAATGAATATACCAGAATCGGCTAAAAAATATGTAAATAAATTTTTTAGATTAAATTATCAAGAAAGTAAGTCAATATATTTTGGATTAAAAGAAGAAGGGAATTATGATGAAGATGATATTTTTTCTATGCCAAATGATTTAGTTGTATTTGTACATGGAGAAATTAAACCTTTAGAGTTATCAAAACCAAAAAAAGTAGTTAATAAAATAAGAACTATGGGTATGGAAGAAAAAAAATATTATGATTTTATAAATGATTTTGAAGGATGTGCTAAATTATTTATAAAATCAGTTTTTGAAGATGGTATAAATAAATGACATTGAGAAAGTATTATAAAACACAGCATTGGATTGATTTACATAAAAAATGGGTTTATACAGATGATACTGAATGTGAGATTTGTAAATGTAAAAGATATGGATTTTATAAAATAGGAAAGAAAAAAGGCATGAGAAAGCCCAAAGCAGAAAATCATATACATATCCATCATAAACATTATGATACAATGTTTAAAGAAGAGAGAAAGGATGTAATGATTTTGTGTGATAGTTGTCATAAGTTTGGGCATATGTTAGAGAGAATGAAAAATAAAAATGATTTCTATAAAACAATGTATAATGAATTTGTAGATAAAACAAGGTGGGAATTTAAAAGAAAATGAATTATATAGCCAGACAGCAAATTAAGGATTTATTTGATAATTCTCAACTGACAGTGTATAATGGTTTGTGGTTTAGTGGTTATGAAGGAGAAGGTGAATTTAAAAGATGGCATGATGATAGTCAATTGCGGATGCATTGTTTTTATAAAAATGATGAATATGATGGTGAATATAAACAATGGTATTATAATGGGCAATTGGCAATTAGTGCTTTTTATAAAGATGGTAAATATGATGGTGAATATAAAAGATGGTATGATAATGGACAGTTATGGGAACATAGTTTTTATAAAAATGATGAATATGATGGTGAGTGGAAACAATGGCATGAAAATGGACAATTATCTGTTCACTCTTTTATAAAAAATGGAAAAGAAGATGGTGAATGTAAAAATTGGGATAAAAAAGGTAAATTGATAAAACATTGTTTATATAAAGATGATAAAGTAGTCAAGGATTATTTAGAATGAGGAATATAACAAGAGAGCAAATAATAAATTTATTTGATAATCCTCAAAAAGCAATGTATAATGGTTTGTGGTTTAGTGGTTATGGAGGTGAAGGTGAATATAGAGAATGGTGGGATACTGGACAACAGTTTAAACACTGCTTCTATAAAAATGGTAAATATGATGGTGAATATAAATCATGGTGGGATAATGAACAATTACAGATACATTGTTTTTATAAAAATGGTAAAGAAGAAGGTGAATATAAAGGATGGAATGAAGATGGAGTATTGGTTATTCATCGTTTATATAAAAATAGCAAAGTAGTCAAGGATTATTTGAGGGCAGATAAATGAAAACAGCAATTATAATAGGTAGATTTCAGCCAATTACAAAAGCACATTATGAAATTATAGATAATGCTATAAAAAAATATCCACAAACCTTTGTGGTAATTATCAACTCTAAACCTTCTATTGTAGCAAATACAAGAAGAAGATTAAGAGCAACAGACCATGACTTACCCCAACAAGATGATGCTAAATTTTTCAAAAAAGTAAAAGAAAGAGGTCATATTAAAGATACAACACCTTCTTCTATGAAAAAAGAAATAGAAAAAAATCCATTTTCAGGTGCATTAAGGGCCAAAATGATATATGATGCTTTTGGTGGTAAATTACATAGAAGTAGAATTATTCAGGCACCTATTGCCAGTATAGATAAAATTGTAAATCAAATAAATGATTTAACTGGATTTAAAGATTTTGTTATAATTAGTGGAAGTGAAAGACAACCATATAAAGAAATGATTAAAGTGGCAAAAGAAAAAAAATATGTGGCTGATGATATAAATATGGAAATAGAATTTATTTCACGTGATTTAGATTCAGCAGATAATATATCTGCTACAAAAGTAAGACAAGCAATAAGAAATGGAGATAAAGAAGAATTTTTAAAACTTGTACCTGCTGGTATAGAAAATTATTTTGATAAATTAAAAAAATACTTGATGACAGAAAGTCAACGCTCTTTCTTCAGAAGGATGCTTTTAGAAATGACACATATTGAAGATTTAAAAGTATCTGACTTTATATCATTTGTCAAGGATATATATAAAGCAGAAGCATCAATTAAATTAGATGGAACAACAAACATAGCATTTGGTTTATCTGAAGATGGTAGGTTATATACTGCTTTAGGAAAAAATGCTTTTCATAAAGATGAAAAAACTGATGCAAGTAAAAGGTTTTACTCCTCTGATGAGTGGTTAAAACAAGGCAAGATTTATTATAATGCTCATGCCTCTGTTCATGCTGCTTTAGAGGCAATAGATTTAAAGGTATTAAATCCAGGTGAAGAAGTGATGGCAGAAGTAATGTTTGGTGATAAGCCAAATTGTATAAAATATGATTTTGGTGGTGTGAATCATCTTGTCATTCTTAATAATAAACAAGTTGCTGATTCTTTAAATAAACAAGTAGTTCATATTACAGTAAATAACTTGGTTATAGATGTTGATGAATTAAAAGAGCAGACAGTAAAACAAACATGGGCTTTTGGTAAAACACAAGTTGTTGACCCTAAAAAATATAATATAAATATAGAACAGGAGTTAAAAGAATTAGAGGCATTTTTAGAAGCAGAAACAGATGGCTTTAGAAATATGGACATCTTGGGTATGAAAGCACTTGGCAAAAAAAGTGAAATGGTTAAACAAGTAAGAGATAAAGCACAATCTTTGAAGTTAAATATAAAAGAGCAATTATTAAAACAATTTGTAAGACAAGTAAGAGAAGGTGAATATATCCCATCTCAAGGTTATTCTCATGAAGGGATTGTTCTCAAGAAAGATGGTGAGATGACCAAGATAATTGATAAAAATGTTTTTACTTCTATACATGAAAGAGATTGGAAGCCAGCACATGATGCTGATGGCATGATGAGAAACTTAAGAAAGAATGGAATTACAAAACAAGAAGCATTAGATTATTTAAATGATAGAATAAATAAATTTGATGATTATTATCCAGATGTAGCCAAGGATATAAAGGGGAAAATGCTTGATACATTAAAGACATTAAAGATGGAAATAAAAAATGAATATAATGCATAAACAGATAAAAGACTTGTTTACTAATACTCAAACAACAATGACTCATGGTCTTTGGTTTAGTGGTTATAGAGATGAAGGTGAACTTAAACAATGGTATGAAAATGGACAATTGTGTGTACAGTGTTTTCGGAAAAATGGTCAAAAAGATGGTGAATATAAATTATGGGATAGAACTGGTGAATTGAAATATCATTTATTATATAAAAATGATAAAGTAATCAAGGATTATTTAAAATGAATTATATAGCCAGAGAACAAATTAAACAATTATTTAATAATCCTCAAAATAGAATGGTTAATGGTTTATGGTTTAGTGGCTATAGAAGAGAAGGTGAATATAAATCATGGTATGAAAATGGAAAATTATATAGACATTGTTTTTATAAAAATGATGAATTAGATGGTGAATATAAAATGTGGAAAAAATACGGTCAATTGTATGTTCATCAATTATATAAAAATGGTAAATTAGTCAAGGATTATTTAAAATAATTTTATTAAAATAATCTCAAGATATAAATAAAACAAAAGATAAACTAAAGGAGTAATAAATGGTAATACAATATGTAATGTTAAATTCAGAAGCAACTCAATATGTACCTGGAAAATGGGCTGTCATAAATTCAACTCTTACTGGTGTAAATACTGGTTTTGCTTGGATTAAGAGAATAAGTCATGGTGTGTCAACAGAACAAGATTTAACAGATTATATCGCCTCATACAATAATAATGATGGAAGACCTGATAAATCTAAATTAGTTGGCACATTAGGAGAATTTCAAGTTGCGGCAATAAGTTCAATTTCTGAATATAGAAGAAATTCTCTTAGAACAGAAAATATGCCACCATCAATTTATCCAATTGGGTAATTCATGTTTGGAATCATAATAAAAGACGGCAAGACATATGATTCATATCCTCGGAATAAAGATTTTTTTAAACTACACAAGGATATAAATCCTCAGGCACTCGATTATTTTAAAAAACCAAGAAAATATTGGTTTCTTAAAAATGGCACTGTTTGTGAAATTTACGATACAATTAAAATAGGTGGTGATTCTGTTTCAACTTATGTTGTAAGAGACATAATAACTGATGAATGGGCCATCATTGATATAGATGGTGTTGAAACTGATCCACATAAGGTTGTAAAATTTATATATGAATATAATGCATAAACAGATAAAACAGTTATTTAATAATCCTAAAAAAACAATGGGTGATGGCCTTTGGTTTAGTGGCTATGATGGAGAAGGTGGGTATAAAATATGGTGGGATAATGGACAATTATACCAACACTGCTTTTATAAAGATGGTGAATATAATGGTGAATATAAAGAATGGCATGAAAATGGACAACAGTTTAAACACTGCTTCTATAAAAATGGTCAAGGAGATGGTGAATATAAACAATGGCATAATAATGGACAACTATGGATACATTGTTTTTATAAAAATGGTGAACGTGAAGGTGAATATAAAAGGTGGCATGAAAATGGACAATTACGAATGCATTGTTTCTATAAAGATGGTAAACGTGAAGGTGAATATAAAGCATGGCATGAAAATGGAAAATTATATAAACATTGTTTTTATAAAAATGGTATATATGATGGCGAAGTAGTCAAGGATTATTTAAAATGAGGAATATAGCAAGACAACAGATAAAACAGTTATTTAATAATCCTCAAAAAATAATGGCTAATGGTTTATGGTTTAGTGGTTATAAAGAAGAGGGTGAATATAAAAGATGGTGGAGTAATGGGCGATTATTCCAACATTGTTTTTATAAAGATGGTAAAATAGATGGTGAGTATAAAGTATGGTATGATAATGGAAAATTACAGACACATTGTTTTTTTAAAAATGATAAATATGATGGTGAATTTAAACAGTGGAGAAAAAATGGTCTGTTATATGCTCATTATTTCTATAAAAATGATGAAGTAATCAAGGATTATTTAGAATGAAGTATATAGCCAGAGAACAAATTAAAAGATTATTTACCAATCCTCAAAGAGCAATGTTTACAGGTTTATATTTTAGTGGATATGAAGGTGAAGGTGAACGTAAAGATTGGTACGAAAATGGACAACTGTGGGTGCAGTGTTTTTATAAAAATGGTAAATTAAACGGTGAATTTAAATCATGGTATGAAAATGGGAAACTAAGTTCTCATCAATTATATAAAAATGATGAAGTAATCAAGGATTATTTAGAATGAAGTATATAGCAAGACAACAAATTATTAACTTATTTAATAATCCTCAAGAAACAATGGCCAATGGTTTATATTTTAGTGGCTATGAAGGTGAAGGTGAACGTAAAGATTGGCATACTAATGGGCAACTATGGATACGTTGTTTTTTTAAAAATGATAAATATGAAGGTGAATTTAAGGCATGGGATAGTAGTGGTAATTTAATTAATCATTTGTTATATAAAAATGATGAAGCAATCAAGAATTATTTAAAATGAATATTGGACATGCTAAAACTGGACTTTATAAAATTCATAGACAAGACGATAATTATGATATATTGTTATATATTATAAAAGATTATAATGTATTCATTAAATATGGTAAAGATGATGATGTTGCTTTTGCACCGGCTAGATTTTATTATCAAGATATAAATCTAATTTCAATTCCTATCACAGAAGAAAATTTAAAAAAATTCCCACAATTCATTATTCATGAAATTTTTACAAAATAAGCATATTTATTCTTAAAAAAGGAGTAAACATGTTTTATTATCTCAAACCATTAGGTGATGAACCTATTGTTATAAGGTCTGAAAACAAAATTTCATTTGATAAAGAATACATCCAAGCAGAAGCCAAAGATGTATATTTTTTGGTATCTGTTATGACATCTCAAGGTCCAGGACAAACACCAGTATCAGCAGAAGAAAATGGTCTTAAAAACTGTATCTTAACTTTTAATACAAAGAATATAAGTATGATTACAGAATTAAAAGATAGTGAAATACCTGAAATAATCTCCAAATTAAATTTAAAAAAATCAGGTATAATCATACCAGATAAAAAACTGGTATAAAGGAGAGTAATATGGAAATGACAAAAGAATTGTCAACCCATATATATTTCTATGAATAAGTTTTATAATTATATATATTTAGATCCAAGAAAACCAGGATTATATATTTATGGTTTATATAAATTTGAATATGAACCTTTTTATGTTGGAAAAGGCAAATCTAAAAGATATTTGGATCATCTTAAATATGATAAAAGAAATCCACTAAAAACAAACATAATAAATAAAATTATTAATAGTGGATTTGATTTAAAACAATATATAGTCATATTACATGAAAATATTAGTGAAGATGAGGCTTTTCATAATGAAATTAATTTGATAAATATTATAGGTAGAAGAATTGATAATCTTGGACCATTATCTAATATGGATTTAGGTGGAATTGGATCAGATACAATATCTAATCATCCAAATAAGAAAAATATTTTTGAAAAAATTAAAAAAACACAAATAGAAAATAAAAGTACCCATAAAGGTAAAACTTATGAAGAATTATATGGAGATAGAGCCAATGAAGAAAAAGAAAAAAGAAGAAAAGCATTGTTGGGTAAAAAATTTTCTAAAGAAAGAATAAAAAAATGTTCTGAAGCACATAAAAATTCTATACCATGGAATAAGGGTTTAACAAAAAGTGATGTAAGAATTAAAAAATATGTTGAAAATAGAATACCATATAAATATCTAAAACACTATAAAATAAAAAATTTAAATACAAATGAAGAAATTGAATCATTTGGAAGATTAGGTATAGAAAAATACATAAAACAATATAATAAAAATAAAAAAAGAGGTGATTGGATTAATTTAATAATTTTATTAAGAGAAATGAAATATAAAAACTTTATCGTTTTAATAAAGGAGAAAAATTATGGTTATTAGTTTAACAAAAAATTTATTTGAAGAAAAAATATCTTTTTTGAGTGAAGAATTTAAATTCAAAGGAAATAAACCTGCAATAATTGACTGGTATGCATCATGGTGCAATCCTTGTAAGATAGTTGCTCCAATTCTTGAAGATTTATCTCAAGAATATGAAGATAAAATCGATATCTATAAAATTGATGTTGACCAAGAACAAGAATTAGCCATGGCTTTTGGAATACAATCTGTTCCCTCTATGCTTTTTATTCCATTAAATGGAGAGCCACAAATGGCTCAAGGTGCTCTTCCAAAGCAAACCTTTAAAAGAATTTTTTCAGAAGTTTTTAATATATAGGAGAGGATATGGCAGATATACCTGAAATGAAAAATATGTTTGATGATGGTGAAGAAGATGAAATAGAGAATTTTGATGATTGGGTGTGGAAACATTTTCCTCTTATTTATTCTTTATTTAAACATCGTATCCCTGATTTGTTAAGAGGAATAAAATGGGCATTTCAACGCCTATTTAGAAAACATGGGTGTGCTGATATAGATTTGTGGAACTTACATTCTCATTTGGCAAAAATCATATTGCCAAAATTAATAGCATTTCGAAAACAAAATCTAAATGGACACCCAATGGATTTTTGTGATTGGGAAGCAGAATATGGCGAATATGGTGGCCTTGGCGAAACTAAAGAAGAATATGACCAAGCAAAAAAAGAAGGCAAATATGTCGGTGGTGGTCATGATGCATGGTTAAAAACTCTTGACGAAATGATTTTTGCTTTTGAGTATTTCTTGTATGCAGACGCTTTTGATAAAACACAAAAAGCATTTTTCAAAAAATATGGCTACGCTGACCCCTATAGAAAAACTGATGATAATTTAACTTGGGATTATCGATATAAGGGGAAAGATGGAACTATGTGCTCTACTTCTGAGCCTAATTTAAATTCTAAAGAGGGTTATGAAGATTATGTTCTTGTCGGGAAATATAGAACTTATATTGATTTTGAACTTACTAAAACTATAGGAGAACGTGCAAGAAAAGGATTTGAATTGTTTGGCAAGTATTTTCCAAACCTGTGGGATTAAAATGGATGTTAAAATAGCAAGGTCTTCAATAAGGATAATGATACATAGTTTAATTAATACTTTTAATCAATTAGATTTACCAGAAGAAGAAATGGAATTAGCATTAAACACAGAATTAAATATAATGACAAATATATTAATACCAGAATATGCTTGGATGTTTTTAGAAGAGTTATTAGACATAACTAAAAACATTGATTTGTGGAAAAGGGCAGAAGCAAGAGAAATTGCTCAAGAAATTATCACCAAGATGTTAGGTCAATGAAACATTTATATATATTATTATCTCTTTTTATAATTCTGTCTGTTATACTATTTTCTTTATATATTAAAAAACCTAAAATAGTTGAAGTAGAAAAAATAATAGAAATAGAAAAAATTATCTATGTAGATAAAAAAGAATTTGAATTTATAAATTTTCATGTCGATAAACTAAATATTAATAAAATACTAAAGTTTTATCAATATCATTCATTAGATGATTATGAAACTATATTAGAATTTTATGATACATATACTAAGAATAGAAAAATAACAGAGACAATTATAAAAAATAGTTTAGAAAAAAATTTACCTGTAAATTTAATGTTTGCTCTTGCTCGAAGAGAGAGTGGATTTAATCCAAAAGCAGAAAGAAGAAATGCTGATAAATCATGGGATAGAGGACTTTTTCAATTAAATTCTAAATCAAGAACTAAATGGCCCAAAGCAGATTTTTTTAATATAGATAAAAATACTCATGAAGCAACAGGTCAAATGCAATGGCTTTTATCAACATATAAGCAAGATGAGTTAGCATTAGCAGCATATAATGCAGGATATTATTCTATTAAAGCAAAACAAATTCCTTATATAACATTTATACATGTTATAGAAATAAAACAATTTGAAAGAGAATTTGATATTCGATTTAGCACAGAAATTTTACCAAATTTAAATATTGTGGTATTAGAACCTGGAAAAATTGAATTAAAATAAGGAGGCAATATGAAAATAATTACTGCTATCGATGAAGATTATTCTATAGAAACAAATAATAATCCATCTATTTTTTTAGCAGGAGGAATTACTAATTGTCCAAACTGGCAACAAGAAGCAATTTCTTACTTAAGCAAACTAAATCTAACAATATATAACCCAAGAAGAGAAAATTTTCCTATAAATGATCCTAATGCGTCAGAACAACAAATAGTTTGGGAATTTAATCATCTTAAGAATGCAGATATTATTTTATATTGGTTTTCTCAAGGTTCTTTAAATCCAATTGTTTTATATGAGTTGGGGATGTGGGGAAATTCTTCTGATAGAACTATTTTTATTGGGTGTGATCCAGAATATACAAGAATTCAAGATGTTGTTATACAGACAGCATTAGCAAGGCCTGATATAACAATTTATTATTCTTTACAAGAATTATGCGAAGCCGTTGAACAAATAATAAATTAATTCCTCTAATATAAAATATATCTTTTCAAAAAAATAAATAAGATAATCTTATGAAGTTTGAAGATATATTGTTAGAATTTATAGTTCACATACCAGGGCATAAAAATTCTCAAGGTGAAGATGCCCCATGGGTAATAAAATATCATAAAACTCATAAAATTATATCTTCTCACAAAAGTCAAACAGAAGCAAAAAAACATCTACAACAGATACATTATTTCAAATAATTTTTATTCATTGAATAAAAAACATAATTTTATCGCTTTTTTATATAAAGATATATATGTGTCTCTAAGAGACGAAAAGTGTTTATTTGGAGGAAAATATGCCTATTGTATTATCTAGCGCAGAACATAGCTTTAGAGAGCCAAAGAGAAAAAATCGTTGGATATTGAAATTCGACAATGTTCCACTTGCTGATGCAAATGCATCAGAAGCTTTAGCCATTGATATTGTTCAAGCATCTCGTCCATCTCTTTCTTTTGAACCATATACTGTAAGTAGATTAAACGAACAATTCCACTTTGCTGGTAGACCAACTTGGGAACCAATAAATTGTGTTTTCTACGATTATGATAAGGGAAAGAATTCAGCAGCTCAAATTCTTTATGCTTGGGCAACTTCAGTTTACAATCCACTTACTGGTGGTCAAGGTTATGCAGTAACATATAAAACAAATGCTACATTAGTAATGCTTGGACCAGATGGAACAATAATCGAAGTTTGGGATTTATTTGGTGCATGGCCAGAATCAGTAAATTGGCAAGATCTTTCTTATGAAGGATCAGATGGTCAACAAGTAGATACATCCATCCGTTATGATTATGCAGTAATGCAAGTTGACAATGGATCAGGTGGAATCCCTGGAGCATAATTAAATAAAAGCCGCAATTAAGCGGCTTTTTTTATAAGATATATTATGCAGCTTTATGAAACAAATGATAAATTTTATAATCTCTCAGTAAATAGTGTTTTATCTTATGATAGTGTTTTATTAGCACGTTTAATAATAAATGGTTTAAAAAAAGCTGGATATTTAATTAAATATGATAAAGCATGGAATAATCCTTTATCTTCGAAGTATGGAAAAGATGGATCTTATGCTTTAAAAAATTGGATGAGCTCTAATTCCAATGGTGGTGTGGGTTTTTCTATAAAAGATGATGCTAATGATGAATGGGATAAGGGTAGTATAAAAATATATATTGATTCTGGTTATGCTCATATTGTTATTATGCATTATGATTATGAAGGATATAAAAAATATAAAATTGGAACAAATATATCTGTAAAAGATTTCATTCAAAAATTAATAGAAAAATATGAATCAATCAAGAAACAAGAACCATCAGAAGAAAATACATCTGGTGCTGGTGGTCTTCCTCAAGCTTTAACTAAATTATTAAAACAAAACGGATTTAAAGCAGAATGGACAAAAGATAATAAACTTATAGTTTTTAGCAATGAATTTAGAGAACTTTTAGATGAACAAACGATTAAATTTTTAGCTGCTTATTCTGATAATTCATTTGTAAATTTTTCTTTTTTAGAAACTATTACAAAATTTAAAAAATATGCAAGATATTTTGCCAAGAGAATGGCAAGTGAAAAATGGGCATTCCAACCACTATATTCATCAATACATTCAATGTCAAATTCAGCAATATCTATAGCTTTTCAAAAAACAGAAGCAGAAAAAGATATACAAAGTGGACTTGAAAATTTAGAATCAATGCTTGATTTAAAACCAAGATATGATTCTTTTGATGAATTTGGGCAGAAAGTCTTTGTCCCAATAATAAAAAAATTATTTGAAGATGAAGATAAACGATATAAAATTATTGAAGCTTTAAAGCATATTTATTAACAATCTACATTGGAATAATCCAAATCAACAAGAAGTAGATAATATACACAAGGAGATAATATGAATGATTTGAACATTCCACCTGTAAAAAATGCTAGGCCAGGTGATACATTTTATGAGAATCTGCAACCAAGTCAACCATCAACAATGTTTTTACCACCAGCAGAATTTATTGAATTACCATCTCACGGACTATTATATCACAATATCACTGATGACCCTGATATCTTAGAAAAGGGTGGCATCAGAATCCGCCCGATGACAGTAAACGAAGAAAAGATTTTATCAACAACACGTCTTGTTAAATCAGGCCAAGCATTAGACATGATTTTTCAAAACGTCATCCAAAGTAAAGGTAAAAATGGAGCTCCGTTAGATGCAAGTCAATTGCTATCATCCGACCGTGTTTTCATCATGTTGTGGTTAAGGTCAATCTCTTATGGAAATGAATATAAGTTTAATATTCAATGCCCATCATGTCAACAAAGATTTGAACAAGCAGTGGACTTATCTAACCACCCAGTTAAAGAAATGGATACTACAAATCCTCCTCGTGAGCCATTTACCTTTACTCTTCCATTTGCTAACTATACTCTTACTTATCGTCTTCCAAGAGGAGTTGATGAAATTGAACTTATTAAAATGGGTAATGCTGCTAAGAAAGTAAATCAAACTGATGATTCAATTGTTAAACGTCTTCATTCTCTTATATTAAAAGTAGAAAAAGATGGTCAAGAGATTCCAACCCATCAAATTGGTGCTTTTGTTGAATCAATGATTGGTGGTGATGCTTCTGCTTTTAGACAAGAATTAGAAAAAGTTGATGCTGGAATTGAAGACATAAAGGATATTGCATGTCCATCATGTGGATATGAATTTGATTCACCAATTCCAATTACGGAAAACTTTTTTCGTTCCACAAGATGAAGATGACATGAAGGCAGCTCGAAGAGCTCTTGCCCAACAAATCTTCCAATTATCTTATCATGGTAAAATAGATGCCACATTTGCAAGTACTTTGGAAGTATCAGAAAGAAATTATCTATATGAATTGTTGAAAGAGCAATTAGATGGTGAACAAAAAGCTGCAGACCAAGAATTAAAGAAAATAAATTCACATAAACCAAGAGCGTCATATAAAAGATAAAATCCCCTATTAAAAGTAGGGGATTTTAGCATATTTAATAACAAAAAGGATTGATAGATGAAATGTGCACTATTTTCGGATTTACATATATTTGCCCATTTGAATAAGACACAATTTGAAGACATAGCAATTAATTTTTTACATTTATTATTAAAGGAATGTAAAACAAGAGATATAAAAAAAGTATTTTTTCTTGGTGATTTTTTCCATATTAAAAACAAATTATATGTTCCTCCATTTATTAAATCAATAGAAACATTAAAATATTTTGTTCAAGAAGGAATAGAACTAACTTTTTTAATTGGAAATCATGATGCTCCACAGCAAAATTCTACAGATTTTTCTGTAGTATATGCATTTGAACCTTATGGTAAAGTAATTCCATTATATGAATGGCAAGATATTGAAGATGTAAGATGTCATTTTTTATCATATACAAATGAGCTACCAAGATTTGAATATTCTCAAGATAAAAAAAATATTTTATTTGGACATTTGGATGTTCAAAACTTTGTTATGGATAGTGGAATTGAATGCAAAGAGGGATTTTCAATTAATGATTTTAGCCAATTTGATGCTGTCTTTACTGGACATTTTCATAAACATCAAATAAGAAATAATATAACTTATATTGGCTCTCCATATCAGACTCGTTATTCTGAGAGATTTGATGAAAAAGGTTTTATTATATTAGATACTGATTCTATGAATTGGGAGTTTATAATTAATTCTCATGCACCTAAATTCAAAGAAATTGATGTTGATTCTGTTGATGAACAAGAAGTAAAGGGCAATTTTTTAAGAATTAAAACCCATAAAGGTAATGACCAATTAGATGAAATTAAAAATAGACTTCTTGCTTTAGGTGCTGAATCAGTAGATTTTATTTTTGAAAACGATGACGAAGAACAAGAACTGAATATGATTGAAGATTTAACTATGGGTGATATAGTTGATTTGGCAGACAAATGGTGGAATAATGCACAAGAATCAAACATGTTTGGTAAAATTTTAACTGAATTAATTGATAATAATAAAATAAACAAAAAAGATTTTATGGATGTTTTCCAAGAATTAAAAGAGGCTCACCTATCTGGTTGGGTTCCTGAAGAATAAGTTGAGGCATAAAATTGATATTCAAAAAAGTCACAATCCAAAACTTTTTTAGTTTTGGACCTAATGCAGAAGAATTAGATTTAAGTAAACCTGGATTATATTTAATTAATGGTTTAAATGGTGAAGGCAAATCAGCAGTTTTTGATGCTATTACTTTTGCTTTGTTTGGCCAAGTTACTAAAAAAGTAACTCTTCCAGAAATAGTAAATGAAAAAATTGGTCAAGACTGTAAAGTTACTCTTGAATTCCAATTAGGAAAAGATGTTTATTATATTGAAAGATATCGTAAACATAAGAAACATTATGATAATGCTTATTTTTATAAAAATGGCAAAGATAAAGAACATCTTATTTCTAAAGCTAACAAAACAGACACCCAAGAATTGATTGAAAATATAATTAAATTCAATTATAAAAGTTTTGTCAATGCTGTAATGATGAGCCAGGAGTCAGTGTCGAGTTTTATTGATTCTGACCCGGCTAAGAAAAAAGAAATAATAGAGAATATTTTACAAATTAATATAATGACCAAATATCATTGGATAGCTCAAAGAAAAAGACAACAGCTTGGTAAAGACATTGAATTGTTGGACAGAGAAACCGGCCAAATGGAAAACAATGTTAATAGTCTTAAACAATCAATGGTTGAATATGTTAAGTCCTGTAAAAGACAAAAAACAGAATCATTAGAAAAAATAGAAAAATTCACTCAACAATTAAAAGAGATAGAAAATACAAATATAGACCAAGAATTGGAAAAAATAGAATTAGCCCATAAATTAGCAAAAGAAATTGAGCAAAAACAAATTTTAGAACAATCAATAAGAGACAAAATAAAAATCATTAAAAGAGAATATGAAAGTGTTGAATCAAACAAAATTGAATATAACTCATTTATAGAAACCAATCAAAATCTAATAAATAAAAACAATGATGAAATAAAAAAGACACAGAAAAACTATGAACTTCTCTCCTTACAAATTGAAGAGGTAAAGGCAAATCCAGAAAGATGTCCATTATGTAAAAATGAAATAAATGAACATGACCATAAAATTTGGGTTAATGAAAAACAAGAAGAATTAATTACTTTACAAGAAAGTATAAATGAAAAAGAAAAACAACATCAATCTTTATTATCTAAAATTCAAGAATGGCAAGAGAAAATACAAGAAGTTGATATTACATTAAAAAATATACAATCTAAGATAGACCAAGAAGAAAAGCAAGCAAAACAATTAAAACAAGAAATAGAGAGCACTGAAATTCCAAAAACAAAAGATGAACAAGAATTAAAAGAATTAGGTAATAAAAAATTAGAATTAGAATTAAAAATACAAGAATTACAAAACAAACAATTTGTTGATTTACAATATTTAGAATCATTGGAAGGACAAGCAAGAAATGTTGAAAATGAATTTAAAAATAATAAAAAACAATTAAAAGAAAAACAAAAAAAATATTTAATTATGGAATGGTGGGAGCAATCTTTATCATCTAAAAAGAAAAGTATGAAAAGTTGGTGTATAAATAATATAATAGGATATTTTAATGCTCGTATTAAATTTTATATGGATAGATTTTTTGATGGTCAAATTCAAATTCAAATGGATACAGAACTAAATGAAACCATCATCAGAAAAGATAAAAACAGAACATATGGCCAATTTTCTGCTGGCCAAAAAAGAAGACTTAATTTAAGTATATTATTTGCTTTAAATTCTTTAGTTAAAGCCAATATTTCTACAAAGATAAGTATAATGTTCTTGGATGAAATTTTATCAAATTATCTTGATGATAAAGGAGTATCTACTGTTTTGGAATTATTAGAAGATATGAAAGAAAATGGAGAAACAGCATTTATAATTGAACACAAAGATTCTTTCAAAGAATATCCATCATTTAAACCAATTAGAGTATATTTAGACAATAATGAGTTTTCTCATATTAAGGTATCATAATGGAAATAAAAATTGGAAAGAGATTTAAAGCGAATGACTTATTAATAGATATTTATAAACTTAATAATAATATAATAAGATTAATGGCTATTAGTAATGGCAATGCTATTGTCGAGTGTGATGGAATAAATATGATGATGAAACTAAATCTTTTTACAGAAAATATAAGCGATAAATTTGAACCTATTCCAAGAACAATCCAAGACTGGAAAAATACCTCTACTGATTTAAATCAAACATCTCCTCCTAAACAAGATAATATAAAGCCAATTGAACCAGTTGTAGAACCTACAAAGCCAATTGAGCCTATAAAACCAGTAGTAGAGCCTACAAAGCCAGTTGAGCCAATTGTAGAACCTGTTAAACCAATTGAGCCAGTTGTAAAACCAGTTGAACCAACACCAGATGATTCTTATCCATATAGTGAAGAGGATTATCCTTATTAGGAGAATAATATGAAATTTGATAATGTCTTAGAAATGATAGAAAATCCAACTTTAAATGCATATTTAGCACAGATAAAAGATTTACAAGCACAATTAAAAAATGCTGACCCAAAACAGAAAATAGAATTAACAAGACAAATAAATGCTTTAAGACAAACAATCAATAAAGTAAAACAAGAACAAGCAGCAGAATTAGCAAAAAAGCAACAAGAACTTGCTCAAGCAAATAATACAGTAGTTTAAAGGAGTAAAAATGTCAGACACAGAGGAAAAGAAAGAACCAACCCTTGATGAATTAATCGCTGATAGAACTGAAGAATTAAAAAGACTCGACTCTTCAATTTTTATCACAAAAAGACTTTTACAATCAGGAACAATTAAAATTATTGACAACACTCAAATGCCAGAGGGACAAGAGCCACCAGCATTAAGTGTAAGTGGTCAAGGTTTTATTTTAGAGATGCTATCTCCAGTTTATGAAAAACTAATTAGAGATAGAGGAAGCGTAAGTTATGATTTAGATAGGTTTAAAGCCATAAAGGAAAATCAAAAAGCCTAAATTTAGGGGAGGTTAATTCCTCCCCGTTTTTTATGGAGTAAAAATGGAAATTTCTATTAATAAAAGAACTAATGGGCACTATCAAGAAAATCCTGCCATAGGTGAAATAATTGTTCAAGTTAAAAATCAAATGACAACATCTGCTCGAATTGAAATAGATGAACAAAAATTAGATACTTTATTAGAAGAGTATGTTGATAAAGCAGAAAATTATGGTGATTTTGATATTGAAGTGGAAGAACAAATTTTAGCATTAGGGATTAATTCAATTGCATTTAATGAAATGAAAAAAGAATTGGAATTATTAGATACAAAAGAATATAACAATGATAGTTTTTCTGCATTTATAAACTTCCCATGGAAAGAATGGAAAGAAAAATTATTAATTAAATAGCATATTTATTATCAAGGAGTTAAAAATGGCAAAACTAATTTTCGAAACTAATAATGGACAACAACAAGAAATATCTCTATCTACAATTAAAACAAAAAATCTTTCTTCAGATGACATAATTGCTTTAGATTGTGAAATTGGTCAAGTCCCACCAAGAGAAGCAAATATTTATATGACTCAAGTAAGAGATTTTCTTCAAGCCTATTTTCCACAAAACAAGATAATTGTTTTTGGTATGAGAAATGGCAAAAAAGACATTGAATTAAAAATAATAAAAGACAAGGAGTAATACATGGCAGAAAATGACACTTTAAGAGATGATTTAATTAAACAATTTAATTCCCAATTTAAAGATTCACCACTTGAAATAATGAGTGAAAGTGATTTGGCTCATATTCCAGGGTGGATTACAACTGGCAATTATGCATTAAACTGGATTATATCAAAAGATATGTTCAAAGGTCTTCCTCTTGGTAGAGTTACACTTTTAACAGGAGATGCTGGTTCAGGCAAATCAATGATTGCCTTATCAATGATGCGAGAACCATCAATTGATTTAATTGTATATTTTGACAGTGAAGGTGGTGGTATTTCAGAAGAATTTGCTAAATTTTTAGGAATTGATGCTTCAAAAATTCTTTATCAACAAATGAACACCATTGAAGAATTAAAAGCAAAGATGGGTCTTGTTATTGATATTATTGAAAAAAATAAGTCCAAGAAAAATGTTTTGATGGTAATAGATTCTATATCAATGCTTACTACTGAAAGAGAATTGGATGCAAACGGTGGTATGGATATGGGAAATAAAGCAAAACAAACAAGAGAATTTTTTAGGTCATATATTCGTAAAATGCAAAAGTTAAACATTGCTTGTGTCATGACAGGTCATCTAACTTCAACAATTGGTGGTTATGGACCATCAAAAGAAGTAGCAGGTGGAACTATTTTACAATATGCTCCATCAGCAGAAGTAAGATTTGCAAGAGTAAATGCAGAAAGTGAAATTGAAAAATCAGCACTTGGAGCATCTGTTATTAAAATTAGAGCAGAAATTGTAAAATCTCGTTTTGGAACTCTTGGTAAAAGGGTAAAATTTGATTTAGATATGGAAAGAGGAATGGACCCTCATGCTGGCATATTCGATATTCTAAAAGATTATGAAATGATTACACCAGTGAAAAAAGATTGGGATGAACAAATTGCCAATAAAGAAATGGGCAAATCATCAACTGGGTGGTGGGCATTTGTCCCATGGAAAAATGATAAATTAAAGACATTATATGATAAAATGATAGAGAAAGGATTAACATCTTCAGGCAAATGGAGAGAAAAACAATTAGGAGAATTGTGTAGAGAGAATGAATGGCTTTTGCATGATATTCAAGATTGTTTGACAACAGTATATTTTATTCCTGAAGAAGAAAAAATTCCAGAACAAGAAGTAGAAACACAAACTATAGAAGAACCAAAAAAATCAAAGAAAAAAGCATAATTATATATGAGAGCAGATGGAGAAAGTCCCATCGTATTTTTAGAGACTGGGAATGGAATCAGTCTGTCATGTAATATCTATAAGATGATCTTTCATTTGCTCTCATTAAAGAAAGGGTAGAAATTTGAATAAAACAGTCGAACAATTAAGGCAAGAAAGACTTGGTGCAATTAATGAAGAACTAAAAGATGTTAAGTTAAAACTTGCTCCTCCTGAATTTGTAGAAGGTGTAGAGTGTTTAGATGTGGTTGAGGCTGACATACCTGAAATTAAAGAACAAATAAAAGAAATGGAGAAAATAGTAAAGGCCCATTCCGGGCTAGGACTTGCTGCACCACAAGTTGGCATTGCAAAAAAATTTTATATTGCTTTTGTAGATGGGCAATATGAATTATTCTGCAATGCTAAATTTTTTAGAGGTAATGCTTCAAGAAATAGTCATCTTGAAGGATGTTTAACTTATCCATTGTTAGACCACACAATGACTAAAAGGTGGAAAGAGGTTGTTGTTCATTATGATATGATTGTAAATGATAAACTTGTTCCTATGAAAAAGAAATTTCGTGGAGTTGAGGCATTTGAACACCAACATGAAATTGACCACTTAAATGGGGAAACTATTTATGCAAAATAATATATTTTTATTAATTGATATGCTTGATAAAGAATTTCCTGATTATATTTTTGGTGCAAATCAAGATGGGATGTTGTTTATCAATGCTCAAATGACAAATATAAATTTAAATACTACAGAAGAAATAGGTATAGCAAGTAATCTATCTCAAGACCAAATATATCAAGAATTGAAAAAATTCTTGATAAAAAATAAATTAATAAAGGAATAAATAATGGCATTCATTAAAGTTGGAGAAAAAGAAAGTTTAGAAAGAGCAATTAAAAGATTTAAAAAGAAAGTAGAAGATGAAGGTATAATGCAGGCTTATAGAGATAAGCAGTGCTATCGTAAACCTTCATATATTCGAAGAGAGAAAAGAAAAGAAGCAGCCAGAAAGTATAAACTTAAGGCCAAACAAGATGCTAAACTGTTAGCAGAAAAAGAAACAAGATAAAACAAAGCCACTCATTAAGAGTGGCTTTTTATATTACCAAAAATCTTGTAAATATATATTTCACATATTTTTCTGGAAACTGTGGTTCATACTCTTCATATTCCATATGTTCTTTTTTACTTAGATATTTTTCTGCTTCTCTTGAAAAGAAGTAGTCATTAAACATGTAATCCATGCTTTCACTAAACCATTCGTCATCTGTGATACCCTTAATTTTGTCTTGTTCAAGTTTTGTGGGCATAAAAACTTTATCAAGACTTATACCATTCATAGTATATACTTTATAAGTGCGATATAACTGTAATTTATCTGCTCTCATATAATTTCTCAAATATAAATTTTATATATTGTTCTGGATGTTCTACATCTTGTTCCATATAATATATCTTACCTTTATCTTGTAATTTAATACCATATGAATATTTAGACTCATAATTTACATCAAAATCATTATAAAATTGATTTACTAACCCAGAAACATAATCTGGTGTAATTTCTAATGGTATAAAAACTTCGTCAATCGTCTCCCCATAAGAATCCGGATAGTGTGTTGAGTAGATATGGTATAATTTTATTTGATCAACTTCTAAAAACATTATTCACTCTATTGACAATAAATTTACCATTCTTGAAAAACATATTTAATAAATCCTCTTTTGCATTTTATCTCTGTCTTAAATACAAATTTATTGGCTGCTTTTAAATTATCAAAATGCATATCAGTAACACCTATTTTACTATGATATATGACTTCAAAATAATTATCTAATGCATCTTTACATATACATTGAAATATATCCCAATTAAACCTATCTCGAATATAATCAAATGCCCAATATATTTTACCTTCTATATATTTCATAATCCATTAAATAGTAACTCGCTTGAATAGCGAGTATACCATTTTCCGTCTGCTGCTTTGAATTTATATTTATATTTATTAGCAAAAGATGCACCTCTATCTGCTTTTACTGCAGCCCAATCTTTTAATATAACGGTATCTGTTGCATTTTTAAATTGCTCATATTTTTTATATTCTTTTACTACCTCTGCTTTAGTATATTCTATTAAAGGTTTGTCTTTATATTGCTCTTCTAATAAAATATCAAACACCTCACAAGAATCATCTAATGATAAAAATTCTGTGTGAGTATGGGCACCACTTGAATCACCTGCTGTTCCTGCTGAACCTAATAACCATCCTCTCTCAAAACCTAACCCTTTTTTTAATCTATCATAAGACCATGGTATAATATCTTTTGTAGGATGCATATGAGCAATTCTCATTTGAAAACCATATTTTAAATTATCAAGAACAATCAATGACCCATACCCATAAAAACTTCCTTTATTATCCTTATATTCTATAATAGCAGACCTATCAAAATTGAATGGAATTTGGACAACATCCTTTACACCTTTTATTTCCCCACCTCTTGCTCTATCTACACCTGTATGTAGACGAACATAGCCCCAAATCATTTTATTATTGATATATTTAAACCCTTCAGATATTCCAAATGAGCATGTGTTTACTGCACCTTTTCTATATCCAACATCATTAAACTTAAAATCACCAGAATCATACTCTTTCATAAATTGTTCATATAATCTTCTATCACTATCTTTAAGTATAACATTAGGATATGATTGTTCAACTATTACAACTCTTTTCTCTTTCTTCTTTTTTGATTTAATTATTTGATAAATTGTTATTCCAGTTGAAATTAAACCTATTATTAATAAAACTATAAACCAGTTCATTTTTGCCTCCATATTTATCTTTATAATATTTCAGAAAAGTTGTTTTTAAAGCATATATTATTTCATATCATGAACGACTCAATGTTAGCAAAGGCATTACTATTAAACTCATATATTCTTAGAGATGACAATATCGAGTTCATCACTGCTGGTGATGTATCAGAGGCAGAAATGCAACTAATACCTTCACCTAATAAACTAAAATTTTACCACACATTAAAAAATTGTGAATTTCGAAATAAACACTTTATACCACAAGAAAAAACTTATTGGGGCTTTTATTCTTCATCTTTAAAAGAAGAGTGTAATGAAAGATGTTTTATTTATCATGATAAATTTTTGAAAATACACGATATTGTTGCTATAGAACTTGGAACAATGTCCACATTAAAAGTTGGTAATTCATACTATACTTTTTGGGATAAAATAACGCTTGTGTCAGATTTAAAATATACAGGTGAAGATATTATTGTTATTAAAAATATGGAAGATGTGGCAAATGACAGATAATATAGTAGAAAGGAAATAAAATGACTATATTTGTTGATTTAGACCATACATTAAATTTATTATATAAATCTTATAATGAGTCTTATTTGCAATTATATAATAAAGATTTAAAACTAACAAGAGGAAAATTAAAATCATATTTTTTCCATGATATCACAAAAGAAGCATATTTAGAAGCAGCAGATAGAACACACAAGATATTCAGTATCCCAGGATTTTGGGAAAATGTCCCAATATATCCTGATGCTAAAAACGTAATGAGTTTTTTATGTTCTTATCATGATGTGTTTATCGTGACGGCGCCTTGGGTTGAAAATGAAAATTGTTATTTAGAAAAGGTAAAATGGGTAAAAAACAATTTACCATTTTTTGATATCAATAATATAATTTTTACAAAGCATAAATCATTATTGATTGGCGATATAATGATTGATGACAATCCAGATTATTTAATTCATAATAGATGTAAGAAAACAATAAAGATGTGGTATCCATATAATGATAAAATTCCAGTTTTAGAAGCACATTCCTGGAAGGATATTAAAAACTTGATGATTGAAATTCAAGAAACAGAGGGGTGGAAATATGGAAGACAAAAAGTATGAAGTAAAAATCAATCAAGGAATTTGGAGGCATTTTAAAGGTGAATTATATGAAACAATTGATGTTGTCTATAATTCAGAAAATGCTGAACCAATGGTGTTATATCGTTCTTTAAAAGATAAAACCCTCTGGGTAAGACCAGTTCATGAGTTTTTTAATACGGTAGAGACAGAAAATTATACTGGACCACGATTCGTAAAGGAGAAATAATATGAAATTACAAGAAGCATTCATGGAAAGAAACGACCTCAAAAAGAAAATCACAAGAGCACTCTCTGAATTAAATACAGTCATCATCACCGAAGAAGAAGATACACCACAATTTGACCCACAAAAGAAACTTGATGAAATTAATACATTACAAACTCAACTTGAAAAACTAAACATTGCAATTGATTATGCTAATCAAATAAACACTCCAACGCTTCATAGACAAAGATATGTTGATGCAATGATTGCTCATTACACAACAATTCGTAATACTCTTCTTGCGTGGAAGAGGAAACAAACTCTCGGATATGGTGATACAGTAATACAGATGCAAAAGAATTTTGACCTATATGAAATTACAAAAGAATTAGAAAAATTTGAAACAGAAAAAAGAGAATTAGATAGGAGGCTTCAGAAATCTAACTGGGAAGTAGAAGTTTTAGTATAATATAATAGAGGAAGGTAAGCATTAGTTCTTAATTACAACAATTGGTCTTGAAAACCAATACTATAAACAGGCTAGAGTAGATTGGATAGATAAAACTTAGGATTCACTACGTACCATCAAGTAAGAAATCCAATTACTTTACTAAAATTCTAAAGTTATAAAATTTACTTTAGTTGTAATTACCCTAATTGCCCAACTTCCTCTTTTTTTGCATATATAATCTTATGGCAAAGTTTTTTACATCAGATTTCCACCTCGGACACAAACATGTTGTCCCATGGTCTAATAGACCATTTTCCTCTATAGAAGAGAATAATGAAACAATAATCCACAATATGGAATCACTGTCTGCTGGTTCAGACCTTTACTTCCTTGGAGACCTATCATGGGACATGCAAGTTCTTAAGATATTCTTTGATAGGATAAGAAAGGCAAGAATTAATTTTCATTGGATTCTTGGAAATCATGATTATAAACATGGGGCTACTGTTTATAAAAATCAATGTAGGTCAATGTCAGAAATGAAAGATGTTTATATTGGTGATAAACAGCCAGTCGTTCTCTGTCATTATCCTATGCTCACCTGGAATAAAAGTCATTATAATTCCTTTCTCCTCTACGGTCATCACCATGCAAATAGTAATGGGACAAAGATGCTTGAGAGTCTATCAAGAGGAAAAACTCTTAATGTAAATGTTGAATTTCATGATTATAAACCATGGTCAGAAGATGAAATTATAGCATATATGTCTAAGAGGCCAGATAATTGGGATTTGATTAGGAGGGATGATGTTTGAATTGACTGCTGAAGAACAAGATGAAATTCAACAAAAAGAAAAAGAAAAAAAAGATTTAGAAAAACAATATGCTGTTTTGTTAGAAAAATCAGAAAAAGTTTGGAAACCATTTCTTGATTTAGCTCTTAAGCTTAGAAAATTATTACGCCAAGAAAATAAACCTCTAGAAATAACAATCAATCATGAAGAACATAATTTGATTTATGAGGATGATAATTTTATTTTAGCGACATCAGACTATGTTAAAGAACGAGAAATAAATCTTTATATGTCAAAACAAAAATTTATTATCACTAAATATGAAGTTATATTAACAATAACAAGAGATTATTCTGATGCTATTAGAAAAATAAAATTTGATGAAGAATATATTTCTCAAATAGAAAATTTTTATACAAGCATGAAACAATATTATAATCAACTTTTATTAGAAAGTCTAAATGATACAACTTTAAAAATAGAAAAAGAAAAAATGTTTCAACCAAAATTTGTCTAGGGGGAAATGATGTTTGAAGTTGATAATGATTTAATAAGAATGCAAAATGACTTAAACATAAACAATCACAAATTAAATCAAGAAATAGCACGTCTATGTCAAGAGTGGCAACCATTTTATGATTTAATTTATAATTATTGGATGCATAAACCTGGTTCAAGTATGAATATTAATAATAATTATATACCTGTTGTATATTCTTATAAAGATTATTATATTACTAGGGATGCTTTTGATGTTGAGATTTATAAAAAAACCTTTATAAAAAAGAAATTCAAAATTCTAGAAAAATATATTCAAATAGTAAAATTATATACTAGTACTGTTTCTTTTAAAAATATAATAACACATATAAATTTTGATTCTACTTATCTACCAGACATGCAAGATTTATATGCAAATATGGTGGTTGATTATAAAAAATTATTAGAAGAGAAAATCAACAAGTCAGTTCAGCAGACAGCAGAATTGCAACTTATATCGAACATTTTTTAATTATGATTTATTTTTTAATAGTATCAATTGCATTAAATATATTTTTATTGATTTTTTTCTTGACTCGAAAAAACAATTTTAAAAAAGAGGCATTGTTTATGTTAGACAAAATAGAATATGAAATATCTGAATTAAAAGACAAGATAAGGAGAAACACATGAGAGTAATTATTAAAACACATTTTGCTACCAAAGTTCAAGCAACTCAATATAATCCTATTGAGCAGAATGACGGAATTGAAGTTGAATTAGAAGTAAAAGATGAACAAGAAATGTTAGAGCAATATGAAAAATTACAAAAAACAGTAAGAGCGAAAGTCATTTCCGGTGCAATAGATGGTGTAAAAGAATTTAATAAAGCAAGAGCAGAATTATTAAAACAACTTGAGGAATGACATCATGAGGGTAACACATGATTGTAATGAAAATCACTATAGACAACAATCGATTTATGCAATTAGAGGCAGCACCTGAAGATTTAGATAGAGTTGATGAATTTTTTACATATCAAGATTTTTCAGATTGTTTTGTTTATGGTAAATTTAGAAAAGAAAAAATACGTGTTAGAAAAAACTTAATAAGAAAGAAAAAATATCCCACAGTTGGACTCCTACCTATTGGATTCAAACAAGATTTAGAATTTTGGCTTTTAAGAAACAAAGCAAAATATAAATTTTATGATACGAGAAAACACCAGGGTTTATTTCAAGAATGGCATTCCTCTTCTAATAAAGAGGAGGTCCTGTCTGATGCAGAAATAGCAGAATCATTAGGTTATCTAACTCTTTTTCCTTATCAAGTTGAAGCGGTTAAAGCATGTTTGAATGAAGGCCAAGGAATTATAAAATCTCCTACAGGTTCGGGTAAAAGCGAAATTATACTTTCTCTTTGTAAATTAACTAATATCCCAACATTAATTTTATTCGCTCGAATTGGTCTTGCTCAACAAACATTAAAAAGAGCAAAAGCAGCAGGATTAGATGCCGGTATTGTTCAAGGTAAAAATTTAGATGAGAAGCATCAAATAATAATGGCAACTGTTCAATCTGCTCACAAATTAAAAAGAAATGATTATCAGATGGTAATCGTAGATGAAACTCATAGGGCTAAAGCAGAACAATATCAAGAAGTTTTAAGAGGAAATATATTTAGATATCGTTTTGGTTTTTCTGCTACACCTCTTTCTCCTAAACCAATGGCTAAATGGGATAATGCCCAAGTTAAAATGTGGTTAGGTGGAATTATTCATGTTGTAAAACCTGAAGAGTTGTTAGACAATCAACAAATAGCAAGACCAACTATACACATGTGGGAAATTAATAAACCAATATTAGATGATGAATTCTCGTGGCAATATGCAGAGGATAGTGGTATAGTGACTAATTCATATAGAAATAAATTTATATCAAAGTTAGCATTATCATTACAAGGAAAGATACTTATTTTATGTAAGAGGATAGAACAAGGTGAAGAATTGAAAAAATTATTGCCAGGCTCTGAATTTTTATTCGGCAATGTAGATGATAAAACACGAGAGAGGATAACAGATAGTTTTGAAAAAGATGGTGGATTTATTTTAATTGCATCAACAATATTTGATGAGGGCATAGATATAAAATCTGTTAATCATGTAATACTTGCCGGCGGCGGTGCTTCTTTTACAAAAACACTCCAAAGAGTTGGAAGAGGAACAAGAATTGTAAGAGATAAAGATGGTGAAATAATAAAAGACACTGTTGATATACATGATTTCAATGATAAGACACATCGTATATTAGAAAAACATTCAAAAGATAGAATGAAAATATATTATGATTATGGATATAAAAAAATAATTGAACATGATAAAAAACAAGTTGAGGATTTATTATGAAATATTTAGAATTCAGAATTGGGGGTAAAGAATTAGCAATAGATTTATATTGTGATTATATAATAGAACCAACATTAATAAATAAAATTGGGCCTAAAACACTTAACACCCGTCATTCAAATTTATTAGATGGACTAATTAATTATAAAAACAAAATGATTGAAGTGTTTGATATTGCTCCATTATACAACCAAGAGAGATTAAGAAAATTCGATGGGTTGGTGTTTATAGAAAATGGTAATATTTATGCCATCAAATTTGAAGGTTTTCATAAATTTGTTCATGAAACAAATAGTGAGATAGTTGATATTGATAAACTAATTAAGAATTTTGAATCTTAAGTTTTGTTTTCCTGGTTGATTTACTGACCCGCCACCAAAAAATTTTATATTTACATTTTTATCAAAATTTGTTATCTTAAATTCAAATACATTTTCTCTATTATAAAAATTTACTTGTTTTGCATTTTGAATATTGTTCACAATTTCTTTCATGTGTATAAGAATATTATATTTATTTGCATTTAATTCTTTGGCTATTGAATATGATATTGGTCCAATAACAAATCCATGGCGCCATTTCTCTCTTGGAGAATATCGAGATATTGGTGTGTTAGGTGTAGTTCCAATTAGGGTATAAAAATCTGTTAATTTGTCTTCTAAAACACCCTTGTCATAATAATAATCTAATTTTTGTTTAATTAAACTTAATGCTTCTTTTGACTTATCTATTTTTAATTCTTTTACACCAAGTAGATTTAATAATGCTAACCATATTTTTTTATCAAGAATTTTAGCAATCATTAAAAACGTTTGTTCAACACCATATTTTTTATTTATTGCATCAAACATTTTTAATAATATTTTTCTTTCTTCTTCTGGTATATCTAAATCATCTTTAACGAAATCATATTGGTCTTTTGATATTGTAGATAAGGTTGCAGGAGCACCAGTTTGTGATTTGACAGAATAACGTATATTTCCTACTTCAAAATCTATTAAACGAGCATTGGATTCTTTGGGGAAAATAATTAAATCTTTTTCTTGGCGTGCTATTGCAATTGCACTTAATACTTCACCAAAATCTTTTTCAATATTTTTTCTATCATAATCTTTAATAAAAGATTCATCATAATCTTTATCTATTGTAATTATATTCGCAATTCTCGTAATTTTATTAAATGTTATTGCTTCCAATAAATATAATAAATAATCTTTTATTTCATCTGATAAAGATTTAGATTTTATTTGTTTTACCAAATGTTTGTATAACTCTTTATATTTGAAATCTTTACCATCAATGTTAAATTTTGATGGAGAAAATTGTTTATCAGATGTTTGTTTACCATGTCCTGCTAAAACAACATATATATCTGCTCCAGAAGATGTTGTAATTTTCACAGTTGGAAATTTGCCGGATTTAGCACCTTCTTCACCTTTTCTTATTGTTGTTGTAGTTATATCATATCCTAAATTTTTTAATGCCAAATCTATTGCTTCTGGTGTTATTAAATCATTTTTAGCATCAAGACGAAAATCTTCACCGCGTGTTTTGTTTTTTTGTTCTATCCCTAATTCATTAAAATAATCTACTAAATCTTGTTTAATTAATTTTACTTCTTGAAGTTGTTCTGGAGTAAATAGTTCTTTTCTTTGTTTCCAAGTATCTTCTGTTAAAACTTCAGAGAATAATTGCTTAATCAATTGCATCCATCATCTCCTTGAGTATATTTCCAAACATTTTAGATTCTAATTGTGGCCTATCTTCTAAACCTTTATTTACATAATCTTTAATATTTTGTACCTTGTCTGGAGAAAACGCTTGTTTTGCTTTTCTCCATACTTTTTCTAATGGGAGGTTATAATCCTTCTTTGTCCATTCTATCTTAGAATCAGTGTTCCACAAATCTAACATTTGTTCAACTTTAGTAAATTCAGGCACTGGAAGACGAGCAGACACTTCTTTCATCTGCCCTTTATTTTTTCCTGCTTTTGCTTCTTCTTGCCATCTAACCTTTAAATATATGCCTTTATTAATATCATATACATATGCTAATGTTAGGTCAGGATGTAGTTGTTTTAATTTTTCTAATTCATCTTTATTCTCTTGATTTTTTATTTTCTTTACAGGAGTATAACGAGTCATACCAGCAAAAAACATTGTTAAATCTTGACCTTTATATTTTGATTGTGATTCACCTGCAGCCCAATAAGTTGATGATAATAATTCTACATCTCCAAACATTAAATCAATTTGAACTTTTTCTCCAGTATCTTGCCCATCTTTGTTATAAATTGGATACTCTGTATAAATTTGTTTTAATCCTTTATTTACTTTATGATTAACTCCTAATTCTGTCAGTTTATCACTTATGGTTTGTAAATCTAATTCAGTTGAGATGGCAACATCAATATCACCAGAAGAAGATTTTTTACCTAATGAACCAACGGTTTTATATTGAGCATTGGGGTCTATCTTCTTAATTACATTTATTCTATATCTATCAAAAGTAGATTTTATGTTCTCTACAGAAATGCGTGCCCCCTGCATAGCATTTCCACCTTCTAATAATTGATTTATTAATTTATCTAAGTTCATTTTTCCTCCAAATAATCTTTGACTACTTCTCCATTTTTAAAAAAACAATGTTTATATAATTGTCCATTTTTTTGCCATGCCTTAAATTCACCTTCATATTTATCATTTTTAAAAAAACAACGTATCCATAATTTTCCATTTTCATACCATAATTTATATTCACCTTCACCTTCATATCCACTAAAATATAAACCATAAATCATTGTTTCTATAGGATTGGTAAATAATCGTTTAATTTGTTCTCTGGCTATACTTCTCATTCTAAATAATCCTTGACCACTTCATCATTTTTATATAATTGATGAGAACTTAGTTTCCCATTACCCCACCATGATTTAAATTCACCATTTAATTTACCATCTTTATAAAAACACCGCACCCATAATTTTCCATCATAGTGCCAATCTTTACGTTCACCTTCACCTTCATAACCACTAAACCATAAACCATTGGCCATTGTTTCTTGAGGATTATTAAATAAGTTAATAATTTGTTGTCTTGCTATATATTTCATGAAAACAAACCCTTGATTACTTTACCATTTTTAAACAATAAATGAACATGTAATTTTCCATTATCCCACCATTCTTTATATTCACCATCCCACTTATATCCACTAAACCACAAACCTATAAGCATTGTTTCTTGAGAATTATTAAATAATTTTTTAATTTGTTCTCTTGCTATATATTTCATGAAAACAAATCCTTGATTATATCCTTTTCACTTACAATAGAAAAATCATAATTATCTAATAACTCATCCATTTCTTCATAATCCTGTTCTACTAAATCTATAAAGGTTTTATAAGTAGGATGTCTTACACCCACAGAATAATAAATAACCCCATCATATTCTAATTTAACAAAATAGTTATAAAAATAAACATCTCTATCATATTGATCTTCTGCCTTATACCATATATTTGTATCAATCATTTTTACTCCTATATTATTATCTTGAGAAAAAATAACATCATAATAGCATATTTAATCAATCATGAATAAATTGGCTAAAAATGTAAAAAAATTTGATAAATTAATAGAAAAAAATAAAGATGAAATAAAAGAGATTTTGATGTCTGAAAATCTAATTAAACAACTTATACAAGAAGCATATATAGAAGTACAATTGACTGAAGATGAGGATCTACTCGTTCATAATATCCCAACAAAATTATCTCATTTTATTACATCAGGATGTATCCTTATGTTAAAAAACAATGAATTTATTGTACTTAAAGGTATTTGATTGAACAAAAAAATTAAAAAACATTCATTTGACTTTTCTTAAAAATGACTTCAAGATAATCCAATAATCAATGCAGGAGAAAATATAGATTGTCAAATCTAAGATTAAAATCATCAAAAATCAATTTTCTCATCAACAACAAAGGAGTAATGCTGTATGGATCAAAATAAATGGTCTTGGGAACAACCTATCTCTAAAGAAATTTTTGAAATGAAATATAATATTCATCATCAAAGTTCAGTTGAAGAAATTTTTACAGATATAGCAGAGGAAATTTCTTCCTGTGAAAAAAGTGATAAAAAAGAACAAATAAAAAAACAATTTTATGAACAACTTGTCTCTGGTAGATTTATACCTGCTGGCAGAATTTTAGCCAATGCAAGACCCAATAGTAAAATGAAAAATTATAATAATTGTTTTACTATTACAATTGATGATTCCATGGAAGGAATTTACGAAGCATTAAAAGAAGATGCTTTAATTGGAAAAATGGGTGGTGGTGTTGGTTTTAACATATCACATCTGAGACCAAAAGATTCACCAATTTCAAAAGGAGGAGAATCTTCTGGACCTCTTTCATTTACATCAATTTTTGATGCGTCTGCAAAAACAATCCATACCGGTGGTGGTAGAAGAGGTGCACATATCGCCATTATGAATGTTGATCACCCAGACATAGAAGAATTTATTACAATTAAACAAGGTGATAAAAATAAAGCACTTACTCAATTTAATATAAGTGTAGGTATAACAGATGCATTTATCGATGCTGTAAAAAAAGATTTGGACTGGGAATTAAAATTTAAAGATAAAGTTTATAAAACAGTAAAAGCAAGAGAACTATATGATAAGATGGTGAAAAATGCTTTTATGAACAATGAACCAGGAATTTTTAATTTAGATCATGTAAACAAAGAAAGCAACTCTTGGTATCTTTATGATATAGAACAAGTAAATCCTTGCGGAGAACAACCTTTACCACCATATGGTGTATGTGATCTTGGTGCTGTTAATTTTACAAAATTTGTAAAAAATTCATTTACTGATCAAGCAGAAATAATGTGGGATGAGTTAGCAGAAACCATCCATGTAGGAATTAGATTTTTAGACAATGTTTTATCAGTAACAGAATATCCATTAGAAAAAATCAAAATTCGTTCTATCAATGAGAGAAGAATCGGGTTAGGTTTTACTGGGTTTGCTAATATGCTTGCTAAATTAAAAATTAAATATGGATCCCAAGAGTCTATTGATTTAATTCATAAACTTGGAGCATTTTTTAGAAATGAAGCATATAAAGAATCAGTTGAATTAGCAAAAGAAAAAGGTGAATTTCCCTCTTTAGATAGAGAGAAATTTATTCAATCTGGTTTTTGTCTTCGTCTTCCCAAGGAAATTAGGCAAGACATTTTACAGCATGGTATTAGAAATATTTGCACAATGACAGTAGCACCAACTGGAACTACATCTCTTAGTGTAGGTCAAAACTGCTCATCTGGGATAGAACCTATTTTTTCTCTTTCTTATAATAGAAATTATAGAACTGGAAATGGAGAAGAGACTGCAAAACAAGAAGTATATGATCAAAGTTGGTTAGAATATTTATCTTTTGCTGCTACTGCTGATCAAGCAAAAGCGGCCTTGCTCGGTCAAGAAGTTAATATGCCTGTTCCTGATTTTTTTGTTACAACTTTGAGTGTTAATGTTAAACAATCAATTGATGTACAAGCAGCCTGGCAACAATATATAGATGCATCAATAAGTAAAACTGCTAATCTACCACTTAATATGTCATATGAGGAGTATAAAGATTTATTTTTATATGCTTATGATAAAGGATTAAAAGGTTTTACATCTTTTAATCCAAGTGGAAATCTAAAAGGTATATTAGAGTATAATGAACCTAAGAGTAAAGAAGAAAAAGTTGATTATATTGAAAGAAAATTTGCTCCTAAAAGGCCTGATGAGTTACCATGCGATATTCATGAAATAACTGTTCAAGGTAATAAATGGATAATTTTAGTTGGTAAATTATCTGGATCGTTGTATGAAATTTTCGTAGATGAGAACACAAAACAACAAATCGATGTACACCATCATACAAGTGGAACTATTAAAAAAGTTGGACATAGTAAATATTCATTGGTTATTAAAAATGGCGAAGAAAAGGTTATTGTAGAAAACTTGGCAGAAACAATGGATGCAACTTATGGAGTAATGGCAAGAATGGTTTCAATGGCTTTAAGACATGGAACACCACTACAATTTATTGTTGATCAAATGTCTAAATCAAAACACTTTATGGGTTTTGAAAGAGCCGTGTCACGTGTATTAAAAAAATATATTAAAGATGGAGAAAAAGTTATGACAGGAGATGTTTGCCCAGAATGTGAAAACACTTTGGTATATAAAGATGGATGTGTTACTTGCCTATCATGTGGTTTTTCCAAGTGTGTATAATTTTGTAAAATAGATTATTTAATCTTGCCTGGATATAAGATAATATATCCAGGCATTTTTATTCCATTAGGAGGGATATGATGACTTTTTGTAAGTTGGAAAAAGATGGAAAAACTTATGAATATGTAAAAAAATATATCATTTGGTATATGCACCATCAAGATAAAGATTTTTTTGAACTCGATGCCCAAGTACAAGCAGAAGAACTAAAAAAACATTTAGAGAATAATAACTTTGAAAATAAGAATCAAGAAATTTTGGAGTGGATAAAAAAATATTCTGAAAAGTTTAGAATGTATTTAAACACAATAAAGATTGTATTTGCAATATGGCATTGTACTGGTGATACTCGTGTTCCTAATTGGGAACAATTTTGTAATATAGTAGAGAGAGTAGATGAGATAAAAGAATCTTGTCTTGATAGTATCATGTTAGAAGGCAGAAAAGGTATTGATTATATATGATACCATCAAAAATTAGTATTGGAAAAAATAGTGTAATAAAATTTCTCTTTGAGTCTGATGATGTAGAATATTATTCTCAATTAAAATATGATGATTTGGAATTAGAAGATTTGCATAAAATTATTACTGATACTTTTCCAAATGATAAAGTTTTTATTTTTGATGTTTATTTTGATGATGTTACGAGAAGTAAACTATTAAGTGATACTAATACAAGAGAAAATCTTTTTGATGCTGCAGATAATGGTAAATTATATTGCTTAAGAAAATATAAAAGCAAATATATGTTTTTTTATGATTATGGTTTTAATAAAAAATCTTTGTTTGAAGATATTTTATATCTTTTTAAAAAATGGAAAATTTCTATGGTAAAAGTTAATGGTGCCGATGAATTAGAAAAAATAGTCGGGTCATTAGATCCATATTTGAATTATTAGGAGAATAAATGAGTACAATTGCGCTTGTAGCCCATGATAATAAAAAACAAGATATTGTAGAATGGGCTAATTATAATAAAGAAAAATTATCTAAATTTAATTTAGTAGGAACTGCAGGAACTGCTAAAGCAATAGAAAATGTAACTGGATTAAAAATAAAATCTTTAGGTCATGGTCCTGATGGAGGTGATGTATACATTGCTTATGAACTTTTACAAGGTAATATAGATAAATTAATATTTTTTATTGATGTAAAAACTCCACATGGACATGAAAATGACATCCAGACTTTGATTAGAAACTGTGTATTAGCAAACATACCACTTGCTCTTAATAGAAAAACAGCAGACTTTCTTATTAGTAGTGAGTTGATGAATGATTAGGAGAGTATATGAAAGTTAATTACCAAGAAGCCAGACATTTGAAAGAAGGTGATATATATTCTACTCTTGGTAATGGAAGAACTATCTATATAGTAAAATCAACGAAGTTTGTAGAAGGATCTAATTTAATTATCATAGAAGTTCAGGTATTAGATTTTCAATTGAATACTTTCAATAAAATCAAAACAAAAAAATATATGTTAAATGAAACAATTTCTATGAGGACTTATGGGCAGCTTTTTAATAGGTTGTTTACTGGGTATATAAAATAGCATATTTAGAATAGAGGTAAAAAATGAAAATTATAGATGCTTATTATGAGCCAATAGTTAGAATAAATTGTGATTGTCTTGGTGGAGATGATTATGTAGAATTTCATCGAGACAAATCATTTTTATCTAATAAAGATAAATGTGCTTATTATGTTAAATTTATTGATAACTATAAATGGTCTTTTTCTACAAGATTAAGAACACTTTATATATATAGAAAATATTGGAAAAATTTTATAAATGGCGAACGTCAAACATATAATGGTATAGCATTAAATTATGATCAAGTTAGTGAATTTTACTTAACATTATATAATGATGCTTTAGAAAATGAAATAATAGTAAGTGAAGATATTAAAAAAATAGAAGAATGGGAACCACAACATTCATTTGAAAAATATGATTTAGAATATCCAGAGGATATATTATATATATTGTTTAAATCTCAAGAAGGGTTTGTTTTTTCTGTAGAAACATTATATAAAAATCCAGCAGAATTTAAATTTTCCTGGGCTTTTGATTCAGACATTACAAAAAAAGAAATAAAAAGATATACAAGAAATTTTCTATTTAAAAATAGAAAATTCTTTTGTCAAGAGAACGAAATATTTTTTTATAAAGATGATGTTGTTAATCTATTATGTGTTATAAATTTTATTTTAAGGAAAACTTCTATCAAAGAAGATAAAAAAATATTAGAATTATGAAAAAAATATCCCATAGCATTATAATGCTTATTATTACATCAGTATTAACTTTCTTTTTTCATACTGTTTTCAGTATATCTAAATACTTTCATCTTTTAGAATATGTCCAAGTCCCATTTGAAAATATTTTAAGTGAAATGTCTGTTATGAAGTTTTTTGTATCTTTATTTTTTGCTTGTTTAACTGCAAGTTTCGTATATTTTTTTATCAAGAATAGAGAAATTAATAAAAAACAACAACAAGTAATAGAAGCAATGTCTCTTAATACAGATAAAATTGTCCATAGATTTGAAGATTTTGCTAATTTATTACCAGAAGGATTATATGAAACTGATACAACAGGAACAATTACTTTTGTAACAGACAATCTTTCTAATCTTGTTGGATTGAAATCTGAAGAAATCATTGGAAAGAATATTCTTAGTTTTGCTGCCGTATCAAGTATAGAAAAAGCAAAAAGAGAATTTGCTAAGAGAATAGACAATATTCCAAGTAATGGGTTAAATGAATATGATATATTGACTAAAACAGGAGAAACAAAGTCAGTTGTTCTCCACGCTATACCAAAAGTTGATGTAACTGGCAATGTTGTTGGAACACGTGGTATAATAATGGATGTAACTGAAGTAAATAAATTAAAACAAGATTATAAAAAAAGTTATAATATGTTAAGTTTATTAGTAGATACTGTTCCTGTTGCTATATTTTTTCAAAACATAAAAGGTGAAATTGTCAACTTTAATAATGCTTTTATAGCATTTTGTCAAAAAAAACATGAAGATGAAATTAGAAATAAAACAGTTTTTGATATATTTCCACATACAATAGCAAGATTATTATATAAAAAAACAGCAGATTTTATGAGAACAAGAGATACACAACAAGATTTTTACATTCATCATAATAATGTTGAAGCATTTGTCTCTCAAGCAAAATTTATAAATGAAGAAAATAAATATGATAGTGGAATAATTAGTGTTATTCAAGATTTATCCTCTATAAATACAATAAAAGATAAATTGTCTATTTCAGAAGAAACATTTAAAGTTTTGACTGAAAGATCTATATTGGGTGTTTTTATTATGCGTGGTGAAAATGCTTTATATATGAATAATAAAGTTATGGAAATAGTTGGATACCATAAAGATGAAGTTGTGTTAAACAATGATTTTTTCCCAAAAATTATATATGATAAAGATTTAGAAAAATTTACAACAATGTTTGATGTTTTAAATAAAACAGGTAAAGTAAGCGGGTCTTTAAGAGTTAGATCCAAAGCAGGCATAATTAAATATATAGAAGTAGATGCTAAAACTATTAATTACGAAGGAAGCCCATCTGTTTTGTGCACGATATTAGATATTACTCCATATATTAATGCTATCAAGAAAAAATATAACATAAACTCATAAAAAAAGCATATTTAAATAAGAGGAATTATAATGCCACGATATGATTATTATTCAGAAATAACTGGAGAAGTTAAAGAAGTTTTCCACTCTATGTCAGAAGAACCAGAAGTATTAGATTCTCAAGGCAATAAAATGAAGAGAGTAGTATCTGGTGGAACTGGCTATATTATGAAAGGTGGAACAAGAAATAAAGAATGGAGTAAAAGATATGGTGGGAAAAAACACAAATCTGATCACACTATGACTCCTGAAGAATCAGCAACATTAAAAGCCCAAACAGATTTTAAAGAAAGAAAAGAACAAGAGGCATCTAAAGAAGATCCTTATCATAAATTTAGAAATATTGATTTTTAACATTAAAAAAAGGAGAACACATGGCTAAATACAAAACAGTAATTGGTGTAGGTCAAGTAGGATCACGACTTGCATCATTATATGCAAACAAAAATGACATTCTTTTAACATTTAACACAGATCATCGTGATTCTGGTGGAATTAGGTTGGGGAATGATCACTTAGTTGTAAATGGTGGGGCTGGTCAAAACTATTCAAAAGGATTAAAAATCTGGGCAGAAAATAGAGAAAAATTAGAAAAATATCTTGAACCGGTGGAAAATCAAGATGTAATTTATTTTGTTGCAGGTGGCGGTGGTTCCGGGTCATCATCTGTAATTACTTTTTTAAATATTTTAATGAAACAAAATAATCGTATTTTGTTAGTAGTATCAACACCATTCTTAAAAGAATCTATACCAGCAACTTCTAATGCAACTCGTCTTTTATCAAGAGTAAATGAATTTTCCAATAATATGAGTGTTTTTGTTGCCAGTAATGATGAAATTGGAAAAGAAATTGGATCAACTTCTTTTGAAAAAATAAATCAAAAAATTGTAGAAAAAATAAGACATATTACTGATCTTCCTAATTTACACGATGATAAATTTTACACACCATCAGCAATTGATGAAGGTGATCATGCATCTGTAGCATATTCTGGTGGATTCATTAATATCTCATATGATAATCTTGAAGAAGATATGGTGTTAACTGGCAAGCCAAAAACACCAAAATTTTCTTATGGCAAATTAAATGAGTCAGCCAACGTATTGATTACAAAAACAATCAGCACGAAACATAATAATGAAACGACTCAAATTGAAGGTGATAAATTGGTTGAAGTTGCTATGAAAATAGCAGCATCAAGCAAAGGAGCAAGAACTCTATATGGTGTGATTCGAGTAGAAGATAAAAAATTCCCACAATATATTACTCTTGCTTCGGGTATATCAGTTGATCGTGTTTTTGATAAATTAAAAGTTAAAGCAACCAATTCTGCTACACAATATAACGAAAAAATCAACACAAAAACTACCAAAAAATTAGAAAACAGAGAAGACAAAATATTAGATGTCTAACATAAACCAGATCATAATCATTATGATCTGGTTTTAAAAAGTACAAATAAGGACATAAAAATGCCTGTAAGATTTCCCAAGGAAGTTATAATAGAATATATAAATAGATATATAACAGATGATGTTGATGATAGATATGACCCTTGGATAAACATTAATTCTGTTTTCTCAAAGGATAATAAACACCGTCTTGGTTTTAACTATGAAGAAAATAAAGTTTTTGATTTTAAATTAGGCCAAGGGTGGACTATACCTGGATTTATTAAGCAATATGATGATACGATTAAGAGTGAGGCCGATGCTCAAGCACTTTTATTACGTATATTTATGAAACAAAAAAAAGATGGCGTAAAAATTACTTTTGTTGATAAACCAAAAATAATGCCACCAATAGAATTACCAGAAATTGCTAATTTGCCAAACATGAAGAAAATAAATGATCCAAAAGTATTAAGAAATAAAATAGGTAGAGCAGCAATAAAATTAATATCATCAAAAAATTTAAATTTAGAACACGTAAAAAAATATAATCTTATGTATGTTGATGAAGTTGATTGTTGGAATTGTCATGGAAGTGGTCAAGTTGATGGAGAAGATTGTCCAACTTGTGATAGATCTTCTGGCAAAAATCCATATTATAATTTTATGATTATACCATCTTATGAAAATGGAAAATTTGTCTATTTTCAAGCACGCAATACAGACATGAGTTCTACATTTAGATATCGTAATCCACCAATTCCAAGAAATCAAGTTGTTTATTTTTATGATCATTTAAAAAAAAATGATAGAATTTTTATTACTGAAGGTCCTTTTGATGCTATGACATTAATGAATTATTCTGCAACTTGTGTAATGGGTAATAGATTGTCAGATCCACAGGCACAAAAAATATTAAAATTAGAACCAAAAGAAATTATTTTTGTTCCAGATTATGACAAAGATCCTGAAACAAGGAATAATATTTTTAAATCATTAAGAAAAAATATTGATAGAATCAAATTTCATTCACCAGGTGGATTATCAATAGGAGTGTATGAATGGTATAAAAAATATAATTCAGAGAATAAAAAAGATATTAATGATTTTAATCTAAATATAATAGAAGAAGATCTAATTAAATATGAGCCAACTAAGCATAGATAAAGTAGCAAAACATTTATTATTAAATGATTCAAGAGCAGAACTCATACGTCAATATGTACAAGAAAGATTAGATAATATATTTACTGGAAAAACATATAATAAATATCAAGTAGTATGGGAAATTGGAGAAATATTAAAAGACATTAATAAAATATTTCCAGAATATACTGGATCTTTTGACATTAATCCAACATCAAAAAATTGCTATTCAATAGCACTTAATAGTGAAGATGAATATGGAGTTCTTGAATTTGAAGTCAGCACTGGAGGATAAATGAACGATAAACTTGAACTTGGAGATTTAGAAATAGATATCTTTAAAATGATGCATCTTGATAGATCTTTTGCCATACTAATGGTGGATCATCTTAAAGATAGTTATTTTGATTCTGCAATTTTAGGAAAAGTTTTTAAAATATATGAACAATTTTTCAAAAAGCACAATAAACTTCCAAACAGAGATATTGTAGAAAGTATTATAAGTCAATTAGGAATTGACAAGAAAAAAACTGATCCTTATTTTGATCAAATATTTTTACCAAAAGATCAAATAGACATTGATGTAGCCGAAAAAGATTATGTTGTTGATGAAGTTATAAAATTTGCAAAAAGAGCAAGAATGGTAGAAGCAATTAATCAATCAATTGATTTAATAGAAAAAGATGAATTTGATAAAATTGTTTCAATAATGAAAGACGCTTTGATTTTTAATCTTGATATTAATCTTGGTTTTGATTTGTATGATGTTGATGCGCGTTATCAAAAAATTGCAGAAAGTTTAGCAAATAAAATTGCAACAGGTTATGCTCAAATTGATAAAGTGTTAGGTGGTGGGTGGGCAAAACGAGAACTATATTGTGTGATGGGTCCTCCTGGTTTTGGTAAATCTATTTTTCTACCAAACTTTGGAATTAAAGCATTATTGAATGGGTTAAACGTAGTTCACTACACATTAGAAATGTCTGAAGAAAGATTGGGTATGCGTTATGATGCTATTGCAACTGGTATGGTTATGAAAGAGTTGGATGCTCACCCAGACGAGATTAAAAGAAAATATGATACAATTAAAAAAATCACTAAATCAAAATTAAAGATAAAAGAATTTCCAACTGGCATGGCATCTGTATTAGATTTAGAATCACATCTTGAGAATTTAAAATTACATGAAGATTTTATTCCAGATGTCATTATTGTTGACTATGGAGATATTATGCGATCGTCTCATAAAGCTGCAAATCTTTATGAGGAACAAGGTTGGGTATTTAGAGAATTAAGGGGATTAGCGGTAAAAAAAGATGCTGTTCTTATTACAGCAACACAAGCAAATAGAGATTCTTTGAGCAATGACGGGGCTACTAAAGAAATAATTGGTATGCAAAACACTGCCGACTCAATGGAGAAGAACAGAATTATTGACGTTTTATTTACTATTACACAAACAAAATCTGAAAAAGATAATGGACAAATTAACTTATATGCTGCAAAAAACAGAAACGGTGAATCCAATGTTTATGCACAGTTTAATATAAATTATAGCAACATGCAAATAAAAGAAGCTCTATTAGGAAATAATTCATCTGGAAATACACAAAATAGTGGTGATGAATAAAGATAATTAAAATACATAACAGGACATAAATGTATAAAAAAGTATTTATATGAACAAAATTGAGAAAAAATATACAAAAATAGAATTTCTCAAACATTTGATGTTAAATAGTTCTGATAGAGCATGTGAATTTTGTAAATATCATTGGGGGAATTATAAATATAAAAACAATGAAATGCAATCTATGGCATTAGATCATTTTGCAGATGTTTGTAAAGATTGTATATATTCATATGCATATAAACATTTAACATCTGAACAAAAGAAAGACAAATATTGGTTTCATGATAAATTTAAACCACTATATGACTGGGATGAGGAGGGGGAAGGAGAAAATAATGGATGATATTAATGAAAACTATACAAAAATATCAATATCAAAAAAATGGAAAGATGTAATTAAAAACATTTGTAAAGATAAGGGCCTAAAAATGTATCATTTTGAGGACAATGCAGTAGAAACATTTATAAAAGCAAATTACCCACAATATTTAGAAAAATAAAAGCACATGATTTAATATTACTATAGGAGTTAAAAATGAAACAGGTTCATGTGCATAATGCAGATGGGGATTTTTTACAAGTTCAAAATTATGTTTTACAATTGGTTGCAGAAAAAAAGCTTACTCATACAGCATTTGTTCTTTATTCTTTTTATAGGTCTATTTCTGGTTTTGAAGAGATAAGAACAGGTTATAGATTTATTGAAGCAAATACTGGGATTAGTAAGGGTGGAATATCTAAATGTAATAAATTATTAGTTCAAAATGGATTAATTAGAATTACCAATAATGGGCCTAATAATCCATTTATTATTGAAGTTATATCTGGATCTTCATTTCCAAGAAGAAAATTTAGAGAACCAGAAAGAAGTTTACCATATGAACGGCCAGTTTATAATGTAAACACACAGAGTTCACCAGATGAACGTACAAATATAGTAGATAAAAATAATACTACTATAGAGGGCGAAAAACAGGAAGATTATAATAAATTAACTAGGCAAATTATTAAAACCTGGAAAAAACATCATAATTCTAAATATTATACAAAACGAGATACTGAACAAATATATAAAATTACAGAACCAAAAGAAGCATTAAAATATGTAGATACTATGTGGTCATTAGATCAAGTAGATAAGTGGACAAGAGAATCAGATCATACTATTTCAGTTTTTGTTCATTTATATTTAAAAGGTAAATTACAAGCATATTATAATAGCACAAAGGCAAGTAGAAAAATGGCGTGGGAAATAGAATAAATTATCTTTTGGTTAAAGATAATCTTTTAGGAGGATTATATGACACCAGAAGAATTGATTGCTGCTATTTTTAGAGATTATGGACAACAAATTTGGCTTACATTTGTAGGATTTGTAATAACTGGATTTATTTTGATAACATTGAAAAATTTTATTCAAGATTTAGTAAACTATTATCGTGCAAGAATGAGCGATATTGGAAGAGGACAAAGAATTTATTTTAAAGGAGAAATTTTAGTTATTGATAAAATATCATTTAGACATATTGAAGCACATGATGATAAAAGGGCAATTCTAATCCCAATAAACATTTATTTAGATGGTGTAAAAGAATACCCATTTAATAGATTTGATGATTTTGATGAAGAGAAATATTTTCAAAAACCATGGGATGGAAAAACAGAGAGAAGAAATAGATAATTTAGATAATAATAAATAGGAGGTATAATGGATTTAACTAATCTTACTCAGGAACAAATTAACAAACTCAAGGAGATTGCTGCAAAAGTTGGCGTTTCATTAAATGAACTTTTGGAGGGAAAAGATGTAAATTCTCTATTAGAGTCATACAAAGACCAGAATTTTGGCATACTTAATGAATATGACAAGGAGAATCATTCTACATTTTAGAAGAATAATAACATATATTATAATTACATTGGACAACCATACGTCTCTACAAAACATTGGAGGATACATTGAATATTGATAAGAAAAAGATGGATGAAGCCTGGAAAAACAGGAATAAAGATCCAAAAGCCATGTTTGAACTCATGGGTTATTTCAATCAAATGGCAGAGTATTTTGCCAGAAAATTCGGCATCAATTCATACTATCGAGAGGACTATATTTCAGAATCTCTTGATCAAGCCCAAAGAGCCCTAAGTAATGTTAATCTTGATAAATCAACAACCTATTCTTACTTTTATAAAGTGATATCAAATTCATTCCGCTATTCCCTTCGTCGTGATGGTAGAAAAAGAGATAAAATGCCATCAATGTGTTCTTATGATGAACTTGCCAACATGGCATCAGGACATGCTTATGAAGAAGGATATCATCTTGCAGATCCTGTCTCTCTTGGAGAAGAAGATTCCAATCAAGTAATGTTTGCAGGTCAACAATATAATCGTGATGATCTTATTGCTCTTGTAAGAGAAGGTAAAACCCTTGCACGCAAGGTCAATAAACTTTCTTCTAAAGAAGCAAAAGAAGCATTCATTAATAAAATTGAATCTACATTACTTCGCCAATGCGTTCTTGGAATAATTTCTAAGAAAGAAGGTTAAAATGCATATGACAACCAATAATAGAATATATACTTGTAGTAAGCAGTATGAAATAAAAAATAAAAAATATGTTGGCAAAATTTACCTTACACCAGATGGAATAGTAATAAAAAATGATTCAGAAGAAAAAACATTTAAATTAGATCAACTTGATGAACTGATGGCTTATTTAGCAAAATTTTTATTAAAAAATGATGAACAAGAAGAAGATGAAGGCGTTGACAATATGTTGGAACAATTTCGTAAAATGAAAGAAGCACAAGTTTGGCAAGAAAAATTAATTGAAACATCTTGGTTATAATAAAGGATAAATAAAATGAAAATTGAAGAATTTGATTATACCAAAAAAACCGGTGAACAAAGCCATAGAAAAATTATGGTTTTAAATAATCATAAAGAATATGTTGATGGTCTTGATTTAGATAAACTAACAGCAGAAGAAATTATCACAGTTCTTGAAATTCAAGAAAAATATGAAAATGCATTAAAGCCTTTTGTAGAAAAAGCATTTCGCAGATTTAATAAATCAAATATGACAAATGTTTTTATGGAGAATGCAAAAGAAAATGGAAAAGATGATTAAAGAAAATACACATTGTAGAAAGCCAGATTGTAAATATCATCCTGATGCAAGATTTCATCTCTTAAATTTCAAATTTAGAAGATGTATAACCTGTAAATTTTTTGTTCCAAAGGATAATTTTGTTTCTAAATGAAAGATAAATTATATATTATAGGCGGAGGCATAGCAGGTTGTGCCTTCGCTTATTTTTTAAAAAAAGATTTTGATATTACTCTTTATGAAAAATCACCAGAATTAGGTGGTCTTATTAGAACAAGATACAATCTTGAAAATATTCCATGGCAACAAGTTCCATCAATCTTGCATACAGATCAAGATTGGATAGTTGATCTTATACAGAAATTTATTCCACTAAAACCAGTTGAATATAAAGTTGCTATGGATCCTCTATTTGATTTTAGATATTATTTATATCCATTCAATAAATCTACTATTGATACTATGCCTTGGCATTGGAAAGAAGCCATATTATTAGATTTAGAGCATTCGAATGGAGAAAATGCAGAAACATTAGAACAAGTTATCGTAAATTTTTATGGTCAAACTATTTATGATATTTTTTATAAGAATTATCTTGAGAAAATTTTTCATACTGACAAAATTAACATAGTAGATTGGTATAAGCCATGGCTTAGAAATGTTCATGAAGATTTTAATTATTACATTAATAAATATGTAATGTTTCCTATTGATGCTGGGTGGAATAATTTATTTTCTGGTTTGACAGATGGAATAAACATAAAACTTGGTTGTAAAATTACAGAATTACCAAAAGATGGAATAGTAATTTTTACTGGCGATGTTGGTGATTTTTTTAATGTAAAAAAGATTTATTCATATGGGTCATTTGATATTGATTCAACAATATATAAAGAAAATGCACCAGATACTTTAATTTATCCTAATTATACTCCATTTACTTATATGACTCAATATGGAAGATTTTTTATTCATGATAAATACAATGAAAAATTTGAAAAAAATATCATTGTTAAAACATTTATAGATGATGGAGATATTCCTCTATTTCCCATCCCAAATAAGACAAATGAGCATATTTATAATAAAGTTGTTAAAGATAACCCAGGTGTAATTTTTGCTGGTAGAAGTGGATCTTGGTCTTTTATGGATATAGATACTATTTTTGATCAAGCCCAAAAAATATCAGCAACAATTAAACATCTTAGGAGAAATAAATAAATGGATGATAAAAAAATTAAGGAATTAGAGAAAAAAATAGATTTTCTTAC